>ERZ772927.152-NODE-152-length-43644-cov-393.108_pt1 | contig 43644 bp, 35 predicted proteins | sample MGYA00512115_ERZ772927 | MGnify/ENA primary metagenome ERZ772927 (study PRJEB29015, sample SAMEA2737924) | human oral metagenome | biome: human oral; feature: human-associated habitat; material: dental | place: China | collected 2013 ... | reverse complement strand
GTTGCTGTGCTGCGCCGGGCAGACACGAGCCTGGCCAAGGCCGAAGCCACCCGCATCGAGGCCCTCCACAACCAACGAGCCCTCATCGCACGCGAGCTCCACGACACCCTCGCCCGCGCCAACACCCACATCGTCCTACTCGCCCAGAACGCCCGCAACAACCCCCACGACCACCACCAGACCACCACCGCCCTGGACGACATCATCACCACCGGACGACAATCCGTCACCGACCTACGCACCATGCTCCGCCTCCTACGACAGGACACCAACACCCCACTGGACCCCACCCCCACCGCCAACCTGCACACCGCCCTAACCCAGACCCAGCACGACCTGACCACCGCCGGACTACACACCACCATCACCCACGAAGGAGACCTCACCACCCTGTCCCCCACCCTGACCACCACCCTGACTCACATCCTCCACGAGTCCACCGCCAACATGATCAAGCACGCCGCCCCCGACGCCCAGTGCACCATCCAGCTCGACATCACCGACACCCACGCCGAGCTCCTCGTCATCAACCCCCTGGCCAACCACCACCACGACCAACAGCTCTCCTCCGGACTCGGCCTCCTCGGCATCCAAGAACGCAGCCGAGCCCTAGGAGGCACCACCACCATCACCCCCACCGCCCACCAATGGATCCTCCACACCACCCTCCCCCTCACACCCAAGGACACCCCGCAGTCCGAGCCCCCCGTCCCGCACAACTCCAGTGACCCCACTCCGCCATCGCCTCCCCAGTCCGAGCTCGACGAAGCATTCAGACCTCAGGCCACGCCACGCGCCGAAGCGCCCACCCATCTCCTCACCCGCCTGCGGGCGGCCTGGAGTGCCAACTGGGGGCTGTACACCCTGACAGCCACCGTCCTGTGCCTCTCCGCCTCATCACTCCCCTCTCTGCACTTCGGAGTCCTGACCCTCCTCGGGCTCCTCGTCCCCTGGACGTTGCTGCTGGTACCCCGCTTCCCGTGGACGGCCGTCACGGTCATAGCGCTGGGCGCCGCCTGGACCATCAGCACCGGCACCTTCACCGCGACAGTAGTCACCGCTTGGCTGGCCCTGTTCCTCCTCCTGAATGACCATCACTATCCTCAGGTCCTCGTCATCGCCGCAGCCACCGCGGGCGGGAACCTACTGGCCTGGCGCGCAGGACGGGACATGGGAGTTTTCATGACGCAACAGGCGTCGTGGGCACTGCTGTGCTTCGGGATGGTTGCTGTGCTGCGCCGGGCAGACACGAGCCTGGCCAAGGCCGAAGCCACCCGCATCGAGGCCCTCCACAACCAACGAGCCCTCATCGCACGCGAGCTCCACGACACCCTCGCCCGCGCCAACACCCACATCGTCCTACTCGCCCAGAACGCCCGCAACAACCCCCACGACCACCACCAGACCACCACCGCCCTGGACGACATCATCACCACCGGACGACAATCCGTCACCGACCTACGCACCATGCTCCGCCTCCTACGACAGGACACCAACACCCCACTGGACCCCACCCCCACCGCCAACCTGCACACCGCCCTAACCCAGACCCAGCACGACCTGACCACCGCCGGACTACACACCACCATCACCCACGAAGGAGACCTCACCACCCTGTCCCCCACCCTGACCACCACCCTGACTCACATCCTCCACGAGTCCACCGCCAACATGATCAAGCACGCCGCCCCCGACGCCCAGTGCACCATCCAGCTCGACATCACCGACACCCACGCCGAGCTCCTCGTCATCAACCCCCTGGCCAACCACCACCACGACCAACAGCTCTCCTCCGGACTCGGCCTCCTCGGCATCCAAGAACGCAGCCGAGCCCTAGGAGGCACCACCACCATCACCCCCACCGCCCACCAATGGATCCTCCACACCACCCTCCCCCTCACACCCAAGGACACCCCGTGACGCAGCAGAACTCAGCCGGAACGATCCGAGTCATCGTCGTCGATGACGACGCCATCGTGCGTGAGACGCTGTCCTCGATCCTCGACTCGGAACCGGACATCGACGTCATCGCCACCGCGGACAACGGCGCCGAGGCAGTCGCCCTCGTCCACGAACGCACCGTCGACGTCGCACTGATGGACATCCAGATGCCCGTGCTCGATGGCGTGGAGGCCACCTCCCGGATTCGGAAGACCAGCGAGAGGACCCGCGTCCTCCTGCTCACCACCTTTGACGAGGACACCTTCCTCGATGGCGGGATTGCCGCCGGGGCCTCCGGTTTTCTGCTCAAGACGACGCACTCGTCGGAGATCGCGGGAGTGATCCGCACCATCCACGCCGGCGGCAAGGTTCTCTCACCCGGTCCGACGAAGCGGGTCCTGGAGCGATACATCCACGGCCAGATCCCCAACGTCGGCACGATCGCTGACCTGGACCTGTCCGGCCGCGAGCAGCAGGTGCTTCACCTCCTGTGCCAGGCTCACACGAACCATCAGATCGCGCGCGAGATGAACGTCGCTGAGACCACCGTGAAAACCTATGTCTCCTCCATCATGCGGAAAATGGACGTGCGCAGCAGGCTCGAGATCGTCGTCGAGGCGCACAAGCGGGGTATCAGCGGCTAGCTAATGGTCGCCAATCGCACTCGTCCCAACGGCCGCCTTTCCTCCAACGAAGGAAGGAGACTGCGAAGAACCAAGTAAGGAATCACGCACTCGAGTGAATCAGGGAGGGTAGGTCCATCCCACCGGGATGACAAGCAACCCACCTGGACAAGGAAGTTCACTCTCATGCGTTGCACTCTTCGCACCCTCTCCGTTCTCTCTCTCACTGCCTCATTCCTGGGACTCGCCGCCCCCGCGACGGCCGCCCCATCGTCCCCGACATCAGGCCCACGGGACGTATCATACTCAGTGCCCATGTCCCACATGATTTGCTTCTATATCTGGGCTTGCTGAAGCTAGTTCGGATAATCGATCACTCATACCCTCACCGCTGTGCGGGCTCGTCCTAACCGGATGGGCCCGCACAGCGCGTTTCCGGCAGGCGTCGCCAGGATGAGGACGTAACCGAGATCCACGACGGCCATCATCCACCCACCCTCGACCCAGCCGGAGTGCCACTGGCCCTGTGCCGTCAGAACCACCGACAGGCCGGCGGCCACCCATGAGGCGGGGACCAGGAGGAGATCCGCCCTCCGACGCGCCCAGATCAGAAACGTCGTCAGATGGATTGAGACCGTGCAGAGCACGAGCGGGAACCACCATCGCCCCTGCCCCACCATCATCAAAGGGACGAGGGGCGTCGTGGTGACGATTCCCTCCATGGCGGAGGTCACCTGGGCCCATAACGCACCCCGGTGGCCCAGCCTGGTGGGAGGCAGTGTCGGCCGGGTCCTGGTCCAGCACCAGAGCGCCGCGATCGAGATGAGCACGGTCACCACAATCCCGACAGCCCCCGAGAGCACCGCTCCCGGAAGGGACAGGGCGATCGCGCTGCAGGTCAGGATGACGAGGGGGCCGTTGGAGCCGGCACCGGGGCGGGCGGTTGTCGCATTCATGGGTCTTCCTCTCAGGAGAATGGGTGAGGACGGTTACTCAGGTGGTCGGGCACGACGGAGCCAACGTTCCGGGCGTAGTCGAATGGTCGATGCATGGTCAGAACACGTTGACGGTGCCAGCCGAAGTCGAGCGGGGCGAGTCCCGGCGCCAGGACCGACCATGTCTCCAGTCCCAAGGCCGACTCAACCGGCGCGGTGCAGCGCACTGCGAGGGGCTCAACTCCGATGGACTCCAGGGAGTCCACCATGGCCTCCAGGAGCCCGCTCGCCCCCATACGGGCCAGAGGACCGGCAGCCACCACCTCATCAAGTGGCCCGGTGGGGCCGTCCCCGAGGTAGTCATCGAGGTCCTCGGCTCCCTCGGGAAGCAGGCACTGAAGCGGATGGTCATCAATCTCCCTGACCAGCTCAGGGTCTCGGCGCATGTCCAGGCAGCGGGCCCGGTCGGCCTCCACGGCCTTGACGCGCTCAGGCAGGTAGGTCCACGCCTCCTCGACGGCCCCTCGTGCTGCACGGGCAGGCTCGGGATGGGCGGCAGCACCGACTGCGGCGGCGCTTGCGGCACGGGCGACGGCGACCATGACGGGAAGGCCGGTCTCCGAAGGCACCCAGAGCAGCTCGATCCGGTGGCCCAGAAGCGAGGCCCGGTTCAGGAGCGGACGCAGTCCTGGAACGGATTCGACGTCGATGCGCCGACCGGGAACTCGCGCGTACCAGCTGTTGACGAAAGCATCCCGCTCGATGAGCTCCATGAGGCCGAAGGCGATCGCCTCCTCCCGGGTCGAGCCGGTGGCGACGCCGGATGAGCACACCATCGCCCAGCGCGAGGTGGACAGCGACTGGCCGAAGAAGGCGAGGTCCCGCGGCACCAGAACGGCGCGGCGGTCGCGCAGGGACTCGGAGGCGACCCACTCGTGCAGGTCGTACGGGCAGAAGGGGACCATGTGGTCCCGGTATGCGGCAGGCCCGTAGTCCCCGAAGTCTCCGGGCACCCGGTGCTCCCTGCCTGCGGCAGCGAGGTCGGCCTGAGAGGCCAGGACAGTGGTGCCCGTGTGCTGGCGGGCGCCGACGAGCCTCTCCAGGCTCTCCAGCATGGCCGCCGTGCGGCTACGGGCGTAAGAGGTGGCCTGACCGCTCCAGGTCAGAGGGCGAACGCGGCCGTCGTTCCACACCGGAGTCTGTCCGGCGACAGGGGCCGTCGTGTCCCAGTCGAGCCGTTGATCGGCGACGGCGCCGACCATCCCGCAGACGGGATTGATGAGGATCTCAGGGATCAGAGGCAGGTCGTCAAGTCCTCGACAGCGCAGCGGCCCGGAGTGGTCGGAGCGCGTCGGCGCACTCTCCCCGACGACGACGGCGAGCTCTCCCCGGCGGATACAGTGTGTCACGATATCGAGCTCCCAGACGGGTACCTGCCATCCCGTGCCGAGGCGGACGGGCCGCGGGCTCAAGGTGTCCGCCATGGCTTGGAGAGCCTCCGTGTTGGGCCGATGACGCGGCACGAGGGTCCGCCTCCCCAGGAGCGGGTTACCCAGGCTGTACTGACCCTGGACGATGGGCGGCCTGGTGGCGGCCCATCGGCTGCGCAACATCGCGTAGGCCGCATGGGCGTCGTCGATCTCGGCGGCCCACGCGGGCCAGACGAGCAGGGTCCGCTCGCTGCGGAACACTCTGGTGCCCGGCGGTGGGGCCTCCTGGTTCTCCAGGTCCCAGACCACCGGCTGCGCCCCGGTCGAGGCATTGGAGCCGAACCGCCACTCGCTCGCCGGGGAGGTGGTGAGCGTCCTATCGACAGTCATGCCCTGTGCTCCTTTCATGATCGTGTTTCATGTTCGCGGTCGTTAGGTTCAACGGTTCTACTCGTGTGGGCGATGGCCTCCCGGGTGCACCCCCGACTGGGGTGACGTGCACCCGGGGGACCATCGGACGCCAGGACAGCATCCCGGCAACCGCCCGCATGTTGCTCAGGCGGTCGCGCAGGACGACGTCGAGGAGCAGGACGAGGACGATGACGAGGACGATGAGCAGGTAGACCCGAACACCGTCTCGGTGTAGTCCAGATAGTCTTTGACCTCGAAGGTCTCGACATCGAGCTCACCGAGCTCGCCGGCGATCTTGGCAGCGGCTGAAGCAGCGTTGTTGGTCATCATGGTTTCCTTTCAAGAATCCGGTCACCGACCGGAGAGGGGGTTGGATGAGTTGGTGGGATGAGTTGCTTGACAGGCGACGATCACCGCCTGCCGGTTCCGGACAGACGCTCAGGCGGTCGCGCAGGACGACGTCGAGGAGCAGGACGAGCAGCTCGACGTGGACGAGGAACAGGTCGATCCGAACAGTGTCTCGGAGTTGTCCATGTAGTCCTTGACCTCAAAGGTCTCGACATCAAGCTCACCGAGCTCGCCGGCGATCTTGGCAACGGCCGACGCAGCGTTGTTGGTCATCATGAATTCCTTTCAAGAATCCGGTCACCGACCGGAGTGGGGTTGGATGAGTTGCATGACAGGCGACGGCCACCGCCCGGCACTGGACGGAGAACCGAAGACGCTCAGAAGGTCGCGCAGGACGACGTCGAGGAGCAGGACGAGCAACTCGACGTGGACGAGGACGATGAGCAGGTAGACCCGAACACCAGCTCGGAATAGTCCCGATAGTCCTTGACCTCAAAGGTCTCGACATCAAGCTCACCGAGCTCGCCGGCGATCTTGGCAACGGCCGACGCAGCGTTGTTGGTCATCATGAATTCCTTTCAAGAATCCGGTCACCGACCGGAGTGGGGTTGGATGAGTTGCATGACAGGCGACGGCCACCGCCCGGCACTGGACGGAGCACCAAAGACGCTCAGGCGGTCGCGCAGGACGACGTCGAGGAGCAGGACGAGGACGAGGATGACGACGATGAGCAGGTAGACCCGAACACCGTCTCGGTGTAGTCCAGATAGTCTTTGACCTCGAAGGTCTCGACATCGAGCTCACCGAGCTCGCCGGCGATCTTGGCAGCGGCTGAAGCAGCGTTGTTGGTCATCATGGTTTCCTTTCAAGAATCCGGTCACCGACCGGAGTGGGGTTGGATGAGTTGCATGACAGGCGACGGTCACCGCCTGCCGGTTCCGGACGAACGCCCGGAAGTCTTCGGTTGAGCCGGAAGGCTCAGGTCAGTGACCTCAACAGGCAGGTGACCCAGGTCAGGGCCACGGACACGGCCACGATGGCGAGCAGCGGGTAGGCCCGTACCGCCAGACGCGTCGTCGAGGGAAGGGAGGCGGGTACGCGCCCTGCCTGCCTGAAGCGGGCTGAGGCGATGGGCAGCTGCCGGGTCCCCGTGAGGATCTCCAGCCCCCGTGTCATGTCGGTGTTGGGGAAGGGAGACAGGCTCAGGATCACGATCGTGAGGTCAATGAGGAGGCTGATCGCCCCCCACGTCGCAACAGCGTTACCCGCCGGGGACCGCACAACCGCGGTCACTGGAATCGCCGCGAATGCCAGCGTGAACAACGGCCCTGCGGCGACAACGACCAGTCCCCGCCATCTGGCCGACAGGAGTCCCAGGCCGTCCAAGCGGGTGGAGGGCATCGGGATCGGGCCCAGGAACGTCAGCGACAGGACCGGTCGGCGCCCGCCACCGAGGCCGACGAAGGCCAGACCGTGGCACAGCTCGTGCCCCACCTGGGAGATCATGTGCCAGGCAACGACGCCAAGCACGACCAGAAGGATCCGCGGAAAGGACAGAGAGATCAGTCCACCCGCCGCCGCCGAGACCTCGGCCCAGCGGGTCACGGTCCCAACGAGGGTGAGCCCTGCCAGCACAAGCCCTACGACGCCGAGCACCGGCAGCACAGGAGTCCGAGCCACCGCCCATGCGGCCCTCGCTGCGCCGCTCCAGGGGGCGGAGCGCGGGGGGCCGGCTCGGAGCCCGCCCAGGGGTGGCGGGGCGATCCGCCGGGGTGTGCTCTCAACAAGGCCACGCAGGGCGAAGGCGGTGATGAGCCCGTTCACGGTCTCCCGAGGCACACGCACTCCGGCTCCATCCTCGACGCGATCCTGGACCTGTTCGGGGGTTCCGGGCCGTCGCAAGGCATCGAGGACGAGGGTCTCCAGAGGACCGAGACGGTAGATGCTTCCGCCCTCCCCGACCGCGACCTCGGCCACGAGGCTCTTGCCATCCCAGCTGGCCGATCCCATGCGCAGGTTGGGCACGGCGACGGTATGCACGACCAGTGCGTCGGTACTCATGCTGCCGTCTCCGTCGCACTGGCCTCCATGGCCTGGAGGATCTCGAAAGCGAGATAGGCCTCGTCCTCGATGGAGACCATGAGCCGATTGTTGGTCATGTGGATGAAGGACGTGCCGAGCCTCCATGCGGCGTTGGAGGGGTGATCGGGCCGGGTCTCGTCCCCGTTCTCATCGAGGAAGACGATGGCCCGCTCGGCCACTGCCTCCTCGATGCGTCGGCGGTAGCCGAGGCAGATACGAGCCCAGTCGCCGAGGAATCCGGGGAGCTGTTCGCCGGTGCCCGCCAGGACGGACTCGATGACGGGAACCACTGCCTCCCGAAGAGAGTCGACGATCCTCCGGTAGCGGGGCTGGTCGGTGTCCTCGGCGTAGGTCGACTCGACGCCGTAGCTCCCGGCCCACCGGGAGTGGTAGGCCCGGAGGAAGGACGTGATGACGTCGCGGTCCTGGAGGAGCGCGGCCACCGTGACCGCCATGACCTCGGCCCCGATCCCGAGCAGGATGGTGCGGGTGCCGGTGTTGCCCAGATCGATGACCTCACGCGCGAGCCGGGTGGAGTCGGCGAAGAAGTCCTCCGAGATGACCATTCCAACGGGGCCCCCGTAGCGTTCCAGCTCGGGCTCGTACTCCCGGCGCTCCACGGTGTTGTTCGGCCTCAGGAGCGGCCGGCCCTCGGAGTCGAAATAGCGGGGGCGCAGTTCCTCGCCGTACTCCAGAGCGAAGAGGTCGTCGTAGTAGGAGCGGGACTCGATCCGAGCCATGGGGTGCATGGAGGGACGACGCACCAGGTAATCGCTGACGTCGGCCACGACCCGTCGGTCGATCTCATCGCGAGCACCCTCCTGTGCAGGCAGGAGGCGCAGGCGCACGTGCCCTCCTTCGAGCCAGTAGTTGATGTAGAACGACAGGCGCACCAGTCCCTCCTCCTCCAGCTGGGCCGCCAGCGGCAGGAGGCACTCCTCGAGCAGAACCTCGGGGTTGCCGCCGTAGAACACGTGGTAGGCCATCCAGCGCCGTTGGGAGGCGGCGGCGAGAACATCCGGGTTGGTGGTCATGAGACTGCTCCTTCGGTAACAGGGTTCGTGAGGTCGAATCCAAGGACCACCTCATGGATCCGGTGGTCGTCTTCGCGGTTGATGACGGTCTCGCTGAGATCGGGCAGTGCCTCGGCGACGTTGAGCCAGCCGTCCTGACCACTCCACTCGTGGCTGGAGACGGCGAGGTTGACCAAGCCGGAGACGTCCAGGTAACGGGGCTTCCCAGGGGGCCTGCCGTGACGAGTGGCCAGGGAGACGTAGCAGTGCTCGGGAAGGCCGGTGTCCCGCCACCACCGCACCCACTCCAGATAGCCCTCCGGTGTCGCAGGATCGGACTCGGGTAGGAGCGTGGTGGGGATCTGGGCCGTACGGCGGCGCATGATGAGCGAACCGATGCGCACCCGCGGCAGGACCCGCATGCCAGCGCCTTCAGGAAGATCAGGCACGAAGGAGGTTGTGACGTTGGAGGCCGGCGCCAGCAACGAGAGCAGCTGAGTGGGCAGGGGCGTGGCCGACAGGACGAGGTATCCGAGGTAGGCGGGCTGCACCTCCTCGCCCTCGGAGGTCACCAGGGCGAGCCGGCTCTCCTCGGGGCGGTCCTCCAGCACGAGGCCGTCGAGGTCCACACGGTTCGGTGCGCTCGATCCGCCGGGATCTCCAGGTTGGATGATCTCGGTGTCGAGAAGCGGAGCATGCAGGTTGAGGTTAGTGAAGGCGGCGCCCCCTGAGACCTCAGCGAGACGGACACCAGAGCGGCGGGCGCGCTCCTCCTGGTCCCGGGCGACTCGGGCGCCCTCCGTACCGTGCATGTAGGCGAATCTCGACAGCCCGAAGCCGGCGTGCCCGAAGATTCGGTTGACAACCAGCGATCCCGCCGAGTCCTCGGGCAGCACCTGGGCGAAGAGGAAGAGGTGCCGGTAACGGTGCCGAGGCAGATCCAGCCCTCGGAGGAGGTCGGAGTCTTCAGCGAGCACCGACATCAGGTCCAGGTCCTCCTCCTCGGACTCGATGAGTGCCGTCAGCGCCCTGCGGGCCTCCTCCCATCTCCAGGCGTCTCCCCACCTGAGCCAGGGGTCCTCACTCGCCTTCCCCTGCGGATCCAGGGTCCGTGTCTTGTGCGAGTCGTAGAGGTCGGCGTCGAAGGAGCGCAGGAAGCCCGCGACGTCGGTGCAGCGGCCGCCTTCTCCCACGGACTCGATGAAGTAGCCCCGCATGAGAGCGCGGTCGGTCTGCGTGGGATCCAGCAGGGTCGCCAGCACCCCGAGGGCGCAGCACTCCTCCTCGTTCCACCGCAGCTGCGGCCCCCGGTAGACCCCGCGGCCCAGGGCACAGTCCTCGTAGACGACGGTTCGCGGCGGCTGGGCCTCCAGGCCGGCACTCCTGTAGAGCTCCTCCACGGCGTCGCGCACCCGAGCCACCGCCTGCTCCCGCTCGGCACCGGTCATGTCCCCGACCAGGGAGGCGGCCTGCTCATAGCAGTCCAGTGCCCGGGCCAAACCGGCGTCGTCGTCGCCGGCGGCGCACAGGGTCCGGCGGGCGGTACCCGCCCGGTGCGCGGTGTGGGGGTGCAGGTCCAGGCCATCGACCTCGACGAGACCGAGCCTGACGAGTCGGGCAAGCGCCTCGCCGGCCCGCTCCTGAGTCAAACCGGCCCGCTCAGCCAGGGCGGCGACGACCTCCTCGAAGACGAGCACACCCTCCTGGAGCATCTCGGTGACGATCCTGCAGACCTCGGACTGGCGGAGCCTGACGACGGACTGCTCGCACGTCGCATAGTCCTCCCCCCGGTGGCTGTCCTTGTAGTCGTAGACCGCCCGCACGACATCGAGCCCACCATCGGAGCGGGGCTGAACCGTCCGGGACAGTCGCAGCGGCAGTCCATGGAGTCGACGACGGTCCTCACGCAGGTTGCCCAGCGCACGAGCCACCGGATAGATGCTCCACCGCGAGTGGCGTCGAGGACGAGACGGCAGGTGCTCCCAGCTGGGGGTGCCGGAGGTGAAGGTCGTCAGCGCCGTCGGCGTGAAGGTCGAGAACGGTGAGGCCTTGGCCGTCGCGCGCATGGCGTAGGACATCAGGGAGCGCTCGCACTTGCGCATCTGCTTGTTCGGCTTGGTCACAACGCCCTTGCGGGGGTAGTCGCGCAGCAGGCGCCCGGCACCGGGGACGGCGACCGCCAGCCCATCGGAGAAGTCCTCATCCGTGAGCAGCGAGGCAAGATGACGACGCTCGTTGACGAGCCACTCGGGGAACCTCGCCCGGCCCGAGTCCTCCAGCTCGGCCAGCTCGGCCTCGGCGTACCGCACCGGCTCGATGATGGCGGACACGGCCTCGGTGAGCCCGCTCGGCAGGGCGGCGATCGCCCGGTCCGCACGTCGACCGTTGAAGACGGCTCGACGGATCTGAACGAGTTCCTTGCGCACACCATCGGGCGCGACCCTCACGTGCTCAGCCAGCTGGTCGCAGGCGGCCTCACGCAGCCGGGCAACCCGTGTCCGGGCGCGTAGGACCTGTTCAGCCCATTCCAACGCCCCAGGAGACGCCAGGTCACGTGCGGTCTCGACGGGGAGCCCACCTACCCGCAGCTGAACGATCTCATCAACGGTGACAGTCATGATTTCCTCTCCAAGGTGTTGAGACGGCCCCACCAGGCACCGGAGGTCCCGGTGTCATGGCCCGCCAGGAGCATGAGCATGGGTTTCTGGGGGACATCGGTCAGGCCTATGCCCGTGACGTGTCGGGCGGCATCGAAGCCCAGGGCCGCCCCCAGGCCGATGCCCAGCCGGGATGCCTCCAGGCTGAGGACCTGGCAGACGGCACCGGCGGCGGCGTTGATGATCCGGTAGCCCCGCACCCCGAGCTCCTCGGACAGTCCCACGACGTCGCCGGTCAGGATGATGGTGGCCGCGGCCCTCTGGCCGTCGTAGTTGTGCAGGAAGTACGACGAGGCCAGGAGCTCCAGGTGACTCCCCTCGTCGACGATCCTGACGCCGCCCTCACGCGGGTCCGCCTCATAGAGTCCCGGCTCCAAACCGGTGACGTCCTCGATGAAGACGTACTGACGCACGCAGTGCGCGGCGATCTCTCCAAGGTTCGCGGAGACGAGCTCACCGGCCTCGGCCGCGGCGGACATCATCGTGAGCAGGTCCTCGCGGGCGATGGGCGCGCCGTCGAAGCGACCGAAGGAGGTCTCCCGGCCGACGACGGCGCGGACCCGGTCCTCCACCGTCACCGCGCCCGAATGGGGCAGCGGCGCCACAGTCGGTCCGGGCAGCGACCGGGGGCGGCCGCCGGCAGGCCTGCGCCGGGCGGGGGTACCCACCATGGCCCGCTGCATCGCGCGGGTGGTGGGGAACGTCTGGGCATCGCGGGAACGCTGCTGACCGGCGACCTCGATGCGCCCACCTCGCCGCCTGGCCTCATGGGGACTACCGATGTCGACGACGGCGTAGACGCCCTCCTGCTGACGGTCGATGCCCAGCAGCTCGGCGAGGGACTCCTCGTTCACCCACATGTCGGGAAGGACATCGTCCCGCCGTTCACCCAGGAGATATCGCCAGGTGCCGAGCAGGGTGCCGATATCCATGGAGGTGGCTTGGTAGGCGAAGTCGTTGTACTTGAAGCCGGACTGCCAGTAGTCGATGGTCAGCAGCAGGTAGTCGTCTCCCGTACTCGCATAGCCCTGAGCGGCGGCCACTGTCGCGGTGTGATCGCCCAGGGCGAGGACGTCCCAGGCGTGGTGCAGGGGCGAGTAGTGGTAGATCCCGGGAGCCAGGTCGGCCTGGCGGCCCACGACGCGGTAGACCGAGACTGTGTAGCGGCCACCGCCGGAGGCCGCTCCCCTGCCCCACCGGTAGTGCCCGGCCTCCGCCAGAACCTCCGGGTGGTCGTTGCAGTTGACCCGGGAGCGCTGCGAGAGCAGGCCGTAGGACAGGTGAAGCAGATCGGCCAGAACGTCTGCCCGCTCCGGTCCCCTCAGGCCTTCCGCATCGCCACCCAGCAGGCCTCGGTCGGGGGTCGGCGTGGGCAGGACGAGGCGTTGAGCGGACGGATAGACCTTCTGGTCCGTCGGGGCGTCATCCCAGTTGATGCTCCAGGAGTCGGTGGGCATGCGACGCTCGACGCGGTTGATAATGAGGTCGGCGTAGGCGGCCGCAGCCCGTTCGGCGGGCATGGCGTCCCAGAGAGCAACAGCTTGCCTGGTCATGGTCAGGGCTCCTTCACGGAAACGGGTGGGGCACGGGGGCGGGTGCTGGACAGGGGGTGGCGAGGCGGTGCCGGGATCGGTAGTGCTCGGCTCGTTCCCGGGTTCGGGGCATCCGCAGAGCTCGCTGGCGGTGCCAACCGAAGTCGATGGGAACCAGGCCGGGCACCAGCACCTTGACGCCATGCATGCCCAGGGCGCGTTGGGTCGGAGAGGTCTGCTCGACGACGAGGACGTCGAGCCCGGGGTCGAGCAGCTCCAGACACAGGCGCAGGTCACCACGGACACCGGCGCCCGCTCCGGGGACGCTCAGAGCTCCCAGGTCGCGCAGCGAGTCCCGCTGCGAGTCGAGCAGGAAGGAGGCCAGGGGGCGGGCATCCGGGTGGAAGAAGAGGTCGGCGTGGTCCTCCATGACTCGCACGCGGGAGAAGTCGGCGAGCATGGACTCGATGCGGCCTCGTCCCCGCTCAAGCCGTACTCGGGCCACCACGTAGTCGGAGGCGACCTCGCTCAGCGCTGAGGCGAGTGCCCGTTCGGCGTCCGGATGGGCCCCGGCCCCGAAGCACAGTGACCCCGTGGTGAGGGACTCCGCCACTGCCGTGACGGTGGGAATGCGGGTACCCGTTGTGGAGTCGAAGAAGCGAACCCGGTACCCCAGCAGTCTCATGCGGGCCAGCAGCTCGCGGCTGGACCTGTCGCGGATGGTGTCGGGATCGATCTCATCCAGCGCCAGGGCTCCGTACCAGCCGATGAGGAAGGCGTCGCGCTCGACGGCCTCCAGCAGTCCGTAGAGAACCGCCTCGGCGAGGCTTCCGCCGCACGCACAGCCGTTGGACGAGTCTTGGACGAGCTGCCGGTAGCACCCGGCGTTCTCCGGTCCCCCAGGCGCGTCGCCTCCTCCCGGGTCCTCGGGGAGGTAGTAGGCGACATCACGGGGCACAACCACGTCGGCTCCATCGGAGAGCCGTGTTGCGGCGACCCAGCGCGTCGGGACGAGGTCGGCTTCGGTCTTGAGGCCGAAGGCCGAAGGCGGGTAGACCGGTAGGGGCAGGTCGGCGGCGGCGCCGAACCACGTGGAGGCGCCCACCGGTGGCCGGGCACCGGCGATCCGCTCGAGGCCTTCCAGGAGGCCGATGGCGTGGGAGCGCGTGTAACGACTCGTGTGACCGCCCCACGGGCAGGTCCAGACGGAGTCCGCCGAACGGCTGACGTAGGCCCCAGACACTTTCGCAGTGGTCTCGATCTCCAGGTCCCGCACGGCGTCGGCGCCGACTCCGGAGCAGAAGGGATTGGCCAGGCCATCGATATCGCGGGCCACCTCGTCGAGGGACACGGCTCGGTACTGCGGCCCGTCAGGACGGCCCAGGTCGTGAGCCAGGCGCTGCGAGAGCCCGACGTCGGGAACCCGCCTCCCGCAGGAGCAGCGCTCCGAGGGACTGACGGGGACGATCATCACCTCCAGGTCGTCCCGGGAGAGGACCCGCACGCGGGGGAAGCGCCCCTCCGCCTCCAGCGGCACCTCCAGGAGCTGCTCCGCCAGGCGGATCACCGCCCCCCATCCATCAACCGCACCTGCGCACTGCGTACCGGGGCCTCGATGCCGCTGGTGACGGGAGCGTTGAAGCCCGTCGAGCAGACAGCCCAGGCACAGCCCGGACTCGGTGCCATCAACGAGAACGGCGGAGTCCTCGTCAGTCACGAGCAGGGGCGGTACGAGGCGATCAGTCTGCTCCCGGACGTGCCCCGGGGCGGCGGGCGACAGAAGAGACTCGACCTGCTGCAGAGGTATGACGGTCAGCGGCCGGTCAGGTGAGGAGACGGCTCTCATTGGACAGTCCCCTCACCGGCGTCCTCGGTGAGGACCTTGCAGGCCACCAGACCAACAGCGTCGAGTTCGGGGCTGGTGATATCGCAGATGAGGATTCGCGGCTCTCGCCCCACAGGCGCCCCGTCCTCGGCGACGGCGATGGACGCGCCGGTCAGGCCGGGGTGAGACAGGGACGTCCAGGTACTCGTGCCGTCAGCGCGTTGAAGGGCACCGATGAGCCCGGTCAGCGCCGCGGCGACAGCGCCATCGGTCGTGTCTTCTGCTGCCGCCTCCCACAGGGGGCCGCTGGGTGAGTCCGCTCGGGCGACGACGACGTGCCGTCCCAGCCAGACACCAAGATCGATGAGCTCGGGAACGATTTCCATATCCCGGGCGCAGGAGTAGAGGAAGGCGGTCTTGTCATCGGTGTCCTGCTCGTGGAGGACTACTCCGGCGCCGTCCGTCGTGGCTGCGTGCAGCGCCAGCTCGACGGCGGCCGAGGCCAGGGCGTCCTCGACGGCCTCCCGGACGTTGTGGCCCACCCCGGTCCCGCCGCAGGAACGCACGTAGGCGCTGGCGCTGTTGGCCGGGGACAGGGTGGCAGTGGCCGCCGCCCGCACGGACAGGGTGTCACCGGTGGCCACGTCGATGGCCGAGACAGTGGGGCCCGTCGGTTTCAGGTCGTGACGCAGGCGGGAGTCGAGCGAGTCGACGACGGATGCAGAGGGTGGGGCCTGCCCCTCGCGCACCGGTGCCCAGTGCTCCAGGTGAAGCGCCAGTGCCCGCCTGACCGCGTCGAGCCGGGCTCCGGCCACGTTCCACAGGTCGGCGCCACCCACGTTCACCGGTTTGGGCGGCCCGTCAACGAGTCTGGCGGCGCTGACCTTGAGCGGCAGCTGCTCGAGATCCTCGTCGAGGAACTCGCTGATCGGGAAGGTGCGTTCACCCACGAGATCCGTGTAAGCATCGAGGTCCTCCGGGAGGATCCGGCCGGCCGGCTCCGGGGGCCTCGCAAGAGACTCGGCCGCGGCTCGGGCCATCTCGGCCAAACGCTCGGAGTTCTGGGAGACGGTTCGCAATAGCCTGTTGGGCAGGACTCGGTGACGGCGGGTCTCCCCTGTGTGACAGTCGAGGACGAGGATGGACTCACCGGTCTCGGGCTCCATCGCACCGGTGGTGGCCTTGAACACTTCGAAGGCCGCGATGACCGCGATCATCCGCTCAACCGCCGGGACCCAGGTCGTCTCGCGCCCAGTGGGCATCCCGGCCCAGGCTCTCGACCAGAAGAGGGAGCTGGCGGAATCAGTGTCGTGCGTGGTCAGTGACTGGACGGCATCGGCCCAGCGGGGGCCTTGGGAGCCTGTGCCGCCCCAGTTGACGGGGCCGACGATGAGCTCGTCCCCGAAGGCCCACACCGGCAGGACCAGTCGTCCGGGCTCCTCGTCCACTCCATGCAGAAGGAGATCACTCGAGGCAGCACAGGGAGTCAGGATGAGGACCTGCGCCCCCTGGAGGATGTCGTGGTCGGTGCGCGGGTCACCACGCACGACCCTGACCTCCGGCGGCGCGTCGACGGGGGGCTCGGCGTCGGAAGTCGGCAGGACGAGACGCACGTCGCCGGCCCCGTTGTCGGTCAGGGCGCGTACCAGGGCGCGGGCACACTCCCCGTCGCCGACGACGACCAGGGGGGCGCTGCGGAAGCGGGAGAAGGCACGGCGGGGCTCGTCGGTGTAGTGGGACAGGAAGTTGAGCTGATCATCGAAGCGCATCTCCGTTGCGCCGTCGAGGACGATGTCCTCGCACGGGTCGACCAGTCGCAGGTAGCCGTGCTCGCGAAGCGGGCCGATGAAGATCTGGAGCCGTTCCCAAGCCTCCTCCCCGAGAGCCTCCCGCAGCTCGGCCTCCGTGTACTCCCCCTCCAGAAGGGGATAGACGGCACGAAACGCTCGGTAGGCGTGATCCCCGCAGATCTCAAAACCTGAGGTGGAGTTCGAGAAATAAATCCCCTGCGAGGACTCGCTGAACATGGTGTCCCGGCGCAGTCGGTAGCGCTGCCCTGCGGTCTCGATCATGGCCTCTCCTGTCGATGAGGCGGGACCACTCAGTCACCGCCCTGACGTTTTCCTGTTGACGGGAAAAGCATCTCGAGAACAGACCGGCTCAGAACTCCTGCGCGGAGGTGTGACGGCTTCCTTCTTTGGACCGTACGTTCAGTACAGCACCCGACCGAAAGTATGAATGCTCATGACCTGCGGATGAGTGTGCACCGACCGCGATGACACAGCCCACCGTTCAGCAGCGCCCCGGCACCACCGGTGGTGCGAGGTGGCCGGCCACCGTGGACCGCGCATCCGCCTCACGCCCTCCCCAGGACGTCGGCGGGGTCGACGACACCGCCGCGCAGGGCCAGCAGCACGAGCTGGATACGGTCGCGGCAGCCGGTTGTGGACAGCAGGTGGCTCACGTGAGTTGTGACCGTGGGCATGGACAGCCACTTCCGGTCGCAGATCTGCTGGTTGCTCAGGCCCAGGGCGATGAGCGCCAGGATTTCGCGCTCGCGCTGGGTCAGGCCCGCGATCTGCTGGGAGGCCTCGGCGGCCCGGAGTGCCTCGACTGAGTCCTCGGAGGCGTGGCGCCCGGCCCCCTCCCTGGCCCGTACACCACTGACGTGGCCGGTGCGCGCGGCGGTGAGCAGCCGGCGTGTGGGCCCCGGGGAGATGACGGAGCTGCCGTCGTGGACGGCACGGATCGCGGCGGCGAGCTCCTGGGGTGGGGTGCTTGTGAGCAGGAGGCCGGAGGCACCGGCCTCGATGGCGTCCATGACGGGGGCGTCGGTGTCGGAGGCGGTCAGGATGACGACTCTGCCGGTCGCGCCGCGGGCCATGAGCTCGCGGGTGGTGGCCGGGCCGCTCAGGCCCGGCATCTGCACGTCGAGGAGGAGGACATCGGCCGGGTCGGCGGCGTTGCGCGCGAGCGCTTCCTTGCCGTCGGCGGCCCGCCAGATGATCTCCATGTCCGGCTGCGCCCCCAGCAGCGTGGCCAGGCCCATGATGTGCAGTGGCTCGTCGTCAGCCAGACCCAGGCGGATCACAGGCGCCTCCCCTTCTTGACGGCAACTCACCGGAAGTATCCGCCCTTCCGGTTCGGCCGGTGCGGTTTTGTCCTGATGAAGTGCCGACGGCGCCCTGCGAGGTTCGCCATATCAGAGTGATTGGCCCTCACTGTGACCAGGCGGGGAGCCTTACCGCCACCCACCACCCCGGCGGAGCCGACCGATCCGACCGATCCGACCGACCCCGCCGGCGCCCGGCCCTCACGCGCCCTTGGCGAAGTGGTTGAGCAAGGAGTCGATATCCTGCTGGATGCGGCCCCAGCGCACGACGTGGGCGCCGGTGTCCTCGTAGCGCTCGTAGCCGATGCCGGCGCCGTCGAGCGCCTTCTCAAAGTTCTGCTGGCTGGGCAGCACGATGCTCTCGTAGCGATCACTGTCGGTGCCGCAGACGAGGAAGACGCGCTTGCCGCGGTAGCTCTCCACGTGCTCGACCGGATTGTCCGCGCTCACCCGCGCCTGGTCCCACGGGATCCCATAGATGGTGCCGCCCTTGAGGTCGGTGGCGCTGGCGGTGAAGTTCGCCCAGTGGACCACCGCCCCGTCCTGGATGCGCAGATCGGCCGGCCCCGAGTGGCTGGAGACCGACGCGAAGAGCTCGGGGTACTTCGCGGCGTACTTCAGGGCCCCGAAACCGCCCATCGAGAAGCCGGAGATCGCGCGACGGGAGGCCTGCCCGGTGGTGGCGAAGGTGGCATCGACCCAAGGGAGGAGCTCCTTGATGTGGAAGGTCTCCCAGTTGCGCGGCCCCACGTTGGAGGACTCGGGGTCGCAGTACCAGCCGGCCGCCCCGCCGTCGGGCATGACGACGATGAGGTCGCGCCCCGCGGTGTGGTTGCGGATGTCGTACTTCGTGTCGAAGGTCGAGTAGTTCTCGCCGCCGCCGTGCAGCAGGAAGAGCACCGGGTAGCGGCGCGAGGTGTCGTAGCCGTCGGGCAGCAGCACGTTGACGCGTGGCAGCCAGCCGATCGAGGACGTGGCCAGCTTGTAGTACTGCATGCGGCCGTGGTCCTCATGCTCGGCCACGGTGAGGGCGGCCTGGGCCGGGGCCGCTCCGGCGACGACGGCGCCGCCCCCGATGACGGAGGCGGCGGCGAGACCACCCACCCCCTTGAGCAGGGTCCGGCGGCTGAGCCGGTGGGCGCAGGCACGGTTGGGCTGAAGGTGGGATGGCGAGTCAGCGGGCGGGGTCTGTGCACTGAAAGGCATGGCGTGTCCTTGGATGTCGACGGTGACGGGCATGGCGGGGCGGACCTGCCGCCCCGGGGACCGGCCGGCTGACGGGCACCGGCCGACCCTTGCGACAAGGCCTCACGGCGGCGCCTCCATCGGCATCCACCTATGAGACTTGCTTCACACCATACGCTAACCACTCGGTTAATACCACCCCTTGTCGCGTCCGGCCCGGAGGAGCTCAGGCATCGAGCAGGGCGCGCAGGTTGTGCACGTACCGCTCGAAGGCCACGCGCCCCTCAGGGGTCAGTGCCAGGTAGGTGGCAGGACTGCGCCCGGAGTAGGTCTTGTTCTGCTGCACGTAGCCCGCCCCCTCCAGCTTGGACAGGTGCGTGGACAGGTTGCCCGCCGTCATGTCCAGCAGCTCGCGCAGCCGCGGGAAGTGCAGCTCGTCGCCAACGGGCACGGCGGCCAGGGTCGCCATGATCCGCAGGCGGGCCTGGGCGTGAATGACGGGGTCGATATCGACGGCGGAGGCCGTTGCAGCAGCGAGGACTTCAGCTCCGGCACCGGCCGACTCAGCCAACTCAGCCGACCCCTCCGCCCGGCCGGCACTCTCCGACCTCTCGGACCGCTGCACCCTGACCCCTCCGGTCACCTCACGCACCTCGCTTCGATTCTGCGGCAGCAGCGACGACAGCGGCTGCCAGCATGCCGCCCCCACCGGCCACGGACATGATCCACCAGGCCCAGGGCATCCCGACAATCGTGACCACCAGGGTGACCAGGAGGATCCAGCCGCCCAGGACCCCCATGACCACCTCATTCCACAGTGCGGCACTCATGAGGAAGATGACGCCGACGACGAGGCAGGGCAGGGCGTTGGACACCACGCTGGCGACCTCGTTGGCCTGGCTCGTGTTGAGGGCGGCCAGGAAGGCATTGACCCGACTGAGGATGAGGGCGCTCAGCGGCATCCCGAGGAACCAGGCGAGACTGTAGTAGGTGCCCTCTCGGCTGCTCCGGCCGCGGATGCCGCGCACCTTGGGGACGATATAGGCGAAGGTGAACAGCAGGGCCGCCGCGAGGCAGCCGCAGAAGGACAGGTAGGGCACCAGCGGCAGGCTGTAGTCCGCCCTGCGGGAGAGAGCCAGGGCGGCATAGCCGAGCAGCCAGGCCAGCCCCCAGGCGACCAGGACCGGAGTCGCCTTGACCCTGTGCCGCTTGAGATAGGCGCTCCGCTGGGCCTCGACGACGGCGAGGGCCTCATCGGGCCCCGCCGGAATCCGCTGATCCTCAGTAGCAGCACTCATGATGAACCTCCTCGTCAACAGGGGTTTGCGTTTCAAACCAGCTCCAGGATAGCGCCCCTTGGTTTGTGTTGCAAACTACTTTGGACAAGCCAACGCCGCCGCGCGGCTCCTTCCGGCGTAGGAGGGTCCACCCAGGCTCTCCCCCTAGAATCGGCGTCATGACAGATGCGGCACCAGGGTCGCCCCCGCCGGTCGGCGACCTCGACCACGCCTCGACGCTCACCTCGCCTCCTGGCGAGTCCCCCACCGCCGTCGACCAGCAGGCATCTGCGGCCGCCGTCCCGTCGGCCACCTCCGCGCCCTCCGCGGAATCGACCTCCACCTCTCCGGTCGGCATCCCGGTCATCGGGGTCGCCCCCATGGCCGACCCCACCCCGGCCTCCGGCTCTGCCGCCCCCCGCTCGACGACACTCCTGGTGGATACCACCGCGCACCGCCTGCGCCGCACGGAGGACCTGCTCGACCTGACCCTGACGCTCCTGGGCATCTTCGCCGTCCTCGTCCTGGCGATCTACGCCCACGAGACCACCACCGGCGTCACCCAGGACGTCCAGAACGCCCTGGCGGTGGTACTGCGCCGCATCCTCGTCTTCCCCCTGCAGACCATTGAGGGCCTGGCCACCTTCATCGTGCCGCTGGCCGTTCTGCTGGACCGCGTCCTGCGCCGCTCCTGGCGGTCCTTGGGCCAGGCCGTCCTGTCGGGGATCGCCGGCCACCTGGTCGCCGTCGCCGCCATGACCGGCCTCGTGGCCTGGGGCCCCACCGCCCTGGTCATGGGGCTGACGGTCACCGCCTCGGGCACCGCCCAGCTGGGCATCTCCACGGTCTTCGCCTCCATGGCCGGCCTGCTCACGGGCGCCGGCGACCGCAACAGCTCCACCGTGATGCGCTCGGGCTGGGCAGCCCTGTGGGTGGTCCTGGGCATGGCGGTCCTGCGCGGCGCCCTGACCCTGCCGGGCGCGGTGCTCTCCCTGCTGCTGGGCCGCACCGTCGGCCTGCTGGTGCGTTACGTCTTCGGGGTCGAGGACCGCCGCGCCCACGGGGTCACGCTCGTGCGCGCCCTGCGCCGGGCCGGGATCGACGCCGTGCGCGTGGTCCGCATGGACCGTGCCCCCGAGGCGCGCGCCTGGATCGTCACCACCGACGCCCCCCTGGGCTACACCGAGCAGGTTCGTGAGCAGGTTCGTGAGCAGGTGAGCGAGAACCCGCTGGATCCGGCCCCGCAGGAGCCGGCGGGCCTCGAGCCCACCACCGACGACGCCTCCGCCCCCACCGACGCGCAGGTCACCGACGCCCCCGCCGGCTCATCGAGCGGCGAGACCGCCTCCCCCCTCGACTCGACGCCGTTGGACACGGCCGGGACCGGGGCGCCGGCGGGCGCGAACACAATCAGGCCGGCCACCGACGTCGACCTGGCCGCCGTCCTGGCCGAGGCCTCCAGCGAGGCCCTGTCCCAGGAGCGGGCCTCGGTCCACCGCATGTACGCCGTATGGGACTCGGCCGGTGAGCGCCACAACGTCACCCTCCTCGACGCCGACCGGCAGGTGGCCGGATTCCTCTCCAACGTCTGGGACCAGATCCGCGTTCGGGGCCTGTCCCCCACCCGTGACCTGTCCCTGCGCCCGGCCGCCGAGCACGCCGCCCTCATGACGATGGAGGCCCGCCGCGCCCGCGTGCGCACCCCCGGCCTGCTGGGGATGGCCGAGGCCGCCGAGTCCGTGCTGCTGGTGACCGACCACGTCGTGGGCGCCCGGTCCATCAGCGACCTGGGGGCAGAGGTGGACGACGACGTCCTGGACCAGCTGTGGAGCCAGCTCCAGCGCGCTCACGCCGCGGGGCTGGCGCACGGCAGCATCGACGCCTCGAGCGTCGTCGTCGACGAGTCCGGGCGGCTGTGGCTCCTGGACTGGGCCTCGGGTGAGACGATCTCAACCGAGCTCTCCCGCCGTGTGGACCTGGCTCAGGCCCTGGCGCTGACGGCGCTGGCGGTCGGTGCCCAGCGGGCCATCGACGCCGCCTCCCGCTCACTGACCACCGCGCAGCTGGCCTCGATCGCCCCCATGCTCCAGCGGGTGGTGCTGCCGCGTCAGACCCGCGAGGTCATGGGGCGGCGCGGAGCGAGCCGGCAGGTCCTCCAGGATCTGCGCGACGCCCTCGTGGCGCTGACCCCCACGGCCGACGCCGAGCCGGCCCGTCTCAACCGTTTCTCCACGCGCACTGTCCTCATGGCCGTGGTGGCCCTGGTGGCGGTGTGGACACTGATGGCCCAGCTGGACTTCCAGCAGGTCTCCGCGGCCGTCTCGCAGGCCAACATCTGGTGGATGCTGGCGGCCCTGTTCTTCTCGGTGGCGACCTACGTGGGCGCGGGGCTCACGCTGGTGGCCTTCAGCCCCGAGCGGCTCTCCCTGTGGCGCTCCACCGAGGTGCACCTGGCCAGCGCCGTCGTCTCGCTCGTGGCCCCGGCCGGTGTGGGCGGGGCGGCCATCAACCTGCGCTTCCTCAACCGCAAGGGGGTGCCCACCGCGGTCGGCGTGGCCACGGTGGCCCTGGTCCAGGTGGTCCAGTTCGTCGTCACCGTGGTGCTGCTCGTGGTGCTGGCGGCCATGACCGGCCAGTCGACCGGACTGACCCTGCCGTCCGGCTGGGTGCTGGTCGCCGCGGGCGCCGTCGTCGTGGTGGCGGCGGTGGTCCTGACCATCCCCAAGGCACGCACCTGGGCCTGGGCCAAGATCGAGCCCACCTACCGCCAGGTGTGGCCGCGGCTCGTGTGGGTCATGTCCAACCCGATGCGCCTGGTGCTGGGGGTCGGCGGCGCGCTCATGCTGACCCTGTCCTACATCCTGTCCTTCAGTGCGAGCCTGTGGGCCTTCGGCTACACGGTGCCCTTCGCGGTCCTGGCCATCACCTACCTGGCCTCCAACACGGTGGGCTCGATCGTGCCCTCCCCCGGCGGTATCGGGCCGGTCGAACTCGCCCTGACCGCCGGGCTCGTCGCCGCCGGCGTCCCCTACGGCGTGGCGCTGTCCACGGCGATCGTCTACCGCCTGGTGACCTTCTGGATCCCGATCCCGGTGGGCTGGCTCAGCCTCCAGCGCCTTCAGAAGGTCGGGGATCTCTAAACCCACCTCCGAGCTCCTCACCCCCGCCCCGCCTGCGTCTCTTCACGTCTGAGACACGGGCGGGGCGGGTCTTCGCATCGAGGTCCCGACGGCGAGCCGGGGCCGGATGGCCGTCCGGCCAGCGGCTGCAGCAGCGTCAGTCGGCCCAGAGAGCCGGACGAGCGTGTCAGCAGGACGACTGAGACGGCGGCCCCACGCCACCCCATCCCGCACCGCCTCCCCCAACCAGCCGTCAGATATCAGCCGACCGACCCGACCGTTTCACCGATTTGGGACGCCGCGAACAGGAGTTTCATTTCAGTCATCCGATCCGGAGGCACACCGAGCCTCACATGACATCCAAGAGGACGGACAACCACAACCCGGGGAACTCACCCCCGCCACACCGAAAGGAACACCCATGGCCAAGAACATCAAGAAGAACACCGAGCTCGACGCCGAGGAGCTGGAGTCGATGGACGCCCCCGGTTGGGACGACGTCGCCATCGCCTCGATCTCCTTCGCCGGCGGTGTCAGCGTCGCCGTCGCCCTGACCTGAGACGCCTGAGGTCGGCATGGTGGGGGCGCCCCGGGCGGGTTCCCAGTGCGGCGCCCCCACCATGCAGTCTCACCACCACACACCACCGTTCAGAACGCCGAGAAAGGAGGCACCCCGTGAATCTTGGAGAAATCGCACTGACCGAGCATGAGGGCGACTCCGCCTTCTCCCCGACAATCGTTCCGGCCTCACCGTTCCGCATCTGGGACGGCACCACCCCGGAGGGCTGGGAGGTCACGGAGAACGATCAGTGGAAGTTCTACTTCCCCACGGACGCCGAGCTTCCCGACGAGGGATGGAAGATCCACATCTCGACGGTTCTGGATGAGGCCGATCAAGCACTCGACATCGTCTCTGAGATATGCCGGCAGAACTCCATAGGATTCAAGTTCACACCGACATGCGAGATGCTGGCCTTCAAGCTCTCGAAGAACGTCTCCCGCTCAGCGGCCGGCAAGTTCTGCTGCCTCTACCCCCGAGATGAGGAGGAATGCGGGAGGATCGTCAACATTCTGCTCCACGCGCTTCGCCACATGCACGGACCGGATATTCTCACCGACCTCAGGTGCGGGGACGCCCCGGTCTTCGTCAGGTGGGGCGCTTTCACCCCCATGTACTGCACCGACGCCGACGGCATTCGCCGTCTGGCCATTCACGGTCCCGACGGCGAGCTCATCGCAGACACGCGGCGTCCCGGCCTCCACATCCCGGACTGGGTGACGTGGCCGGCATGGACCGGGCCCGGTCGGCACCGCCGCGCCAACCGCTCATCACACCTGCCATGCACGCTGACGCACGCCCTCGCCCATCACGCGGGTGGAGGAGTCTATGCCGGACAGATGCATTCCACGGGTGCCACCGTCCTGGTCAAGGAGGGACGTCCCCACGCCGGGATCGACCGGCTCCACCATGATGCCGTGTGGAGGATCCGGCACGAGGCCGAGATCCTGCGCAGGCTGCAGGGACGCGCATCCGTCCCCACGTTCCTCGAGCAGGTCGACGGCACCAGCCACGCCTACCTCATTCGCGAGATGATCGACGGCGTCACGCTGATGCGCGAACGCAACCGACGCCTGCGCGAGCAGTCGACCCCCGCCTATGAGGAGTGGGCACGCACCACTCTCGAGACGATCCGCCGGGAGCTCGAAGCGGTGCACGACTGCGGCGTCGTGCTCAACGACGTCCACGAGAACAACATTCTTCTTGCTGACGACCGCATCATCTTCTTCGACCTGGAAGCCGCCTCATGCGCGGATTCCGATGATGAGCTGGCGATGGCGGCCATTGACTATACGCCGCCGCCCAACATCCGCGGAACGACGGTCGACTGGTACTCCTTCGACATCATGACTCTGTCGATGTTCGTGCGTTCCAAGCGGGGAATCCGGCTCGGCCCAGCACGTATCCGGGCCCTGGCCCACCAGGCACGGCGCCGTCATCCATCCTGCGCAGACCTCATCGAGGCGGCGGCCGGGCGCCTGCTGGCCCTCACACCCGTGCCACCCGACGCCCCCGGGGTGACCGGCCGCAGCACTGTCGAACCGACCCTGGACGCCATCATCGCCGCCCTCGACACGCACCAGGAGCAGCCACACCCGTCCCCCGCACCGGTCGGGACGACCTCCGCCACCGAGACCTTCTCCGGCGACGTCGACCCGGCTCCCGCCCTCGACGCCTGCCTGCGCACCCTGGCCACCGTGTTCAGCCGGCTCGGCCTGAGCCCCTCTCACCCCGACGACGCCCTGAGCCACAGTCCCGGGCTGATGACCGGCACAGCGGGAACGGGAGCCATCGCGTGCCTGCTGGCCCACACCGGCGGGCTGCCCCGCCACGAAGCGGAGGCCATCATCCAGGAGGCGGCCAGGCGTCTGGACCGCCCTGAGCCACCGGCCCGACCGGGCATGTGGGAGGGAGCCACCGGACAGGCCGTGTTCTGGCTTCTGGCGGACCTTCTGTCCTTCATCCCCGGGTCACGGCACCGGGCCCGCTCGCTCCTGATCCAGGACGCGGCGCAGCTGGCCACGCTCGTCCCACCGCATGCCGGCGGGCTCGACGGCCGACTCGGCTGGCTCGCCGTCGTCGCCGCACTCGAAGGGCTCACCAAGCTCACCGTGCCCACCGACCTGAAGGAGTCCATGCGTCCCGCCCCCTCGGCGAGCACCGCCGGGTCGAGTGTGCGCAACGGCGCCATCGGCAGCCTGCTGGCCCTCAGCGTCCTGCGCCTGGCCGGATCCCCGCTGCCCGACGTCGAGCAGGTGGCCCTGGAGTGCCTGGCCGACGACCTGGTCATCTGTACGCCGAGCACCATCGGCGTCGTCGACGATCCGGGCCTGTCCCTCAAGGGGGACTCGGCCGACGGCGTCACAGGCGCCCTCGCGGCTCTCCACCTCCTGCGGACCGCCTTGTCCTTAACGACCTCTTTCCCCAACCCGACCGCATCCGTGGTCACCCGTCACTGAAAGGAACCCCATCATGCGTCTTGCTCTCACCGTCGTCGGAGTCGTCGCCGGCATCATCATCGCCGCCATCGCACTCATCCAGCTGAGCGGATCGCTTCAGATCGCGCTAACAGGGCTCGGTGGAGGACTGAGCATCGGCTCCATCTGGACCTTCGTTCGAGGAAACAAGCAGATCACCAGCCGATGAAGTGCCCAGCCGTCTTCCTCACTGGTACCGACACAGCCGGGATCTCACTGTATGGACGTGAGATCCGGGCTGTGCCCGTTCAGGTGGAGAGCCGTCGCCTGGAGGACAGGGTTCTCACCCTCTCCGGAAAGGTCGTTGTCCGCGTCGACGCCCTGTCATGCAACTATCGCGACCGCTCACTCATCCTGCAGGGGACCGATTCTCAGGCGGTTCACCGCGGTCCGGCGAACGAGCCGTCCCTGACCGCCTTCGGCTCCGAGTTCTGCGGCACCGTCCTGGCAGCCTCACCGGACTGCCGCCTCACTCCGGGACAGCGGGTGATGGCCTGCTCGGCCTACCCCGAGTCCGCCGAAGGAGCCGCACCCGGCGTCGTCACCAACACGGCGTCCCGGGGTGTTCTGCTCGTCCACGAGTCCCAGCTCGTTGCCGTGCCCTCGTGGATGACGACGCCGCAGGCCGCTGCCTTCGGCCTGTGCCACCAGACCGCCGCCGCGATGATCCGCAGGTCGGGAGTCGGGCCGCAGTCCCAGGTCCTGGTCACCGCCGCCACCAGCTCGACGTCGATGGCCGTGCGCCACCAGCTCCAGGCGATCGGCGCCTCGTGCTGGGTGGTGTCTTCGAAACCAGATACTCCCCTTCTCCCCAACGAGCGCAGGCATCCCGGTCTGGAGGATCCCGCGGCGACCGAGATCCGGGTCAGTCACGTCATCGATCCCTTCTGCGACCTCAACCTCGCCGGGGCCGTCGCCTCCCTGGAGATGGCCGGCACCTACATCACCTGCGGGATGCTGCACCAGCACCCACTCATGGACGGGGTCGGATCGTGCGGATCACCGGGGGAACTCATCGCCAGGATCATCACGGCGAACCTCACCCTCATGGGTAACTGCCTGGGTACCCGAGAGGACCTGCTTCACGCCCTCGATCTGGCCCGGGCCGGATCGATCCCGCTGGATCCCAGCGCCATCCACCCCAGGGACGACATCGACGACTTCCTGCTGGAGGCCTTCGGTTCCCGCGAGCGCTCGGGAAAGGTCGTCCTGTCCCTGAGCCCCTCGACGACGGTGTAGGCCCCCTGCCGTCAGTCCCTCCCATGACCCACTGCTCAGTCAATCGGACTAGCCCATCGGATGAGCCCAGAGCGCCCGACCAGGCGATCCGGAAACAGTGATTTTCCGGTGGAGTAGTGACATCACATCGAATGCCTCCCCGGCACCTCACCACGTAAGGAGACCCCCATGGACAAACCCATGAACCTCGATACCGAGATCACTGAGTTCGAGTCACTCGACGCACCTGACTGGAAGGACTCCGCAGCCGCTCTCGGTGTCCTGTTCGGACTCGGCGCCCTCATCGCGCTCATCTGACCCACCGCGACCCCCTCGGCCCCACGCGACCCGAGCGGCCCGGAGCAGCTCAGTCGCCGTAAGGAGAACACACCATGAACCTGAAGCCACTCCTAGAGATCAGCCATCTCACCAAGCGCTACCGGTCCACCACTGCGGTGGACAACGTCACCTTCAGCATTGAGCCCGGACAGTCTCTTGGGCTCCTCGGCCCCAACGGCGCCGGCAAGACCACGACGCTGCGAGCCGTCCACGGCCTTCTTCGCCCCACGTCGGGCAGCGTCTCCGTGTTCGGCCACGCCCCCCTGGCCATTCCCGATGCGGCCCACCACATCGGCTTCGCATTCGACAACACCGGGCTGCCCACCAGCCACACGGTCCACAACCACCTCGTCAACCACCGGCTCGCAGCCGGCCTGTCACGCGACGAGATGGACAGCATCGTCGACGAGTTCGATCTCGATCCTCTGATGCGTCGCCGGATCAAGGACCTGTCCACGGGCGAGCGCAAGCGGGTCAACCTGGCCACCGCCATGGCGGGGCGGCCGCAGCTCCTCGTTCTGGACGAGCCGACCAATGGTCTGGACATCGAGGGCGCCCACTGGCTGCGCCGCGTGCTCCAGCAGCACATCGACTCCGGCGGCGCCCTGCTCATCTCGAGCCACATTCTCGCCGAGGTCGAGCGCATGGTCGACAGCATCGTCGTCATCAAGCGCCGCTGCCTCTTCAACGGCTCCCTCGACGAGCTGCGCCACCACGGTGGCCCCACGCTCGAGGACGCCTACCTCAACCTTGTCTCTTCCACCACCTCCAGGAGCCGTGCAGCATGACCACCAACGTCCTTTCCTCCGCGCAGACCATCACCTCCGGTCGGGCCCTGGCCACGCCGGCCCCCAGCCCCAGCGGCTTGTCCGTGTTCCGCTCCTTGTGGGCTCTGACTCGCCGAGGGCTCACCGAGGCCTCCCTGAAGTGGTTCCTCGTGATCGGGATCGCTCTGAGCAGCTTCGCCACGATCTTCGACGCCAGCAAGTTCCTCAGCGAGATCGACCTGTCCAACCAGGCCGCCGTCGACTCCGTGGCCCTGCGACTCATCCGCATCGGATTCTCCGTTCTGCTGGTGTCCACCCTGTGGGGAGCCACCCAGGTGACGACCGAGTTCCGCGACGCCACTGTGGCGGCTCGAGTCACCCAGCACCGCGGCGTCGGCAGGCTCGTTGCCAGCCACGCCCTGGCCTCCTTGCCGGCCGGCCTGCTCTTCGGCCTCATCGGGGCCCTGAGCTCCACCATTCCCACCTTCGTGATCTTCCACCAGCGTGACCTGAGCATCACGATGAACGAGGATCTCGTCAGCACCGTCGTCGGCATCATCGCCGTCAGCGCCCTGGCCGCCCCGTGGGGGACCTGCTTCGGCTGGCTGCTGCGCCGCACGCTGCCGGTCATCCTCCTCCTGGTCGCCTGGACCACCTACATCGAGCCGGCCATCGTGCGCGCCCTGCCCAACGACCTGGGCCAGTACCTGCCCGGCGGCCTCCAGCTCACGCTCATCAAGGACGCCACGGCCGTCGGCGACATGTCGGCTCCGCTGGCCGCGGGACTCCTCGTAGCCTGGACGGTCGGTCTGTCCATCATCGCCACCGCAGTGACGAAGATGGGTGATCTACGTGCCTGAGCAGGATGTGCTCTCTCGCCCCCGAGGAGCTCTCCGGCTGCACCGAGACGTCGCCGTCGTCCGCCCTCAGGCCGGAGACGGGTGGGCGGTTCGCACCCCAGACAACAAGCTCCTCGGAGTCGGCGAACAGCTCGGCGAGCTGCTGGTGACCCTCAAGACCAAGGGGCCACTGACCAAGACGGATCTTCTGGAGCAGATGCCACCGCAGTGGCAGCCCTCCGATGTCGATCACGCTCTCGACGCCGTCAGCAAGTACGGCCTGGTCGTGGCCGATTACGAGATGGACTCCACGGAGCAGAAGCCGCTGTGGAGCGTCGACAACGACGGACCGCTCATTCTCAAGCTCTGCTTCAACCGCCCTGAGGCCTTCTTCATCAAGGCGGCCCCGGTCGTGAAGGCGTTGAGGAAGACCTTCCTGCGCTGGGTCCCGCTGGTCATCGCGATCCTGGGGATCCCCGCGCTGCTCTCCCTCGCCGGGAACCCGAACAGCACCTTGTTCCAGCCGCTGACGCTGGGCACCTACGGCGCTCTGCTGCTGGCCCTCACCCTGACAACCGCCATTCATGAGCTCGCTCATGGACTGACCCTCACCGCCTGCGGCGGCATGCCTCACCGCATGGGGATCATGCTGTTCTACTTCTCCCCGGCGGCCTTCTGCGACGTCACCGAGGCGTGGTTGCTTCCCCGTAAGGACAGGGTTGCGGTCGCCTTCGCCGGCATCGTCATCCAGACGAGCATCGGCGCCACCGCCCTGATCGCGAACCTCCTGCTGGGTGGGGAGCACGCCTTCCTCACCTGGTACGGGGCCAGCACCTACCTCGTGGCGCTGAGCAACCTCATTCCGTTCCTCCGTCTGGACGGCTACGTGGCCCTGGTCGGGTTCACCAACCAGTCCGGTCTCAGGCAGCGCTCCATCCAGGCGCTGCGCAATCGGGTCGCCGGCATCCCGGAGCCGCACGAGCCCCTGTGGGTCGCGCTGTTCGGGGTGGGGTGCCTGGTCACGCCCCTGGTCATCGTCTGGACCGCCGTCACGGCGATCGCGCCGAACCTGCTTCGCGGTGGCGCCGGAGGCCGAATCATGCTGAGCATGCTCATCGGGTTCTGCCTCATGAACGCCCTGGTCAAGATGATCCACGGGCTGCGCGGCTTGAAGCGCACCCAGCAGATCCGACTGTTCGTGACCGGCTTCTCCGCAGCCGTTCTGGTCCTGCTCACCCCGATCGGTACCACCACCTCCCTGGGGTTCCAGGCCACCGGTAGCCACCGCGCGGTCGCTCTGACCGGGGACGCCGCGGGCTCGGCCCCGGTGACGACCGGAACGAAGGTCTCCTTCCACCGCTCAGGGCTCCTGACGGGCCCCGCCCTCGGGCAGGGGACCGTCGTCGCCACCGAGAACTGCACGGTCCCGCTCCGAGCCGTCTCGCCCCTGCTCTCCGACGCACAGATGCCGCCCGGGACCTGCCTGGTCGTCGAGTCGGACGTGGAGCTCACCCCGGGGACGACCGGCAGGATCACCTCTCAGAAGGTGTACCAGCCGCTCGCACGCGTCATCCGCCACCAGCTCGGGCCAGTGCTTCCCGGAGGAAGCCTGTACTCCGACGACGAGGAGGACTGATGACCGCCAAGCGCGCCTCTCAGGCGATGGCCGATCTTCGGCGTTACCTGGTCGGCGCCCGAGGTGATCGGGCCGCCGTCTGGCTCGACGACGGCACCCGCTATACCCCCTCCGAGCTGCCGCCGTCGGCACTGGTCATCACCCCGCAGCCCATCTCCGCACCCGCCGCCGGCCACGAGATCGTCGTCCGGGAAGGAGACCTGACCCGGGACTGCGAGCTGCTGGTCATCGACGGAGCCATGGAGATCGCGGTCATGGACTACTCCCTGGCCGCGTTCCTCCCCGTGGCCGGCCCGACCCTCATCCGTCTGGCCACCCGGGAGGAGTGGGAGCTCTTCCTTCAGGACGCCGACGCAGCCATCACCACCGGATGCGTCCCGGCTCAGCTCATCCACCCGATGACGGTCCTGGAGGATGCCGACGCGCTGAGGACCGGCACCGTGCCGCAGACCCGCCTGACGGTGTCCTCCACCGGAGTGCACCACTACCTCCCCGGCACCGACCGCAGCCCGGCGCAGCGGGACCGGGGCGACCGCGCCTGGCTGCCCCGCTACCTCACCATCATCAACGCACTCACCACACTGCACACCCTGCAGGAGGAGCCGGTCGAGATCTCCGGCCTGGGCATGCGCCTGTCGGAGACGAGCCCGCAGACCCCGGTCGAACCGGCTGACGCACCCATCATCGTGCGCTCCCGCGCGGGAATCCGCTGCCTGATCCCCGGCAACGGCCGAATGCTGTCCGTATCGACCACCCTGGCCACGATCCTGGAGACGCTCATGACGCTACCTAACGACACCGACCTCGCCCACGTCCTCGATCTTCCGCCGTCGACCATCTACCACGCCGTCGCCTCCCTGTCCGAGGCCGGCCTCATCAGCCCACGGGAGGTGGTCTACAGTGCGTAGCCCGGTTCTCTCCCCCCTGTACAGCGGCCTGGGGGCTCAGCGCTATCACGCCTTGTCCGCCCACGACGATACCGAGATCGCACTGATCCTGGAGACGCTGGAGAACCATCTGAGCCCGGATCTGGCGGATCTGCGCATCCTCGAGCTCGCCTGCGGCTCGGGTCGGGTCTCGCTGCCGATGGCGGAGGCCGGCTACCGGATCCTGGCCACCGATCTGAGCCCCGACATGCTTGAGGTCCTGCGCTCCCGTATCTCCGAGCAGGACTCGGTCGCCGATGCTCCCGGAGACCTGGCCGCGCGCATCGAGGTGCAGGAGGCGGACATGAGCTCCTTCTCCTTCACGGAGCGCTTCAAGGCCGTCTGCCTGCCCACGGCCTCCATCACTCAGCTCGACGCCGAGCAGCGGCTCGGGGCCCTCGAGTGCTCCGCGCGCAGCCTCGCCCCCGGTGGACTGCTCATCGTCTCCACGGACGACATCGCCGCGGAGGGCACGACGACGATCGAGATCCAGCCCGGCATCTCCCTGACTGAAGAGCTCGATCAGGCCCGCGGCCGCCGTCGCAGCATCCTCAGATGGGGCGAGGAGTGCTACGTCTCCGAGCTGCACCTGGTCCCCTCGTCCTGGATCAGTGAGGCCTGCACCCGGCTCGGGCTGACGATCGTGGAGCGCCACTCCACTCCTGACCAGGCGATGCCGGACCACTCCGGGGTGCTTCTGGTCGCCCGCAAACCCTAGTCGACTACACCACGAGGCCTTCCTTCCATGTCTGTCACCACCGAGTTCTTCACTCCTCCGAGCACCTTCTCCTCCTCACCCCAGCCCACCCGGGCCCGCGGGACGGCGATCACCTACGCCGACGGCAGCCAGTGCCTCGACGGCATCTCCGGTTTATGGAACGTTCCATTGGGGTACGGGCACCGAGGCGTGGCCGACGCGGTTCACGCCGCTCTCCTGGAGGCCTCCTACTTCACTCACTTCCGCGGTTCCCACACCTGGGCCGAACGCACCGGGCACCGCCTGCTCGCCGCAGCGGGGGCCGATCACTATCGTCGAGTCGTCCATGCGACGTCGGGATCGGCCGCACTGGACAGCGTCATCAAGATGGTCCGTCAGTACCAGGTCGTCTGCGGCGAGCCGAGTCGCACGATCATCGTCTCCCTCAAGGGCTCCTACCACGGAACGACTCTAGGGGCCATGTCTCTGACCGGAGAGAACCTGGGGCAGAGGATCTACGGGGTCGATGGCCGTTCCGTACGGCATATCGACCATCGCCGCCCCCAGGACCTCGCCCGTCTGCTGGAGCGAGAGGGGGACCGCGTCGCCGCTGTCGTCCTTGAACCGGTACAGGGCTCGGGCACTCACGTCGTGGGCTCCGAGTTCCTCTCCACGGTCCTGGAGGGTCGCCGCCGGCACGGCTATCTCCTGGTGGCCGACGAGGTCGCCACCGGATTCGGCCGCACAGGACCGATGTTCGCCAGTGAGACCTGGGCGGAGAGCCCCGACATCCTCGTCACCTCCAAGGGACTGACCAACGGCACCCAGGCCGCCTCCGCGATCCTTCTGGCAACGCGGGTGACCGAGGCGCTGGACTCGGCGGACTCCCCGTTCATGCACGGTGAGACGCAGGCGGGCAGCCCGGCGTCCTGCGCCGCCATCCTGGCCACCCTTGAGGCCTTTGAGAACGAGGACGTCCTGTCCCGTGGACGCGCCGTCGCCCGGCAGCTCGATGAGCGTCTTGACGCCCTGGCCGAGCGGATCCCCGGATCCAGCACCACAGGGCTGGGCTGCTTCCGCTCGGTTCAGCTTCCCGATGCCGACGGCCAGACCATCACCCGCATCATCGATCGGTGCCGCCGCAACGGCGCCATTGTTCAGCCTGGCCCGAGCAGCTTCCAGCTGGTGCCCGCCCTCGTCTACGATGCGCACGACCTGGACCGTCTCATGGACCGGGTCCAGGACGCCGTCTCATCGGTCCTCGCGGGTCGGGGAACGGTCGCCGCATGAAGACATCGTCCCTGCTGCTGCCAACCGGACCCGAGCTCGGCACCGGTTCCTGGTCGCGCACGCTGTCCCCGCGCACTGAGCTGGCGATCATCGACGCAGCGGTGGTGGACCATGCTCTTCCCGGGCTGCCCTCCCGTCTTCCGGTCATCCCGGTCGACGGCGCCACCGGGCTCGGAGGAGTCAGGGAGGTCGCGCAGGCCATCGAGCGGACCGATCCGCGTGAGGTGATCGCGATCGGTGGCGGCGCCACCATGGATCTGGCCAAGCTCGCCGCCCTCACGGCGGAACGTCCGGCGCTGGTCGACCACCTGGAGCAGGCCGCCGACCGGTGCGGGCTCATTCCGCTGGCCGGGATCGGCCGACGGCGCCGCCTCACCCTGGTCCCGACCACGCTGGGCACCGGCTCGGAGTCGAGCAGCGGGGCCTGCTTCGATCATCAGCTGGTCGGTTTCGACGGGGAACGGGCCCGCAGCCTGGTCGTCGGGGCGGCGCTCGAGGCCGATCGTGCATGGCTCGACCCCGACCTCCTGACCACGCTGCCTCTGACCCTGGCCAGGGAGGGCGCCCTGGAGGCACTCAGCCGTGCGCTGGTGAGCACCGTGTGCACCCCCTCGAGCCTCGCCGCCTCGGAGTGGGAGGCCCGCATGCTCGTCTCCCGGCTTCGAGAGGGGCTCGATGCTCTCACCGACGGCGCGGACCCCGACCTGCTCCACCGCATCGCCTTCGCCTCGACCATGACGCACCGGGGGCTGAGCCTCAAGGGCCGGGGCAGCGCCCCCTCACCCGTATGGTTCATCGCCACCGAGCTGTCCATGGTCGCAGGAGTGCGCAAGAACGAGGCTCTCAGCGCCCTCATGGGGCCCTGGGCCCACCTCGTGCTGAACGGCCACCGCGAATGGGGGACGTCGGAGGTGCTGGCCGAGCTGTGGCCGCTCGGCTCCGCAGAGCCCACCGAGGTCGTCAGCAGGTGGGGCCTGCCGACCTCGATTCCGCTGCCCGGCGGAGGCACACAGCGAGTCATCCGTCGGATCGAACGCCGCTGGGGCGGGCGACTGCCCATGATGCGGCGTTTCACCACCGGCCAGCTCGAGACCCTGCTCGGGCTCTGCACCTCCGAGGGCTCCTGTGCCTGATATCCGTTGCGTCCTGGAGCCGGGCTCAGGAATCGTCCGCACCCTTCATGTCACGCCCCCGCGAGCCGGGAGGCGTCTGCTGTGGTCCGTTGGAGCACTCCTCACCGGTGACGGCCAGGAGGAGGGGCCCTTCACCATGCACGCCGTCGGCGCCTGCGGGCAGCGCCGCGACGAGACTCTGCTGCGAGCTGCGGGCGAGGTCGTGGAGCGCTGGGCGGTCGCGGCCCAGGACCGTCTCGGCCCGCCACCGCTCTTCCCTGATGCGGGACCCTCCGGAGCCGCGGCCGGACCGAGCGTCGAGTTCTGCCGCACCCGCGGTCTGCGGGAGCTGATCGAGCGCGATGCAGCGATGCGCGGCTGGTACCTGTGCCGGGGAGTACGGCGCCTTCCCCTCGCCCAGGCCCGATCAGCACTGGGCCCGCTGCAATCGGTGATCGCACCGCTGTGTGACCGGGGAGCCGAGCTCGTGGCGCTGGAGATGCCGTCGCGCTGCCGGGAGCTGAGCGTCATCATGTGCGCGATCATCGAGCCGTCTGAGCAGATCGTCGCCTGCGGCTTGGGGTGCGACTCAGCCCTGGACGGGGCGATCGCCACAGCCGCACGGGAGGCATGTCAGATCGTGGACCTTTTCGCGATCATGCGAGAGGCCCTTGGTCGTCCCGACCGGCCCGAGCACCTGCGCAGCGACACGGACCGCGCGACCTGGTGGGGAGCCCCGGGAAACATCACCGCCTTTCGGGCCTGGCTAACAAAGATCAGTACAGCAGATCAGGCTGTGACCGTTCCAACAACGAATTGCGCGGAGACGAATTGCGCGGAGATGGAGTGGAAGAGCCTCGTGGAGTCAACCCACTTCACCGACCTGACACCGTCACTCCCCCAGCGGATCCGCCAGGGCGGCTGGCATGCCGGGCGTGCGGAGAACCCAGCGCTCACGCCCCTGGTGACGGATGAGAGCGCACTGGGGCAGGAGCTCGTGACACCTGACACTCACCCCATCCCTCACCCCATTCTTTGAGGTTTCCGCCACCTTGATTTCTTCGTTACCTCCACCAACAATAAATATGTGCTCCGAGGGAATAAGACTGATAGGAACATCAGACAAACGCGGCTTTCATGGCCGTCCTCGGAGGACTGGCAGTACGCATCAGCCAAGCCCTGGCTGTACGTCGCGGTAGCGGCGGTCTTCGGGACGGCGAACCTCATCCTCATGCTGACTCTGCGGGACTCGGTCGTTCCGGAGCGGATCGTCTTCCTGGTGCTGGCACTCGTGACAACGATGGTGACGCCCCTGCGCCCCCGCCTCGGATCGATCGGCTACCTCATCGTGTGGATAGCACTCGGCTTGGCCCCTGTCGCTAAGACCGGCGATCTGACCATCACCGACGCCGTCTCCGCCTTCCTCATGGGCCGCTTTCTCCCCCTGAGGCTTGCTGTCCCCCTGGCCCTCGCCCCACCCGTCATCATGCTGCTAAACATCTGGGACGGCGCTTACTTCGCGATGATGCTGTTCGCTGTCGCCACCACTCTTCCGACAGGACTCCTGGTCCGCGTCACCGTGAACTCCTGGCGCAGCGAGGTCTCCGCGGTGTCCGGGCAGCTGGAGGCCATCCGCAACGAGGTGGCCCGGGAGATGCACGATCTCGTCGCCTACTCCATGTCCCAGACGGCCCTACGGGCCAAGCTGGCCGCCAGCAAGGAGCTCTCCCCCGACCGTGCTCGCGAGGAGTTCGCCGCCATCGAGGCCACCGCCGCTGACGCGCTCCACGAGCTCCGCCTCATTCTGCGCGCCCTGCGCCGCAACGACAGCGACGACGACAGCGCCGAGGGCGGGCTGGGCACGGTGACCACGGATCTGGAGGGCGCCGTGCGGGCCATCGTCGACGACCTCTCCGCCTCCGGGTTCTCCGTCACCTTCCAGTGCACCGCCACGGCGCCCTGCAGCCGTCTTCAGGCCACCACCCTGTCCCGGGTCTGCCGTGAGATGGGGGCCAACATCCTGCGTCATGGCGACCCGCGCCGCCCGGTGACCGCCTCCCTCGTCCAGAGCGAGAGCAAGGTGCACCTGGTGATGACCAACGGGGTTTCCACGACCCACGACCTGCCCTCATCCGGCGCCGGAATCCTCGGCATGCGCGAACGCGTCACCGCTATCGGAGGCACTCTGGAGACCTTGGAGGAGAATATGACCTGGATGGTCTCCGCCACCGTGCCCTCTGCGCCAACCACGAGCCCCGTCCCCTTGGAGGAACTGCCATGATCCGCATCGGTATCGCCGACGACGACCCCTTGGTACGCCGCACCCTGGCCCAGCTGCTCTCCACCGAGGAGGGCATCTCCGTGGCCTGGACGGCTCAGGACGGCCAGGAGGCGCTGGACCTGATCCACTCCACCGAGACGGAGCCGGTCCAGGCCGTCCTCCTCGACGTCCAGATGCCCCGGCTCGACGGCCTCACCCTGGCGAAGACCCTCCATGAGGAGAACCCCGAGCTGGCCATCATCATCCTGAGCACGCTCATCGCCGACTCGATCTCGAACGAGGCCTTCGCCGCCGGTGTCCGCGGCTTCGTGGCCAAGGAGGACGATGTCGACGCCCTGGCCGGCGCCATCAAGCAGGCGGTGGCGGGCAACATCGTCCTCACTCCTAAGTCCTCGGCAGTGCTCAGCGAGCGCCTTCAACCCGCCTCGGCCGACCGCGGGAGCACCCCCCCTCCCTCCTTCAGCAGAAAAGAGGCCTCCCCCCTTCCCTTCGGTGTCACCCTGTCCGCCCGCGAGCTGGAGGTCCTGGCACTCATCAGCGAGGCCCTGACCAACAAGCAGATCGCCAACCGGCTGAACCTGAGCGAGGCCACCATCAAGTCGCACGTGTCCGCCATCATCGCCAAGCTCGGTGTCCCGGACCGGGTCGGAGCGGCCGTCTTCGCCATGCAGCACGGGCTGGTGAGCTGAGCGACGCATCGGACTCAGACGAACCGGTGAGGCCGAGTGCCCCCTCAGCCTTCCTTGAGGCCAGGTCTCCACCCATCGACTGAGTCGAGGAGCCGATGATTCCCCCACTGGAGCAGGCGAGGCTAGAGCCATCATCAACCACTGCTTCTGAAAGGCCCCTCATCTTGTTCACCTTCTCCTTCTCCTCCTCCTTCGCCGCACTGCTTCCCATGAGGTTGATCGGCAATGGGCGCACATTCTGGAGTTGAGCACTCACAACGGGCGACCCTGACCGCAGCGCGGTTGAGGGCCGCCCGTCGCTATCCCCGTCCTTCGGCCCACTGACCCGATCGGAGGATCCCCTCGCAAGACGCATGCCGATGAAATTAGGGAAAGGGCTCCAGGCATTCGACCCGCACGAGCACCGCGACACCCCCAGGAGGTGACCGATGACCGACTCCCCCACCCCCTCCACGCCTCAACCGCTCCTGAGCGCCTCCTCATACTGCGCACTGATCGCCGCCGACACGGCTGAGGCGGCAACCCTCCGCCGGCTCATCGCCGACTCCCAGGGCACGACCCTCGCCATCGACACCTCCCCTCAGGACGCCGTCGAGCTGCGCACGGACCCCGCCTCCCCGCAGGCGCCCGCGGCGCAGGTCTCCCCCATCGAGACGGCGAGCCGCGACTGGTTACTCAGGACAGACGACTCCTCCCACGGCCTCGCAGACGGCGTCACCAGCATTCTGCTGCCGGCCGGCACGATCACCGAGCCGACGGACAAGGAGCGTGAACAGCTCATCGAGCACGCGGCCGACCTCCTTCCCCCCGATGGTCAGCTGATCGTCTCCGCCCAGCACGTCGTCGGCAACGGACTACTGTCGGAGACCTGGCGGCTTCCCGATGGCTGCCTCATCACGGAGAACGCCGACCCGGCATCCGGACTGCGGACCGTCACCATGCGGCAGGCCGGGCACTGGTCCACCCTCACCCTTCACCTCGTGACTCCCGCCTGGCTCGCCGAGGCCATCAAACGTCACAGCATGCGCTTGACCTTTCAGTACTCCGAGCCGCACCCCGTTCTCACCCGGCACCGGATAGTCATCGTTCGCTCCGTGAAAACCGCCTGACACACCCTCTCATCGGCATAGGCTTGCTCTCGCACGCATTCATCCGCAGTCAAGCTCTCGATTCTCAATCATTTCACACAACCGACAGACTCACCGGAGGCAGCATGCTCGACCACTCCCCCTCTTCCCCCACACCCCGGACAGCGCTGCATGAAACAGCCCGGGCCAGTCGAAGGCGTCGTCGCGGCCTCATCCGGCTGAGCACCCTGGCCTCTGTCGCAGCCCTGGCCTGGACCATCGGCGGCGGCTCACCCGCCCACTCCGCCCCCCAGGGGAACACCTACGTGGCCCTGGGCGACTCCTACGCCTCCGGAGTCGGGGCACCGCCCTACGCCAGTGGCACGGATGTCCAAGGCGGTAACGGGTGCAAACGGGCCGCGGGCGCCTACGCCCACCAAGTGGCCAGCCAGACCGGCAAGACACTCGACTTCGGCGCCTGCTCAGGAGCCCGGATCCCCGACTTCTACAACCCCAGGACCTCCTGGAACGAGCCCGCCCAGCTCAACCACCTGAACTCCTCCACGAGCCTGGTCACCTTCTCCATCGGTGGCAACGACGCCGGCTTCTCCACGATCCTCACCAAGTGCATCACCGCCGCCCCCTTCACCACCTGCTCCGGCAACAAGGAGGTCTCCGAGCAGGTTGACGGCGCCATCAGCGCCCTGGCCGGCAAGACCACCCGCGCGGGCATCACCAGCTATGACACGCTCGTGGCCGACATCGCCTCCCGCGCCCCGGGCGCCACCGTCGTCGCCGTCGGCTACCCGCGCATGTTCACCCCGCAGGGAGCCGGCCAGATCCTCCCAGTACCGGGGCGCTGCGAAGGCGTCACCAAGGTGGATCAGCGCTGGATCAACGCCAAGACCAACGAGATCAACGCCGCCGCCAAGGCCGCGGCCCAGCGCCACGGCTACCGGTTCGCCGACCCCTCCGCCTCCTTCGCCGGACACGAGCTGTGCGGCAAGCAGTCCTCCTGGTTCGACGGCCTCATCAACGACGGACGCTTCCACCCCAACGCCGCCGGCCACAAAGCCATCGCCGGCTCCATCATGGGCGTCCTGAAGGAGCAGCCGGCCGCCGCGCAGGAGCTGCCCGCCGCCGCACAGGCGCAGGTGGACAACACGCGCCCCGCCGGTTCCTTCACCCTTGCCCGCAATGGCGACCAGCTGGCCCTGGACGCCTCGGCCTCCACCGACTCCGACGGCACGATCACAAACATCGACTGGTACATCCAGCGCGCTGACGGCTCCGAGGAGATCCTCACCGGGGCCCAGGCCACCGCCACCGTGCCCGCCGATGAGCAGGTCTCCGTCACCGCCGTCATCACTGACAACCAGGGCAAGGAGGACTTCACCACCCAGATCGCCCCCGCCGCCTGAGCCGCCGCGCGTTCCTCCCGGCAGGTCGCCCCTGCGCAGCCCCGGTCGTCGAACGCATACCCTCAGTGACGTGAGCGGGCGGGCCGAGTGCACCTCGGCCCGCCCGCTGACTCGTTGGCGACGCGCCTAATCGTTGCCGTGGCAGGTCAGACCCTTCTTGGGCATGGTGCCGGAGATCAGGTAGGCGTCGACGGCGTCGTTGACGCAGGAGGCGTCGCCGCCGTAGGCGGTGTGCCCATTGCCCTCCCAGGTCAGCAGCTGGCCGGAGTCGAGCTGCTCGGCCAGGGACTTCGACCAGGCGTACGGGGTGGCCGGGTCACCGGTGGTTCCCACCACGAGGATCGGCGCAGCCCCGCGGGCATGGATCTGCGTGGGCTTGCGGGTCCCGTTGTGCCCCCACACGCTGCACACCAGGTCCATGCCGACCGCGGTGTTCCCGAAGATCGGGGCCTCGCGCTGGGCCTGCTCGTACTGCGCGGCCCAGGTCGTCTTGTCGCCCTCCACCGGGTAGTCCAGGCAGGTGACGGCCTGGAAGGCTCCGCCGCCGTCATCCTTCGAGGAGGTGTCCTGCTCCTCGGAGGCCGCGAAGGCTGAGCCGTCGCGGTGGTTGATGGCCTGGTCGAGGGCCTTGTTCAGGGGCTCCCAGTTCTGCTCGGTGGTGTAGAGGTACTCGCTCAGGGCGGTGACGATGTCCGCGCCGGTCACGGTGCGGTTCGGGTCACCGGTCGCCAGGGGCGTGCTGTTGGCGGAGGTGATGAGGTCGCGGATCTGCTGGACTCCGGCGTCGGTGCCCCCGCTCAGCGGGCAGCCGGTGGAGTTCTGGCAGTAGTCCACGTAGGTGCGCAGCGCCTGCTCGAAGCCCTTGGCCTGCCCCAGTCCCTGCTCGGCGAGGGACAGGGAGGGGTCGATGGCGCCGTCGAGCACCATGCGGCCCGTGTTGCCGGGGAAGGTCTCGGCGTAGACGGTGGCGAGGTAGGTGCCGTAGGAGAAGCCCAGGTAGTTCAGCTTCTCCTGGCCGGCCAGCGCCCGCAGGATGTCGAGGTCCCGGGCTGCGGAGACGGTGTCGACGTGGTCGAGCAGGGCGGCGGGCTCGGTGTTGGCGGCGCACTTCTCGGTCAGCTCCTGGAAGGACTGCCGGGTCGACTCCGCCCACTCCTCGTAGGAGTCGCCGTCCGAAGCGGCCTCGGCGGAGGCCTCCGCGGAGGGCTCAGTGCCTGCCGACGGCGTGCCCGAAGCCGACGGCGAGGCCGTGGCCCCAGCCGAGGCGGAGGGCTCAGCGGTGCCGGAGGATGAGTCGTCGTCGCTGGAGCAGGTGATGGCCGTGGAGGAGCCGACCCCGCGCGGGTCGAAGCCGATGATGTCGTAGGCCTCGAGCAGATCGGGACTGAAGGCGTTGCCCGCCCGCTCGGCGAAGGAGACCCCGGAGTCGCCGGGACCACCGGGGTTGATGAACAGAGCTCCCTGGGCGTGGCCACCGGTGGCGGCGCGCTTCTTCACGGCGATCGAGATGGTCTCGCCCTTGGGATTGGCGTAGTCCAGGGGGACGGTGATGACGGCGCAGCTGAAGGTGGCCGTGTCGGTCTCCTCCTCGGAGGAGCCGGCCGTCCCGGTCGCGCCGGTCGCGCCGTCAGAGCTCGGGGTGGCGGTGGTCTGCGCCGAAGCCGTTGCGGCCGTCGTGGAGGCGCTCGCCTGGGCGGTCTTCTCGGAGGCCTTCTCCACGCCGTCGGTGGCGGCGCAGGGGTACCAGGTGACGGCCTGGCGGTAGAAGGACTCCAGGCCGGAGGGAATCGGGCCCGGGACGGTGGCCGAGCCGCCCGCTGCGGCGGACAGTCCCGTCCCGCAGGCGCTCAGGCATCCGCCGACGAGGACCGCCAGGGCACTGATGCCCGTGCGACGACGGCGCGGTGCGCCGCCTGTCATCGAGGACTGCGCGGACGTCTGCGCCGCGCTGGCGCGCCCTGAATCGACCGGACGCCGCCTTAGTGTTCTTGTCATGCGCGGCATCTTACGAAGGCCACCTGTGTCCCCCATATGCCCGGCGTGTTCGTCGGGTAAGTCACGCGGTCGTACCCTGAACCCTCTGTGCTGTCTCCTCACTTCTGAGACTCTCGCTCGGGCGGGAACTCTGGGCGGGCTGGTGGTCCTGGAGGCGAGGATGGGGCGAGGGGAAGAAGTCTGGAGGGCCGCTGGTGTCCACAGCACTGACATTAACCCCGTACCTGCGCTGCACGCCGGAGAGAAACCGCAGTATTCCAACGATTTCCGCTGGGTTCTTAGGCGGCAGACTCGGTAATGTCAGCGCTGTGGACACCAGTCCGCGCAGGAGTGAGTCCGGGGTTCTTGCGGCACGGCCCGGCGCCTCCGTCACAGGTCCGTCCCCACCGTCCCCTGCCCGCCGTCTGCGCTGGGGCCCGGTGGTCATGGTTGGACGCCGGCTCCGCTTTGAGTCTCGCCTCGGGTCGGCCTGCTCCACGAGGGGCGGGATCTACTGGCCAAGGGTTGTGCGTACTGCACGAAGGCCCCACCTACCCAAAGTGCCCCCCACCCTCCTCCAGTAGCACCCCACCCTCGTGCAGTGCATCCAGACGACGCCGGCAACCACCACAGCGACCGGGACAGCCCCTCCGACAGGTCGAAACAGCAGCTCTCCCATCTGGCAGACGCACCCAACCGGTGTCTTGAGATGTCATGACATCCGAAACTCTCAGAAGTCATGAGACAACACAGTACCCTGCGACCTCGAGGCATAACCCTCGACAGCGCGGGAGCACGATCACGAGTCGAACAGGTGCGAGACCTCTCGCTTCTGGCGCCGTCCGGGGACGGTCAGGGCCAG
>ERZ772927.151-NODE-151-length-43947-cov-4.93094_pt1 | contig 43947 bp, 36 predicted proteins | sample MGYA00512115_ERZ772927 | MGnify/ENA primary metagenome ERZ772927 (study PRJEB29015, sample SAMEA2737924) | human oral metagenome | biome: human oral; feature: human-associated habitat; material: dental | place: China | collected 2013 ... | reverse complement strand
CCAGGCCGATCACCCTCGCTGATCCTGCCAGTGGCGAGACCCGTAGCAGCCTTGACCACGTCTACAGGATCTACCCCAACGGCTGGGTGGAACGGGTCACCGGGGACTGGGCTGCCGACCTGAGACCATACAGCCAGCAGTGGTACGCCTCCTCCCGTGAGCTGGTAGACATGGCCTCAGGGGTGCGTGCTGATATCACGGGTTTCTCGCTCCAGGAGCAGGTGACACCCTCGGGTACTGCCTGGATACTCTGTGACGACACCTGGGTCGAGACCGAGGACCGAGGCGTCAAGAAACTTGACAGAAAACTGACGCGCACGTCCTGGCTGCCCGCATCGTCAGGCTATTTAGCGGGACAGCAAGTCAGCCTCCACAATGAGCCCCTGGATACTCTCTCCGTTGATTTTGACGACTATGTTCTCCGCGAGATCCTGCCGATGGGAGGTACTGCCGATTAGTCCTGCTCCAGTCTTCTCCGGGTGTCGTCCCGGTGACCCCCAACCCATTGCCTCACGTCGGGCGGCACCGGTGCGACCAGGTCGGTGCCCCATACGTCGTAGAACCGTTCCACGGTCTCGTCAACCACATGGAGGACGTCCTCGGGACCGACCTGTAGAGCCTGCTGGAGACGGGTAAAGTGACCACGACCGACCTCGGCCAGGGTCCTGGCCCCGAAGAATGGCAGCCCGAGCTCGGCATGACCCGGGTAGACGGCGGTGCACACGAGGTCGTATGCGGGTGAGAGACGGGCGGTGCGCCGGTCGGGGTAGATGAGGGACCAGTTCTTCAGGTGGGCGTCCCCATTGCCGACCAGGAGGTTGAACACGGTACGCCGCACCATCTCGCGCAGGGAGTCAAGGTCTTGCCCGCGGTATGCGGTGGCAGCCACCTTCTCCACGGAGGAGCAGTACTTTCCGTCCCCAGCACCAAAGCGCCCCAGCGCCTGGGCAAAGTCCTCACTGTGAATACGTCCCCGGTCAGAGCGGTCAAATCGGCGAACGGCGTAGGCCTGGGTCTCCTCCGAGGGCCAGGCACCGGGGCCGAGATCGTCAATAGAGGCGCGGTCCCACAGAGCCACCTCAGGCACGTCAATGCCGACCTGCCCGGCAAGCCTCATAACAGCGAGCTCATTGACCTGCAGCCCAGGAAAAGCACGGTCCGGCGTCTTGAGGATCCAGTCACCGTCCTCCCCGTGGGCAGGGACGACGAGCCGGTCTCCGTGACGGCTCATAGAGAACTTCAGCGTCATGCCGGCCAGTGACGCGCGCCGGGGTCCGGTGTCAAGCGGGTCTCGGGGGCGTGCACGGGGAGGGGCTCCTGGGGCCGTGTCCCCGGGGCCCTCAGCACCACCCTCCTTCCCTGCCCGGGTGACGGTGACGGCACCGGGTAGGTCGTCGCCAATCCGGGCGAGCAGGTCGATCTCGGCAAAGGTGCTCACGCCCTGCTCGCGGGCGATAAGCTCTCTCAGGCGTCCCTCAGGCAGCAGGTTGGAGAACCAGGCGGGAACGCGGTTGACGGCATGCAGCCGGTCGCGCCTGTGGTTCTCAAACCACAGGCCGAGGACGCTCCGTCTGGGACGCTGCCAGTAGCCGCGGTCCAGGACGAACTTCGTGAAGTCGTCCCTTCTCTGTATGGATCCGACGTGCTCCCCGTGAAGGGCGACGTCGTAAGCCTCCTCTCTCACGGTACGCTCTTCTCTCCGGAGCTGGAGCTAACGGCACGGAGAAGGTCCTCCAGCGGCGGGCTGTCCTCGAACTGGTAGGCGGTACGCACGGTGACGAAGTCGCGCAGGTAGGTGTCCAGGAGCTGCGCCCGGAGCGCAATAGCCCGTTCGTGCTCATTGTCCTGCAGACAGGTGACAATCTCCTCCGTAAGGAGCAGGGACCCTAGGTCCCTGAAGCCGCTTGTCAGGTACTCCATCACCGTCCTGCGGTCCAGTCCGGAGACTATACGGTTGGCGGCCGCGGGGGCACCCTCGCCCAGTGTCGTGACGGGTACGAGATCAGAGAGGACCGCACTCGGCGTGCTCTCACCTTCAAGAATATCCGCCAGCGTCTCCACGGTCATGGGCTCACCAGTCTGCAGGTCAACAGGCTCTCGGTTCCACATGGCTATGAGCACCACCTTGCCATCCGAGCGGGTCGCCCGGAACGTGCTGAGGTCCGGTGGCGTCGGGTCGCCGCTCAGCCTGGCGGAGGCGAGGAGACGCTGCACGGAGGAGGACTCCTCTCCCACGACGACGCACTTGGCCATATCCCGTAGGTCGGTCTGCGAGCCGCTGATCCCGAGCTCATCGGCCGCCACGCTCGTCCGCCAGAACCATCGGGCCAGCAGGTCGAGATTACGGTCGTAAGGACTGGGGAAGAGCGCGAAGAACCGGGTGAGGACAAGGAGCTGAAAACGGAAAGGGAGAAATGTCCAGTGAGGGACGCCGACCTCTTCCTGAAGGAACCGCACCGCCTCCAGGAGCGCACGCTCCGTGGCCAGGTAGGCCTCCTCCCTGCTCTCGGACGGGAAGTCGCTCACCCGGCGTCGAGAATCCGAGAACTCGCCGTGGATGTCCCGGGTAATATCCGTGTGCCGACGCACCAGGAGCGCCTGGACGACGACGACGTCGGGCAGCAGGCCGAAGCTCGTCTGAGAGGCGATAGAGGCTCGGATACCCTCGATTGTCAGTCCCTTACCGGGACCACCGTGGAGCGCGTCAAAGACCTCTGCGGCATTGAGTCTCCTGCCGCGGTTGTTAATGCGGTCAAAGATCTCACGCAGCACGGGCTCGTCGGCGTCCTCCATGGTGGTGGCGGGGATCTCCGCATTACTCAGCCGGGCGACGGCCTCCTGAAGCCGTGCCGCCTCCTTTCCCGCCTCCGGGTGCTCGTTCAGCCAGGCGAGCGCCTTCCCGAGGTCGAAGAGGCTCGGCAGCGGGACCACCAGGTCCTCTAGGTCCCGCAGCGGGACCACCGTGCCCTCCGTGAGCGAGTACCCCAGCGCAAAACGCCGGTCCTTCACACCCTTTGGGTCCACGGCGTTCACCAGGCTCGTAATACGTTGCTGGCCATCCACCACCCACAGGGCGTCGGGAACCTCCGGGGCCTCGACGTCGAGCACCCCGATCCGTAGGCGCCCGGCCGGTGCGGGCCGTTTCCACAGCAGGAGGCTGCCCACGGGGAAGCCCCGCAGGAGGGAGTCAAAGAGAGCGCGGACGTCCTTGGCCTCCCAGCGGAAGGAGCGCTGGAACTCCGGTAGCCGGATGCGCCCGGAGACCACCAGGGCATGCAGCTCACGGATGGTGTAGTGCTCCGCCTTCGAGATCGCCTGCGCCTTGTCCATAGGCCGATTATGCCAGGCAGACTACGTCCTTTCGGGCGCAGGTGACCCGGTAGTGCGTGGGGCGGTGCGAGCCGACCCCGCGCGTCCTTTCGGGTGCGGGTTGCCCGCTACTCGGTCCTGACCCGGTCCTGCCGCCCGGGGCCGTCCGGCAGGGCGGGGCCCGGTCGGACCCGTCTCAGCACTCCACCACATTGACGGCCAGACCCCCCAGGGAGGTCTCCTTGTACTTGGCGAGCATGTCCTCACCGGTCTGGCGCATGGTCTCAATGACGGTGTCCAGGGACACCGCGTGCCGCCCCTCCCCCCACAGGGCCATGCGCGCCGCGTTAATGGCCTTGACGGCCGCCACCGCATTGCGCTCAATACAGGGGATCTGCACCAGGCCGCCCACTGGGTCGCAGGTCAGCCCCAGGTTGTGCTCCATGGCGATCTCGGCGGCGTTCTCCACCTGGGCGGGGGTTCCTCCCAGCGCCTCAGCCAGTCCGGCCGCCGCCATGGACGACGCCGACCCCACCTCCCCCTGGCAGCCCACCTCCGCCCCGGCGATCGAGGCGTTGGTCTTGATGAGGCTGCCCACGGCGGTGGCGGCGAGCAGGAAGCAGCGCACGCCGTCGTCGTCGGCCCGGGGGATAAAACGCTGGTAGTAGGCCAGCACCGCGGGCACGATCCCGGCGGCCCCGTTGGTGGGGGCCGTGACCACCCGGCGCCCGGCGGCGTTCTCCTCGTTGACGGCCAGGGCGAACAGGTCGACCCAGTCCATGCCGCGCAGGGGGTCGGCCATGGTGAAGGCGGCGCCCGGCCCGGTGGACTGCGCCACCAGCCGCTCGTGGAGCGCCTTGGCCCGGCGTCGCACCCCCAGGCTCCCGGGCAGAGTGCCCTCAGCCTCCATGCCCGCGCGGATGCAGGCGGCCATGGTGTCGCGTAGGAGGTCCAGGTAGGCCTCTACCTCGGCGCGGGGGCGGGCGGAGACCTCGTTGGCCATGACCACGTCCGAGACCCGCAGGCCCTGGCGGGCGCAGATCTCCAGCAGGGCGGCGGAGGTGGAGAAGGGGTAGGGGGCGGGCGTGGCGTGGGCCTGGGCGCTGGAGGCGGTGGCCAGGGCGCGGATCGACGGCGCCCCGGGCCTGCCGGTGTCCTCCATGACAAAGCCCCCGCCCACCGAGTAGTAGGTGCGGCGCAGGATCTCGTTCCCGGCCGGGCAGTAGGCGGTCAGGGTCATGCCGTTGACGTGGTAGGGCAGGACCCGGCCGGGCAGGAAGTGGATGTCGGTGGCCGGGGCGAAGGGGACGGGGCCGACGCCGTCGACCGTGAGGCTCCCGGCGGCCTCGACCTCGTTCATGAGCCCCTCGCACACGGAGGACGGGACGGTCTCGGGGGCGTAGCCGGACAGGCCCATGACGGTGGCGCGGTCGGTGGCGTGGCCGCGGCCGGTGGCGCCGAGCGACCCGTAGAGCTCAATGGTGACGCGGGTCACAGGGGTGTCGTCGCCCTCGTCACGGCGGCGTGCGACCCGGGCTGACAGGGTGCGGGCGAAGGCCCGGCCAGCGCGCATGGGGCCTACGGTGTGGGAGGAGGAGGGGCCGACTCCAATGCGCATAAGGTCAAAGACGCTCAGGGGGCGCGGTGCGCTCTGGGCGGCAATCTCGCCGGCAAGGAGGGCCGCGGGGCTCGCGGCGTCCAGGGTCGTGGGACGCAGGGTGGTGTCGGCGGACATGTCTTCAATTATGAGGATCCGCGCTCTTATAGCCAGCCTCTGTGCCTTGCAGGCCGGGACTCCCAGGGGCAGGCCGGGCCACCCGGTGGGGGAGACGTCCCCGAGGCGGCTCGGCCAGCTACCCCGCAATCACGGGCTGCCGCCCGGCGGGGGAGGCGTCCCCTGGCCTGCCTGGGCGCCGTGTCCGCGACTGCCCGTTCTCACGGCGAACAAGTACCGTTCTCACGAGCAATAAGTACCGTTCTCGCGGCAAACAAGTACCGTTCTCGCGAGGAACAAGTACCGTTCTCACGGATCTGGGAGCTGGGGCTGGGGCCGGGGTCTGGGCGGGATGGCGGGATCGGGAGTTCCTGCTCCGCTCTCCGCTACCCCTGGGGCCGCTGGTGAGGCAGTCTTGTGCCATGACAGTCTCACCTCCACCTATCGCCCTGGCCATTGCCGGCTCGGAGGCCTCCGGCGGTGCCGGCGCCCAGACCGACCTCAAGACCTTCCACACCCTGGGCGTCTTCGGCGCCACGGCCCTGACCTGCATCGTCAGCTTTGACCCTCATCACTCCTGGGCCCACCGCTTCACCCCCGTCGCCCCCGTCGTCATCCACGACCAGATCGAGGCCGCCGTCGCCGTCCACGGCCGCATTGACGCCGTCAAGGTGGGCATGCTCGGCACCCCCGACACCATTGCCACCGTGGCCCAGGCCCTGCGTACCTACCACTTCCCCCACGTCGTGGTGGACCCGGTCCTCATCTGCAAGGGACAGGAGCCCGGGGCGGCCCTGGAGGTGGACAACGCCCTGCGCGAGCAGATCCTCCCCCTGGCGACCGTGACCACCCCCAACCTCTTTGAGACCCAGGTCCTGGCCGGTGTGGAGGAGATCCGCGACGTCGCCGCCCTCAAGGACGCCGCCAGGCGCATCCACGACGCCGGGGTGCCGGTGGTCCTGGCCAAGGCCGGCACCCTGCTGGGCACCGGCACCGCCCTGGACGTCTTCTACGACGGGCAGACCCTGGAGGTCCTGGAGGTCCCGGCCGTCGGGCGCGAGCGGGTCTCCGGCGCCGGGTGCACCCTGGCCGCCGCCCTCACGGCCGAGCTGGCCAAGGGCGCCACGCCCCTGGAGGCGGCCCGCACCGCCAAGCAGGTGGTGGTCTCCTCCATTGAGAACCGCATGCACGGCAACGCCCCCTTTGACTGCGTCTACCAGGGCCGGTACGTGCCCACCGCCTGAGCGGGCGCCCGCGGCCAGGGGCCCAACCTGGACCGCGGCGCCGCGGCCCCCACCACGTCAAAAGGCCCGGAGGCTGAGAGCCTCCGGGCCTGCCGTGCGCGAGGGGGGACTCGAACCCCCATGATCGTAAGATCACACGGACCTGAACCGTGCGCGTCTACCAATTCCGCCACTCGCGCAGCGGGGTAGACAGTAGCGGGACCGGCTGCCTGCCGTCTAGCCGCGAGGCAGTGATACCTCTCACGGTCTCCCCTGCCGGGCAGGATCGCCGGACATGTGGGGCGCCTCTCTGGCCGTACCCGTTACGATGGGTCTGGCTGGTCTGTACGTGCGCGCGACGCAGTCCACCGCCAGGTGGTCGCCACGCGCACACTTTTTACGGGAGGTACGTCCATGGGGTTCCTGGACAAGTTCGAGAAGGGCGTCGAGAACGTCGCCCACCGTGCCATGTCCCTAGGCGGCTCCGGCACCGTCGAGCCGATCGAGATCGCCTCCAAGCTGCGTGAGACCATGGACAAGCGAGCAGCGTCCTTCGCCCGGGACCGCTCCGTGGTACCCAACGTGTTCCATATCCGCCTGGCCCCACCGGACATCGCCCAGATCAACACCTGGGGCGTGGACGAGATGGCCATGGAGCTGCAGAACATCGCCACCACGCACGCCGCCGAGCAGGGCTACTCCTTCGTGGGGCCGGTGGAGATCACCTTCGACGCCGACCACAGCCTGCCTCCCACCGCCATCGAGATCGACTCCGCCACCCGCCGCGGCCCAGCGGCCCCGGCCGCCGCCGCCCAGGCCACACCCAGCCACCCGATCCTGGACATAGACGGGCAGCGCTACCTGCTCACCGGCCCGGTCACCATTATCGGGCGCGGCAGTGAGGCAGACATCATTGTGGACGACTCCGGGGTCTCCCGACGCCACCTTGAGATTCGTCTCACCCAGGGGCACGCCATTGCCACGGACCTGGGCTCCACCAACGGGACCTTCGTCGAGGGCCACCGGATCGACGCCGCCACCCTGGTGGACGGCAACACCCTCACCATCGGCCGCACCCGGATCCTGTTCTGGGACGGTACTCCCACGGATGAGGCCGCCGCGTGAGCCAGTTCGCCTTCACCTCCCTGCGTCTGGGGTTCCTGGTCCTCCTGTGGATATTCGTGGCCCTGGTGGTACGGGCCCTGCGCCGGGACATGAACTCCACCATGACCCCCTCCAGCCCACCCCTGCTGCGCGGGCGCGGCAAGAAGACCCACGCGGGTCCGCCGCCCGCCCCCCGGAGGCGGGGCGCCACCCGCCTCGTCATCACCGAGGGCCCCCTGGCCGGATCCACTGTGCCACTGAGCCCCACCTCGATTATTATCGGCCGGTCCCCGGCATCCACCCTGGTCCTGGATGACACCTACGCCTCCTCCCGTCACGCCCGCGTCTTCCCCAAGGACGGGTCGTGGTGGCTGGAGGACCTGGGCTCCACCAACGGCACCCTGCTGGACGGCCGTCCCGTCCACGGCGCCGTCGAGCTGCCCACCGGTGTCCCCGTCAGGATCGGTCAGACCACCCTGGAGCTGCGTCCATGACAGTTACCCTGCGGTACTCCGCCCGCAGTGATATCGGACTCGTCCGCCAGACCAATCAGGACTCCGGCTACGCTGGCCCGCACCTGTGCGCCATGTGCGACGGTATGGGAGGCCCTGCCGGGGGTGACATCGCCTCGGCGATCGCCATCGAGCACCTGGCGCCCCTGGACGCGGACTCCCACCAGGCCAGCGAGATGCTGGGGCTGCTGCGGGAGGCCATCCAGTCCACCCACACCGACCTGGTGACCCTGTCCAACCAGGACCCCGACCTGGCCGGGCTGGGCACCACCTGCGTGGCCGTCATGCGCAGCGGCAACAAGCTCGCCATGGTCCACGTCGGCGACTCGCGCGCCTACCTCCTGCGTGACGGCGGGCTCACCCAGGTCACCACGGACCACACCTTCGTGGAGTACCTGGTGGAGTCCGGCCGCCTCACCCGTGAGCAGGCCCGCCGCCACCCCCAGCGCTCGGTGCTCCTGCGGGTCCTGGGCGACGCCGAGGGCGAGGTCCAGCTCGACGAGTCCATCCGCGAGGCGGTCCCCGGGGACCGGTGGCTGCTGTGCTCCGACGGCCTGAGCGGCCCGGTGACGGCGGAGACCATTGCCGAGGTCCTGTCCACCGTCCCCGACCCGGGGCAGGCCGGCGACCAGCTCATTGACCTGGCCCTGCGCGCCGGGGGGCCGGACAATGTCACGGCCGTCATCTTCGACGTCGTGGAGGAGGCGGAGGCCGACACCACCCCCCAGCTCGTGGGCGCGGTGGCCAACCGGCGGGCCCGCCTGGCCGCCGCCGCGGGGGACTCTCCCGAGTCCCGGCCCAGCCCCGATGTCCCGACCGAGATCCTCCCTACCTCCCCGGGCCCTACCGCCGCCACCCCGGCAGCCAAGGCCGCTGCCCTGGTGGCGGGTCTGGAGGAGACCTCCGGCCCCCCTCGCACCGGCGAGGAGGAGGCGGTGGCCGCTGAGGCCGTGGCCCAGGGCAACTCCCGGCGACGCCGTCGCCGCCGCTCGATCCTGGCCACCCTCGTCCTCGTCCTTGCCCTGGTCGTGGCCGGGTTCCTGGGCTACCAGTGGACCCAGAGCCAGTACTACGTGACGATCGCCGACGGGAAGGTCGCCATCTTTCAGGGCATCCCCCAGGCTCTCGGGCCCCTTGAGCTCAGCCACCTGGTGGAGAGCTACTCCGAGCCGGACACCACCACCCTGGACGACCAGATGATCCGCCGCCTGAACGAGACCGTCTCCCAGCCCTCCCTGGAGGCCGCCCGGGAGTACATAAACGTCACCGTCATGCAGCACCGCACCGTCGTCGTCCTGCCCCAGGCCACCGCCACCCCCGCCCCGTCCGCGACGCCGGCCCCCGCGCAGCCGGCGCCGACGGCGCCGACGGCGCAGCCTGAGCCGGGTGCGCAGACCACAGCGGAGGCGGCCTGAGCATGGCGTCGATCTTCAACTCGGCGACCAGCGGGACCCCACGCGGCTCCGGGCGCTGGATCGAGGCCCTCCTGCTCGTCTTCGCCATTGTGCTGGGCCTGGGAGGCTTTGTCCTGACGGCCGTCAACCGCACCGGGGACTCCCCGGGGCAGATCCTCCAGCTCGGTGGGGCGCTCGTCATTATCAGCCTCATTGTGCACATGTGGGTGCGCTGGACCGCCCCCTGGGCGGACCCGGTCCTCCTTCCCGCCGCGGTGGCCCTCAACGGGATCGGCCTGGCCATGATCCAGCGCCTGGACCTGGCCTACGCGCGCAGCGAGAGGACCGTCCAGTACGTCGTGGGCTTTAAGCAGGCCATGTGGACCGGGATCGGGGTCATCCTCTTCTGCGGCGTCCTCATGCTGCGCGACTACCGCCTGCTGCGCCGCTGGGACTGGGGGGCCATGGTCGCGGGCCTGGTCTTCCTCGTCCTGCCCTTCGTGCCGGGCCTGGGCACCGATATCAACGGCGCCCAGATCTGGATCCGCCTGGGCCCCATGTCCTTCCAGCCCGCCGAGCTGAGCAAGGTGTTCCTGGCGGTGTTCTTCGCCTCCTTCCTGGTGGCCAACCGGGACAACCTGGCCCTGGCGGGGCGGCGCGTGCTGCACATGAACCTGCCGCGCGCCCGCCACCTGCTGCCCCTGCTGGTGGTGTGGGGGGTGAGCCTGTGCGTGCTCGTCCTCCAGCGCGACCTGGGCACCTCGGTGCTCCTGTTCGGCCTGTTCGTGGTGACCCTGTACGTGGCCACGGACCGGCCCTCCTGGCTCCTCATTGGCGCCGGGCTGTTCCTGCCGGCGGCCTGGTTCGCGGCCACCCACCTCAACCACGTGGCCAACCGCATTAACGGCTGGCTCCACGCCATGGACACCGAGGTCTACAACGCCATCGGCGGCTCCTGGCAGCTGGTCACCGGGCTGTTCGGCATGGCCTCGGGCGGGATCCTGGGCTCGGGCTGGGGCAAGGGCGACCCCGATCAGGTGACCTTCGCCAACTCCGACTTCATTGTCGCCTCCCTGGGCGAGGAGCTGGGGCTGACCGGCCTGCTGGCCATCCTCATGCTCTACCTGGTCATTGTCGAGCGCGGCCTGCGCACCGCGGTGGCCCTCAAGGACGGGTTCGGCAAGCTCCTGGCCACCAGCCTGTCCTTCACCCTGGCCCTCCAGGTCTTCGTGGTGGTCGGCGGCGTCACCCGGCTCATCCCCCTGACGGGCCTGACCGCACCGTTCCTTGCTTACGGCGGCTCCTCGCTCGTGGCAAACTGGATCATCCTGGCCCTTCTCATACGCCTGTCCGACGCCGCCCGGCGTCCCGCCCCTGCCGCCCCCCGCATTATTGACACCGCTGAGCTGCCCAGCCGCCTGCGTGAGCAGGTCCTGACAGATGACACCCCCGCGTCGGCACCGCCCGTACGGCCGACCCAGGATCCCCGTGAGGAACACCCGTGAACCGTCAGATCCACCAGGTCACCGTCCTGGTCGTTGTCCTCTTCCTCGTCCTGGGCGTCTCTGTCACGAGCGTCCAGGGCTTTGCCCACCCGGCCCTGTGGGAGTTCTCCTCACCCCAAGGCAACCTCGTGACCGACGTCCGCAACTCCCGTACCGTCTACTCCGAGTTCGGCCGGGACCGCGGTGACATCACGGTGGCCAACGGCACCATCGCCACCTCCGAGGAGTCCGACGACGCCTACGGCTACCAGCGCGTGTACTCCGACGGCCCGCTCTACGCGCCCGTGACCGGCTACTTCTCCACGACCTTCGCCTCTATCACGGGTCTGGAGCGGGCGGAGAACTCGGTCCTCAACGGGGACGACCCCGCCCTGTTCTCCTCCCGTGTCCGCTCCCTGATCACCGGCGGCAGCCAGCAGGGGGGCACCGTGGAGCTGACCATTAACCCCGTGGTCCAGAAGGCCGCCTGGGACGCCCTGGGCGGGCGGCGCGGCTCGGTGGTCGCCCTGGATCCCAGTACCGGCCGCATCCTGGCCCTGGTCTCCTCCCCCTCCTACGACCCCAACCTCCTGGCCTCCCACGACTCCGGCACGGCCCAGGGCACCTGGGACTCCCTGACCGCCGACCCGGCCCGCCCGCTCATGAACCGGGCCATTGCCGGGGACCTGTACGCCCCCGGCTCGACCTTCAAGATCCTCACGGTCGCGGCCGCACTGCGCGCCGGCAAGACCACCCCCACCACCGAGGTGGCCGCCCCGGACCGCATTACCCTACCGGGCACCAACCACACCCTGACCAACTACGAGGGGGAGTCCTGCGGCAACGGGAAGGTCACCCTGACCTACGCCTTCGCCGAGTCCTGCAACACGCCCTTCGCCAAGATGGCCATGGACCTGGGGGACACCGCCCTGGCCAACGAGGCCACCGCCTGGGGCTTCGGGGCGGACCTGTCCATCCCCCTGACGGTCACCCCCTCGACCTACCCCGCCAACGACTCGGCGGCCATGACCGCCATGGCCGGGATCGGCCAGGCCTCGGTCAAGGCCACCCCCCTCCAGATGGCCATGGTGGCGGCCACGGTCGCCAACAAGGGCAAGCAGATGCGCCCCTACCTGGTGGCCTCCACCATGGACGCCGACCTCAACACCATCTCCTCCACCACGCCCTCCGTGCTGCGCGAGCCCATTGACGAGGCCACCGCCGCCAGCCTGTCCACCATGATGCAGCAGGTCGTCTCCTCGGGGACGGCCACCTCCGCGCAGGTGGCCGGGGTGCAGGTGGCCGGCAAGACGGGCACCGCCGAGACCGGCTCGGACGAGGGCGGCCCCACCTCCTGGTTCATTGGCTTCGCGGGCACCGACCTGTCCAGGCCCACCATCGCCCTGGCCGTGGTCCTCGACGGCGGCCAGCAGACCACCGGCGGTACCGGCGGCTCCCTGGCCGGCCCGGTGGCGGCCTCCGTCATTGACGCGGCGGTGGACCAGTGACACCTGAGCCGGGGCTGGAGCTCCAGGGGCGCTACCAGCTCGTCGAGCGTATAGCGATCGGCGGCATGGGGGAGGTCTGGAAGGCCCGTGACCTGCGCAGCGGCCGTATGGTCGCGGCCAAGATCCTGCGCCCCGAGCTGACGGGCGACGAGATCTTCCTGTCGCGCCTGCGTGCCGAGGCCGCCAACTCCCGCGGCCTGCGCCACCCCAACCTCGCCGTCGTGCTCGACGCCGGGGAGCGCGACGGCTCAGGGTGGCTCATTATGGAGCTGGTCCAGGGCCGTCCCCTCTCCGACGTCCTGGCGGAGAAGGGCACCATGGCGCCCTCCGAGATCCTGCCGATCCTGGCCCAGGTGGCCCGTGCCCTCCAGGTGGTCCACGACGCCAACGTCGTGCACCGCGACGTCAAGCCCTCCAATATCCTCATTAACCAGGAGGGCCTGGCCAAGCTCACCGACTTCGGGATATCCACGGGTCGCAACCAACGTCCTATGACGGCCACCGGCATGGTCATGGGCACCGCCCAGTACCTGGCCCCCGAGCAGGCCATGGGGAACATGGCCACGCCCGCCGGGGACATCTACGCCCTGGGGATCATCGCCTACGAGGCCCTGATGGGGCAGCGTCCCTTCACCGGCTCCACCCAGGTGGACATCGCCTTCGCCCACGTCAACGAGCCGGTGCCGGAGCTACCGGAGTCGGTGCCTGCCGAGGTCAGGCAGATCATTATGGAGCTCCTGGCCAAGCGGCCTGGTGACCGGCCGGCCACGGCCCGGGAGCTGGCCCGGCGCCTGGACCGGATCGTGGTCAACCTGCCTCCGGACTCCTGGGACCCGCGTCGCAATGTCACCTGGCACACGACCGGGCGCCCGGTACAGCCTCTGTCCGCCCAGGAGGACGCGGTGGTAAAGGTCACATCCCGACGGGATCTGCGTGCCCCACGCCGTCCCCGGCTGGGGGCCACGTTCTCACGACCTGCGACGCAGGCCATCCCGAGGGCGTCGGACGCGGGGGGCGGATCCCGTGGGCCGGGGCACCGTGACGACGACCGCTCCCCCCGGAGCGGTCCCGGCGGGCTGAGCCCGCGGACCTGGTACGCCATTGTGGTGGCCCTGGTGGTTATTGTTATCCTACTCACTCTTGCGAATGCTCTCGCCTCAGCGCAGGACACTGCCTCAGCCTCGTCCACCCTCTCGTCCAAGGAGGCACTGTGACCGTCCACCACCAGGTTCTCGCTGGCCGTTACGAGGTCCGCGAACTCATCGGCCGCGGCGGCATGGCCGAGGTCCACCTCGGGTACGACACCCGCCTCAACCGCGTCGTGGCCATCAAGCTGCTACGCAGCGACATCGCGGGGGACGCCACCTTCCAGGAGAGGTTCCGTCGGGAGGCGCAGAGCGCGGCCGCCCTCAACCACCCCTCCATCGTGGCGGTCTACGACTCCGGCGAGGAGGTCTTCACCCAGGCTGACGGCTCCATTAAACAGGTGCCCTACATTGTCATGGAGTACGTGGAGGGGCACACCGTACGTGAGCTCCTGGGCGACGGCGAGGCCGTCCCCATCTCCGAGGCGGTGGAGATCGTCACCGGCGTCCTGGACGCGTTGGAGTACTCCCACCGGGCCGGGATCGTCCACCGTGACATTAAGCCCGGGAACATTATGCTCACCTCCACCGGCATGGTGAAGGTCATGGACTTCGGTATCGCGCGGGCCATGGAGGACTCCGCCGCCACCGTTACCCAGCAGCACGCCGTGGTGGGCACCGCCCAGTACCTCTCCCCCGAGCAGGCCCGCGGGGAGATCGTGGACACCCGCAGCGACCTGTACTCCACCGGCTGCCTCCTCTACGAGCTCCTCACCGGGCGCCCGCCCTTCACCGGCGACTCGGCGGTGGCTATCGCCTACCAGCACGTACGCGAGATCCCCAAGCCGCCGTCGGCGATAGCGGCCGACATCCCCGAGTCCCTGGACAGGGTGGTGCTCAAGGCCCTGGCCAAGAGCCGTGACGACCGCTACCAGGACGCCGCGCACATGCGCACCGAGCTGGCGGCGGCGGCCCGCGGCATGTCCGTGGCCGCCCCGGCGGTGGACAGCTGGCAGGAGGCCGACCCGACCACGGTCGTCCAGGACCGCAAGACCACCGCGACCCCGCCGACCCCCGGCCCCCCGGCGCCTCCGGTACCCGCCCCGCACACCCCCTCGCCCCAGGCGCCCGACGAGCCGGAGCCCCGCCGCTACACCTGGGTGTGGGCGCTCCTCATTGTCCTGGCCGCCTCCACCGTGGTCGTGGGCGTGCTCATGGCCAACGGGGTGATCGGCGGTCCCGGCAAGCCCACCGTGGCCCCCTCCACCGGGCCGACGGCGGCCGCGGTGCCCGACGTCTCCGGCAAGAGCGAGGACGACGCCAGGAAGGCTATCGAGGCCCTGGGCCTGGTCTACGCCAAGGGCTCGGACGTGGCCAGCGACACCATTGACCCCGGTCTGGCCGTCTCCAGCGAGCCGGGTGCCGGCACGAGCCTGGTGGTGGGCAAGACCGTCACCGTCCACTTCTCCTCCGGCTCGGCCATGGTGGACGTCCCGGACGTGTCCGGCAAGTCCCAGGCCGACGCGCGTTCCATCCTGACCAAGGCCGGGCTGGTTGTGGGAGACGTCACCTCGGAGGACTCCCCGGGGGTCAAGAACGGTGACGTCATCCGCACCGACCCGGTCTCGGGGACCTCGGTCCAGCGCGGCTCCAGCGTCTCCCTGGTGGTGGCCTCCGGCCGGGTCACGGTCCCGGGGGTCAAGGGCATGAAGGAGGACGAGGCCAGCGACGCCCTCCGGCAGGCGGGCCTGACCGTCAAGATCGTCACCAAGGCCACCACCAACCAGGACGAGGACGGCAAGGTCATTGAGGTCTCGCCCGAGGACAAGACGGTGGACAGCGGCACCACGGTGACCATTACCATTGGGGCCTACCAGGCGCCTCCGTCGCCGACGGCGCAGCCAGGGCCGTCGGGAGGACCATCGGGAGGGGCCCAGTCTCCCAAGCCGGGCGGGCAGCAGCAGACTCCTAAGCCCAATAACTAGCAGCAGGGTTGGGGCGGGTGCTGCCTAGGCGCCCGCCCCAACCTTTCCGCACCGGCGGTCCTCGACGTCCGGAAGGCCTCCCAGGCCGAGCCCGCCCGCGCAGGCGGCGCCTCGTGCCCGCACAGCTACCGTCACCTGCGACAGAATCAGGCTGCCAGGGCGCCCAGGGCTAGGCCTGCGCAGGCCGCCAGCCAGCTGATCCCCACCATGAGCAGGGTGTGGGCGCACCCGGCCCGCGCCCGACCCGCCATGAACAGCCGGGCCCCCTCCACGCAGGCGGTGGAGAAGGTCGAGTAGCCGCCCAGGAAGCCGGTGGCCAGCACCCGGTAGGTCTCGCCGGCCGTCAGTGCGGCCACCAGCCCAATGAGGAGGCAGGCACTCACATTGACCACCATGGTCCCCCAGGGGATCTCCAGGTGGGTGCGCCGGGTGCGTCGGGAGCGCTGGGTGCGCTGGGTGCGCCGGGCCCGTCGCGCCCCGGTCCACGCCCCCACGCGCTGGTCCACCAGGTAGCGGCTCACCGCGCCCGCCCCACCGGCCAGGGCTATCAGCACCCAGGTCATGCGGTCCTCCTGGCCACTGCGAGCCCGACCCCGGCCGCTACCAGCCCGGCCCCCAAGGACAGGGCCGCGTAGCCGACTCCGGCCCAGCCCATGTGGTCGACCTGGAGGACAAAGGTGGAGTAGGTGGTCAGGCCCCCCATAAAGCCGGTCCCTGCCAGCAGCCGGAGCCGGCGTCGTCCAGGGGTCTGCTCCACCTGGGCCAGGTGTCCCAGCAGCAGGCCCAGCAGGAAGGCCCCCACCACGTTGACCAGCAGCGTGCGCGGCACGTCAACGGCGACCACCGCGCGCACCAGTGTCCCGGCGGCCCCACCCAGGGCGACCCACCCCAGGGCGCTGCACGCCCGTAAGCCCTGACCACGTGTCTCCGGTCTGCTCTGCCGGGCCCTGCCTGCGTCAGCCTGTCCGCTACCGCGGGTGCCTGCGGTCTCCTCAGCCATTGCGTCGCGCCACCTGGTAGCCGCCCTCGTTGAGGACCAGGGTGTAGCCCACCTTGGTCCGCTCACTGGCCCAGGCCGCCGCGTCCACAGGCGGCCGACCGCCCCATGCCGGGGAGTAGCGGTCCACCACCACGTAGTCGGGGGCCCCCTGGCTCGTCCCCACCCAGGAGACTATGGCGCGGGGCACAAGGTAGGCCAGTAGTCCCAGGTCGGTCTCTACCGTGGCGCCCTGGGGCACGGTGTCGAGCACCTTGTGGGCCGCCTGCGCGCGCAGGGGCTCCCGGCCGTAGTAGTCGCTGGTCAGGTCCCACAGGGGGAGCTTGGGCGCTATGACGAGCATGAGCACCACCGGCACCGCCGCGACCGCCCGCGCCGTCCAGCGTCGCCAGGCTGGACGGACCCCCCACCGCGCCGCCACGTCCAGCAGGGCGGTCAGGGCAATGGGCATGAGCACCAGGTTGTAGTGCCAGAAGCGCCAGTCCCAGTAGAAGGCGATGCTCCCCAGGAAGCGCCAGGCGAGGGTCGGCAGGACCAGCGCCATCCACGGGGAGCCGAGCCCGGCCACGCCCGCGGTCAGGACGAGCATGAGGGTGGTCTGCACCTTCACGAGGGTGCCGTCCGCCCCGCCCTGCGACGCCCCGCCCGACAGCGAGTAGGCCCAGGTGCCGTCAGGGTTGAGCGCGGGCAGGATGACCAGGGTGGTCAGGAGAAAGCCGGTCACCCCCGCCAGGGCCAGGCCCAGACCCAGGTTCAGCGGGTCGGAGTCGGCCTGCTTGCGCCAGGTGCGCGCCCTGGCCAGGTACCTGCCCAGGATCCGGGGCCTCGGGGTCGGGGTCGTCTGCGCCCCGGCCTGCGCGGCACCGTCGGCCGACGGCCCGCCAGCCGGCTCCGGCAGGACGGGTTCCCGGGGGATGCCGGGCTGGCGGCTGACTCGACGTCGCTCACGCCAGCCGCGCCAGGCCAGGGCCAGACCCGCCATAAAGACAGTGAGCCCTAGGTCCTCCTTGACAAGCATAAGTGGTATACACCACATAGCGCAGGCCCACCAGCGTCGCTCCACAAAGGCCACGCCCGCCCAGGCCAGCAGGGGTACGGCAAAGGCCACCTCGTGGAACTGCGACTGCACGCCCCCCTGTATCCCCCAGGACAGGACGTAGGCCAGGCCCAGTGCACCACCTACCCAGCGTCCCAGCAGGCGGGTGGCCAGGCGGGTCAGCGGCCAGGCGGACAGGGCCAGGAGCAGATCCTGGACCACCAGGAGGCTGAGCGGGGAGGGGAAGAGACGCCATACCGGGCCCAGGAGCACGAGGATCGGGTGGAAGTGGTCGCCCAGGAGGTTGTAGCCGGGGCCCTTGATCTCCACGATCGGAGCCTGCAGGTGGGCGTAGGCCTTGGCCGCCTCGGAGAAGATCGCCAGGTCCCAGCTGGGCACCACCATGGCCCTCCACTGACCTACCGAGTAGGCAGTGAGGACCACTGCCCCGGTCACCACGGCGACGACGGCGGGAAGGCGGTCAAGGAGCCAGGAGAGACGGGAGCGGACGGGTGCTGCGCAGGAAGACATCACTGTGAGCCTATCGGCTGACCGACTCCTCCGGTGGGGAGCATTGTGAGGATGTTTGCGCTACTCGCGCTCTCCCGGGCCCGGGAGCCTGGCGGCGGGGCGGGCCGCAAGGTGCTAGTCCCCTGGTGGATCCGGGGCCGGTGGCGAACCCACACGCGCGCGCTGTCCCCAAGGTCCCCTGGTGGATCCAGGGCCGGTGGTCATTGGTGGCGTGTCCCGCTTTGCCCGCGACCGGGCCCTGAGCTGGCCTCAGACCCGCACCTGGTCGCAGTGCGTGGATAGGAGCGGCGCGTGTCTGACAGACTGCGCCCATGACCACCACCCCAGACTCCCCGTCAGCCGAACCCGCAGTGCCCGCTGGGACGACCCCGGCAGACAACCCGGCTGGTAAGACCCGTGAGACCAGGCAGGTCGCTGGACCAGCCGCCACGGATGCTGGGTCGGACGCCGCGTCGGACGCTACGGATGCCGTGCTGACTACCGCGGATACGGCGGACTCCCAGGCTGCTCCGGCTGGGTCGGGTGCCGCGGACTCCCAGGGTGCCCCGGGCGGCGCACCAGCTGGGCCGGGAGCCGGGTCGGCCGCGGGTGCCCCGGAGGCTCCGGCTGGTGCGGACGCGAGTACGGGTCCTGAGGCGCCAGATGCTGTGCCAGCTGCCGCGGACGCCACGTCGGACGCCGCGTCGGACGCCGCAGATGCGGAGGGTGCTCCGTCTGCCGCAGATGCCCAGGGTGCTCTGGATGGCGCCCCGGCTGCCGCGTCGGACGCCACGGGTACCCAGGGAGCCGCGCCCGGGGCCGCTGCCGCACCCGCGTACGGCGTGTACGCCGCGACCGGGCCTGGGGCCGCTGGTCCGGCTGAGCCCGCTACTAGCCTCGTGGGGCCCACCGGGGCCGCCGCTGGGCCAGCCGGGACCGGGGCGGCCAGCTCTCCCGGCAGCCCCACTGGGCCGGTCCAGCCCGCCGCCGGACCCGCTGGCGCCTCAGCTGGCGCGGCCGTTATGCCCGGTTCCCAGCGCTCAGCTCAGTCCAACGCAATTATTATTGCTCTTTTGGTTGTCATTGCAGTGCTCCTGACCATAGCGATCGCTGCGTTCCTGACTCGCCCCGCAGCAGCACCCGGTGCTGGCCCGACGGCGTCGGACCCTGTTCCTGCGAGCCCACCGGCCTCGGCGGGCCAGGACACCTCACCGGCCCCGGCCGCCCAGCAGACTCCGACTCCAAGCTCCCCGGAGACCGCGGCTCCCAGCGTGACCGACTCCCGGCTCCTGACGTTCATGCACCAGGAGGTGCACCGCGACGCCAATGACGGCCAGGCCCGCGGCGCCCAGAACGCCCCTGTGGTCATGGTCCTCTACTCGGACTTCGCCTGCCCCTTCTGCACCCTGCTGGCCCGGAGCGTCGAGCCGCAGCTGGCGGACCTGGTCAGCAACGGGACCCTGCGCATTGAGTGGCGTGACCTGGCCCAGATCACCCCGACCTCGCCCTTGGCCGCCCAGGCGGGCGTCGCCGCTGCCAAGCAGGGCCGCTTCTGGGAGTTCCACGACGCCGTCTACGCCGCCGCGGACCCCGCTGGTCACCCGACGTACACCGAGGACTCCCTGGTGGAGTTCGCCCGGACTGCGGGCGTGCCGGATCTGGACCGCTTCCGCACCGACATGACCAGCCAGGAGACCGTCACGGCGGTGACGCAGGCCAAGCAGCACGCCCACCAGGCGGGCATCCAGGGAACGCCGTTCATGATTATTAACGACACCTACATTAGCGGCTACCGGGACGCGGACTTTGTGCGGGCCACAGTGCTCGACCAGGCGGCCAAGGTCGGCTAGCACCCACCCAGATCCCGCCCAGGATCCTGCTGGCCTGCCAGCTGAGCTGGCCCCACCCGAGACGCTGGAGCCCGGCCGCCAGGAGTCTCGGAGGCTGCCCGGGAGCCCCGGAGCAGAGGCCCTCGGCGCCCGCCGCCAGCCCGCTGGAGCTCGGCCCCGGACCCCCAGCCTCGATAGTGAGATAAATCATATCTCACGAGGCGGCCCGCTCTCGTCCGGCCCCCACACCGGTCTGCCCAAGTCTAGGAAATGGGTCACATTTTCTGCGAGAATGCTGTCACCCTACTTCCTGGGCCCGGCCCCGTCTCAAAGGAGAAGAACATGTCACTGTCGATCGGCGTGGACGTTGGCGGCACCAAGATCGCTGCCGGCGTGGTTGACGAGGAGGGTAACGTCCTGGAGGCCCTCCGCCGCAGCTCGCCAGCCAAGGAGCGTGCGGCCATTATCGACATGATCGTGGCGGTGACCGCCGAGCTGGCGGCCCGTCACAAGACCGCCAGCGTCGGCATTGGCGCGGCTGGCTTCGTGTCCTCGGACCGCTCGACGATCGCCCACGGCACGAACCTGGACTGGACAGGCCTCAACCTGGGCCAGGCCGTCTCCGGCCGCGTCGATCTCCCGGTGGTGGTGGAGAACGACGCCAACGCCTTCGGCTGGGCCGAGGCCCGCTTCGGTGCGGCCCGCGGCAAGAAGAACGCCCTCATTGTGGCCATTGGTACTGGTGTGGGCGGGGCGCTCGTGGTGGACGGGCGCCTGGTGCGCGGGGCCGCGGGCTTCGCCGCCGAGGTCGGGCACATCACCTCGGTGCCGGGCGGTCGGCCCTGCGGCTGCGGGCGTCGCGGCTGCCTGGAGCGGTACGCCTCGGGCACGGCCCTGGGGGTCAACGGCTGGGAGCTGGCGCAGTTCCGACCCGCCTACGCCGCCCGCATCATTGAACTCTCGGGTGGTGATTCTTCACACATTAAGGGCGAGGCCATTACCGCCGCCGCCCGCGAGGGAGACCCGGCCGCCCTGCAGTGCTACGACGACCTCGCCGGACACCTGGGGCGCGGTCTGGCGGATCTCTGCGCAGTTCTGGACCCCGAGGTCATTGTCATCGCCGGTGGCCTGGCGGAGGCGGGGGACATTCTCCTGGCACCAACACGTGAGGTCTTCCACACTGAGATCACCGCCCGACGCGCTCGTCCGGAGATTCCTGTCGTCTTGGCCGAGGGGGGACAGTATGCTGGCCTCGTGGGGGCCGCTGACCTGGCTCGGCAGGTTTAGAGGCGCGGCCCCCACGCCTACCCCTAGGGCCCGACGGCGTGCTGGCACGGTCCCTCACGCGAGCAGGTAGTGACGTGGGACCAGGGAGGGCCGGGGGAGCCGGTCCGCGCGGGTACACCCTTATAGAGCAGGTGCGGCCCGGTCCATAGAGAGTCCTGCTCCCAGGCCCCGGCGGGCTTACAGGTGACGAGGCGCCACCGGCCGGGGGCGCACCTTGCTCCCAGGCCTTGTCGGGCTTGCACGACACCACCGGGTGCGTCCCGGCCCGTGGGGTCTGCTGGCCTCGCCCTGTGTACTGCGCCCTGCGTGCCGCCCCTAGATTGAGCGCGTCCCAGCCCTATCGCGAGCGGGGACGGTGGGATATCGAGGTCCCGGTTACGGGTGCGGACGGCCCGGCCCCTGCGCGAGCGGGGACGGCGGCTGACCCTCCCCTACTGCGGGACCTTCATGGTGCTGGCTCTCGCGCGTGCGGGGGCGGTGGGGTCGTGGGGCTGGTCGGTTCACGGGATGGCGGCCCGTTTGCCGCCGGACTAACCGATTGGACCATCCGCTGATCGGCCCAGTCGTCTGGCTGAGCCGTCCGTCTGGCTGAGCCGTCCGTCGGTCCGGGGCCGGGAGGTATCGGCCAGACGGATGACGTCGGCCGTGGCTGACTCGGCCCGGGGACCGCTGGCGACGCCGTCCCAGCTGGCTGGTCGCGCGCCCTGTCTTTAGTATGAGATTAATCACTAATAGGGCGCGCTGGAGAGGTGTGTCACCCGGGTTCAAGAGAGTGATATTCCTCATATCCAGGTCGGTCCTACTGGCCTGTGGGCCCAGGGCAGCGCCTCGGTCCGCCCCGGCGTGACGGGTGGTTTCCCGCCTGCTCCTGCTCTCACCTGCCGGGTGCGGTGTCGGCCCGGGTCGGGCGCCACCCCGGCGGGTCGCCGACCAGCACGTGCCGCACCGTCGGGCCGCAGACCCAGGAGAGCCCGACGGCACGGCACCTGCTGGTCGACGCCGCCCGGTCTGCCCTGTCAGGGTGCCGCCCGGTCCGCCCGGTTATGGCACCGTCAAGCCTGCAAGACCGCCACGACAGCGCCTGCGGTAATGGCGGGAGCCGCCTCGGCTGCCCGCCAGCGAACCGTCGCAGGGGCCACAGAGCTCAGCCACCTGCACAGGGCTCCGCCTACCGCACGTAGGTACAGCTGTCGCTGGTCAGGCCGACGCGGTAGCCCGAGCCGTAGTACCCCGAGCCGGGGTGGCCCAGGCCGTAGAACCCCGGGGTGTAGGCGTAGCGCGGGGCCATGTCGACCGCGCTCGGCCGCCCCCGGCCGATCTCGTAGTCGACGGCGGGCGTGGGCGCCCCGGATCGGAGGTTGGAGAGCAGCTGGAGCTCCAGCTCCGCCAGGTACTGCTGCGGGTCCGGGGTCAGGACCGCGTTCTGATCGGCACCCCGGCTGGTCGACTCCTGACCGGTCACCTCTTGACCCTTGGCGCCGCGGGTGCTCCCAGTGCCTCCGACGTCCTGGCTGCCACGCGCTCCCGGGCCTCGGCCGCCAGCGTCCTTGCCCCGGGAGCCCTGGCCTGCCTGGTCCCGGGAGCCCTGGCTTGCCCGACCTTGGCCTGCCTGGTCTTGGCTAGTCAGGCCAAGTAGGCCCTTGGCGCCCAGACCGGGCAGATCCTTGGGGCCCTGACCTGCTAGGACCTGGCCGTCAGCGTCGTGGCTCGCCAGAGCCCGGCTGCCCTCCTGGCCGTCCCGGCCCTGGTCGGCCCCGGCGTCCCTGGTGTCCTCAAGGCACGGCCCGGGGGACAGCAGGAGCATTGCGGCCAGCTGTGCCAGGCCGCGCCCCCGGTGGCGGCAATAGAGATGTTCTGTGCTGGGTGAACCCATGAGACCACACGGATGGTACATAGGAGACTCCATTCGCGGTGATTAAAAAAGGATATGAATGGTGACGGGTCCGTGAGGTTGCCAGGGCGGCCACTGGCTGCCGGCCCAGGTGCGACCACCAGCTGGCATCCAGGCCTGGCTGGGGACGTCCCGGTGGGGTGCGGTGAGCCTGCCAAGACGCCTGCGAGCTACGCCCCTGGTCAGCCGGGTTCCCGGGCACGTCCAGCATCCTCGGCCGGGCTGTCGGGTTCCTTGGCCCAGCTGGCAGCCAGCGGCCAGCATCCGGACCACTCCAGCGTCCGGCAGGCCCGGGCTGCCAGGTTCTCAGGCCTGGCTGGGCTGCAGGTCGGGGCGCTCGGCGAGAACAAGGTCGGGGCCTTCCTGGTGGGCTGCGTCGAGGTGCCTGGCGTGGGCTCCCAGCAGCACCAGGAGCAGCCAGCCCAGGCTCCCCAGGGCAGTGGCCGTCACAATGAACATGGACCCGGTACCCTCCCGGGCGACCTGGAGCAGGCTGAGGGTCAGCACGCCCACGGCCAGCCCGAGCGAGGCGCTGTAGTACCTCACTGCGCGCTCGCGGCCCCAGGCCGTGAACACGACGAGCAGGCAGATCGAGACCAGGAACTCAATCAGGAGCAGGGACACAGGGCCCCAGATGATCCACGGGTTCATTAGCACCTCCAGGGTCCCGCCTTGGGAAGCAGGCGGGTGCACGAGTGACGAGGCGAGCCCTCGTCGTTCCGTCAGAAAGCGTCTCAGAGGGAGGCGGGTGTGAACATCGGCTGGTTAGGGCATACAGTTGGCTGCCGGAACCAGCCGATCAGCCTATACAGTTGGCCCGTCCGATCGGATGATCTCCCCCCAACCGCTCCCCCAGGACTGTCATCCACTCGGATGTTCTTGGTAAAGTAGCCAGCACGTGTGTGGCAAAAAGGGGATCCAATGCGAAACACATCATCCACCCGTCTCGCCCGACTCCGGTCGATGTGGGACCTGCGACCGATGCTTGAGCCTGATGACAGGCTCCGGCAGCATCTCTACACAGCCGCGGGAGCCGGTGCGGGCATCGTCAACATCGTCGTCAACATCGTCGCTGCGGGGACACCGCGTCTCGCGGACCTGGGGGTCATGCTCCTGGGGATGGTCCTGCTGACCTGCATCCCCCTGCGGCCGCTGCCTGTCATCCTGAGCTACCTGGTCTGCTGGAGCGTGGTGGTCCTCGCCCCGGGCGTCTACGCCGGGGACATGATCATCACCGACCTGGGGTTCTTCGTCTTCCTGGGGCGGTTCCTGCGGCCGCTGCCCGCCTTCACCCTCTTCCTGGCTACCGTCGGCGTGCCCATCGTGGCCATACTGACCCAGCCGCCCATGTACCTGGTTAACAGCGTTGAGGCCTCGGCCTTCCTCTTCCTCTTCGGGCTGCTCATGGTCCCCATGGGCATCCTGCTGAGGGCCACCGAGCGGGCGCGCTACATGGAGTCCAAGCTGGCCAAGGCCCGCCTGGACGCCATGCGCCTGGAGATCGCCCGGGAGATGCACGACCTCGTGGCCTACTCCATGTCCCAGACGGCCCTGCGCGCCCAGCGGGCCGCCGCCAACTCCTCCTTCTCCGCCCCGGCTCGTCAGGAGTTCACCGCCTTGGAGTGCACCGCCGCCGACGCCCTTCACGAGCTCCGCCTCCTGCTGCGCACCCTGCGCGAGGACCCCGGCCCCAACAAGCAGGAGGACCCGGACCAGACCGTCACCAACCTGGGGCACCTGGTCACCGACCTGAGCACCGCCGTCCAGGCCGTGGGCGACGACGTCGCCGCCGCCGGCTTTGACGTCACCTACCAGCGGATAGGCACCCTGGTGCCCACCCGGGCCCAGGCCGTCACCCTGTCCCGTGTGGCCCGTGAGATGGGCGCCAACATCATCCGTCACGGCGACATCGACCAGCACGTCACCCTGACCCTCACTCTGGGCCCTGAGTTCATCCGCCTGGTAGCCACCAACAAGATCAACCAGGGCGCTCCCCGCCTGCCCCACTCCGGCTCAGGAGTCCTGGGCATGCGCGAGAGACTCAACGCGATCGGCGGCACCCTGTCCACCCTCTCGGAGGACGGGACCTGGATGGTCGTCGCCACCGTTCTCTGCCCCAGTACCACCCCATCAAACCCTCAGCCCCTGGAGAAGACCTCATGATTCACGTCGGTCTCGCTGACGACGACGCCCTGGTCCGTCAGACCCTCAACGACCTGCTCAACGACACCGAGGACATCCGCGCCCTCTGGGTGGCCCGGGACGGCGAGGAGGTCCTGGACATCCTGCACTCGGGCGACTACCCGCTGGTCGACGTGCTCCTCCTGGACGTCCAGATGCCCCGCATGGACGGCATCGCCGTCACGGAGCTCCTGCACAACGAGATGCCCAACCTCAACATCCTCATCCTGACCACCTTCATGGCCGACCCCGTCATGGAGCGCGCCATGGCTGCCGGGGCCAAGGGCTTCGTGGCCAAGGAGGATCCGGTCACCGCCCTGGCGGCGACCATCCGCCACGTCGTGGAGGGCAACATGGTCCTCTCCCCCGCCTCCCTGAACGTCATTAAGAACCGCCCTGACGGCTCCAACCCCGTTATCCCTGGTCCTGCGGTCTCCGGTCCCACCGCCAGTCCTGAGATCCCTGCTCTCATGATGCCCACTCTCAGGAAGTCCCCGAAGGCCTCCGCCCCGGCACGGGTCCCGGCTGCTGCTGGCTCCGCCCCGGTCAGCACGGCCTCGGCTGCCAGTCCCCTGGTGGCCGGCCCCGCCCCGACCGCTATCAGGAGCACGCCCACGGGCGTCGCCCTCTCGCCGCGCGAGACGGAGGTGCTGGCCCTCATGGTCGAGGCCTACTCCAACAAGCAGATCGCCCGGCGCCTGGGGCTGAGCGAGGCGACGATCAAGACCCACGTCTCCACGGTCATTGCCAAGATGGGCGTCCAGGACCGGGTGGGCGCCGTCGTCCAGGCCCTGCGCAACGGGCTCGTCTGAGGCCAGCCTTCCCCCGTCATCTCGGCCGATCGGTTGAACCGGTCGGCCGATGACGTGCTGCCCGCGGTGGGGCACCATGGTGGTGTTCGGGCCTGCCTGCCCGGGCGCGTACTGGTCTCCATGAAAGGTGTCGCTTATGCTCTTCCCTCCTACACCCCACGAAAACATCACCAGCTGGTATGGCTTCTTTTGGGGGCCAGTCTCTATCTGGCCCAGGATTAAGTGATCCTGCCTATCTCCTATAGGTCATGCTAATGCTGCTCCGTGCCTCCTGCGGCTGCCGCACATTTGGGTCTGACCCACCTGGGCTATAAGCCGTCTCCCTGGCTTGGCAATGACCTGTAGCTACCACGTAAGTGGGGGAGGGATAACCTCCCCCACTCACGTCGTGCTCTTTTTGGCGGGGCTTCAGCGGTATTGCTGCTGACGCCCTTGTCGGCGCGTTTTCTTGGGGCCTTTTACGGCCCCGCCGCCACTGGTCCTCGTGCCGCCCAGGATTGGTGGCCCTTGTCTACTTGCCGGTCTTTTGTTGGCCCCCTACCGTCCGGACTGCACCATGAGCACTATGAACTGTGACGCCCTGCCTCAGCCTCTTCACCGGGGCACCGGGGCCCGACGCCATCACCTCCTGTCACTGCGTGACCGCACCGAGGTGAGCACCGTCCTGGACCTCCTGGACTCCCTGGGCGCCGACCCCCTGGGTGTCTCCGACCTGGCCGAGCGCCGGGTCCTGGAGCTGGCCTGCGGCTCGGGGCGCCTGACCCTGCCCATTGCCTCTGCTGGCCACCGCGTGCTGGCCACCGACGTCGAGCCCGAGGTCCTGGCCTACCTGGGATCCCAGCTGGACCTAGGGTCAGAGCGCTCGGCGTCGAGCTCCAGGAAACGCCCAATGGGCCTGAGAAGGTGGTTGAGATCACAGACCTTGGAGCCGGGGGTGGTTGAGGGGCTTGCGCCGGACCTGGGGGCCCTTCCTCTCCCGACCCCGGACTCGCGGATAAGCCGCCGGGCCAGCTCGGCAGTCTACGAGTCCTCGGCCCCCGATGCGGCCGCCTCGTACGCCAGCCCGGCCTCGGGGCCCAGGGCAGGCCAGTACCTCCGCCCCAACCACAGGCTGGATCCCCTGTCCCCGGAGCCAGCGGAGCCGGGGCCGGGGACAGGGCGGCAGGCCTCCTGGAACCCGACCCCGGCTGCGGGGTCGGGTGCGGGGTTGCCGGGCGGCGCGCCTGGCTCTTCGTCTGTGGGGCTGGAGACGGAGTCGGGCTGGCTGGGCGCGCCCGGCTCTTCGTCTGTGGGCTCGGGTGTGGGTCGGTCGTCCCAGTTCGTGGAGTCGGACTGGGAGGCTGGTTGGCAGGGTGGGTCGGGCTCCTCCTGGTCCGCGGGCTCAGCAGGGTCGCCGGACAGCCCGTCTGGCTCTCCGTCTGCGGGGCTGGCTCCGGAGCCGGGCCGACACATGAGGCGGGGCAGGCACGTGGCACCTGACCCGGACCCGCTTAGTACCCACCCTCAGGCTGGCGCGCCGTCGAGCTGGGGCGAGAGCGTGGACGTCTCTGGTTCTACCCCTCAGGGTGGGGCGCATCTCCCCCTGCCGTCGGCAGGGCTGGGGCGGACGCGGCCGGGGGCCCTGGACCGGATTGGGCTGGGTCTGGCCGACATGACCGCCTTCTGCCTCACCGAGCGCTTTAAGGCGGTCTGCCTGCCCAACAGCTCGATCACCCTCCTGTCGCCTGTAACACGTCGGCACACCCTGAGGCTGGCCGCCTCCCACCTGGCGCCGGGCGGGATCCTCATTGTGTGCACCGAGTACGTCCTTGAGGACGCTCCCGTCTCGCTCTCGCTGTCCTTTGGCCAGGACGTGAAGCTGGAGGAGCAGACCGATGGCAGGCGCCGGCGGCTCTGGCTGAGCTGGGGTCCGGAGCGCTACGCCTCCGACCTCTTTGTGGTGCCGCCAGCATGGGTCGTGGAGGCCCTGAGCGGGCTCGGGCTGACTGTGATCTACCAGCACTCCCGCCCCGACTCCGCGGTCCCGGGGCGCGCCAACGCCGTCATAGCCGCCGTCAAGCGCCCCTGACTGCGCCCCTCCGCCCACCCCCTCGTCCGTCCCCTCGCGAGAACGGTACTTGTTCCTCGCGAGAACGGTACTTATTGCCCGCGGCCGTGCCTCCGCGGCCTCGGGCACGTCGTCCTCGTCCGCGCGGGCGGGTCTCGCATCTGGAAGCTGTCCGCTCCGTCACCGGGGCCTGTCTGCTCCACCACCTGGTCCCGTCCGGTGGCGACCGTCCGCCCCCGCTACCGGGACTGTCGTGCCCGACATAACCCCACCAAACGCAGCGGAAACGTCCGCTCCCGTCGCCACGACTGCCGCCGGGCCAGCCGTGGAGCACAGCCCGACCGGCGCCATGAGGAGCGTTCTATGAGAAAACTAACACCGTAGGTATGCCTGGTTTCGCTTCTTGCGAACACTGTCCGTACAGGAGCTTACACCACTCCTTCTGGCTCGGTGTGGCTGGTGTGGGCGAGCGCGGACGTGGGGGCGCAGGCTCCTTCCGGTAGGGCTGGGGGCAGTGGCCAGCTCCTGGAGGGCGGGCAACAGCGGGCTGGCTGACCCGGGCCGCCCTGCCCGACCGGCCAGCTCCTGGAGGGCGGGCAGCGGGCACGTGCTCCTCCTGGTGTGACTGGGACCTGGCCTCCTGATGTGGCTGGGACCAGGCCGCCCCCGCCCCGTGGCGCCCTGACGACGTACTTCTGGTGGGGCGACGGCCAGCTGGTGCGGCCCGGCGGCGGAGTTGCACATTCTTTTTACAAACCACGATCATAGAACGGCGGAATCACGCGGATCTGTGGGGTGGTTCGGGACCCGGGAAGCGGGATGAATGTGCAACGGCGCCCGCGTTGCACATTCATTCCGCTTCCCGATCGCCTTCTGGGCCGGGAAATCGTTGGAACGACGCCACTGGCACGAACAGGACCCCGGGATGAATGTGCAACACCACCTCCTTGGCCTCGACGGGACGCACCCTTGGCCCGCTGGCACGCTCCGACCACCACCCGGGTACCCGGGACACACGACCCGCAGGCACCCCACCTTCTACAACTGGGCCTTGCGGAGGCTACGTGAAGGTGACGGTCACCTTCAGCCCGGACCCCCGCAACCAGGTCCTGCCCCGTTCGCGCTACAAGAGCAGGGCTCCTGCGCTTCGACGAGCGCTGCTGCTGCCACGCGACCCGGGCCGACCAGTGGGCCGACCGGTGGGGCAGGTGGGCCCCGCCCGGGCAGGCTTGGGACTACTTCGGCCTCAGGTGAGGTCCCGTCGAACTCACGTGGCCCTCTGCGTGCCGCGTGCGCGGACGCCATGGAGGAGGAATCGGACTGGTCCGTCTCCCAGGTTCGCGTGGCCGTCGTCGGCGAGACCTCCCACCTCATTTTTGGCGATGTTTATCACACTAGCGCTTGGCCAGCGTGGGCATGTCATGTGAGAGCTCTGGCTGTGGCGTCCGCCCTGACTTCCCTGTCCAGGGCCTGCTGCCAGCCTTGCGCCGCCCTGCCTTGACGGCCTTCTGGGCAACCAGGGCCGTTGGGGTCCGAGGTTGCGCGGGACCGCAGGGGCAAAGCGAGGGCCTCACAGCTCGGTGGTGCTGGATCCCGTTCCCATAACCCATACCGGGATATGAGATGGATACCGATCTGGAGGCCCTCGAGAGGACACTCTACGCTATCGCCAGCCGATCCGCTAGTGACTTACCTCAAGACGAGGCCCGCGCATTCGGCGTGATGCTGCGGGTTTGAGGGATATGTGAGGATTATCACTCCAACATTCTGCCGGGCTGTGCTACCAGGGTCCGATGGGTGGGGCGTGCCAGCCTGCGTGCCGGGTCCCGGTAGGAGGGCGGGCCGGGGTCGCCCGAGATGCCACGGCTCTACGTGATGGTGCGCTGGGGGCCATGTGCTGAGGGGTGCGCGCTGTGGCGTGCTGGGCGCGGGTCGGCAGCTGTCCGCAGCCCTTTCCTTGCGGCGCCCCTGGTCGGTGGCCCGACGGCAGGCCAGGGTCTGTGCTCGCGACGCTTGGGCTGGTGGGAGCTACGTGTCCAGAGGATGGCTGTGTCCGGGAGGTGGACTGCCGTCCTGCTCCGCTGGGCGCGGGCGCCTGGCTCGAGCAGGCGGCGAGGGTGGCGGCGATGCCGTCCTGCTCCGCTGGGCGCGGGCGCCTGTGCGCGTGGGGGGCTGCACCGGCAGGATCCCGCGCCCTCAGGCTGGCGTCGCGCGCAGACCTGGGCCTTCAGACCAGTGCGGCGCGCAGAGCCAGACTCAGACCGGCGCCATGCCCAAGCTCAGGCCGGCGTCGCGTGCAGGCCCAGGCCTCCGGCCAGCGCAGACCCAGGCTCAGACCAGCGCCATGCGCAGGATAATGAGCCCCACCAGTGTCGCGGTGACGCCAATAATCCCCATAATGCCCGCGGTCGTACGCTGGCAACGAAGATCCAGACTGTAGACCGCTGCCACGGCGGCGCCGGTCAGCAGCCCGCCCAGGTGCCCCTGCCAGGAGATCCCGCTGCCCAGGAAGGATATGACCACATTCACCGCCAGCAGGGCCACAATCCCCGAGGTGTCCCGCCCCAGGTGCCGCTGGATGACGAACAGGGCCGCGAACAGCCCGAAGATCGCCCCCGAGGCGCCCACGGTCTGGCTGAACCACGCCGACAGCACCTGCGGGGAGGCCAGCCAGTAGATCGCCGTCGAGCCGCCCAGGGCGGAGAGCACGTACAGGGCCGTGAACCGGCAGCGTCCCAGCAGCGGCTCCAGGATCCCACCCAGCACCCACAGGGCGTACATATTGAACGCCAGGTGCATGAACCCGCCGTGGAGGAACGCCGTGGTCAGGAACCGCCAGGGCTCCTGCGCGGCGAGGGCGGGCACAAAGTCCCCCCAGGCCGTCACCGGGTTCATGAGGTGGGACCGCAGGGGAAGGCTCTGAAGGATCCAGACGACAATGCACACCGCCATGAGCAAGGTGGTGACGCGCACGTCACTGATCGGCTGGCCCCCCAGGACGGTCCGGGTCCCGCGACCACCCGTCTGGTGGGTGCAGTCCACGCAGCGCACCCCCACCGGGCTGGGGACCTGGCACTCGGGGCACACCGGACGGTTGCAGCGCTGGCACCGCACGTAGGAGACACGCTGGGGGTGGCGGGGGCAGACCGGCGGGTCGGCCTGGTGGTCCGCCCCCGAGGAGCTGGAGGGGTACTGCTGGGTCATGGCTCAGCCTTGTCGCTGGAGGTCGCTGTGAACAGAGGGATCAGGGGCTGTGGGTCGGGGCCTTGCAGGCCAGCCGGCAGCGGCGGCGTCCGGCCGGGGGAGCCTGCTGGGCCCCGTCTGACGAGCCGGGTCCGGTGGTTCGCGAACCTAGCTGGCCCGGTGGGGTGGTGCCTGGCGGTGCGGTGCCGCCCGCCAGGCCCGGCGGGACGCGGACGGCGTCGCTGAGCACTCGCGGGTGCCCGACGACGCCGTCTGGTCTCATACCCGAGGCGGTCTCACTCGGTGACCGTCACGGAGTTAATGACGACGTCCTCCAGGGGGCGGTCACGCGGGTCGGTGGCCACCGCCGAGATCGCGTCCACGACCTGCTTGGAGGCGTCGTCGGCCACGGCCCCGAAGATGGTGTGCTTGCCCTGGAGCCACTCGGTGCGGGCCGTGGTGATAAAGAACTGGGAGCCGTTGGTGCCCTTGCCCAGGCGGCGGCCGGCGTTGGCCATGGCCAGGACGTAGGGCGCGGAGAAGGTCAGGGAGTCGTCGATCTCGTCGTCGAAGACGTAGCCGGGACCGCCGGTACCGGTGCCCAGGGGGTCGCCGCCCTGGATCATGAAGTTGGGGATAACCCTGTGGAAGATGACACCGTCGTACAGCGGGGCCTTGGTCTCCTCGCCTGTACGGGGGTCCGTCCAGGTGGTCTTACCGGTGGCCAGGCCGGTGAAGTTCGCGACTGTCTGGGGCGCCTGCTCGGGAAAGAGCGTGAGGCGGATGTCGCCGAGGGTCGTGTGAAGTGTCGCTTCCATGCTGTCATCGTCGCATGGGCGGGACACCGCGGACCGGGACTGCGGTAGGTGCCACCGCACTGTTCACCCCAGGCAAAACGCCGACGACAAGGTTGGTCCGCCGTTGCACGTCGGTGGGAGGATAGGGACAGGTCGCACGGATGCGTACGCACCGTTCGAGTCGCCATCGGCCCCGGTCCCCGCACCGGGTGCCGCGAAGAATCTCTAGGAGGACCCATGAAGAAGTGCACCCTGGGCAGGACCCTCGGCTGGCTGACCGTCGCCACCGTCGCGGCCGGCGCCGCCTACGTCGTCTGGAAGCGTTCGCAGCCGGTGGAGGACCCGTGGGCCGAGGAGTACTGGGCCGACTCCGAGGAAGAGGAGGAGGCCGAGCCCGCTCCCGCTGAGGCCTGAGCCCTGGCCGGGCGTCGGCGGGGTCCCGCACCGGGGCCCCGCCGCGTCATCCGGCTGGCGCACGGCCGGTGCACCTGCGCCTTGGCGTGCCCGGGCGGTGGGCCGACGCCGCCGCGCCCTGGACACCCCTGGGCGGCGCCCGTCACTTCCAGTTCAGCAGGCCCAGGAAGCCGGCCATCATAATGACGAAGCCGACGTACAGGTTGCCGTTGACCAGCCAGTCAGTCTGGTGGTGCGCCACGAAGTAGGGGATCGGGTACTGGCCCTTGAACAGGTAGGTGACCACGACCCACAGCAGGCCCGTGATCAGCAGGGTCACCATGGCCGGCGCGTACCAGCGGGGGCTGCCCACGTCCTTGATCTTCCGGGGCGTGCGGGACACCCGGTTGGCCGCCGCCCGTGACTCCTCCTCCAGCGCCGCCGCCACCTTGGCGGGGTTCCCGGAGCGCTTGAGCCGGGCCAGGCGCTTCCTGTCCTCTTCCTTGGCCCGCTTGCCGAAACGCACCAGGCGCCTGGAGCCGGAGGCCGAGCCCTTCTCCTTCTTGGAGCCCTTGGACTTGGAATCCTTGGACTCCTTCCCGGAGCCGGACTCCTTCTCGGAGCTCGTGGAGTCCGAGGCCTCGGAGGTCTTCTTGGACGACACCTCGTCCTGGGGGTCCTCAGTGGCAGGCTCCTTACCATCCTTACCCTTACCCTGAGATCCCTTGCCCCCGGAACCCTCGGAACCCTGTGCGGGGTCCTCGTCCTGGGCCCCGGAGCCCTCACCCGTGGAGGTGGGCTCCTCGGAGTCGGGGGCCTGGTTAGTGTCCGGCCTCGGGCTGGTCTTCTTCCGCAGGGCCATGTGGTCCTCCTCGCTTGGGATGTTCCCGACAGGGGAAGTCGGTTGACTGGCGCTAGCGCCTAGCCTAGGGCATCGCCACCGGGTTCCTGCCACGCCTACAAGCTCATAGACTGCACAAGACACTCGCAACACCAGGAGACTAGATGGCACACCCCCGCCACCAGCGGCGTCCGCACCGTCCTGGACCGCTCAGCATGGTCCTGGGTGGTATCGGAGAGCTCCTTATTACCTCCGGCCTGGTGATCGCCCTGTTCCTGGTGTGGCAGCTGTGGTGGACCGGTATCGCCGCCCACGAGAAGGCGCAGGCCGTCAAGGAGCAGTTCACCCAGACCCAGGTCGACTCCCCCAAGGTCGCCGGGACCAAGCACACCGACGCCCCCCCGGCCTTCACCCAGGTCGACTACGGCCAGGCCATCGGGATGCTCATTGTGCCCAAGTGGTACGGCGTGACGAACAACAATATGCCGGTTATCGAGGGGACCGGTGAGGACGTCCTGGACCAGGCGGCAGCCGGGCACTACACCGACACCCAGCAGGTAGGGGAGGTCGGCAACTTCGCCATTGCCGCGCACCGCCGCACCAACGGCAACTCCTTCCGCCGGATCGACCTGCTCGAGCCCGGCGACGAGGTCGTCGTGGCCACCCAGGACACGTGGTACGTCTACACCGTGGAGAACTACGAGATCGTCGAGCCCCACCAGGTCGAGGTCCTCTCCCCGGTCCCGGACAACCCCGAGGCCCAGCCCACTGAGCGCTACCTGACCATGACCACCTGCCACTCCCTGAGCATGGGCGAGTGGGGCAACGACCACCGGTGGATCGTCCACGCCAAGTTCTCCTACTGGATGCCGCGCTCCGAGGGCCGACCCGACTCCGTCCTCAACGACCCGGAGGTGAACTGACATGTACGGATGGATCTGGAGGCACCTGCCCGGCCCCGTCTGGTTCAGGACCATTGAGGCCCTCGTCCTGACCGCTGCCGTGGTGCTCCTCCTCTTCGAGGTGGTCTTCCCCTGGGCCAATGACACCTGGCACCTCTCCGGTGAGGCCGACGTCGGCTGACCGCCCACCCGCCCCGCGGGAGTAGGTGGCGTGTGCTGGCGCCCGGGTACGCGGGCCCGGCCGGTGCCGCTCAGGTGCCGCTCAGCGGCCCAGCTCCTCGCGCGCCTGGACAAAGGCCGCCACGCAGGCACGCACGTCCGCCTCGCTGTGCGCGGCGCTGAGCTGGACCCGGATCCGGGCCTTACCGCGCGGCACCACCGGGAAGGAGAAGGCCGTGACGTACACGCCCAGCTCCAGCATGCGCCTGGCCACCGCCACCGCCTGGCGGGCGCCGTCCTCCCCGGGGAACATGACCGCCACAATGGGGTGGCTGCCAGGCAGCAGGCTGAAGTCGGCCTGGTCCATGAGGTCGCGGAACAGGGCGGCGCGCTGGGCCAGGTCGGCGCGCGCCTGGTCGGCCTCCCGCGCGATCTCCAGGGCCCTCAGGGAGCCCCCCACCACGGCGGGTGCCACCGTGTTGGAGAACAGGTAGGGGCGGGCGCGCTGGCGCAGGAGGTCGACAATCTCCTGCGGGCCGGTGATGTAGCCGCCGCTCGCCCCGCCCAGGGCCTTGCCCAGGGTCCCGCTCAGGACGTCCACGCGCCCCTCCACCCCGAGCAGCTCGGGCGTACCGCGCCCGCCGGCCCCCACGAAGCCGGTGGCGTGGGAGTCGTCCACCATGACCAGCGCCCCGTAGGCCTCCGCCAGGTCGCAGATGTGCGGCAGGGGCGCGTAGGAGCCGTCCATGGAGAAGACCCCGTCGGTGACGATCATGACCCGTCGTGCCCCCCACTGGCGGGCAGCCGTCAGCTGGGCGCGCAGGTCGGAGACGTCGGCGTTGCGGTACCGGTAGCGCCGCGCCTTGCACAGGCGCACCCCGTCGATAATGGAGGCGTGGTTGAGCTCGTCGGAGATAATGGCGTCCTGGCTGGTCAGCAGCACGTCGAAGATGGCTCCGTTGGCGTCGAAGCAGGAGGAGAACAGGATGGTGTCCTGGTAGCCCAGCCAGTCGGCGATCGCCCGCTCCAGGGTGCGGTGCGGGGACTGGGTGCCGCAGATAAAGCGCACCGAGCTCATACCGAACCCCCACTGGTCCAGTGCCTCCTTGGCCGCCGCCACCACGCGGGGGTCGTTGGCCAGGCCCAGGTAGTTGTTGGCGCAGAAGTTGAGGGCAGGGCCGGTGGTGGTGGCAATGTGCCCGGACTGAGGGGTGGTCATGACCCGCTCGTCCTTGTACAGGCCGTCGGCGCGAATGCCCTCCAGCTCCCGGGCCAGCTCGTTCCTCATGGTGTACACGGTGAATCTCCTTGTCAGACGGTCCAGTCCAGGACGACCTTGCCGCACCGCCCGCTGCGGGCGGCCTCAAAGCCCTGCTCCCACTGGTCTGCCGGGAAGCGGTGGGTAATGACGCCGCGTACGGCGTCACGCAGGGTGGGGGAGGACTCCAGCATGAAGGAGGCCTTGTACCAGGTGTCGAACATCTCCCGGCCGTAGACGCCCTGGATGGTGAGCATGTGGGTGATGACCCAGCCCCAGTCGATCGCGTAGGAGGTCTTGGGCAGGCCCAGCATGGCGATCCGGGCCCCGTGGGTGCACGCCCGCAGCATGCTCCGCACCGCCTCGGGTGCCCCGGAGATCTCCAGGCCGACGTCGAAGCCCTCCCGGATGCTCAGGTTGCCCCTGACCTCCTCCAGGCTCCGTTCGGTGGTGTTGACCGTGGTCAGGCGGGGTGTGCCCAGAGAGCTGGCCAGGGACAGGCGGTAGTCGGAGACGTCGGTGAGGACCACGTTGCGGGCCCCGGCGTGGCTGGCCAGGGCCGCGCACATAATGCCGATGGGGCCGGCGCCGGTGACCAGTACGTCCTCCCCGGCCAGGGGGAACTGGAGGGTGGTGTGGACGGCGTTGCCGAAGGGGTCGAACAGGGCGCCCAGGTCCGGGTCGATCTCCGCTCCCTGCAGCCACACGTTCCCGGCGGGCACCACCACGTAGTTGGCGAAGGCGCCGTCGCGGTTGACGCCGATGGAGCTGACGGCCTGGCACATCTGACGTCGTCCCGCCCGGCAGTTACGGCAGCGCCCGCAGGTGACGTGCCCCTCCACGCTCACCCGCTGGCCCACGGACAGGGTGCCTGAGGTGGCGCCGTCCAGGGAGCTGCCCACCCCGGGGCCGAGCTCGACGATCTCGCCGTAGAACTCGTGGCCCAGGGTCTGGGGCGGATGGAGCTCGGCGGCCGCGAAGTCGTCCCAGCCGGCCAGGTGCAGGTCGGTACCGCACAGGCCGGTGCGCATGACCCGGATCTTGACCTCCCCGAAGCCGGGCGTGGGCTCGGGGACGTCCTGGAGCTCCAGGCCGGGGCCGGGCGCGGGCTTGCGTAGTGCACGCATTATGTCTCCGTTGACGTCAGGAAGGGCTGGGCACCGGTCCGCGGGGCCCACCTGCGCATATGGTAGCCCGGTCGGCCGGTGGTGACGCTCAGGTCACCGGCGGGTCAGGCCGCGTGGTCAGCCGGGGGCCGCTCCGGTCAGGCCGTGACGGGCGGCCGCTCCGGTCAGGCCGGGGGCCGTGCGGCCGAGGTCGCATGGTCAGCCGAGGTTGCGTGGTCAGCCGGAGCCGCGCGGTCAGCCGGGGCCGCGTGGTCGGCGTCGGCTGCCGCGTCGTGGCGGGCAAAGCTGGTGGTACGTGAGCCCGGTCTGCCGTTGACGACCACCAGCCCGGCGTCCCGCAGTGCCCTGAGCGCGTAGGACGCCTGGCGTGTGCTCAGGCCGGTGGCGGCCGCCACCTGGGCGGTGCTGGCGGGGCCGTCCGCCAGTGCCTCCCAGGTGGCCGGGGCGTTCCTGCTCAGCCTGCGCAGGGCCTCCGGCGTCGTCTTGGCGGGAACCCCCTCCTGGGCCGGGCTGCCGACGGCCGGGCCAGTGGGCTGGTCCGGGCCAGGGGACTGGACCGCGAGGGAGTAGGCCGTGGAGCCTCGGGTCCCTGTCTGCACGGCGTAGCCGCGGGAGACCAGCGTGTGGAGATCCTGCCGGGCCCGCACGGTGTCCACGCCAAAACGCCGTCGGTAGCCGGCGTTCGTCCAGGTGGTCCCGTGCCGCATGTCCACCAGGGCGTGGCGCTGGGGGACGGTGAGGTCCTGGGCACCCAGCTCGCCCAGCCACTCCAGATCCTGGGGGAGCAGGAGGGCCGCGCGTGGCACGATCGCGGTGAACCGCACACCGGTGTCCTGGAACCTGACAGGCTCCATGTCGGCGGCGGCCAGCGCCTGCTGGGCGGCACGGATTCCTGAGCCGAGGCCCTCGATGACGCGATGGCCGTCAGAGGCTGAGACAAAGGTGCAGATCTGGTAGAGGTACTCGTTGACCGCGGACTTGCCGTCACGGGTGCCGAGCTGGTCCACGCTCAGGCCGTACAGGCCTCCAGGGCTGCCAATGACCAGCTTGTCACGCAGCAGGCGGATCTCAACCCTCTTGGTCAGGGCGGGCTCGGAGATGTCGCGGTGGACCAAGGCGTTGGCCACCAGCTCGCGGACGACCAGGGAGGGGTACTCCGCCTGGTCGTAGCCGTGACCGTGACGGAACCTGATGGTGCGGTCGGCCACGCGGTCCACCCAGCTGACGGCCGCGTCCAGCATGGCGGGCACCGAGCCGGTAAGGTCCAGGCGGTCGGTGGCGCGGACGCCGTCGACCGCCTCAGGGCCGGGTAGGTACGCCGCCGTAATGGACAGCGCCGGTAGGAAACGCTGCGGGTAGGTGCCGAGCGCGTACAGGCCCGCGCGGGTGAGGGTGCCGTCCTCGGTGACGACATTGAGGTTGAGGAGGATGTCCTCCTCGGTTGCGTTGGCCAGGGCGGTGCTGCCCCGGCGGACGTTGCCCACGAAGGTGGCGACCAGCCCCGCGTCGAGGTCCTCCTTCCCGGTCGCGGCGACGCTGTGGGAGTCCTCGCGCGGACGGGTGTGGCGTAGCAGGAGCTGCTGCTCCTCCTGGGAGGACATGCGGTAGTCGCCGTCGTACTGACGCAGGTAGGCGTACTTGGTCTCACGCCAGCGGCAGGGCTTGTCCCTGTCAGAGGACTCACGGACGTTGACCGCCAGCACCGTCAGGGACCCGAGCCTGATTGTGCGGACGTCTACGCCTATGGGGGAGGAGAAGCCGTTGCGTGCCAGATTGCTCACACGCTTGGCGAGTTCGTGTGGGTGGCTGACCCCGACGACGTTCAGCGGCTTCTCCGTGACACCCAGGAGGATCGTGCCGCCTCCGGGCAGGTTGGCGAAGGCGCTCAGCGTGGGGGCGATGGAGGACGAGGAGTACTCGGAGAAGGTCTTGGCCTCCAGGTGGAGGTTGTCCCCACCCTCCTGGTCGAGCTGAGCAAGGGCCTCGGTGAGGTCGTTGGTGTCAAGGACCATGCCAAGAAGTGTCTAGCTGGGCGACAGGAGTGTCAAGGAGGGTGACAAGAGTGTCTAGCTGGGTGGCAGGAGTGTCGAGCTGGGCGCGGAGAGTGTCGAGGAAGGCTCCAGAAGTGTTGAGGAGGCCAGGAAAAGTGTCGAGCTGGGCAACAGAAGTGTCGAGCTGAGCACGAAAAATGTCGAGGAGGGTTCTTGCACCTCCGGGCGATCCCCGCCCTACAGGTCCCCGGCCTTCTGGAGGCGCTGGAGGCTCAGCCACCCCGCCGGGATGGGGATCCAGAAGGTGACCACCCGGTAGACGATCGCCGTAGACAGCGCCACACCCGAGGGGATGCCCGCGGCCACCAGGCCCGCCGTCAGCGCCACCTCGACCGGCCCGATGCCGCCGGGGGAGGGCACCACCGAGCCCACCGTGTTGGAGGCCAGGTAGGTGATAGCCAGGACGGAGAACGGCAGGGTGTAACCGAAGGCCCACAGGCTCGCCGCGAAGGACAGGATGTAGAAGGCAGTCAGCAGCATGGTGCCGCCGATCCCCACGACCAGCCGGGCCGGGTTGGTCAGCACCCACACCAGACGCGGCCAGACCTGGCGGTAGGTCGGCTCCAGCTTGGACCACACCCAGGAACGCAGCCGCGGCACCAGGCCCACGACCCCCGCCACCGCCACCAGGACGACGGCGGACACCATAATCCAGCCCGAGGGAAGCGACAGGGTGGCCGACTGCCCGGTGGCCGCCGCCACCACGACCAGCAGGATCGCGGTCACCGCGAACTGGACCACCTGCACCAGGGCGACGGTGGCCACGCCAATGGCCGTGCTTACGCCCTGCCGGTTGAGGTACCGCAGGTTGACGGCCGCACCGCCCATGCCCGCCGGGGCCACCAGGCTCACCACCGAGGAGGCCAGGTGCACCTCGGTGCAGCGCCACACGCTCAGACGCACCGGGGAGAAGGCCGCCAGGGCCAGGCCCGCCCCCAGGTAGGTGGCCAGGGAGAAGACCAGCGCCCCCAGGATCCACCACAGGTTCGCGTCCTGCACGGCGGCGCTGACCTGCTCGAAGTTCATCTGGGCCAGCAGCGTCCAGATCGCCACCATGCCAATGACCGCCATAATGACCGTGCGCGGGCTGAAGCGCTGGACCTTGGCGGGCTCGGCGTGCGCCGTCGGGGTCAGGGTCACCAGGGCGTCACGCAGCTCCTGGAGGAGCGTGCCGCGTCGTCCCATGGCCTCGCGCGTGGAACGGGGCAGCACCACCGCCTGGAGCATGGGGGCGATGGAGGCGACCTGCGCCGTCGTCAGCGCCCGGGAGGCCGAGGCGATCGCCTCCTCCACGCCCGCCACGGAGGCGGTCAGCGCCAGGGTCTGGGCCAGGTCCATGCGCCGGGAGAGCTCGCTGGAGATGGTCTCCCCGTCCTCCCAGTCCAGGAGCCAGACGCGGCCGGAGACGTCCACCACCGTGGAGGTGGCGTCAATGGCCCGGTGCGCCAGCCCGGCGGCGTGGGCGCGGCGCACCTGCTCCCACAGGTCGTCCAGGAGGCCCGAGGTGGGCGTGACCTCGCCCAGGGGGCGGGCGCCCACGATGTGGTCGCTGACCATGAGCATGGACTCCCCGGACTCGGCCATTCCCGTCAGGCCGGGGACGCGGACGTTGGCGCGTCGGGCCGACAGGGTCATGAGGGCGGTGTGCTCGGCCGCCGAGCGCACCGACATGTCCCGGCTGCTGGGGGCCAGGCCGCGGATACGCATACGGTCCCACAGGGTGGACACGAACCCGGCCACCTGCCGGTCGGCGTCCAGGACGGTGACGTCGCGGCGGATGCCGCTGGTGTCCCACACGGCGTAGAGGCGGTGGTCGGACAGGGCCTCCTGGGACAGCGCGGTGGAGGAGGCCTCGGTCAGGACGGCGTCCAGGTCCACCTGCGGGTCGGGAACGATGGTCTCCGCGGGCTCCGTGGACTCCGTGTCCCCGGCGGCGTCCTGGCCGTCCTCGTCCGGGCGGGGGGAGTCGTCCTGCGCCCCCGGGCCCAGGGGCTCCTCCGGCGTGGCCCGGGGGATGATCAGGGGCGCCTCCCGGACCTGCTCGGTGTAGCCCAGGGGGCTCTGGGTGGTGACCCTCCAGGCCCGGACGTCGGGGGCGACGTCGAGGCGTACCACCCGGGCGGCGTCGATCCCGGCCCGGCGCAGGGCCCGGATGAAGGCGATCCCGAAGGCCCGCTCGTCGCGTACCCCGAAGACGTAGCGCAGGGCCAGGCCGATCCCCCGCCCCAGGAGCACGGAGATGAGGACCCCGGCCAGCGGTATGGCGCCCCGCAGGACCGACAGGGTGGTGATCGTCCACAGGGCCACCCAGGAGTAGCGCACCACCGGTGAGCTGCGCCGTTCCCCGGCCATGGTCAGCAGGGCGGCCAGCCCGGAGAAGATCACCGAGATACCGACCCGGCTGTGGCCGCTGACGGCGACCGTCAGCCCGCGTACCAGGGAGTCCGGCCCCCAGGTGTTGATCATCCGCAGGACCAGGTTGCCCGAGGCGAAGCCGATGGCGGCGGCGGCGGCCGACTCCCCGGCGCTGCGCCAGGAGCGCCTCAGGAGGCACTCAATGAGTACCGCCATGGGCACGACGAAGGTCACCAGGCCCTCAATGGTCTGGATGGGCAGGACCAGGATCCTGCCGAGCACGCCGGTCAGGACGTTCTGGACGTCGTTGGTCACCGCCCTGGTGGTGGAGCTGGCGTAGATCGACAGGACCACCAGGGACGCGATCCCCAGGACCGCCAGGCCCAGGTCCAGGAGATCCTCGGCACGGTGGGTGCGCCGTGGGGCCGCGTCCACCAGGAGCGTGCTGGAGCGCGGGGCGGGCTGCCTGGGCTCGGGGGTGGTCGTGGGCGTCACCCCGATCCGGGGGATTCCCACCGGGGAGGTGGGCGGCGTGGGCGCCGCCTCGGGTGCTGGTGCCGTGTCGGTCATGCTACGAGCCTACGGGAGACGGGGTGGGGGCGCGGGGTGGATGGTGGCATGAGGCCCCACCCCTCCTTAAGGTCCCTGTGGGTGCTGAGCGGCGCGGCTGGCACGGGCCCGGATGGCGTCCTGGCGGCCGTGGTCCCTGGATGCCTGTACGGACCGTTCCCGACCTCGCTGGTATTCACGGCCGCGGTGGAGGTGGCACCCGGTTCTGTCGCAATCTGAGGATCAGAACGGAGGGCACCCTTGACCACGCCGAGGTCCAGGCCTCTGACCTGCGTGGACATTGGGTGTACAAAGGTGGGAGCGGGGTGGGGTCGCCTCTGATCCTCAGATTGCGACACGTGCGGGGACCTGGGGCGGCAGATGGTCGAGGAATTACTTGCAGTATCGCATAGTCAACCTAGATCTGCGTCAAAAGACACGACAGGCGGCCCGTCCCTCACCCCTCGCGACCAGGTCCTGTCGTGTCCGCACGCACTCCGCAGGCACGACGGCGCGGGTCCCCCTCTTGAGGTGTGACGACGCTAACCTGGGGATCCGACCCGCCGAGCTCGATCACAGGAGCCTGTATGACCAGCGCCCTGACCCTTGCCACACCCTTCACCGACCACCTGGTCCTCCAGCAGGGCAGGCCGGTCCGGGTCTGGGGGCGTGCCTCACCCGGGGCCGACATCGAGGTGAGCCTGCTGGCCGGTCAGGACGCCACGGAGCAGGTGCTGGCCGGCGCCGTCGGGAGGAGCGACGCGGCAGGACGCTGGGAGACCGTGCTGGAGCCCCAGGAGGCGGCACGCGGGCTGCGGCTGTGGGTGTCGGACGGGGAGATGAGCGTCCTGTGCGAGGACGTGGCCGTGGGGGAGGTCTGGGTCGCGGGCGGGCAGTCCAACATGGAGTACCTCCTGGGCTTTGACGCGGAGTACGAGGCCCTGAGCGCCCTGGCGCCCGACCCTGACGTGCGCTTCCTGGACGTGGCCAAGACCTGCTACCCGGGCCAGCTGGAGGAGCACGACTACTCCGCCTTCAGTCACTGGCGCACCGCCACCTACGAGGACCTCCCCTGGTTCTCCGCCGTCCCCTACTTCCTGGCCACGAGGCTGTCGCGGCGCCTGGGGGTGCCGGTCGGCGTCATCGGCTGCACCTGGGGCGGGACCCCCGGCACCACCTGGTGCCCCGCGCAGAGCCTGCGGGGTACGGGCGCGCAGGTGTGGCTCACCGAGTACGAGCAGGCCGCCGCGCGCACCACGCCGCACGCCCATCTGGCCGCCGCGCGCCGCTCGCGGATGATCGACCTGTCCCGGCCCTTCGCGGACCCCCGGTTCGTCAGGATGATGTACCCGGGCTACTCGCGCCTGGCCCAGCGCCTCATCACCCCCACCTTCCGGTACCTCACGCCCCTGCCGCTGGGTCCCGCCCACCCCGGCCGCCCCGGGGGCCTGTTCGAGACCATGGTCAGCCAGGTCGCCGGGTACACCGCCCGCGGCCTGCTGTGGTACCAGGGGGAGTCCGACTGGCCGCACCCCCAGGCCTACGCCGACGTCATGGGTGCCGTCGTCTCCTCCTGGCGCCAGGCCTGGGGGGAGGACCTGCCCTTCCTGGCCGTCGAGCTGGCGCCCCTCCAGGAGTGGCTGGGCACCTCGGGCGACGCCTTCCCCCTGATCCGGGCGGCCCAGGCGCAGGTGGCCGACACCGTCCCGGGCGTGTGGCTGGCCACCAACGGCGACGGCGGCATGCGCTGGGACATCCACCCCAAGCGCAAGCGGCCCGTGGCCGAGCGGCTCACCCTCCTGGCGCTGCGGCACGTCTACGACCAGGACGTGGACGCCGACGCCCCGGTGGCGCGGCGGGCCGTGCGCCGCGGCAGGCAGGTGGTTATTGAGGTCGACCACGGCCAGGGGCTGCTGGTCGATGCTGGCCATGGTGGTCAGGGGCCGGTGGTTGGCCCTGGTCGTGGTGGGCCGGTGGCCGATGCCGACCAGGTCGGCGGCCTGGGCCGCCAGGTGGCTGGCGTCCTGGCTGGGCACTGGCCTGCTGCCGGGCGATGGGCTGATGGGCGCTGGCCTGCTGCCGGGCGTCGGGACTCTTCGCAGGTGGATGAGGGCCCCGGCGTCGTGGAGCTCACCGTCTACCCGCCGTCGGGGGTGCCCAGGCTGCGCGCTCGCGGCCACGTGGAGGGTGACCGTCTGGTCCTCCGGGCCCCGGTGCCGGTGGGCAGCCAGATTCGTTACGCCTGGTCAGGCTGGTTCACCACGGTGGTGCGCAATGGCGCCGGGATCCCCATGCGCCCCTTCTGCCTGGTCGTGCAGGAGTAAGGCGGCCCGCTCACCCCGCCCTCCGCCCTCGCGGCGCGCGAGCCCCCGTGAGAACGGTACTTATTGCTCGTGAGAACGGTACTTATTGCTCGTGAGAACG
>ERZ772927.146-NODE-146-length-45778-cov-8.30571_pt1 | contig 45778 bp, 39 predicted proteins | sample MGYA00512115_ERZ772927 | MGnify/ENA primary metagenome ERZ772927 (study PRJEB29015, sample SAMEA2737924) | human oral metagenome | biome: human oral; feature: human-associated habitat; material: dental | place: China | collected 2013 ... | reverse complement strand
GTTTTGCATTTTGAAAATGAGATTGAGCATAAAATTTTAGTAACCTATGTTATTGCAAAGGTCTCATCCCATCGTTTTCTTTTTGGCTACATAACGCCGTCTAATTTAATCTAATTGAATCAACTAAACTCCAGGGGGTATGATTCGGGATATCTGAAAATACCCCCTAAAACATACCCCCACCATGCCGCTGAATGACCGACAAATCAAAAACGCCAAGCCCGCCGAAACAGGGAAAAAGACCAAGATGTTTGACGGCGGCGGCTTATATCTTGAAGTTACCCCAGCAGGCGGGAAAGTTTTCCGCCTGAAATACCGTATAGACGGCAAAAAGAAAACACTGACTAAAAGCACTGAGACTGCTGTTCTTTGTGGCGTGTAGAACAATCAGAAAGAACCAATACTTAAATCCGCCTTACTTAGCCATTTGTCAGGGTTTTAAGGTAGGTATTTCTTGTACATCAGGTCAGTTAAATAAAGAACCGGCTACATCATCTTCGATTAATTTGATTAACAAAATTAAAAATGCCGTCTGATTTTTCAGGAGGCATTTTTAAATTGCTCATTCCTACTTCGGCGTATAACGTCCCGCCATCGCTTTATACACCATGTTTTCGTATTTCAGCGTTTCGTACCGCTGGTTCAATACGTTTTGGGCGGAGCCGTATTCTGTACTCAACGCTTCCAGCCAGTATTTCAGCTCGTTTTTGCCGTGTTGGTAGCGCACTTGGTAGTAGCGGCTGTTTTTCTTGTCCAAGGCGTAACGCTGCTCTTGGTTGTTAAGCGCGGCTTGGGCGTTTTGGTAGGCGAGGTAGTTGGTGTTGACTTCGTTCAGCGCGGTAGTCAGAGCTTTTTCAAAGTCGAGTTTGGCGCTGTCGAAATTGGCTTGGGCGGTTTTGTCTTTCCACTTCATGGTCTGCCAGTTGAGGAACGGCAGGTTGATGGTGGCGGAGCCGCCCAAGAGCGGGATATTAAACGTGCTTTTGGCTTTTTCAGACGACGTGCTCAAGCTTGCGCCCAAGGTAATCGAGGGATACCAACTGCGTTTTTGCGCTTCGACGGATTGGAGCGAGGATTGCAGGCGGTATTCGGCGGCGCGCAGGTCGGGGCGGTTCGCCAACACGGTAATCGGTACGTCGAGGTTCACGCCTTTGACGGACGGCAGGCGGTATTGCGCGGGGTCGGCGGCGATGGCTTCATTCGGTTTGAGATTGAGCAGGTTGCGTAACACCTGTTTTTGCGTGTCAAGGCTGTTTTTCAGGGAAATCAGGTTGTTTTGCGCACTCAACAGCGATTGTTTCGCCTGCGTCGGCTGGCTGGAATCGGCTCTGCCATAGCGGAACTTGGCTTCGGCAATGCGGTTGATTTCCTGATATTGCTTGAGTGATTTTTGCGCCAATTCAATGGCTTCGTTGAGATAGGCGATGTTGAAATAGGCATCGGCGACATTGTTGATCAAAGTCAGGCGCGTGTTTGCCATATCCTGCCGCGTGGCTTGGTATTCCCAGACTTGCGCGTCGGCGGTGGCACTGAGTTTGCGCCACAAATCCAATTCGTAGCTCAAGCCGAGCTGGCTGCTGAAGGTGTTGCCATGGCTGCCGGTTTTCAGGTTTTTGGATGTGGACGCACTCAACGAGCCGCTGAACGACGGCACCAAATCCGCCCCCAAAATATTCGCCTGATATAGGGCTTTATTGACGCTGATGGCCGCCTGTTTCAAATCGATATTGTTTTCCAAAGCCTGCGCCATCAAGGCGTTGAGCTGCGGACTTTGGTAGATTTCCCACCAGTTGCCGTTCACGTCGTAGCGTTCGGCTGCCTCCGCCGCGCTCATCACCTGCCCCGTCGATTCGAGCGTAAGGTTTTGGTCGGTGCTGTGGACGGCGCACGCGCTTAAGGCAAGGGCGAGCGACAGGGATAAGGCCGTCTGAAAAAAAGGTTTTTTCTGCATATCGTATCTTTCGGTTTAAGGTTTCAGACGACCTGAAAAGTAGCGAGGTCGTCTGAACAATCTCATTGGCTGCGTTTATTTATCGGCTAAAAACGCTTTTCGCTGTTCCGTGAAATGCCACCACGGCTTCGGTTCGTTCCCCTGCATAAAATCGACCAGCGACAGAAAAATGTCGATCATGCAGGGATCGTGTCGGGTTGCGGTCAGGCTGCACAGGCGGTCGTACATTTCGTAAGCGTCCTGCCCCGCCAAATCCTGCGGCTGCGTGATGCCGAGCAAAGCCAAATCCTCCGCCACGGCTTTGCCGACATTGGGCAGGTCGGTCAGCGTGTTCAGCTTGCTTCGTCGTACTTTGTCGGGGTTCATGTTTTAGCCTTTGGTTTGGAGGTCGTCTGAAAACCTGAAAGCGGATGTATAGTGGATTAAATTTAAACCAGTACGGCGCTGCCTCGCCTTAGCTCAAAGAGAACGATTCTCTAAGGTGCTGAAGCACCAAGTGAATCGGTTCCGTACTATCTGTACTGTCTATGGCTTCGTCGCCTTGTCCTGATTTAGTTAATCCACTATATGTTGTGGGTTCGGACGATCTTCGGTCTGTTTTCGCAATGTATTGTGTGAACTGTGTATTCGGTATCTCGTCGGGCAGCCAGACCCGACTTTTGCTGTTTTCAGACGACCTTATTTATCCAAACGCAGCAGCGGGCCGCCTGCTTTCTCTACCGCCGTTTGATAGGCGGGGTCGTTTTCGATGCGCTGCAAATAGGCGCGGATGTTGGAATAGTCCGCCAATCCGAATCGGTCGGCGGCAGCTTGCAGCGGGTAACTCATCATGATGTCCGCGCCGCTGAGCCGGTTGTTGACCAGCCAGTCTTTGCCGTTTAATTCATTTTCGACATAGGCAAGGTGCAGGGCGGCTTGCGGCTCGATAAAGCCGTTTTTGACGTTGCCGCTGATTTTGCGTGCGACGGGTTTGACGAAAAACGGCATGGGCGCGTTTTCTATTTTGCGGAACACCAGCCCGAGTAAAAGCAAGGGCATCAGCGAACCTTCGGCATAGTGCAGCCAGCGTTGGTAATGCCAGTAATCTTGACTGCCGCGTTCGGGCATGAAGCGTCCGCCTCCGTAAGTTTGAATCAGGTAGTCGGTAATCGCGCCGCTTTCGTTGAGTATGAATCCGTCGTCGTCGATGACGGGGGACTTGCCCAGCGGGTGTACGGCTTTGAGTTCGTCGGGCGCAAGCAGGGTTTCGAGATGACGCGCGTAGGTTTTGATTTGATACGGTGCGCCGATGAGTTCGAGCAGCCAGACGATGCGCAGGGCGCGGGACTGTGCCAATACATGTAGGGTAATCATTAGGTTTTCCTCGGTGTGTGTATAGTGGATTAACTTTAAACCAGTACGGCGTTGCCTCGCTTTAGCTCAAAGAGAACGATTCTCTAAGGTGCTGAAGCACCAAGTGAATCGGTTCCGTACTATCTGTACTGTCTATGGCTTCGTCGCCTTGTCCTGATTTTTGTTAATCCACTATATATTCATTGTGATGACAATATCCAAACGGGATTTTCAGACGACCTTTGGGGTTTGGAGGTCGTCTGAAACTTTAATCCTTAGACAAGGCGTCAATCGGGTTGAGTTTGGAGGCTTTGTTGGCGGGCATAAAACCGAACGCCACGCCGATAGCTGTCGAGCAGACAACCGCGCCGATGACGGAGCCGATGGAAATTTCCATCGGAAATTCGGTGACGAAATGGTTGAACACAAGGCTGATGAGCGTGGACAGCCCTACTCCGACCAAGCCGCCGATGATACAGATTAAGACCGCTTCGATCAGGAATTGTTGCAGGATGTTGTTGCGCCGCGCGCCGATCGCCATACGCACGCCGATTTCTTTGGTGCGCTCGGTTACGGACACCAGCATGATGTTCATCACGCCGATACCGCCGACCACCAATGAAATCAGGGCGATGGAGGAAATCAGCAGTTTCATCGTGCCGGTAGTGGTTTCAACCATTTGCTTGATGCTGTCGCTGTTGTTCATGAAAAAGTCTTCCGTACCGTGCCGCGTTTTGAGCAGCTCGGTCAGTCCTTTTTCGGCGACTTGGGTGTTGGCGTCGTCTTTGATTTTGACGGTAATCGAGTTGGTGTGGCTCTCGCCGGTAATTTGGTGCATCACGGTCGTATAGGGCGACCAAAGCATCAATACATCGGAATTGCCAAAAGAGTTTTCTTCTTTTTGCATCACACCGATGACGGTCAGCGGGCGTTTGTTGAAGAGTACGGTCTTGCCCAACGGATCGACATCCGTGCCGAAGAGTTTTTCTTTGGTGTTTTGGTCAATCACGACGACTTGCGCGTCTTCTTTCACATCGCCCTCGTCAAACAGGCGACCTGATTCCAGCTTCAGCCCGCGCACGTCGAAATATTGTTCGCCCACGCCGTACAGCGAGGCGGTCAGGTCGGTGTTGCGGTAGGTCAGCGTGCCGCCGGAGGTCGTCTGCGGCGTGGCGGAAGCGACGTAGCTTTGCTTGGCGATGACTTTAGCGTCGTCAATGGTGAGGGTTTTAATCCTGCCGCTGCGCCTGTCGCCGAAACCGCGTCCGGGGAAGATGCTGATGGTGTTCGTCCCCATCGCGCTGATGTCGGAGAGGATTTTCTTCTCAGAACCGTTGCCCAAAGCGACGACGGACACGACCGAGGCAATGCCGATGATGATGCCGAGCATGGTCAGGAGCGAACGCATTTTGTGCGCCATAATCGCCTGCACCGACATTTTGAAGGCTTCGACGAATTGGTCGTAATAAAACAGCCACGAAGATTTTTCTTTGATGCGTTCGATTTTGCTTTCAGGGATTTCGGGATTTTTTGAACTGTCGGAGATGATTTCGCCGTCGCGGATTTCGATGATGCGGTTGGCGATGGCGGCGATACCGGGATCGTGCGTCACCATAATCACGGTATGCCCTTCTTTATGCAGCTTTTGGATGATTTCGATGACGTTTTTGCCGCTGGCGGTATCGAGCGCGCCGGTCGGTTCGTCAGCGAAGATGATTTCGCCGCCGTTCATCAGGGCGCGGGCGATGGAGACGCGCTGCTGCTGACCGCCGGAAAGTTCGCTGGGTCTGTTGCCTTCTTTACCTTCCAAACCCAAATCCTGCAACAATTTTTCCGCACGATTAGAACGCTCTTTGCCGCCCATGCCCATATACACGGCAGGCAGGGCGACGTTATCCCGCGCCGTCAGCGAGCCTAACAAGTTGTAGCGTTGGAAAATAAAGCCGAAGCGTTCGCGCCGCAATGCCGCCAGCTCGTCCGGCTCCATTTTGGCGGTTTCGATGCCGTCGATTTGATACGAACCCGAAGTCGCGCTATCCAAGCAGCCGAGGATGTTCATCAGCGTGGATTTGCCCGAACCGGACTGCCCGATGATGGCGACGAAATCGCCCTTCTCTATCGACAGGCTGACATCTTTCAAAACATGAACGCGGTTCGCGCCGCTGCCGAAGTAGCGGTTGATGTTTTTACATTCGATTAAGCTCATAAGTGTTTCCGACCGATAATGATGTATGGAGTGGAAAGGTCGTCTGAAAGGGGAGTTTTGCTAACAAACAAAACTTTCAGACGACCTATTGCCTATTTATCTCGGCGGACCGCCCTGCATGGCGCGTTGTGCCGCTTCAGCCTGCTCCGCCGCGCTCATTTCCGACATCACTACCTTGTCGCCTTCTTTCAAACCGCTTTTCACTTCGGTATTCATACTGTCTTTCAGACCGACCGTAATCTCGCGTTCCGAAGCTTTACCGTCCGCGCCCAAAACGCTGACAAACGATTTGCCGTCGTGTTTTTTAATCGTCAGCGTCGGCACGAGCAAAACGTTTTTCACGCTGTTGATTTCAATCGTATTCTGCGTGGTCATACCGATGGAAAGTTTGCCGTCGGGGTTAGGCACCAAAGCGCGGGCGTAGTAGTAAATCGCATTGGAAGTCGTGTCCGTGCTGGTGGTGTAGCTGCCCAGCGACATCGTGGTCAAGCCCGGGTCGACGCTGTCAAGCTTCGCCTTAATCGGCGTATCCGGTTCGGACAGAATCGTAAACGAAATATCCTGCCCCGCTTTAACCTTGGTAATATCGCCTTCGGCAATCTGCATTTTGTTCAACATCGTATCCAGATTCGCCAACTGGATAATCGTCGGCGTGGATTGCACCGCGTTCACGGTCTGCCCTTCTTCCACCGGAATCGCCACCACCGTACCGTCCATCGTCGCAACAATGCGGGTATAGCCCAATTCCGATTCGGCAGTATTGATGGAGATTTTGGTTTGCTTGATGGAAGCCTTCAGCTCGGCAACGTTCGCCTTAGCCGCAGCCAGCGCATCCTGCGCGCTTTCCAAATCCTCTTTGGACGTCGCGTTTTCCTTCCACAAAGCCGCTTCGCGCTTGTATTTCTTCTCCGCGCTGTTCAGCGCGATTTCGGCAGAAACCAATTTCGCCTGATACGTTTCCAGCTTGGATTTTTCCGTATTCAGCGTGTTCACCTGAGTGGTCGAATTGATTTCCGCAATCAAATCGCCCTTTTTAACCTGCTGCCCGAGCTTGACGTACAGCTTCTTAATCTGCCCCGAAGCCTGCGCGCCCACCGACACCAAATTCGACGGCGAAATCTCGCCCGTAGCGGATACCGTCTGGCTGATGTCGCCGCGTTTGACCGTTTCCGTGATGTAAGAAGTTTGAGGTTCGGGCTGGAAATAAGACCACGCAGCAAACCCAAGCACCGCAGCAACCGTTATTCCAACCGTCCATTTATTAATAATTTTTGCCATAACTGACTTTCTGATTCATCCATTTCATCTGTTCAATCCGGCACCCGATTCATGTCGCATAATCCCAACACTTATCCGCCGAAAACGCTGAAAACGAGCGGATTTTACTGCAAGCCTTTACTCCAGCCAAGTCAACGGCAAATCAAATAAAATCATAATAAATTGTTTTATAATCATTTTATAAAAAACCATTTCCAAGATATTGCAACGCATTTACATATTTTCCCAATCCTGAAATTTATCCAAACATTCAAAATGGGAGAAAAGAACTATAATTGCAGTCTGAATTCCCGCCCATACAATAAAAATTACGACATATCATGAAAAACACATTACAAAAAGGCTTCACGCTGGTCGAGCTGCTCATCGTCATCGTCATCCTCGCCATCCTGGCCACTCTTGCCTATCCGTCCTACGAACGCTTTATCCGTAAAAGCCGTTTGGAGAACGTCCGTTCCGAGCTGCTGATCAATGCCCATAATCTCGAACGCTTCTACGCACAAAACCGTACATTTGAGAATTTCCCGGCAACAGACCTGGTTCAAAACGAATACTTCACCATCCGGTTTTTCGACTATCAAAACACCCCAGAAGAGAAAAAGAATCCGTCCGCCTCGGGCTTCCTGCTCGAAGCCAAGCCGAATGACGGATACAAAAGCAAAGAGACCTGCTCCGTCTATCTCGACAGCGACGGTATCTTTTGGGCAAGCAATGCAGATTGTCCCGGATATGAACACATAGACCAAAAATAATCCGAACCCTCTGCCGCTATTTTTATCCGTTCATACAAAAGGTCGTCTGAAAAACTTGCTCAAGATTTTCAGACGACCTTTTCATCATCAGCTAAAATCCGCTATTTCCAAGTGAGGAAACCACATTATGAACATCACCCCCGTCCAAGCCCTAAACGACAACTACATTTGGATGATTCAAGACGGCAATCACGCGGCCTGCGTCGATCCGTCCGATGCCACGCCCGTTTTGGTATTCCTTGTCCGCAACCGCCTGATGCTGGCGCAAACGTGGATTACCCATCTGCATCATGACCACATCGGCGGAGTTCAATCTCTCAAAAACGGCTTTATGGAATCGCCCGTGTACGGCGAAGCGGATATCGATGTGGCAACGCACACGGTAACGGCGGGTACGCAGTTTCCTTTCGGCGACGGGCTGGTTACCGTGTGGGCGACGCCCGGTCATACCGACCGCCACGTCAGCTATCTTTTGGAAAACGCCGAAGGTTTGCACGTTTTCTGCGGCGATACCTTATTCTCCGCCGGCTGCGGCAGGGTGTTTACGGGAACGATAGAAGATTTGTACGACAGTTTCCAAAGATTCAATCAGTTGCCCGAAGACACGCTATTTTATCCTGCGCATGAATACACCGCCGCCAACCTGCGTTTTGCCGAATTTATCGAACCGGAGAATCCTGATATTCAAGCGGCTTTACGCGCGGCGGAACATACGCCGACCCTGCCCGTACCCCTTGCGCATGAACGCAAAATCAATCCGTTTTTACGGGTCGATTTGCCCCAAGTCCGCGAACGGGTTGAGGAATTGGCAGGGAAGCGATTGAACAACGGTTTGGAAGTGTTCGCGGCGCTACGGGAATTGAAAAACCGGTTTTAGGTCGTCTGAAAACTCAATCCAGCCAATTCAAACCAAAACAAGTACTCCCTTCTCCCATCCCTGTATAAACACGGACGGGAATGACAGCCCTTTTATAGTGGATTAACTTTAAACCGGTACGGCGTTGCCTCGCCTTAGCTCAAAGAGAACGATTCTCTAAGGTGCTGAAGCACCAAGTGAATCGGTTCCGTACTATCTGTACTGTCTGCGGCTTCGTCGCCTTGTCCTGATTTAAAGTTAATCCACTATATTTCAATCGGCTATAAAACCTGCGTTCCAATCTATTGCAGGGATTTTGAATACCTCTGCCCCGATAAACTATAATCGGCACATTCAGACGACCTTTCCCAAGCCATGACCCGACAAGTTTTCATCCTAGGCGACCAGCCGCTCCCCGAAGGCAGCAGTAAGCCCTATGCGCTTTTGACGGCGAATCCGACCAAGGAACACCACTATATCGCCCAAACCGAGCAACGGCAGCATGCGCACAATCCCCAAGTCAGCCCACAAAACCAAAATGTTTACCGGCTACCCCTATCCTTGTTTGGCACTCATCCCCATCAGCCGCATGATGAAGGGAAAAAACGCAAACACTCTGCCAAACCGGCCGCTCCGTCTGAAGCGGCAAGCGTCAACATCATCGGCAATCTGGCGGCAAAAAACCTCTACACGCTGGCTTTCGTTGAAAACACCGGCAACCAATACAACCTCGAGAGCTGGTTCAACCGCCACGAAAGCGGCTACGAAGATGCCTGCGAACACTTGCGCACACTGCCCGGATGTCGCCTGAAAACGAGCGAAGCGAGTTTCGCCAAAACAAGCAAAGCGGGTTTGGATAAAACCGATTCAGTCAAAGTTCCTGACGCGCTGTGGCGCGTGCTGCGGCTCAAATTCCTCGGCATTTTGCGCAATCCCCGCAACCATCAAAACCCGTTTGCCTACCGCCTGCTTCAAGTCCTGCGCTCACGGCTCCCCGAAGCGGGATTCGAGTTCGTCAGCCTCATCAGCCGCCGCGACCCGAAACGCATCGAATCCATCATGCAGGATTTCCATTTTTCCTTTCTCGGCTATGTCAACTGGCTCTCAGGGCTGTATGGCATGTTGAGCGAAGGCGTTTCACAACCGTCGCTGTTTGAGCGGTTGTTCTGCGCCGTTTTTGCCGAACCTCAAGCCGTGAAAATCGAGCTGTTCCGCTATCCCGACGATACGGGGCTGTGCCTCTTCGGCGACAGCGGTTTCTGCATTCAGGCATCGTCCGAACTCATCAGCATCGGCGTCAATATTTCCCACGATATGTTTGCCGTCGTCCATCTGCAAGCCGCACGCTGGCACGATTTTAAAAATACTTTCCATCATGACGCGCCGAAACTGCAAGGCAAAGTGAAGATTATCGACGGCGACCAAACCCAACGCGTCATGTTCAACCGGCTCTGTATCCGCCAATCGCACGAAGCCGTGTTCGGCAGAAGCCCGAACGTAAAAGACTACATCTGAACCATCAACAGCATGAATACTTCCCCCGACGCATCTATCTTAGGCCTAGGCTACCTCGGCCGTCCTTTGGCGCAGAAACTTTACGAAAACGGCAGCCGCGTCGCCGCCGTCAAGCGCAGCCTGACTTCGGACGATATTAATCTGCCCATACACCTCGACACCCTCGACCTCAATCAAGACAGCGTGTTTCAAAGCGCGAACTCTGCCTGTGATACCACCATTTGGCGGCACCACGCCGACAAACCCGTTTGGTTCTGCCTGTTGCCGCCATCCTCGCTGACGCATTACGCCGATACCGTCAAACAATGGGCAGAACTTGCCCGAGCGTGTAACGTGCAACACCTGATTTTCACCGGCAGCACCAGCGTTTACGGCGATAAAGCGCGCGAATGCGACGAAACTTCCGCACCCGATCCGCAAACCGAGTCCGCCCGCCAAATCCTCGCCGCCGAGCAATACCTGTTCGACAGCGGCGTTCCGAACATCGACATCCTACGGTTGGGCGGGCTTTATTGCGCCGAACGCCATCCCGTCAGCCGCCTCGTTCAAAAGCAAAACATTCGGGGCGGCAACCAGCCCGTCAATATCGTCCACCGCGACATCGCCGTCGAAACCCTGTTTCAGACGACCCTCCATCCAAACGGCAAACGCATCCGCAACATCGTCGAACCGCGCCACCCGACCCGCCGCGATTTCTACACCGCCGAAGCCGCCAAACTCGGTCTCCCACCGCCCGATTTCGCGCCCGACGGCACCGGCGGCGGCAAAATTGTAAATACCGTTTCCGCCGACGGATTAAGCCTGTAAAATTGGCGCTCCGCAACCGTTTCAGACGACCTTTCGGCAGCGGCAAAACCAAAACCAAAAAACACAGTCTTACTTAACGTAGTGAGTCGACAAAATCAGGATAAGGCGAAACATCGCCGCACAAATCAAGTTCACCCACTATACAACCCCAAGCCCGAAAGTATCGAGAACACCCTATGTCCGCCCTATTTCCCGTTATCAACCACCTGATACAGCAAAATCCGGAACATCAACAAGACCTGTCCCGCCTGTCAGGCAAAACCCTGAGCCTCAACCTCGCCGGATTCGGACTGACCGGACGCATCAATCACGACGGCTTCCTCGAAACCGCCGACCAATCCGCCGACACCCTCATCACCTTCCACCAAAGCGCCATCCGCAAAATCCTGACCGGACAAGAACCCGGCGTCGGCGACATCAGCCTCGAAGGCGACCTCATGCTCGGCATGACCGTCCTGCCCATACTCGGCAGCCTGCGCTACTACGCTTCAGACGACCTTGCCCGCATCTTCGGCGACTCACTCGCAGGCAGCATCAGCGAACGCGCCGCCAACATCGGGCAAACCGTCAAAAAAATCGGACAAAGCATAGCCGAGCAAATCAGCGACTTTTCCCGCGAACCCGAATCCCCCGTTATCGACGCCGCCACCCTGTCCGTCTGGATGGAAGAAGTGGACAAACTGCGCGACGACGTCGCCCGCCTCAACGAACGCCTCGACCGGCTCGAACGCGACATCTGGATAGACTAATTTTCAGACGACCCCATGCCTATGAACAGCCCGTTTCACAACATCGGTATCGTAACCCGCCCCAATACCCCCGAAATCCAAAACACCGCCCACACCCTCATCCACTTCCTGCAGGGACACGGCCTCACCGTCTATCTGGACGAAATCGGCATAGAAGAACGCTGCATCTATGTTCAAGATACCGTCGGCTGCCACATCGTCAGCAAATCCGACTTGGGCAAACACTGCGACCTCGTCATCGTCCTCGGCGGCGACGGCACATTCCTCTCCGTCGCCCGCGAAATCGCCCCCCGCGCCGTACCCGTTATCGGCATCAACCAAGGGCATTTAGGCTTCCTCACCCAAATCCCCCGCGAAAACATGACCGAAGAGCTGCTGCCCGTCCTCGAAGGCAAATACCTGCCCGAAGAGCGCATCCTCATCGAAGCCGCCCTCGTCCGCGACGGACAAACCTTCCACCGCGCCCTCGCCCTCAACGACGCCGTTCTCTCGCGCGGCGGTGCCGGACAAATGATAGAGTTCGAAGTCTTCATCAACCAAGAATTCGTCTATACCCAGCGTTCCGACGGCCTCATCGTCTCCACCCCCACCGGCTCCACCGCCTACTCCCTTGCCGCCGGCGGCCCCATCATGCAGGCAGGATTGCACGCCTTCACCCTCGTGCCTATCTGCCCCCAATCCATGACCAACCGCCCCATCGCCATCCCCGATACCTCCGAAATCGAAATCCTCGTTACCCAAAGCGGCGATGCCCGCGTCCATTTCGACGGACAATCCTTTATCGACGTGCAAAACCTCGACCGCATCATCATCCGCCGCTACCACAACCCCCTGCGCATCCTCCATCCCACCGACTACCAATACTTCCGAACCCTGCGCCAAAAATTACACTGGGGCGAACAGCTCGTATAAACGCAAAAGGTCGTCTGAAACCCGATTGCCAAGTTTTCAGACAACCTTTAATAACCATCCGTTCAAATCTCAAATACGCATATCCCGTCATTCCCGCGCAGGCTGGAATAACAAGATTCATCAATCATTCACACTAAAAATTGATGATAAAAGACGATAAAAATTACTGAGATACTTTTACCCGTTTACCCACTTTTTTTTTCAGACGACCCCGCTATGCCCATCCTCGCTTGGAACACCCCGCCCACCCCCGCCGAACTTGCCCGCGTGATCGAAACCCGTCCCGCGCCGCTGCATCTGGTTGCCTGCCTGACCGAAAACCGCATTCCCGATTTTCCTTTTTCCGATGCCCCAACCGAGTTGGAAGGTCGTCTGAAAACCCGCCTCGACCAAGCCGTGAAATGCCTTCAGTTCAACGGCGTCAACTTTCTGGAAAACCTGTTGCCCGACGTGCATATCTGGCTTGTCCCGCCGCACCGCGCCGACAGCCTGTACGAACATTTCGCCCCTATCGAATGGCAGACCGAAGCCGTACCGCAAGCCGCGCTCAAGCCCGTCAAACCTTGGTTCAGACGACCTCAAGCCATCACCCCGCCCGAAAGCGCGCTGGTTATCGGCGCGGGCATTGCCGGAGCCGCGACCGCGCGTAAACTGGCGGAACACGGCGTGCGCGTTACCGTTTTGGAAGCGGGCAAAGCGGCGCAAGGCGGCAGCGGCAACCGCCAAGGGCTGCTCTACGCCAAAATCTCGCCGCACGACACCGAGCAGACCGAACTGCTGCTGGCAGGCTACGGCTATACCCGCCGCCTGCTGCAAGACCTGCTGCCCGATTCCGACGCATGGGGCGGCGACGGCGTGTTGCACCTCAATTTCGACGAAGCCGAACGCAAACGCAATCAGGCATTGGGTTTGCAGCAACATCACACCCACCTTTACCGCAGCGTGTCCGCCGACGAAGCGGCGCAAATCGCAGGCATAGACGTCTTTTCAGACGGCCTCTACTGGCCGCAGGGCGTATGGCTGAACCCGCCCGCCGTTGTCCGCGCCTTGCTGGCTCATCCGCTGATTGCGTTGCACGAAGACACGCCCTTATCCTCCGCCGAATACGACGGCGCAAACTGGACGGTACACACGCCGTGCGGCAGTTTCAGCGCAACCCACATCATCTACTGCATGGGCGCGCACAGCCCGAACGCCGCCGATGCCAACGTCTCCGCCCTGCCGTTCCGCCAAATCCGCGGGCAAACCGGCGTAGCGGCGGCAAGCGGTTTTTCCACACGCCTGCGCTGCGCCCTATCCGGCGAAAGCTACATCAGCCCGAGCTGGCAAGGGCAACACTGCTACGGCGCAACCTTCGTCCTCAACAGCAACGACGACGCTTGGCACCCGCACGAAGAAACCGCCAACCGCGCCGCCCTGCAACAGCTCAACCCGCCATTGGCGCAATCATTGTTTGAGCAAAACCCGCCTTGCTCGGTTTCAGACGACCCCTTTGCACAACCGCAAGGACACGCCGCCCTGCGCTGCGACAGCCCCGACCACCTGCCCGTCGTCGGCGCGCTCGGCGACATCGCTGCCATGCAGACCGCCTACGCCAAACTCGCGTTGGACAAAAACTACCGCCTCGACACCATCCCCTGCCCCTACCTGCCGAACGCCTACATCAACACCGCCCACGGCACGCGCGGCCTTGCTACCGCCCCCGTCTGCGCCGCCGCCATTGCTGCCGACATCCTCGGCCTGCCCCAGCCGCTGTCCCAACGCCTGCGCACCGCCCTACATCCAAACCGCGCCGTCATCCGCGCCATCGTGCGGCAGCAGCCTTTGCTTTGATGCAACACACAGGTCGTCTGAAAGCGGATAAAGCACGTTCGCTAAAGCATGAAAACGAGTTTTCAGACGACCCCGGCACGACAACAACAAAGCATCCATAAAATTATAAAAATATTAACAACCTGTTTTCAAAAATATCTTTCTTAACTTTAAAACCCGAAATTTACATATAAATATCAACCCCTCCCCTTGTTCATTTATATATTTCGTTTAAAATACCGACCTAAACAACAACTATTCTATATAGATAAAATGCGTCATTACGGAACCATCATCCGCTGGAACGACAACCGGAAGTTCGGAGCCATCCGGGAAGAAAACATGGGTAAGGAAATATTCGCCCCGCTCTCCGCCTTCACCACGCTACCGCACCCGCCCGCCGAAGGCCAGCGCGTATCGTTTGAAATCATCAAAGGCAGACGCGGGCGCGACGAAGCGGAAAACATCTGCTTTGCTTCCGACTGCATCGGCGAAACCGACTTTTTCGCCCCCGAGCCTGAGCCTTTTAAAGCAGCCTTTTCCAAACTCCTGTGGATCATCCCCGTCATTGCCCTCTTGGCCGCAGGCGGATGGTTCGGCTGGAACTATTGGCAGGAATACCGCCGTCAGGTACAGGAAACAACGGCGGCTGCACCGGTTACGATGGTGTCCGAAGTTGCCGAAAAGATGAAAGCCGAACGCAAGGCATGGAAAGACGCGGCAAGCGGGCGTACTGCTTTCAAACACGGTTCAACTGCTTCAACCGGCCCCGCTGCCACCACCGACACTACCACTGCATTCAAATGCGACGGTCGTCAGCACTGTTCCCAAATGAACTCTTTGGAAGAGGCGGAATTTTTTATCAAAAACTGCCCAAACACCAAAATGGACGGTGATCATGACGGTATTCCGTGCGAAAACGACAGCCGTTGGCATTAATCGCACACAATGCAAAAAGGTCGTCTGGAAATGTTTTTCAGACGACCTTTTTAAATCGGCTACAATATCGCGCAATACAAACCTACCCTACCACCATGTCCAAAAAAATCCTCATCATCACCCCGAGCTGGATCGGCGACTGCGTCATGACCCAGCCGCTTTACCGCCGCCTGCACGAACTCCATCCCGGCTGCACCATAGACGCATTCGCGCCCAAATGGTCGATGGCAGTGTTCGAGCGTATGCCCGAAATCAGCCGCGTCATTGAAAACCCGTTCGGACACGGCGCGTTGGAACTGAAAAAACGCTGGCGCATCGGGCGCGAACTGGGCAAACAGGGTTACGACCAAGTCATCGTCCTGCCCGGTTCGCTTAAATCCGCCCTCATCGCCTTCGCCACCGGCATCAAACAGCGCACCGGCTACGTCGGCGAATCGCGCTATCTGCTGCTCAACGACATCCGCAAACTCGACAAAGCCGCCCTGCCCCTAATGGTCGACCGCTACACAGCCCTCGCCCATCCGACGCAGGCGGACTTCAACGGACATTCCGATAACCCGCGTTTCACCATTTCCCCCGAAAGCCGCGCCGCCGCCCTTGCCAAATACGGCTTAAACACCGACAAACCCGTTCTCGCCTTCTGCCCGGGCGCGGAATACGGCCCCGCCAAACGCTGGCCCGCGCGCCATTTTGCCGAACTCGGCCGCCGCTATCTGGCAGAAGGCTGGCAGGTTTGGCTCTTCGGCTCGCAAAAAGATTTCGACATCGCCGAAGAAATCAACCGCCTTTCAGACGACCTCTGCAACAACCTCTGCGGCAAAACCAACCTTTCCGAAGCGATTGACCTGCTTTCCTGCGCCGACACCGTCGTCTGCAACGACAGCGGCCTGATGCACCTCGCCGCCGCCCTCGACCGCAAACTCGTCGCCGCCTACGGCTCGTCCAGCCCCGAACATACCCCGCCCTTGAGCCCAAAAGCAAAAATCGTCAGCCTGCACCTCGAATGCTCACCCTGCTTCAAACGCGAATGTCCGTTGGGACACACCGACTGCCTGAACAAACTCACGCCGGACATGGTTCAAAAAGTGGCGGAGGAATTGGCGCAAACGGAATCTGAGTAAATACGGTAAAAGGCCGTCTGAAACCTGCTTTCAAAGCAGATTTAAAGGGCAATATCCATGCCGTCATTCCCGCGCAGGCGGGAATCCAGAGTCTTGAAGCCGTACCAATCTTTAAACATTAAAATCAAAGTCTGGATTCCCGCCTGCGCGGGAATGATGGTATAGAGATTTCTTATTTTCATTCACCCTATCTTTTCAGACAGAAGTAGAGTGGGTTTTGCCCACGAAATCTACCGATTCCCGATACAGTGTTTATCCACTATCATTACTCCCGCCCCTGCCTATGCAGAAGTGGGAATAACTGCCCGACCTACTGCCTCCTGAAACCCACTTCCAAATTTTCAGACGACCTTTCCACCATTGACCTCGAAACTTCATACTGCCGTGAAACAAACCGAAAGTTAGCCGCCTCCACCCTGTTTTGTATTGAATTCCCGTTCAGACGACCTTATCATCAACCCATTCCCACTTGTCCCGCAGAAACACCATGCAAAACATCCAAGACTACGTCCGCCGCACCGCGTCCGCCGCCAAGCAGGCATCTTATATTGTTGCCGCCGCCGAGACCGCGCAGAAAAACGCCGCGCTCCTGCGCGCCGCCGAACTGATCAAACACCATCAAACCGCCATCCTTGCCGCCAACGCTCAAGATATGGAACAAGCCGCGCAGAAAGGTTTAAACGACGCCCTGCTCGACCGCCTGCGGCTGACCGAAAAAACCATAGATGCCATGTGCGAAGGTTTGCGCCAGATTGCCGCCCTGCCCGACCCCGTCGGCGAAATGGACGAATTCCGCACCCGCGAAAACGGCCTGCAAATTGGCAAAATGCGCGTACCTTTGGGCGTTGTCGGCATCATTTACGAATCCCGCCCCAACGTAACCGTCGATGCCGCCGCCCTCTGCCTCAAATCCGGCAACGTCTGCGTCCTGCGCGGCGGCAGCGAAGCCTTCAACAGCAATATGGCGCTTTCCAAACTGATTACGCAGGCGTTAATTGAAAACGGCCTGCCTGCAGCAGCCGTCAGCCTGATTGAAAATACCGACCGCGAAAGCGTCGGCGCCATGCTGCAAAGCCCAGAGTTTATCGACGTCGTCATCCCGCGCGGCGGCAAATCGCTGGTTTCCCGCATCGCCGCCGAAGCCCGCGTGCCCGTCATCAAACACCTCGACGGCATCTGCCACGTCTATATCGACCGTGCCGCCGACGCCGAAAAAGCCGTCAACATCGCCTTCAACGCCAAAACCTCGCGCTACGGCACCTGCAACACCATGGAAACCCTGCTCGTCCACCAAAGCCGCGCCGCCGAAATTCTGCCCGTATTGGCGGAAAAATACGCCGCCCGCAACATCGAGCTGCGCGGCTGCCCGCGTACCCTTTCCATCCTGCCCCACATTCAGACGGCCTCCGAAGAAGACTGGGACACCGAATACCTCGCCCCCATCCTCTCCGTCAAAATCGTCGACAGCCTCGAAGAAGCCGTCGCCCACATCAACACCCACGGCAGCCACCACACCGACAGCATCGTCACCGAATCCTACACTGACGCCCGCACCTTCCTGCGCACGGTCGACAGCGCCAGCGTCATGGTCAATGCCTCCACCCGCTTCGCCGACGGCTTCGAATACGGACTCGGCGCAGAAATCGGCATTTCCACCGACAAAATCCACGTCCGCGGCCCCGTCGGTCTGCACGGGCTGACTTCGCAGAAATGGATAGTGTTGGGCGACGGGCAGGTTCGGTCGTAATTCCTTCACTTTCTTGAGAAATAAAACGACAAAGGGTCGTCTGAAAAACAGTTTTCAGACGACCTTTTCAGTTTTACTTTCCCTATTATCGGCACACCAAATGTCTTACCTAATTATTTCTAATTTTAAATTAACATATTAAACAATATCTTAAATTACTATATCTTCTACATTATTGTTTTCCCCGATACAATCGACATCATGCCATATAAGAAAAAATCTATTTAATGTCAAATAGATATAAATTTTTATTATTCACTCTTCCCATCCATTTTTCCACAGGAGAACTATTATGGCTGATACATTGCTTTCTTTAAAAAATAACCAATCCGTCGTTATTACCGGTACGGACCATAATGATACTTTATATGGTAGTTCGGGACATACCATATTCTACGGTGGTTTAGGAAACGATACTTACTACAGTAAAAATGCGGGCGATACCATCATCGAGCGTGAAAACGAAGGCCGCGATCTAATCTATAGCAGCACCGACTTTACCTTACCGGAACATGTCGAAGATCTGAAGTTGCAGGGCAATAGTATGTTAGGTATCGGCAATGACGCAGACAATGTTATATCGGGCAATTCCAACGGCAACCGTCTATATGGCAAAGGCGGCAATGATCTGATGCTTGGCGGAAATGGCAACGATTATCTATGGGGCGACGATGGTGATGACCAACTTGGCGGACTAGGCGGCAACGACGTTCTGAATGGTGGAAGCGGAAACGATTTTCTATCTGGCCATGACGGGGAAGATATCTTATATGGCGGTACGGGTATGGACACCATGCTCGGAGGAAAGGGAAACGATACTTTCTATGTAGATAATGTAAAAGATACAGTCGTCGAAGACGCAGATGCAGGTTACGATACGATATACAGCAGTGTTACCTATACATTACCGAACCACGTTGAAAAACTGATTTTAGAAGGTAAAGACAATATCTTCGGCTTTGGCAACAATGCCGATAACAGCCTTATCGGCAACAGCGGCAACAATCGATTGAGTGGCGGGCGCGGTAGCGACACGCTCTATGGCATGGAAGGTAACGACCTATTAATGGGTGGTGATGATCGCGACGAACTTTACGGCGGACAAGGTGATGACATCCTGCGTGGCGATGCAGGCAACGACCTGCTCGACGGAGGCTATGGCAACGATACTTTAGACGGCGGCAGCGGTGCAGACACTATGGCCGGCGGCTTGGGAAATGATGTCTATCATGTTGATAATGTAAACGATACGGTTATTGAGGAAATGAACAGCGGTATCGACACGATTTACAGCAGTGTTACCTATACCGCGCCAACCCACGTTGAAAACCTAACGCTGACAGGCAACGACAATACCTTCGCATTCGGCAACAACGCCGATAATATTCTGACGGGAAACAGCGGCAATAACCGATTAAGCGGAGGACGCGGCAGCGACACGCTATACGGCAACGAAGGCAACGATCTGCTGATGGGAGGTGATGATAGAGATTTCCTATACGGCGGTAACGGAGATGACATTCTTCGCGGCGACGAAGGTAACGACCTGCTTGATGGTGGCAGTGGCAATGATACTTTGGACGGAGGCAGCGGTGCAGATACTATGTCTGGTGGGTACGGGAATGATATCTACCATGTAGATAATGTCAAAGATACAGTTACTGAGTGGTGGGGAGAAGGTGTCGATACGATATATAGTAGTGTTTCCTACACCATCCCAACCTACGTCGAACACCTGACCCTGACCGGCAGCAACAACACTTTCGGCATCGGCAATTACGGCGACAATACCATTACCGGCAACAGCGGCCACAACCAATTAAACGGTGAGGGCGGCAACGATACCCTTTACGGCATGAGTGGAGACGACCTGTTGTCGGGCGGCAGTGGAAACGACTATCTCTACGGCGGCGACGGGGATGACAGGCTGAATGGAGGAGACGGGATCGATTACCTCCACGGCGGCGACGGCAACGACTACCTCACAGGCGGTTCGGGCAGCGATACCATCGTTACAGGTGCAGGCAAAGATACCGTCGCTTTCTCCACCTCAGACATCCGAGACGGCAGTATGGACCGTATTACCGACTTCAACCCTTATATGGACAAGCTTGACCTGTCCGGTATGCGTTCCCTGCTAAGCGGCAGCGAGGCAAATGTGAGCTGGTCGGAACTGTTCGTCAAAAATCCTTATTATTACGACACCGGCCGTTCTTACCTCGTCTTCGACTCTGTATCCCAAACCCTCGCCTACCGAGCGGCAGGTGCAAGCAGCAATACCGTGTTCGCCAAATTTGACGACAGTCAGGCGGCTTTGCTGAGCGCTTCCAATATCATCGGCTGAGCTGAGGCAAACCAGATTTTTAGAAGAAACCTGAGCGCAAACGTCGTCTGAAACCGAAAATCAGGTTTCAGACGACGTTTCTATTTGACGGGGAAAAAATAAAAACAGGATATTTTCAGCCATCCTTTTATCACAGGTTTGACGGTATATTGCCTGTTTCCCCACAAACCGTAGATATTTGAGAAAACTCTTTATCGGCTGGTAATTAGTCTGCTGCTTATCCCGACTCCGAGTTACTGTAATTTTTGATATGGCAAACATCCGAAACGTTGTTTGAAAACGGGCAATCCGTTTTCAGACGACGTTTTATCAAACACGATAAACCTCTTTCGACTACCCACGGATCAATCATCCCAGGCGTTCATCGTCCTCTCCCGCCAAACCGTGCAGCAACAATCCCAATATATCCTGCGGCAGTTTTTGCGGAGCAGCGGCATAAAGCGCGGCCAGTTGCGGATGGCGCATCAATATATCCGCCTGACGGATGAACAGGTCGATGAGTTCCACCGGCAAATCGGGCTGAATCAGGCGGCGTTGTTGCAGGGTGTGGAAGAAGCCGCGCATAAAGGCGTATTTTTCTTCGTTCAACTCATGGAAAAACCGCTCCAGCTCCAAATCGGTGTTTTCTTCGATGTCACGCAGGAAGGCGGCGGAATAGAGTTCTTCAAACGATTGTTTTTGTAGGACAAACACGGCTTCGGCGGCTTCGCGCAGGTTGCATTGCCGTGCAAGCAGCGCCTCAAATTCGGCACGGACGCGGTTTTTCTGTTCGGTAACGATTTCCTGCAAGAGCGCGTTTTTGCCGCTGTAATATTTGTAAAAGGTAACGCGGCTGACGGCGGCCTCGGCACAGATTCCGCCTACGGATACGGCGGAAAAGCCGTGTTCGCGGAACAGGCGGCGGGCGGTGCCGGCGATGGTTTGTTGTTTGCTGGCGGTCATGACGGTAGGAAGGTTTTGATTTTGTTCATAAAGGGTTTTCATTAAAGTTATCCGCAAGTCGGATACTCATCATATTTCCCCACGACGGCAATGGCAATACGGCGGCGTTTCAGACGACCTCTTTCCTTATCCCGCCGCTCCGCCCTGCGGACAGGGGCTGTCGGATGCTTAGCAGGTCAAAATCATAAAGGTTACAGAACCGCCATCCCCCAACCTTCTCCCGCCGAACGGGAGAGGGAATTGTTTTTTAGATGGTTCACTATAAAAAGGGGGGATGTAAAGTGAATGATAAATACTTGCATTCCTGTTTTTTGTTTCTTATACTTTACATTAATAGTTTGTTTTATGTAAATGTGTAAACAACAAATATTTGCATACTGATGGAGCGGTTGGATTGTCTGATGTTCAATCCGCTCCGACGTATGTCGTCTGAAAGGATAAGGAAATGCAGAAACCTACCCTCCGCCGCCTGCCGCTGCTGCTTGCTGCCGCTTTCGCCTCCGAATGGATTTATGCCGCCGATGCGGCGCAAGATGCGGAACAAGTGCAGTTGGAAGAAGTCGTCGTCACCGGCGAACGCACCAACCGCAGCGGCTTTGAAACCGCCACATCCAACCGCGTTTTCACCGCGCCGAACATCGACCGCAGCGGCCACAATCTTTCCGCAACCGATCTGCTCAAACAGACCGTGAACACGGTGGACTTGGGCAGCGGCAACGATTTGCCGACCGTGCGCGGCGTAGACGGCTCCGGCCCCGCCGTCGGCGCGGTGGCGTTTTTCGCGGGCACGCGGCCGCGCCTGAACCTGTCCATAGACGGCCGCTCCGCCACTTACAACGAATACGCCTTTGGCACGCAGTCGCTGTGGGACATGCAGCAGGTGGAAATCTTGCGCGGGCCGCAAAGCCATGTGCGCGGGCAGAACGCGGTGGCGGGCGCGGTGGTGATGCGTTCCAAAGACCCGACCGACGAATGGGAAGGAGCGCTGCGCTTGGGTTTGGGTAACCAGAAAACGCGCAACATCGCCGGCGTAGTGTCCGGCCCGATTGTGAAAAACAACCTTGCCTTCAGATTGAGCGCGGAGCGGCAGCAACGCGAAAGCTATGAGCCGTTCGTGTCCTACGAACCGACCGGCAACCCGCGCCGCGTGGAAAACACTAACGTGCGCTTCAAACTTCTGCTCACGCCCGAAAACCATCCCGATTTTTACAGCCGCCTGACGCTGAACCACATCCGTTCGCGCGCGCCGCAAAACGAAATCATGGGCAATACCGCCAGCCGCCGTTTTTTAAAAGAAAAGCCCGTGTTCGTAACCGGCTCGACATCGGGCATCTGGGACGTATCGTGGCAGCTTAACGACTATCTGAAACTGGAAAACAAACTGGTTTACGGCCGCTACCACAACGAGCGGCTGCACCTGCCGATGACCGTCAGCCCGCAAGGCGTGCCCGCCGAACTCAAAGGCCGCGAACTGCAATGGGAGCCGGTATTGCATTTTTCCAACAAAGGCCGTCTGAAAGGCCTTGCCGGACTGCACTACTTCCGCAGCAAACAAGACGAATGGGTAGATATCCGCAGCGTCGGCGGCCGCAACACCTTTGACGACCGCAACAGCGTGCGCGCCCTGTTTGCCGAAACCACATACAGCCCCAGCGAAAAATGGGACATCACAGCCGCCGCCCGCATTGAAAAAGAAACGCACAAACGAAGCGGCGGCAGCGGCGCACTGCACCTCGATTTAGACAAAAGCCAGACCGTGTTCCTGCCCAAAATCGACATCGCCTTCAAACCCACCGACCAATGGGTCAGCGGCATCAAAGCCGCGCGCGGCTACAATCCGGGCGGCGCGGGCATCACCTTCGGCCGCCCTGTCGTAACCTACACTTATGAACCCGAATATGTGAACAACTACGAGTGGTACACCCGCTGGCGCAGCGCAGACCGCCGCCTGCAACTCTCCGGCAACCTGTTCCTGAACCACTACCGCGACATGCAGCTCCCCTTCTATCTCGGCACCAACTCCGTCGTCATCCGCAACGCCAAAAAAGTCCATACCTACGGCGCGGAACTCGCCGCCGACTGGCAGGCCACCGACAGCCTGAAACTCACCACCGGACTGGGGCTGCTCAACACCAAAATCAAAAGCTATCCCGACAGCGGCATCGAAGGCAACAAACTCGGCCGCGCGCCCAAATACACCGCCAACATCGGCATGAAATACCTGAACGACAAAGGCTGGGAAGCCGGCGGCGACGTGCGCTTCTACGGCGGTTACCACTCCGCCGCCGACAATACCGAATCAGGCAAAATCGGCGCATACAACCAAGTCAACCTCTACACCGCCTACAACTTCAAACAAGGCCGCATCTCGCTCTACGCCGACAATGTGTTCAACCGCCGCCGCCCCATATTCATTTCCAGCGCCGACCGCCAAGACGCGCTCTACCAACGCCCCAGAAGCGTAGGCGTGAGCGCGGAATGGAAGTTTTAGGCGTGGCTGAAATGATGGAAGTCGTCTGAAACGGCCGTAACAACCGATTATCGTCATTAGCTTACGCAAGTCCGCTTCGCTACCCCCGCGCAGGCGGGAATCCAGAATGGAGACTCGAAGACACTTCTTTATCCGATAAGTTTCTGTGCGGATAGGTCTGGATTCCCGCCTGCGCGGGAATGACGGCACAAGAAATCTAATAAAAAGCCAAGCATAAATGCCCAACTATTGACCTACCCTGCTTCCCTAATATCCAAAGGAATCCCATGCGCTACTTCACCCCCGCCAAAGCCCTGCCCGAAGGCACCATCTACCTGACCGACCTGACCCACGTCGCCGACTTCGCCGACTGGCTGGCCGAATTCGAAACCCTGTTAAACCAAAACCGCCGCTTCGCCACCGTCTGCACCCCCATGCGGCGGCAGGTGAGCGACGAACAGCGCATTGCCGACCGCAAAACCTACATCGAATGGATAAAGGCACACCGCCCGCAACTGTCCGAACGCTGCGCCGCCATGCTCCTCATCGAACCCGACGCGGCGCAACTGGCGTTCTTCCGCGAACAATCGTCCAAACTCGCCCCCGCGCTGGGCGTGAACTACATCGTCGAAGCCGACGAGCAAACCGCCCTGCAAAAGGCAGAAGAAGCATTGAAGGTCGTCTGAAAACAGAATCCATGCTCCGGCAGCGGCTTTATAGTGGATTAACTTTAAATCAGGACAAGGCGACGAAGTCGCAGACAGTGCAGATAGTACGGAACCGATTCACTTGGTGCTTCAGCACCTTAGAGAATCGTTCTCTTTGAGCTAAGGCGAGGCAACGCCGTACTGGTTTAAAGTTAATCCACTATATCATTCAGCCTTGCCTGCCCGATACGGATTTGAGCAAACCGACATTCGTTTGATAGCATGGGAACACTCGGCAACTGACTTTCAGGAGAACAAAAATGTCATTTACCACAATCATTTATGCCCATCCCTACGATCAAAGCTTCAATCACGGCATTTTGCGGCGTGTGCAGCAACTGTTGGACGAAAAAGGCGAAAAATACCAACTGATCGACTTATACGCAGACGGTTTCAATCCCGCCTACACCAAAGAAGAGCTTGCCCTGTTCAACCAAGGCAAAGCCCTTGATCCGCTGGTCTTACATTATCAGGAACTATTGAAAACCACCAACCGTCTGATTTTTATCTTTCCGATCTGGTGGGCGGATATGCCCGCCATCGTCAAAGGATTTGAAGACAAAGTTTTCCTGAAAACATTCGCCTACGTCCCGACTGCCACAGGCTTGAAAGGCAACCTATCCCACATCAAAGAAGCACTGGTCATCAGCACGTCCACCGCCCCCACATGGTATCTGAAATGGTTTGGCGGCAACGGCATCGGCAAAGCGATGGTGGGACACACGCTCAAAGGCATCGGTATCGCCAAACGCCGTTGGCTCAACTTCGGCAATATGGACAAATCCACCGCCGAACAGCGGCAGGCGTTTTTGGCAGATTTGAGCCGAAGCGTTTAATCTTCAGGCGGTCTATTACTTCACCGCCGAATTTCCGCCGTCCGCAAATAACGCCGTACCCGTTACAAAACTACCCATCGGGCTAATAAGGAACAAAATCGCGGCGGCGATTTCTTCGGGTCGGGCGATGCGTTTGACCGCATGCAACCCTTCCGCCCATGCCCGCTGCTGCGGGTCGGTAGTCATCATTTCCGTATCCGTACCGCCGGGAAGCAGGGCATTGGCGCGGATACCTTGGGCGGCATAATCGGCGGTGATGCCTTTTGCCAGAGCAGCAAGTGCGGCTTTGGCACAGCCGTAGGCGGTTTTGTTCGGCAGGGCACAACTGGTGCCGACAAAGCTGGATGTGAACACAATCGATCCACCGCCGCGTGCGAGCATAGCGGGAATTTGGCTGCGCGCGCCCAGAAAGGCTGCAGTCAGGTTTCCGTCCAGCGTTACCCGCCACTCTTCGGGCGAAAGTTCCGCCAAGGGTTTGTACGCTCCGATGATGCCCGCGTTGTTCACGGCGATATCCAAGCTGCCGAACTCTCGCTCTGCCGCATGGACGACGGCTTCGTGCGTTTCAGGCAGCGCCGCGTCGCCTGCAACAGCAACAGCCCGTCCGCCGCGTGCGCGTATCAGTGCGGCAGTTTCTTCCAGTTTGTCGGCACGGCGGGCACATAAGACAACGTTTGCGCCGTGCTCCGCCAACAGCAGTGCAACCGCGCGACCGATACCCGACGACGCGCCGATAACGGCGGCGGTTTTATTGTTCAAATTCAATAAGCTTGACATAACGTTCCTTACATATGCGGTTAAAGACGATGCAAGTTTAAGGAAGCCGCGATATAAAGACGACCCGATTATTGATGAATTTCAGACAGACAAACAATCTTTCCATCAACAATCGGGTCGTTTCTTGTCGGCTTTCAGGCTATCCTATCCCATACAACGACAGGATAATTTATGAACTTAAATCAAACCCGCCAATTCCTCCGCATTGCCCGCGCCATCGAATACCTTTACGACCATGCCGCCGAGCAGCCCGATTTGGCTCAGGTGGCGGCAGTGGTTCATGTCAGCCCCGAACATTTGCAGCGTGAATTTTCCGCATGGGCGGGCATCAGCCCGAAAAAAATGCTGCAACACATCAGTATCAGCCGCGCCAAAGAAGCCCTGAAAAACAGCGAAAGCGTGGCGGAAGCGGCGCATTGCGGCGGACTGAGCGGCACGGGGCGGCTGCACGATTTGTTTATAAACATCGAAAAAATGACTCCGAGCGAATACAAAAACGGCGGTGCGGGCTTGCAAATCCATTACAGCCTGATTCCCGGCCCCTTCGGCGACCTGTTGGCAGCAGCAACAGACAAAGGCATCTGCTTCATGCGTTTTTCAGACGACCCTTCCGCCGCCCTGAACGAATTGCGCGCCGAATATCCGAACGCCCGACTAATCGGGCAGGAAACCGCGTTCCACCGCCAAGCCGCCGACATCTTCCGCACCCGGTGCGGCCGCATTACCCTGCACATCAAAGGCACACCCTTCCAGCTCAAAGTCTGGCAGGCGCTGCTCGATATTCCCGCAGGCAGCCTGCAAAGCTACGGCACAGTGGCGCAGGCCGTCGGTTCGCCCAACGCCGCGCGAGCCGTTGGGACGGCCATCGGGCAGAATCCCGTTGCATTACTCATCCCCTGCCATCGCGTCATCCGCGAAAGCGGCATCATCGGCGGCTACCGCTGGCAACGCGGGCGCAAAATGGCGATATTGGCACACGAATTGGGAGACACTGATGACGCTTGACCTCTTCCCCAAAACCGCCAACCCGCACGCCAACCTTCTGCCCTACGACGGCATCGTCAGCGATTTCGGACGAATTTTCACCGCCGCCGAAGCTGACCGTTATTTTGAAATTTTGCAGCGTGATATTCCCTGGCGGCACGACGAAGCCGTGATATTCGGTAAGCACATCATCACCGCCCGCGAAGTCGCGTGGTACGGCGACACGTCCTACAACTACGGCTATTCCGGCGCAAACCGCATCGCCCTGCCGTGGGATGGCGTCTTACCCGAACTCAAAAACCGCGTGGAAGCCGCCATCGCCGACATCTGCCCCACCCGCTTCAACTCCTGCCTGCTCAACCGCTACAACAACGGCAACGAAGGCATGGCGTGGCACAGCGACGAAGGGCAGGGGTTGGTCAAAGACAGTGCCATCGCCTCCCTCAGCCTCGGCGCAACGCGCAAATTCGCCTTCAAACACAAAGAAAGCAAGGAAAAACGCGAAATGTGGCTGGAACACGGCCAGCTCATTTTGATGCATGGCGAAACGCAGAAACACTGGCTGCACACCATCCTGAAAAGCACCCGCATCCAAGAGCCGCGGATTAATCTGACGTTTCGGGTGATGAAAGGATAAAAAGGGGCTGCTTTTTTCCATTTCAGACAGCCCCCGAAAGTCGTCTGAAAAACTGCTTGAAAATGTAAAACAGAAAAGCCGTAGGTCGTCTGAAACGTTTTCAGACGACCTACCGCACCCACATCATTCCCGTACACTCGCAATAGGGAGTCATCCATGTCCCAACAAACCCCGACATCCCCTGCCCCGCGCGACTGGCTGCTGCTTATCGGCGGCAGCACCTACAAATTCACGCTGACCGGTTTTTATCTGGTCGCGCTGGTCGCTATTTTAAAAAACCACGGTTACAGCCTGAACCAACTGAGCTGGATACATTTAATCGGCGGTATCGAAGCGGCGAAGGTGTTGTTTGCCGCGCTGATGGAGCGGCGGTCGGCGGGGCGGTTCGGTCGGTTTCGCGGCTGGCTACTGGCGGCGACGCTGGGGCTTTCGGCGGTGTTCGGGCTGATGGCCTGCACCGACATAACGCAGAACTTCCCGCTGCTTCTGGCCTGCTGCGTTTTGCTCTCGGCAATGTCGGCGGTGTACGGCTGCGCGATGCTGGGTTTGTCGTGCATCGTCCTGCCGCACCGCGAACGCGGTTTCGGCGGCGTAATTCAGACGATGGCGGCGCGCGGCGGCAAGATGATCGGCGGCGCACTGGTGTTGTGGCTGTATCAGGAATATGGACAGACTGCGGCGGCGGGATTTATGCTGGCGTTCAGCCTGCTGATGTTGCTGCAACTCTTGTGCTACCGCGAACCGGAAAGCCCGACGGCGCAAGGCGGTTTGACGGCGTTGGCGGCGCGGCTGGTCTCCTTTTGGCGGCGGCCTGAAACGGGCTGGCGGTGGCTGGTTTTGCTGTTTGCCGTTGCCGCGCCGTATGCGTTTGCGGCGGCGACTTTTGTGCCCAAACTGGCGGATTTGGGCTTCACCCCGAAGCAGACGGGCGGGATTCTGGCGGTGGGTATTCCTGTTGCCTGCCTGATTGTGACGCCGCTGTCGGGCTGGTTTTCGCGCAATTATCCGCGCCGCAAACTCGTGTTCCTGCTCTACGCGCTGCAACTGCCGCTTTTGGCGTCCATGACCGCCATCGACGCGCTCGCCCGCGTCCACCCTTGGCTGCCTCCCGCACAAATCATCGCCCTGAGCCTGAGCTACACGCTGCTGCTGCCGGTGATACTGGCGTTGGTGATGGACAAATCCGACCGCACCACCGCCGCACTCGACAGCAGCCTGCAATTTTCCGTGGTTCTGCTCGGCAGTTACGCGGCCGGTTTCGCCGCCCTGCGGCTGGCAAAGGCGGTCGGCTATGCCGATGCGTATTGGGCGGCGGTGGACCTGGCCGTATTGGCGGGTGGGCTGCTGTATACATGCCGAGGACTGTTTGATTCAGACGAGCCGTCATGAGAGATTGTCTGAAAACCTTCCTTTCCGATTTCAGACGACCTTTTACCATGCATCCAAATAAAAAATGCCATGCCGCGATTTCGTTATTTTAATTCACTGTAATTTTCCACCGCGTTGGATGAGGACAAAGCAAAGCCGCAGGGCTTAAAGCCGACCTGCCATGTTCCCAGCCTTAATCTTCCATACTAAAGAGGTCGTCTGAAAACCCTGTTTCAGTTTTCAGACGACCTTGTCGGTTCAAAATAATCCTGTTTCAAATTTCAAAACTGTCCGCTTGGTCAGTTTTGCGTATCATGCCTGCGGCGACGGTGTGGTTGGTGGCTTCGTCTATCAGGATGAACGCGCCGAGGGCATGGTTTTCTTCGTAGGGCGCGGCGGCGATCGGCTGCTGGGTTTTTAGGCTGACGCTGCCGATGTCGTTGAGTTTGAGCGTGTCGGCGGATTCGACGCGGCTGAGGGTGTTCACGTCCCAAACGTAGGAAATCGCGCTGATTTTGACTGGGGTGGTTTGGGTGGTGTGTTTCAGCAGGTATTTGCGGCGCAGGTTGAGCGGGATGTCATCGAACCAGCACAGCGCGGCTTGGAACTGCTGTTCGGGCGCGACGGGGCTGTCGGCGACTGCGATGCTGTTGCCGCGAGAGATGTCGAGATCGGTGTCGAGCGCGACGGTCAGCACTTCGCCCGCTTCGGCGGATTCGGTTTTCCCGTTGGGATTGTAGATTTCGGCGATTTTGGCGGTGTGTCCGCTAGGCAGGACTTTGATTTCGTCTCCGGTTTTCAGACGACCTGCTTCCAGCCTGCCTTGATAGCCGCGGAAGTCGTCGCTGCTGCTGCCGTCTTGCCGTGCAACGCGCTGCACGGGGAAGTGGGCGGCCTGGTCGGCGGCGTTTTGGCGGTTGACGGGCAGGCTTTCGAGCAGGGGTAACAGCGGCAAACCTTGATACCACGGGGTTTGGCTGCTGGCGTTGACGATGTTGTCGCCTTTTAACGCGCTGATGGGCAGGAAGTGGATTTGGGCTTGGAGGCTGATTTGTTCCGCTAGTTTACGGTAGGCTGCGGTAATGGCTTGATATTTGGTTTCGTCGAAGTCGAGCAGGTCGAGTTTGTTGACGGCGACGATGATGCTGGGGCAGCCCAAGAGTTTCAGAATCGCGCTGTGGCGTTTGGTCTGCGGCAGGAGGACGGGTTCGCTGCCGGAAAAATCGACGCGCGTCGCGTCTATCAGGACAATGGCGGCATCGGCGGTCGATGCACCCGTTACCATGTTGCGGGTGTATTGTTCGTGTCCCGGCGTGTCGGCGATGATGAATTTGCGCTTGGGCGTGGCGAAATAGCGGTAGGCGACATCGATGGTGATGCCTTGTTCGCGCTCGGCGGCAAGGCCGTCGGTGAGGCTGGCGAAGTCGGGCGTTTCGCCGTTTTCAGCGGCGCGGTTGAGTTTGTCGAGCTGGTCGGTCAGCAGGGTTTTGCTGTCGTAGAGCAGGCGGCCGATGAGGGTGGATTTGCCGTCGTCGACGCTGCCGGCGGTGATGAAGCGCAAAAGCGGGGCGGTGGTTGCGGTCATGGTTCTTTCCTTAATTCTCGGATTGCCCGTTACTTTAATGAGGTCGTCTGAAAATGGGAAAGAATGCTTGGTTTTAAAAAAAGATGATTTCGTTATATTCGTAAAAGAAACGGATCGAGATGAAAATACTGTAAGACCCTATTCCCGTACAAATAGGAGTGAGGACTGCCAATACTCCCCTATTCGACCAAAAGGTCGTCTGAAATACATTTTCAGACGACCTTTTGACTGCTAAACAAGTTTTATTTGGGAAAATTAACGCTCGCTCAATGCCTGCTTCATACGAGTAATCGGTTTGATCAGGTATTGGAATATGGTTTTTTCACCGGTTTTAATGTCCACTGTGGCAACCATACCCGGAATAATCGGCATGTCTTTACCGTTTTTGTCTTTCAGGGCGTTGTTCTCAGTTTGGACGATGACTCGGTAGTAAACTTGGTTGGGGTCGAGCTTCAGATCGTTGGCACGGCTTTGCATGGAGTTGCTGACGGTATCTGCGCCGACAAGGGTAACTTTGCCTTCCAATCCGCCATAGATGGAGTAGTCATATGCGCTGACTTTGACCAGTGCGGGCTGTCCTGCGCGGACGAAGGCGATGTCTTGCGGACGGATATAGGCTTCGACAAGGAGTTTGTCGTCAACGGGGACGATTTGCATGATTTCTTCGCCCGGGTTGACTACGCCGCCGATGGTATTGATTTTGATGTTTTTGACGATGCCGCGCATGGGGGAGCGGATTTGGGAGCGATCAACCGGGTCGGCGCGCATGGCCATGTTTTCTTTGGATTGCGCCAGCTCGGATTCGGATTGTACGAGTTCGTTATTGGCATCTGTTCTGTAACGGTTGCGACGTTCGGCAATTTGCAGGGTCAGATCGCTGGATTCGCGGCGCATTTTAAGGAGTTCGACTTCGGACATGACGCCTTGTGCCACCATAGGTGCAGTAATGGCGATTTCGCGGTCAAGCGCCGCTTTGCTTTGTACCAGACTTTGTACGGCATCGGTCATGGCTTGGCGGCGGGCGTTATATGCGGCGGTTTCGCGGCGGCGGAGTTCGGGGCTGACGCTGTTGGGGAACGTGAGTTTGCCGCCGTAAGCTTCGGCTTTCAGGCGGGCGATGGTGGCCTCGAGGTTTTGGACTTTGGCCTCGCTCTCGCGCAATACGGCAAGGCTGCGGGTGTCATCGAGCTTTAGCAGAATTTGGTCTTTTTCGACCAAATCGCCTTCCTTAACCATCATTTGGGTAATGACGCCGGCGTCCAGGCTTTGGATGACTTGTTCGCGGCTGCTGGGGATGACATTACCGTTGCCGCGGGTTACTTCTTCGACGGTGCTGTTGTATGCCCATACGACGAAGACGACGAGCAGCAGGAAAAACAGGATGATGACCCAAAATTGGCCGCTGTGTTTTTCTTTTTGCAAGGCTGCATTCAAATCGTTAATGAGATGCAGGTCTTTGGATTTAACGTTGTTTTCGCTCATAATGATGAATCTTCGGTATCTGTTTGTTGTTTTCAAAGAGGTCGTCTGAAACGCTTTCTGTTTGTGTTTTCAGACGACCTTTTCCCTTTTCGTCATGCTTGTGCCGCTTCGCCGGGACGTTGGTTTTCCTGCGCTTGTTGTGCTGCTTTGACTTTGTTTTGCTCGTTTTGCATTAGTTTTTGCAAGACTAAATCACGCGGACCGTCCATAACGACTTTGCCGTTTTCCATCACGATGATGCGGTTAACGATTTGCAGCACTTGCGGACGATGGGTCACCAAAAGCATGGTGCGGTTGCGTCCCCAGTGGGCGATCGCGTTCAATGCCATGCGTTCGGTACCTTGGTCGAGGCTGGTTGTCGGCTCGTCCAAAAGAACGACTTTGGGGTCGCGCAGCGTCATGCGTGCTAGGGCGATGATTTGTTTTTGACCGCCGGACAGACCCAAACCGTCTTCACCCAAAGGCATATCCAAGCCTCTCGGGTGGTTGCGGATGATTTGGTCCAGACCGAAGCGTTTGAGTGCGGTCAGCAGATCTTGGTCGGTCGAATAGCTGTCGGTACGCGCCAAATCCATGTTTTCGCGCAATGTTCCCAAGAAAAGGCGTGGAGATTGACTAAACAGGAGTACTTGGTTCCGCAGGAAATTCGGATCAAGTTGGCGCATATCGACGCCGTCGAGGGTTACGTTGCCTTTTTCGGTGTCGTACAGACCGCTCGCCAGCTTCAGCATGGTACTTTTACCGCTGCCGATACGTCCGAGGATACCGACTTTTTCACCGGGTCGGATGTTGATGCGCAACTCGTCAACTGCGTTGTTGCTTTCGTTTTTGTATTTGAACGTTACGTTTTCAAAGGCGATATTGCCTTGAACGTTATCCAAAGTAATGTATTTGCGCTCGGGGCTGCGTTCGATCGGACGGGAAACAATGTCGTTCACGCCTCTTAACGCCAGCTTCGCTTGTTGGAAGCGGGTAGCAAGACCGGCAACTTGAGCCAACGGCGCCAACGCGCGGCCGGATAGAATGACAGAGGCAATCAACGCACCCATGGTAATCCGTTCCGCATGGTTGTCGGCATGAATCAGATAGGTACCGACCACGACCAAAAAGACGGTATTGAGTTGCTGCATGGCAACGGCGAAGTTGACCATGAAATTGCTGGTGTCTTTAACTTTGATGGATGAAGCGGAGGTTTTGGCAGTGTATTCGTCCCAGCGTTGTTGCGCCCATGAAGTCGCGTTGTTGGTTTTCAGGGTTTCGATGCCTTCGATGGCTTCTACGGCAAGGCCTGAACGTTGCGAGCTTTCTTTCATGGATTCGTTAATGTGGCGCGACAAGGGGCGTTGGACGATGAATCCGACAATGACGACAATCGGAATAATAGCCAAAGGAACCAATGCCAGTTTGCCGCCGACTATAGAAATAACAAAGATAAACAGCAACAGGAAAGGTAAGTCTACCAAAGTCAACAGGCTCGCGCTGGTCATGAATTCGCGTACGGATTCAAATTCGCGCAGGTTGTTGGCGTATGAACCGGACGAAGCGGGACGGTCGGCAAGGCGCAATGCCATCACGCGACGGAACAAGGCAGAGCTGATAATCAGGTCGGCCTTTTTACCGGCGATGTCGGTCAAATGGCCGCGTATCATCTTAGCGGCAAATTCGAACAAAATGGCGAGGACAACACCAATACTCAAAACCCACAGGGTTTCATAGGCTTGGTTGGGAATGACGCGGTCGTAAACGTTCATGACATACAACGAGCTGACCAAGGCGAGGAAGTTGATGATGACGGTCGCCAAAATCACTTGATAGTAATAGCTGCGGAAACGCCAAATGACTTTCCAAAACCATGCTTTGGGGAGGTGGTATTCGGGCAGTTCGGAACGCGTGTCCGCCGCCATTTTGGGCTTGATAAACCAGCAGTAACCCAGATACAGACCGGAAAGCTGGTCATGATCAAGCTGCTGCTCCAAGCCATCTACCTGACGGATATGATATTTTCTGTTTCGACCCGAACCTTCGATATTAGTAATAACGGCAGCCTCTTCGTTGTGAAGAATGATCATCACAGGAACGGCAAGCGATGGAATGTCTTCCAGATTGCGCTTGGACAATGTGTTTTCAAAGCCGTGGCTGCGTAAGACTTCGACGAGGGAATGATAGTTGACATTGAGTTTTTTATCCCGCACCACCTCTGCCGTCAGCGCGGCTTCTGACACAGGCGCCCCTAAGAGACGGGTAACCAACACAATATGTTCAATGATTGCTTTCATGATAATTCGCGTAATGAGTAATGATGTTAAGATTTTATGTTATTGCTTCAAGCCTGCCCAATTCGCCATTTGCGCCTGCGCAGCCAGATAATCCAACGCGGCATCGCGGAAGTCGTTACGCGCCGAAATGTTTTCCTGCTCAATGCTGGACAATTCGTTGTATGCGCCCAAAACGTCGGTCAGCGTGCGGCGGGCGATTTTGAATTGCAGCTCGTAAGTTTTAACCACATCTTTTTGAGCGGCAATATGTTGCGCGGCAATATCGGCACGGCGTTCGCTCTCGCGCATGTCGATTTCGGCGGTTTGGGTTTTCTCGGTAATGTCGCGCATAATCTGCTCGGATTTCGATTCGGCGGCAATCAGTGCATCGGCATTTTTCTGCACATTATGGCGCGCGGCAACGTCCAAGACATTCCATGCCACATTTAAATAAAGCTGTCTGTTGTCGCGGTTCGCATTACCTTCCAGATTCACGGCAGGTAGGCGTTCTGCTTTAGAAACGTCCAAATCTGCCTTCACGCTGTCGCGTTCTGCCACCTGCGCCCGATAGGAAGGATTGGTATTATTATCGGCTGTTTTGAAACGGCGAACCAATGATTCCGCGCTGTCGTTGGCAAACGGATCTTCCAAATCCTCTGCCGTCAACTGCCGTCCGGTGTAGCGGGACAAACGACTCAACGCCAACTCCATCGTACGTTGTTGTTGCGCGATGGATGACTCGACCTGCAACAGGCGCGCACGCGCTTCAATAAGTTCGGAACGGCGACCGCTATCGTATTTCACGATAATATTCAAATCTTTCAGAAGATTATTATGTCGGACCAAGCTCTGACGGTTGATGCGCAGGATTTCTTTCGCGCGCAATGCGGTCAAATAGAGTTTGCCGATGTCGCTGCCCAGACGTTCCTGATTTTCGAAATAACGATGATGGTAGTATTGCTCTCTGTTTTTATCGCGCCGCACCGCCGCATTGATGGCGCCCCATGAATATACATTCAAAGTTCCACGTATGCCGACACCGTCATTCATATCGTTGCTGGAATATTTGTTTTTCTGCGCCAAAACTTTGGTACCTGTCAGCGTCAACACGGGATAATGGCGCGCACGGGTCGCCTTCGTCGTACTTTTGGCCGAATCTTCGGTTGCTTTTGCTTCCTTCACAATCGGGTCGGACACCATGGCATCCCTTAAAATAGCCTGCAAAGGGTAGGCTTGCGCCGTTGCCGCGCATACTGCCGCGCACACTGCGGCAGCAATTTGCCCGGTGCGGAAAACGGATGTCTTGGGACGATTCAAAAAAGTTTTTTTCTTCATATTATTCACAACAATACGGTTCGTCATTTATCAGATTGGCAGAGGGGTTGCCTGTTGCAAATCAATTCTTTGAGCATATTATCATTAATCGGAATCCCTGTTTTCAGATTGCGATAAAAGGTAGTTATCTGCTCCTGAAAGTAACATGGATGATATTCCTACTATTGCTAAATCACGACACCGTATTAAAAACGAGCAAAAGGTCGTCTAAAAACGACCTCCTGTTTACAGATGTCCGCCAATGATTTGCAACATTTGCGCCAGCACTTTCGGATTGGCTGCCACAATATCGCCGCTTTCCAGCCAGCCTTCATTGCCGGACATATCGGTAACGATACCGCCGGCTTCCTGCACAATCAGCGCACCTGCGGCAATATCCCAAGGTTTGAGGTTGAACTCGAAGAAACCGTCCAAACGGCCGGCCGCCACGGCACACAAATCCAATGAAGCCGCGCCTTCTCTGCGACCTCCGGCCGTTTTTGCCAAAAAGTCTTTCAAAATAGCCAGATACTTGTCCATCATGCTTTGGTCGACAACAGGGAAGCCGGTACCGATCAAGCAGCGGTTCAACTCAATGCGGGAAGAAACGCGGATACGGCGGTCGTTGAGCAACGCGCCTTTGCCGCGCGAAGCCATGTAAACATCGTTGCGTTCAGGTGCGTACACCAAAGCTTCCTGCAACACGCCTTTGTGCAGCAGCGCCATAGAAATCGCATATTGGGGATGGCCGTGTAAGAAGTTGGTCGTACCGTCGAGCGGATCGATAATCCATTCGTATTCCGCAGAGGCTTTGCCGTGAGAACCGCCTTCTTCGCAAGTGATTTTGTGATGCGGATAGGCTTCTTTGAGCGCTTCCACCAAAATCATCTCGGAATTGCGGTCAACGTCGGAAACGAAATCGTTGAATGCCTTGCTGTCAACTTTGACGGCATCCAGATTGCCGCTTGCGCGGATCATCATCTGCCCGGCTTTACGGGCGGCTTTGAAAGCGGTATTTAAAAACGGATTCATGGGTTTTCTTTCTAAATCAGGTAAAATACCGTCCGGCGCATCTGCACCGGACGCAACGTTTGTACGTTTCCGACGTTGTTAAAGAACATTTCAGACGACCTCTCAAGCCCAAAGGCGAAAGGTCGTCTGAAAACAAAAAGATGGCGTATTATACCCGATTCCCGAACAAACCGAAAACAAAACATGACTTCAGCCAAGCCCGAATTGCCCGACTATCTCGGCAACATCCGCATCATCCTCACCCGCACCAGCCATCCCGCCAATATCGGCTCCGCCGCCCGCGCCATGAAAACCATGGGGCTGCACAAACTCACCATCGTCGCCCCGAATTTGATGTCCACGCCGATGACCGGGCAACCGCCCGTTTTCAACCCCGAAAACCCGCAAGATTTCCAACTGCCGGAGGAAAGTTTCATCCTTGCTTCCGGCGCGGCAGACGTATTGCACAACGCCGTGATTGCCGCCACACTCGGAGAAGCCCTCGCCGACACCACGCTCGCCTGCGCCCTTACCAGCCGCCGCCGCGAAATCACCGCCCCGCTGCAAACCCCGCGCGAACTGGTTCCCGAATTATTGCAGGCGGCGCGGCGCGGCGAACAAGTTGCCCTCGTCTTCGGCAACGAAACCTTTGGCTTGAGCATCGAAGAAGTGCAGACATGCAACCGTCTGATGACCATCAACGGCAACCCTGACTATTTCTCGCTCAACCTCGCCCAAGCCGTTCAGGTCGTGTGCTACGAAATCTTCAGTCAGACCGATATGCCCATGACCCACCTGCAACAAGAAGACCACGCCGCCACCCACGAGCAAATCAAAGGCATGGTCGCCCACATGGAAAGCGTCATGGACGACATCGGCTTCTTCAACCGCCGCAACAGCGAACGCCTGATGCGACGTATGCAAAGCCTGTTCGGCCGCGCCAACACGCAAACCGAAGACATCGACATCCTGCGCGGCTTTTTCAATACCGTCAGCCATCGTTTGAAGAAGAAAGACTGAAAAAGGTCGTCTGAAAACTTGATTACAAGTTTTCAGACAACCTCAGCCAAACTATCAACCAGATACAGCCATGAACTACGCCCTAGATGCCCTATGGTGGAAACTCACCGCACCGTCCGTCCGCGACCTCGCCACCCTGCTGACTGCCCCGCCGCTTTGGCAAAGCGGCTGCGAATTGAGCGTCCGCACACTATTGGGCGAACGCGGCTTCCGCTATCTTTTGGATTTGGACGGCAATCCTGCCCCCTTAGACAACTATCTCGCCGAACATGCCCCCTTCGGCAACCGCCTCGGCATCTACGCCGAACGCCTGCTCGCATTTTGGTTCGCTCACGCGCCGCATACCGAATTGCACGCCTATAACCTGCCCGTATTTTCAGACGACCTCACGCAAGGTGCCGCCGATTTTATCGCCTCCATCAACGGCAAACCCTATCATATCGAACTGACCTGCAAATATTACGGCAGCGACAGCGGCAAATCCGCAGACCTGTGCGGACTCAATTCCAAAGACACCCTCGCCGCCAAAGCCGCCAAACTGCCCCGCCAACTCGCCCTGCTTCAATCCCCCGAAGGCAGCGAAACCCTGCGGCAAAACCGCCTCCCCGACGCGCCACAACCCGCCTCAATCATACGCGGCATCGGCTTTTTCCCCGTCGGCGCAGATTCCGCCGAAGCCCCGTTAAACCCATACTGCTGGCGCGGCGTCTTTATCCGAGACTGGTCGGCATATCCGACCACAGAGGACGCACACTACCACCTCATTGACCGCATGGCATACCTTGCCCCCGCCCGTGTCGCTGAGGCGCAAACCCTGTCCGACCGAGACGTCCGCCAAATCGAAAGCGGCTTAATCGCCAAACTCGAATTGCGCCCCGACGGCTTTTGGCATGAAATCGAACGCATCATGAAAGTTGCTTGAATCCAAAGCATCCACGCCTACAAACCATATAGCAAACATACTTAACTTTAAATACAGAATGTCATGAAATTCCGTCATTCCCGCCCCCTCGCCTACGCGAGAGTGGGAATGACGATACCCAGTAAGTTGCGTATCGAAAATAAAGTCATTTAGCTATATTTTCCAAATTGCCGATACAAAAAGGTCGTCTGAAACCTTTTATCTAAAATAAAGGTTTCAGACGACCTTGTCCGTCAGACTGAGAAATGTCCTACCTTACTCTTTCTTACCGGCCAAACCGATTTCCTGAATTTTACCGCCGTCGTTGATTTTAGCCTTACCGGCAATTTCTTCGGCTTTACTGCCGAAAAGCTTCAGCTCGTAACTACCTTTTTCTACACCGTCCTTCATGGCTTTGCCGCTCAAGCCTGAGCCGTTGGCCATGGCCTGAATATCGGTTTTCGCCAATTCGACGTTATAGCCGCTATACATTCCGCTGATGCTTCCGCTGCCTTGTTTCTTCTCAAAATCAACCGTATAAGACAAACGCCCGCTGCGGTCGTCGCCGTTGAACGCGATACCTTTGTAGTTTATTTGCCCCAATTTAGGCAGATTACCGAAAGCAATGTCCTGCCCTTGAATTTCATTAACATGAAAATCGAAGGCCTCGGAACGCGCCCCATCTGCCGGATTGGTTTTCTGCTTTGCCAAAGTGGCGGCAACGATGGAATGGCTTTGTTTATACACCAAGAAATCACCGCGCTCCAATTCGATAAGTTGTCCGTTCACATTGATTTTTTTCACATAGTCAAAATCGGAAACACGGTCGTTTTTCAGATAACCCGTATCCAAAACCCCGCCTTTTTTCAGGGTTTGGGTTTTACCACCCCTGTCGGTCAACTCCAATACGCCGCCGTCGGGAACAGATTCGGAAACAGTCAGTTGCTTCCAATCTTTTGCATTAGGATCAAACGGCTTGGTCAGTCCGTCCGCCAAACTGCTGCCAGCGCTGCTGCAAGCGGACAAAATGCAGGTGGCCGCCAAAACCGCCAATAAAGATTTCGCTTTCATTCGTTTCCTTTCATTGTCGTGATTCATGACTATTGTGTCTCCGTATTTCGGCGGCAATGTCTGCAAACAAAATCCGTCCGAATCTTCGGATACACTCCGTAAGTTATACTATAACGTTTTTATGATGATATTCATGACTTAAATCAAAATAAATATACTGCATTATATCAATCCTCTTCCCTGCTTTTCTTGCCATTGCTTCCGCCCTGACCGGCAAACGGCTTATGTGCTTATTTTTCCACTACAATCCGCTACAAAGCAAACAGGTCGTCTGAAATTTGACGGCACTCTGCCTTGGTGCTATTAATAATTCCTATTTACAAACAAACAGGAACAAACATGAAAAAAGTTGGTAATAAAGTAGTGGTTGTAGGCTTGGGCGCGGTCGGTGTCAGCTACGCCTATTCCATGCTCAACCAAGCCTTGTGTGACGACATGGTTTTAATCGACATCAACCGCACGCGCGCGGAAGGCGAAGCGCGCGACTTCCGCCACGGAATGCCTTATGCCGCCTCGCCTGCGCGTATTTACGTCGGCGATTACGATGATTGTTCGGATGCGGACATCGTGTGTATTTGCGCCGGCGCGGCGCAGGCTCCCGGCGAAACCCGTTTGGACTTAATCGACAAAAACCTGCGCATCTTCCGCGACATCGTTTCGAAAGTCATGGCTTCGGGCTTTGACGGTATCTTCTTGGTCGCCTCCAATCCGGTGGACGTACTGTCTTATGCCGTCCTGCGCTTTTCAGGCCTGCCCAAAGAGCGCGTTATCGGCTCGGGTACCATCCTTGACTCCGCCCGTTTCCGCGTTTGTCTGGGCAACGAATTCGACGTCGCACCTTGGAGTGTCGATGCCATGATGATCGGCGAACACGGCGACAGCATCATTGCGCTATGGAGCACCGCCAACATCGCGGGTATGTCGGTTCAGAAGATGTTAGAACAATCAGAAGACGGGCAGGCGCGTATGGACAAAATCTATACCACCGTGCGCAATGCCGCCTACGAAGTCATCGCCGCCAAAGGCTCAACCAGCCACGGCATCGGCATGGGCTTGAGCCGCATCTCCAACGCCATCCTGCACAATCAAGGCGTCGTGTTGCCCGTTTCCACCCTGCTTGAAGGCGAGTTCGGACAAAACGGTGTGTATATCGGCGTACCGACCGTCGTCAACCGCCAAGGCGCGGTCCGCATCATCGACCTGCAACTTTCAGACGACGAAGCCGAACGCTTTGCCCGCTCGGCGGAGCTGTTGAAAAGCTATCAACGCAAAGTCGATGAAATGGTCGGGTAAATAGAATCACCTCTAAGTAAAACGTCGTCTGAAAACTGGAAATTTGGTTTTCAGACGACGTTTGCTATATAGGGATAGGACGAAGTTAATCTGTCAATAGTCTAAATTCAAATACAAAATACCTAGTTACTTTATTTTCGATACGCAATTTACCGGTTGTCGTCATTCCCGCGCAGGCGGGAATCCATTTTTGAAATTCGGAAACTGTTTTTCAAATAAAGGTTTCTCAAGTTTTACGATGGATTCCCGCCTGCGCGGGAATGACGGTACTAATCTACCTATAAAAAACGTCGTCTGAAAACCAAATTTCCAGTTTTCAGACGACGTTTTCTGTTCATAAACCTAAGCGTTAATTCTCTGCTTTCAACACTCTTTGCCGGCGCGTTTCGCTCAACACCATGCCTGCGCTGACGGAGACGTTCATGCTTTCGACCGTACCGAACATGGGTATCGACACCAGCATGTCGCAATGCTCGCGCGTCAGGCGGCGCATGCCTTCACCTTCGTTGCCCATCACCCATGCCGCGCTGTCGGGCAGGTCGCAATGGTAGAGGTCGGCATCGCCGCCCATGTCGGTGCCGATGATCCAGATGCCGTATTCTTTCAGCTCGCGCAGGGTGCGGGCGAGGTTGGTTACGGTGATGTAGGGAACGGTTTCTGCCGCGCCGCAGGCGACTTTGCTGACGGTGGCGTTCAGCCCCGCGCTTTTGTCTTTCGGCGCGATGACGGCGTGTACGCCCATTGCGTCGGCGGTACGCAGGCACGCGCCGAGGTTGTGCGGGTCGGTAATGCCGTCGAGTATCAGCAGCAACGGCGGTTCGCTCAGGTTTTCCAATACGTCTTCGAGGTGGACGTGGTTTTTGGAAGCGTCGATAAATCCGACCACGCCCTGATGCCGCGCGCCTTTGCTGATGGCGTTGAGGCGGTCGGCGTCGGCGAAGTGTACGCGCACGTTTTCGTTTGCCGCTTTCTCCAACACGTCGCGCGTGCGGGCATCGTTTTTGCCTTCTTGGATGTAAAGTTCGGTAATCGATTTCGGGTTTTGCCACAGGCGGGCGTTGACGGCGTGGAAGCCGTAGATGAGTCTTTGGTTTGCCATGATTTTGCTTTATAAAAAATTTCAGACGACATTATAACAAGATAAGGTCGTCTGAAAGCAGGTGTAACCGGTTTCACTCAAACACAGCCGCCTAGCGCATTAAATACCCCAACAGCCCAGAACTGCCCACACCGATCAACACGGTAACCAACATGGAAAACCTGCTTGCGGCAAGCACAGTCAGCGCAATCGCAATCAACTCGTGCGGCTTGTCGGACACAAAATAAGGCGCGATAACGGAAATTAACACGCAGCCCGGCGCGGCTTCCATCACGATTTGCGCGCGGCGGCTTAAGGTGCGGTTGCGCAGGGCGAAAAAACCGATAAGGCGGGTGGAATACGTTACCGCCAGCATACTGGCAAACAGCAGGAACGACTGCCAAGAGAGCAAATCCTTCATTCCTTCTCACCCCAAAGATAGGCGGCAAGCAGGCCGGAAATCGCACCCATCGGCACATACCAATGCCCGTCCACCGACAAATAAGTCCCGCACGCCACAATCAGGCTGATGAACCAAGGGCGTGCCGCCTTAAAGCTTTTCCACATACCGCGCAGCAGCACCAAAAACACGGCGGGAAACGCCATGCCGAAGCCCCACGCCGCGACATCGCCGAACATCGGCCCGACCGCCGCGCCAAACGCTGCAAAACCCGTCCAAGTGGTATAAAGGATAAAACACACGCCCGCATAAAACGGCATATTGAATGCCGGCAGCCCCATTGTTTTGCGCTTTTGAATTTCCGCAAACGCCATCGCCCAACTTTCGTCGCACATAAAAAACAGCGCAGGCATGGCTTTTCTCAACGGCATATCCCGCATATATGGCGCGATTGCCGCCCCCATCAGAATATGGCGCGAATTAATCATGAAGGTAACGGTGGCAATCAGCAGTATCGGCAATGGGTTTGCCCACAAGTTGACCGCCGCAAATTCCGAGCCACCGGCGAAATTCATGCCCGTCATCATCAGCATTTCCAGCCAACTCATGCCCTTCTGACCGCCCTGCATACCCAATATCAACGCCCACGGCAAAAGCCCGATAAGCATCGGCGAGGTTTCTTTGATGCCGCGTAGAAATTCGGATTGCGGGGAATTGGGGTGTGTCATTTTATTGGGGAGCTTAAAGAGGGTTTGAAGATAGAAAATGAGGGAAGGTATTATACACAGTCGGACAAACTTAAAAAGGTCGTCTGAAACGGGCTTCGATAAAGCAAAAATCATCTCCGCAAGACTTTAACACTTTTTAATCCTTGACAGGCATTTCACTATGAAAATATGCTAAATTTTTGATTAAAAACATCATTATTCATTAAGATAAACATTACGTTCAGCTTCGCACGGCAACCGCCCGGTCAATATGTTTCACACAAACAACAAAGTAAGCTACAATCCCAAGCATTTCCTTCCCTTTAGAAGCAAACCCTATTGCGCCCTACAAATAAAAGGTTTTCTTATGTTACAAGGCAGTTTGGTTGCCCTGATTACACCCATGAATCAAGACGGCAGCATCCATTACGAACAACTCCGCGATTTGATCGACTGGCATATCGAAAACGGTACTGACGGCATCGTCGCCGTCGGCACGACAGGCGAATCCGCCACCCTCTCCGTCGAAGAACATTTAAGCGTAATCGAAGAAACGGTCAAACACGTCAACAAGCGTGTTCCCGTTATCGCCGGCACCGGCGCCAACAACACCCTCGAAGCCATCGCGCTCTCCCGCGCCGCCGAAAAAGCCGGTGCAGACTACACCCTCTCCGTCGTCCCCTATTACAACAAACCCTCCCAAGAAGGCATTTACCAACATTTCAAAACCATCGCCGAATCCACCTCGATTCCGATGATTATCTACAATGTACCCGGCCGCACCGTCGTCAGCATGACCAACGACACCATCCTGCGCCTTGCCAAAATCCCGAATATCGTCGGCGTCAAAGAAGCCAGCGGCAACATCGGCAACAATCTCGAACTGATCAAACACGCGCCCGAAGGTTTCACCATCCTTTCCGGCGACGACCCCACCGGCCTGCCCTTCATGCTCTGCGGCGGACACGGCGTCGTTACCGTTGCCGCCAATGTTGCCCCCAAACTCTTCGCCGACATGTGCCGAGCCGCCCTTGCAGGCGATATTGCGACCGCTCGTAAATTAAATGACCGCCTGATTCCGATTTATAACACTATGTTCTGCGAACCAAGCCCTGCCGCGCCCAAATGGGGCGTATCCGCGTTGGGCAAATGCGACCCTTATGTCCGCCTGCCGCTCGTTCCCCTGACCGAAGCCGGACAGGCAAAAGTCCGCGCTGCATTGCAAGAATCCGGACAACTCACCGCATAAACCGCAAAGGTCGTCTGAAAACCGTTTCCAAATTTTCAGACGACCTGCCGTTAACCCATCACATCCCACAGGAAACCAATATGGCCTATATGAAACCTGTCGTCGTAGCAATCGCCCTGATCAGCATGACTGCCTGTTCAGGCAACAAAAAAGACCTGCCTAAGCTGGATTACCAAACCCAGACACGCAAAATCGTCAAATTAGAAGTACCACCTGATTTGACTAACCCCGATCAAGGCAATCTTTATCAAGTACCTGCGGGCAGCGGTGCCGTCCGTGCCAGCGACCTGAGCCGCCGCACATCGGCAACCCAACAAGCCGCCAACTCCGAAGTCCTCAAATCCGTCAAAGGCGTCCGTTTGGAACGCGACGGCAACCAACGCTGGGTTGAAGTCCAAGGTAAATCTCCTGCCGAAATTTGGCCTTTGCTGAAAGCATTCTGGCAAGAAAACGGTTTTGACATCAAATCCGAAGAACCCGGTATCGGTCAAATGGAAACCGAGTGGGCTGAAAACCGCGCGAAAATTCCGCAAGACGGCCTGCGCCGCCTCCTGGACAAAGTCGGCTTAGGCGGCATCTATTCCACCAGCGAGCGCGATAAATTTATCATCCGTATCGAACAAAGCAAAAACGGCACGACCGACGTCTTCTTCGCCCACAAAGGCATGAAAGAAGTTTACGCAGACAAAAACAAAGACACGACCACATGGCAGCCTGCCGCCAACGACCCCAACCTTGAAGCCGCCTTCCTCGCACGCTTCATGCAATATATGGGCGTCGATCAGCAACAAGCCGAAAACGCGCTGACCCAAAGCGTTGCCAAACGCAGTGGCAACGAATTGGCGCGAATCGACGGCAACACCCTGCTCGTCTCCGGCGACTACGGCCGCAACTGGCGCCGCACCGCGCTCGCCCTCGACCGTATCGGCTTGAATGTCTTAGGTCAAAACATCGAACGCCACGCCTTCTTGGTTCAACAGGCACCTAACGAAAGCGAAGCCGTTTCCACGAAAAAACCGGGCTTCTTCGGCCGTATGTTCGGCAAAGGCAAAAAAGTTGAGAAACCGGCAGCCTACCCCGAAATCATCGTATTCGTCGAGCCTATCAACGGCGGTTCACGAATCCGCCTTCTCAACAAAGACGGCAGCGCATACAACGGCAGCGATGCCTCTACGCTCATCAGTCGCCTGCATACCGAATTGCGCTAACCCGCTTTTCAAAACCTCCTGTCCGCAGGAGGTTTTTTTGCGCTTATCAAAAGCGACAAGCAAAATACAGTCATTCCCAAAATAGACCTGTCAATTTGAGACCTTTGCAATAACATAGGTTACTAAAATTTTATGCTCAATCTCATTTTCAAAATGCAAAAC
>ERZ772927.145-NODE-145-length-45976-cov-357.89_pt1 | contig 45976 bp, 33 predicted proteins | sample MGYA00512115_ERZ772927 | MGnify/ENA primary metagenome ERZ772927 (study PRJEB29015, sample SAMEA2737924) | human oral metagenome | biome: human oral; feature: human-associated habitat; material: dental | place: China | collected 2013 ... | reverse complement strand
GAGCTCAGCGAGCACGCCGGCGTCCTCAGCCGCAAGAACACCCACCTGGCCAACGCCCTCAGGGCGGCGCGCCAGGAGCTGGCGGCCCTGCACGAGGACGTCAAGGCCCTCCAGCTCCCGCCCCTGGCGCACGCCACCGTCCTGGCCGTGGACCCAGGCGCGCGCACCGCCGACGTCTCCATCGCCGGACGGCGCCACCGGGTGGGCGTGGGGCCCGCCGTCGTGTCCTCCTCCCTCCACCCGGGTGACGACGTCGTCCTCAACGAGCACCTCGTCATCACCGCCACCTGCCCCTCACCGCGCTTCGGGGAGGTCGTCACCGTCAAGGAGACCTACGACGACGGCACCGTCCTGGTCCTGGCCCGCCACGACGAGGAGCAGGTCCTCAGCCTCTCGGAGACCCTGAGCGACCACCGCCCTCGGGTCGGTGACGCCCTCGTGGCCGACCTGGCCGTGCGCATGGCACTGCGTCCCGTGGTGCGCTCCGAGGTCGAGGAGCTCGTCCTGGAGGAGGTGCCCGACGTCGGATACGGCGACATCGGGGGACTGGGCGAGCAGATCGAGCTCATCCGCGACGCCGTCGAGCTGCCCTTCCTCCACCCCGACCTCTACCGCGAGCACCGGCTCACCCCGCCGCGCGGGGTGCTGCTCTACGGGCCGCCCGGATGCGGCAAGACCCTCATCGCCAAGGCAGTCGCCGCCTCCCTGGGGGCCGGCGGGCGCGGCGAGGCCTACTTCCTCAACATCAAGGGCCCCCAGCTGCTGGACAAGTACGTGGGGGAGACCGAGCGGCGCATCCGTGTCATCTTCGCCCGCGCCCGGGAGAAGGCGGCCACCGGCGTGCCCGTTGTCGTCTTCTTCGACGAGATGGACTCCCTGTTCCGCACCCGCGGGTCCGGGCGCTCCTCGGACGTGGAGACCACCGTCGTCCCGCAGATGCTCGCCGAGATCGACGGCGTCGACGAGCTCGACAACGTCGTGGTCATCGGTGCTACCAACCGCGAGGACATGATCGACCCGGCCATCCTGCGGCCGGGCCGCCTGGACGTCAAGATCCGCATCGGCCGGCCGGACCGGCGCGGCGCCGCCGAGATCCTGGCGACATACCTGGCCCCCGACCTCCCCATCAGCGAGGAGCTCCTGGCGGCACACGGTGACGCGCAGGGCGCGGTGGACGCCCTCATCGAGCAGGTGATCGAGGCCCTCTACACCCGCCGCCGCGCCACCGAGATGGTCGAGCTCACCCGCGCCGACGGGGAGATCGAGATCCTCCACGTCGCCGACCTCGTCAGCGGCGCCATGCTCGCCAACATCGTCGACCGCGCCAAGAAGGCAGCCGTCAAGGACCTGGTCACCAACGGCAGGCGCGGCCTGACGTCCGAGCACCTGCGCCGCGCCGTCATAGAGGAGATCATGGAGAACGAGGGCCTGCCCGCCACCGTCCACCCCGACGACTGGGCCCGCGTCAGCGGGAGGCGCGGCACGCCGGTGGTCTCCATGAGCGTGCTCCAGCGCTCGCGGGAGGAGTGAGTGCCGTGGCGCCGGCGAGCACCCATCGGATCCCCGGCCGTGAGGTCACGGTCATGGGCCTGGAGACCGAGTACGGCATCCTCGGGGCCGAGCCCGAGGACGTCGTGGCCGCCTGCCTGGAGGCCGAGGGTGAGGCCGGGCGCAGCCGAGGCGTGCGCTGGGACTACTCCGGCGAGTACCCCCTGCGTGATGCCCGTGGCTTCGAGATGGACCGCGCAGCGGCCGACCCCTCCATGCTCACCGACATCCCCGGAGCCGCCTCTGTCGAGGCTCCCGTCCCCGGACGGGTGCGCACCACCGCCGTCGTGCGCCTGACCGCCCAGGAGGAGGCCTGGCAGCGCGGCACCGCCACCTGCGTGGGCACCGGCGGGCGCCTCTACGTGGACCACGGTCACCCCGAGTACGCCACACCCGAGTGCACCGGTGCCGCCCAGGCCGTCCTTGCCGATCGGGCGGGGGACCTCCTGGTGGCCAGCGGGGCCGAGCGGCTGCGCCGGCGCGGGGTGAAGGCCCGGCTGTTCAAGAACAACGTCGACGGCAAGGGCGCCACCTACGGCACCCACGAGAACTACCTCGTGCCCCGCGCCCTCGACTTCGACGACCTCGTCCAGGCCCTGGTCCCCCTGCTCGTGGTCCGTCCGCTCCTGGTGGGCTCGGGCCGGGTCGGCGCCGGCGCTATCGCCCAGGGCGCCGACTTCCAGATCAGCCAGCGGGCCGACTACCTGGAGAAGGTCGTCGGCCTGGGCACCACAGTGGACCGCCCCCTGGTCAACACCCGCGACGAGCCCCACGCCGACCCCCAGCGCTGGCGCCGTCTCCACCTCGTGGCCGGTGACGCCAACTGCTTCGACACCATCGCCTGGCTCAAACTCGGCATGACCGCCCTCGTCCTCCAAGTGCTGGCCGACGGCGTCCCCGCCGCCTGGCGCCGCCTGCGCCTGGCAGACCCCGTGGCCCAGGCCCGGGACGTCTCCCGTGACACCCGTCTTCAAGGCAGGCTGGATCTGGCCGACGGGCGGCGCCTGAGCGCCCTGGAGATCCTGGAGCACTACCTTCAGGCGGTGCGCAGCCACCTGAAGGACCACGGCCGCCCCGCGCCGGCGCCGCAAGGCGACCCCCTGCGCCCGGACCTGGCCGCGCTGGCCGACGGCGCCGACACCGATGGCGCCGAGACCGGCGCGATCCTCGCCTTCTGGGAGGCCTCACTGGCCTCCCTGCGCGAGCTGCAGGCCCAGTGCGCCGGTGGCCACGGGCCTAGGAAGTCGCAAGGGGTGGCCGGGCACCTGGAGTGGGTCGCCAAGAAGCAGCTCCTGGACGCCACCGCCCGCCGCCATCCCGGCGCCGGCGGACACGACGTCCTCCATGCCGTCGACCTGGCCTGGTCCGAGCTCTCCCCGGCCGGGAGGGGCCTGGCCGAGCGGGTGCCAGCCGGCGCCGACGCGCGAGGCGGGCTCAGTGACGAGGTGGTGGAGACGGCCCTCGCCGAGCCGCCCACCACGACCCGGGCCTGGCTGAGAGGTAGGCTCGTGAGCGACTTCCCCGGGCAGGTGGTCGCCGCCGGTTGGCACTCCATGGTCCTGGAAACCGGTGAGAGGGCCCAGCGCCGCCTGCCCCTGACCGACCCCCTGGCCTTCACCCGCACCGCCACGGTGCCGGCCCTCAAGGACGCCGCCGATGTCGTCGAGGTCCTCTCTCGCCTCACGGGCGAGCGTCCCGGCGACCCGGGGCGAGCCACCGAAGCAGTGACCACATCAGCCACCCTGTCAGGAGAGCAGACATGAGTGAGTTCGCCCAGCCGTCCCGCAGCCGCCAGGACGATCCCGCCCCCGACGACGACCCGACCCCCGGCCCCGCAGGCCCTGCCCGGGGCCAGGGCCTGGACTCGGTGCTGGACATGATCGACGACGTCCTGGCCGTTGACGCCCAGGAGTTCGTGCGCGGCTTCGTCCAGAAGGGCGGCCAGTGAGCACCAGCGCCCCGGGGCCGCGCGTCACCGGCCTGGAGACCGAGTTCGGCCTCCTGTGCGCCCCCGCGGGGCCGTCGGAGGCGGCGAAGGCGGACCTGCCGGACGTCGAGCGGGCGGCGGCGCTCATCTTCCGTCACCGGCCGGTCGGCTACCGCAGCACCAACCTCTTCCTGCCCAACGGCGGGCGCCTCTACCTCGACATCGGAGCCCACCCCGAGTACGCCACCGCCGAGTGCGTGAGCGTGCGCGACCTCGTCGCCCAGGACCAGGCCGGCCGGGCGATCCTGGCCGACATGGCCAAGCGCGCCGCCGCGGGCCTCGCCCAGGAAGGGACCACGGTCCGCTTCCACCTCCTGGCCAACAACACCGATTCGGCCGGCCACACCTACGGCTGCCACGAGAGCTACTCCGTGCCCCGCAGCCTGCTCGACGCCCCCGACGACGCATCGGCCGGCAGCAGTGAGACCACCATGGCGGTCCTCACCTCCTTCCTGGCCACGCGTCCCGTCCTGGTCGGCTCCGGGCGCCCACTGGCAGGCGGCCCGACGGAGCCGAACGACGGCAGCCGCGGTGCGGGGGAGGAGGCAGCCTGGGGTCTGTCACCGCGCGCCCCCCACCTGCAGGCCCTGACCTCGGCCGACACCACCGGGCAGCGCGCCCTGGTCAACACCCGCGACGAGCCCCACGCCGACGCGAGCCGCCTGCGCCGCCTGCACGTCACCTGCGCCGACACCACCATGGCCGAGCCGACAACGGGCCTGCGCAGCGCCGTGACCCTGCTGCTCCTGGACGCCCTTGAGGCCGGCTGGGACTTCACCGACCTGATCCTGGCCGACCCTCTGGTCACGCTGTCCGCACTGGGGGAGAGCCCCTGGGGGGACGTGCCCGCCACCACCGTCCAGGGCCGGTGCCTGAGCGCCGTCGACATCCAGGAGGCCTTCCTGGAGCGACTGACCTCCTACCTGGACGACGCCGGAGTGCCGGACTTCCTGCGCGGCGCCGAGCATCTGCTCACCGACCTGGCGCCCCGCGTCATCTCCGCGCTGCGCCACCACGATGCCGGTGGCATCGACACCGAGATCGACTGGGCCATCAAGCGTCGCCTCATGCGCGCCCAGCGCGAGCGCCACCCCCGGCTGAGCGGCCAGGCCCTGGAGACCCTGCGCTCGCGGGTGGACCTGGCCTACCACGACCTCAACGCCGAGACCGGACTGGTTCCGCGCCTGGTCGCCCAGGGGGCCATGGTGAACCTGTGCGATCCGGAGGAGATCGAGCGCGCCCGCCAGACGCCCCCGGCCACACGCGCCGCCCTGCGGGGGGCCTTCGTGGCGGCCTGCCTGGAGGCGGGAGCTGACTTCTCCGTCTCCTGGGAGAGCTTGCGACTGGACTCGCCGCCCACTGCTCCGGTGGACCTGCCGGATCCGCTGGAGACGAGCCACGAGGCCGCCGAGTCCCTGACTCAGCGGGTGCTGGACCTGCGCCCCGAGGAGATGCACCGCATCGACCTCGTGGGCCGCGGCGGCCTGGGTGCGCCGGGCTGAGACTCCTGAGAGCCGCCCTTCAGCGCTGTCAGCTGCCGGTTTCTCCCGTCTTTTCAACGGTCGGGCCCGGGTGCTCCCTGACGGCCCGGGGCCTGGTCGACCCTTGCGTGAAGTCCCGAGAAGGAGTAAACACTTAGGTATGCCTCACCAAAGACGCGAGGTGTGCTGCCTCTCGGGGTGACGTCTCTGGAGCGGCTCGTTCGGCATGTCGATCGCACAACTCGGGTCAGGTATTTCTCTGAGCAAGTCAATAATGATAATGATTTGCAAAATGGGATGGGAGCGGAGTAGATGTGCGGTCATCACGCCGGCGTGCCCGCCCAGGCGCGCCCCGGGGCTCCGGCATGAGGTCGGAGCGGTCACCGTGACCCGTGAGAACACGCAAGGAGAAAGCATGAGCACCACCAACCGCACGCCGGCCGCCACCGAACAGGACAGGCCCTCGGTTCACACCTCATCGCGCTCAGGTCTGGCCGACTCCGCCCTGGGAACCCGCAACCTCATGACGATCGCGGCCCTCGCCGTGGTCTCGATGATCCTGCTGGTACCACTGAACTACCTGGCTCCGGCGGCGGGAGCCTCCCGAGACGCAGTTCTCCTGGGCTGCGCGATCATGGGACTGTGGCTCGTTCCCTTCCTGCTGCCCGCCACCGTCGTGCGCCGCCCCGGCGCCGTCATGATCGCGGCCCTCCTCATGGGGATCATGAGTGTCTTCACCACTCCGACGGGTCCCGCCGCCATCGTCGGCACCCTCATCGGCGGGGCCTTCGTCGAGGTGCCCCTGGCCATCCTGCTCTACCGGAAGTGGACCTGGTGGTCCTTCCTCATCTCAGCGGCGACTTTCGGCCTGCTCAACGGCATCATGTACGTCTCCGTCATGAGTGCCTCAGCGGGTATGGCCTCGGCGAGCGCCGGCGTCGTCATCGCCGTGGTCTCGGCCCTGGTCGGCGGCGGCCTCACCATTGTCCTGACCCGACTGCTCAACCGCGCCGGCGTCGGCATCGATCACCGCACGGTCGGCCGTGCCTGAGATAGTGCCCGCCGTACCGGCTGCTCCGGAGGTGGAGCAGCCTCCGGAAGGGGTGGCAGAAGCGGCGCTGGTCAGCGTCGAGGGCCTGAGCGTCCACTACCTCGGACGCGAGAGCTGGGTCCTGGATGCCGTCGACCTGACCCACCTGCGCGCTCAGGTCACCGCCGTCATCGGCCCCTCGGGCTGCGGCAAGACCACCCTCGTGCGCGCGCTGTGCGGCCTCATCCCGCACTGCCTGCCCTCGGAATACGCCGGCAGCCTGAGACTGGCCGGCACCGAGGTCGCTGACGCCGCCGTCCAGAACCTGGCCCAGACCGTCGCCTACGTCGGCCAGAGCCCCGACGCCGCCGTCGTCACCCGCACCGTCCACGACGATGTCGCCTTCCCGCTGCAGAACCTGTGCCTGACCAGGCCGGAGATCACCGCGCGGGTCGAGCAGGCCCTGCGCGCGGTGGGACTCATCGAGCGCATCTGGGACGACCCCTGGACGCTTTCGGGCGGACAGCGTCAACGGCTCGCGCTCGCCGTCGCCCTGGCCATGCGCCCACAGCTCCTCGTGCTCGACGAGCCGACCAGCACCATCGATGCCACCGGCCGGGAGGATTTCTACGCCCTCATCTCCTCCCTGACCGCCTCCGGGACCGCGGTCGTCGTCATCGACCACGACCTCGACCCGGTACTGCCCATCGTCGACCAGGTCCTGGCCCTCAACGCCGACGGGCGGACCATCGCCGTCGGCTCGCCGCGGGAGGTCTTCATGAGCCACCGCCGCGAGCTGACCGACGCCGGAGTGTGGATGCCTCGAGCCCTGCGTGAGGCCGGCGACGACCTCCCCGCGGGGACGCAGGCCTCGGAGGCGGCCCTGACCTGTGCCGAGGCCGGAATCCGGGTGCCCCGGCTCGCCGACCTGTGCGCCGAGGGCGAGGTGCGCTACCTGGAGAAACAGGTGCGGGACTCCGCTGAGAGCTGGCAGCAGGTCGAGGCCATCGACACCCGCGAGGTACTCGCCGGCCGCCCCCGGCCCGAGCCCAGAACCAGTGTCGAGCTGGTCGACCTCGAAGTGCCGGGGCGCTCACCCCGGGTGTCCCTGCGTCTGGGTGGCGGCGAGCTCGTGGCGCTGCTCGGCCCCAACGGCGCGGGCAAGTCCTCGATCCTGTCCGCCCTGGCCGGACTCGTCCGCTCGCGGGCCGCCAAGGCGGTGGTCGGTGGCCAGGATGTCGGCAAGGGCAGGCACCTGGTTGGATACGTCTTCCAGAATCCTGAGCACCAGTTCGTGGCCACCACCGTCGGAGCCGAGCTCGCCGTCGGAGGGACCTCGCCGGAGCGGGTCGATGAGCTCCTTGAGCAGTTCCACCTGACCGCCCACCGGGACCACCATCCCCTGACCCTCTCGGGCGGCCAGGCCCGCAGGCTCTCGGTGGCCACCATGGTCAGCGAGGAGCGCGACGTCGTCGTCCTCGACGAGCCCACCTACGGGCAGGACTGGGACAACACCTGCGAGCTCATGGACTTCATCGACCAGCTGCGCCACCAGGGCCGCACGGTCATCATGGCCACCCACGACCTCGAGCTCGCCCTGGAGCACTGCACCCACATCGTCGCCCTGCCCGGGGCGGCCGGAACCGGAGCAGCGGACTCGCGCGTCGGTCTGCCCAAGCCCGCCCCGGTACCGCCCCGGCCCCAGCCACGGCGAGGCCTGTTCACCTCGCTCAACCCCTTCACCCTCTTCGCCTCGGTCCTGCCGGTCATGGTGATGGTCTTCGCCCTGCGCAACCATCACCTCAACCTGGGCATCCTGCTGACATCCTCGGTCCTCATCGTCGCCGCGCGCGCCTCCCTGAGACGCACCATGGCCTCGGTGGTCGCCCCCTGGGTGGTCGCTGCGCTCATGACCTGGATCTTCAGCAGCGGGGTCCACCACCAGGAGACGGCCGCGCGCCTCTACGACCTGGGTGACGCGGTGACGGGAGGCACCGGTATCGGCGCGCTCATCGCACTGGTCCTCGTCTCGGGCGTCTCCACCGACCCCGAGGCCCTCATCCGCACCCTGACCACCACCTTCCGCATGCCCTACCGCCTCGGGGCGGCGGGCACCGCGGCCATCGCCTTCATCACCCGCTTCCACGGCGACTTCGTCCTCCTGCGCACCGCCAGGGCGCTGCGCGGGGTCGGCGGCCGCTGGGGGATGCTCGCGCCTGTGGTCCGCTGGATCGGCTCCATCCTGCCGCTGATGATCCTGGCCATCCAGCACGCCGAGCGCGTCGCCCTGTCCATGGACTCACGCGCCTTCGGCGCCTACCGACGGCGCACCGAGATGACCGACGAGCCCTGGAGAGGACGCGACTGGGGAGTCGTCATTCTCACCTGGGCGCTGGCCCTCATCATCTGGAACACCCTCCGCTGAGGAGACAACCATGCCTAAGCAATCGATGCACCGGACGAGTCACCAGGAGGACGCAGGCGTCACCGTCGGCGAGCTCATCCGACCGGCGCGCCCGGCCATGATCGCGACCGGGCTGCTGACCGCCCTCGGAGCGCTGCTGTCCATCGTCCCCTTCGAGGCCATGCGCAACCTGGCAGCCATCTGGCTGGGCGAGACCTCACCGCAGGGCTGGCGCGGCAGCCCATGGACCTGGGCGGCCATCGCCGTCGGAGCGCTCTTCGCCTCCCAGGCCCTCTACCTGGCGGGCCTGGGGATCACACACCTGGCCGAAGCCCGGCTGCGCCACCACCTGCGCAGACAAGTCATCGAGGCTATCAGCGGCCTGCCCCTGGGGCGGGTGGCGCAGATCCCGCACGGCACCATCCGCAAGATGGTCTGCGACGACACCACCTCCATCCACACCCTCGTCGCCCACGTCCCCGGTGACGCCACCAACGCCGTCGTCATGGCGGCGGCGGGGACGGCCTACCTGCTGTGGACCGACTGGCGCCTGGCCTGTGCGCTGGTGGGGCTGTGGGTCCTCGCTCTGGGAGCGATGCTCCTGACCATGTCCGGCCTGTCGGGCATCACCGAGCGCTTCGGCGCCGCTCAGACCGCGCTGGCCGCCGCGACCGTCGAGATGCTCGAGGGCATCAAGGAGATCAAGGGCTTCCAGGCCACCGACGCCTCCCGCACCCGCTTCAGCCAGGCGCGCACCGAGTTCTCCAGCCTGTCCTACGAGTGGGTGAGCAGGTCCGGGAAGGCCATCAGCGCCATGACCGCCGTCCTGCGTCCCTCCACGGTCTTCGCCACGGTCGCGCTCCTGGCCGTCCTGTTCACCTCCCAGGGCTGGACGCCCCTGTCGGCCACCCTGCCGTTCTTCCTGGTGGCCCTCGGGCTGCCGGAGGGACTCATGACCCTCATCGGCCTCATGCAGCACATGTACGAGTCCAGGATGGCCGCCCAGGCCACCGCCGACCTGCTCTCCCTGCCACCGATGCCCGAGGGAACCCATGACGAGGGCGAGGGACTTGCGCCCGGGCGCGTCGACGTCGAGGACGTCACCTTCTCCTACGAGGCCGGCTCCCCGGTCCTGCACGGCGCCTCCTTCACCGCCGAGCCCGGAACCGTGACAGCGCTCGTCGGCCCCTCCGGCGGGGGCAAGTCGACCCTGGCCCGCCTCATCGCCCGCTTCTACGACGTCGACGACGGAGCCGTGCGCATCAGCGGCGTCGACGTGCGCGAGGCGACTTTCCCCTGGCTGCTCTCGCGCGTGGCGGTCGTGCTGCAGGACGTGGCCCTGGCCCACGAGTCCGTCCACGACAACATCGCCCTGGGACGCCCCGACGCCACCCGGGAACAGGTCGAGGCAGCTGCCCGGGCGGCCTGCATCCACGAGCGCATCGCACGTCTGCCCCATGGCTACGACACGATCCTGGGTGAGGAAGGCGGGTTCCTCTCCGGAGGGGAGCGCCAGCGCGTCACTCTGGCGCGCGCCTACCTCCAGGACGCCCCCATCCTCGTCCTGGACGAGGCCACCGCCCAGGCCGACCCGGCCTCCGAGCGCGACATCCACCAGGCCCTGTCCCGGCTCGCCGCCGGGCGGACCGTCATCATCATCGCCCACCGCCTGTCCACGATCCGCGACGCAGACCAGATCCTCGTCGTCGACGCCGGACGCATCACCGAGCGCGGCACGCACGAGGAGCTGCTGGCCGCCGGCGGACGCTATGCCGCCATGTGGCGCAGTCAGGACCTGAGTGAGGAGACCGACGCCGCCGCACTGACCGCCCAGATCGACCGGCTGAGAGCCGAATCCGCCGGGCAGGAGGAGAAGTAACCATGTGGAAGCTGCTGACGCGAGTCGTCAACGCCGCCGAGATGCGCACCATCATCGCCTGGTTCGTAGCCTCCGCCGTCCTCCAGGGCCTCACCCTGGCCCTCATGATCCCCTTCCTGCGCGCCCTCTACTCCCGCTCACAGTTCCTGACCGCCTGGCTGATCGCCGTCGTGGTCATGGCGGTGAGCGCCGTGCTCGTCGAGACCATCGCCATGCACCGCTCCTACCGGGTCAGTGTCTTCGAGGTCTGCGACACCATGATCGACCGCGTCGCCGATCACGTCCTGACCCTGCCGCTGGGCTGGTTCAGCGCCGAGCGGGAGGCCGCCGTCGTCAACGCCACCTCCAAGGAGGTCAACACCCTCTCCCACCTGGCCTCCATGGTGATCCCCAACCTGTGCAACGCCTTCATCGTTCCGCTGGTCATGCTCGGGGCCACCGCCATCGTCGAATGGCCCCTGGCGCTCATCATGGCCGCAGCCATCGTCCCGCTGGTCCTGACGTGGCGGCTCATGGGCGCCGCGACCACTCGCGCCAACGAGATGGAGGACCGCACCTCGAGCGCCGCGGCCGGACGCCTCGTGGAGTTCGCCCGACTCCAGCCCGTGCTGCGCGCCACCGGTGCCACCAAGACGGGCTGGGCGCCGGTGCAAGCCGCCCTGGAGGCCGACTCCGCCTCCACCCTGGACGGCCTACGGGTCAAGGGCAGGCCCGGGCAGTACTTCAACCTCATCGTCAACGTCGCCTTCGCCCTGGTCATGGCGGTGGGGCTGGCACGGGTCAGTGGGCACCGGCTCGACGTCGTCGCATACCTGGCGATCATGGCCGTCACCGCGCGCACGCTCCTGCCACTGACCAAGGCCGCCATGTACGGATCCGAGGCCGACAACGCGAAGGTCGCCCTACGGGCCGTGGGGGACATTCTCGACGCGCGTCCCCTGTCCGACCCCGAGCCCGGTCAGGAGATCGAGCCCCGGGGAACCACGATCGCCCTGAACGACGTCTCCTTCTCCTACGACGCAGGCCGCCCCGTCCTGGCGGGCGTCTCCTTGAGCGCACCGCAGGGGAGAGTGACCGCCCTGGTGGGCCCGTCAGGGGCGGGCAAGTCCACGATCCTGCGCCTGGCGGCCCGGTTCTGGGACGTCGACGACGGGACCGTCACCATTGGCGGCGCACCGGTCCGCTCCATGCGCGCCTCGACGATCATGGGCATGACCTCCATGGTCTTCCAGGACGTCTACCTGTTCGACACCACCATCCGGGAGAACCTGCGCATCGCCCGGCCCGAGGCCACCGACGCCGAGCTGGCCGAGGCCGCCCGGCGCGCCCGCCTGGACCGCGTCATCAAGGCGCTGCCGCACGGGTGGGACACGCAGGTCGGTCCCGGCGGAATGAGCCTGTCCGGCGGGGAGCGCCAGCGCGTCGCCATCGCCCGGGCCTTCGTCAAGGACGCCCCCATCCTGCTGCTCGACGAGATCACCTCGGCCCTGGACGGGGAGAACGAGTCCGCCATCACCGAGGTGGTGCGCGAGCTCTCCGAGGGGCGCACCGTCATCGTGGTGGCCCACCGCCTGTCCACCGTCCGCCAGGCCGACGAGGTCGTCTTCCTCGAGCCGACTCAGGCCGGTGCCCGCGTGGCCCAGCGCGGTACGCCCCAGGAGCTGGCTGCCGTTCCCGGCCCCTTCCGCGAGTTCATCGAGGCATCCACGGCCTCCTCGCGCTGGCACATCCGTCAGGGGTGAAGCGGGGCCGCTTCAGGTCAGACGACAGGGTGGGCAGACGCTGTCCCGTACCGGTTGGTATGGGACAGCGTTTCTGTTGCTATGAAAGCTCTCAGGACTCGATGAAACCTCCTGGTAATACTGAATGGTATCGTCAATACCAACCGGTACGGATCGATCTGGTGGTCGATCGGGTGCTCGGATCCAGGTAGTTGAACGAAAGGAGGGGGGCTTCATGGCCGATGTACTAGCCATCGAGGACCTTCACAAGCACTTCGGAAGCGGGCCGCACACGGTGAGAGCCAACGCCGGCGTCACTATGCGGGTGGGTGCCGGCGAGGTGGTCGGGCTCCTCGGGCACAACGGCGCGGGCAAGACCACGCTGGTCAACCAGGTGGTGGGGCTGCTGTGCCCGACCTCCGGGAGCATCAGGCTCGACGGGGTTGACGCCGTCGCCAACCCCGCTCTCGCCCGTCGCCTCACCAATGTCCAGGCTCAGGCCAATGTGCCCATCACGGGACTCACGCCCCTGATGGCGATCGACCTCGTGGGGCGTATGCGAGGAGGGCGTCCGCGTCAGACGCGCAGGCGCGCCGAGGAGCTCATCGAGGCCCTCGACCTGGGGGAGTGGGCGAGGACTCCCGCGCAGAAGATCTCCGGCGGTGTTGCCCGTCTGACTGCCTTCGCCATGTGCGCCGTCGTCCCCGGGCGCCTGGTCATCCTCGATGAGCCCACCAACGACGTCGACCCGGTACGCCGGCGCCTGCTGTGGGACCAGATCCGCCTTCTGGCCGAGGCCGGCGCGGCGGTCCTCCTGGTGACCCACAACGTACGGGAGGCCGAGCGGGCGGTCGACCGGCTCACCATCCTGGACCACGGCCACGTCATCGCCGAGGGAACCCCTGCGGCACTCGTGGCCGGCCACGGATCTCCCTTCGTCCTGGAGGTCAGCCGGACTCCCGGCCGGCGGATCGAGCCTCCCGCGGGAATGAGCCTGACGCAGCACGACGCCGTGCGAGCATCCGTGGCGGTGGACTCTGACTGTACGACCCAGGCCGTGGAATGGGCCGCTCATGCCCTCAAGGACGGAGTGATCGAGCGCTACGAGCTGGCACCGATCTCACTGGAGGACGTCTACGTGGACCTGACTGGGAGTACCGGCGAGGAGGTGAGCCGTCATGCCGCCTGAACCGTGTGAATCCGCGAGGGGCCCGAACCCTCCCGATGATTCGCGTCGCCCCCGTGCTGCCGCGTAAGCGCGGTGCGACTCCCGTCCCCAGAGAATCAGGAAATGAAGGAGAACATGATGTCTACTCCAACCAGTACGACGGCTGATCCGGACCAGACCAGTGGCACCGGCCTCGGGGAGGTGTCTCGGGTGACTCCGCTCTGGTACCAGCTCGGCCTGCTTGTTCAGTGGCAGTTCCGACGCAGCCTGCCCGTGCTCCCTCTCTTCATCATCGTCCAGACGCTGCTGTCCGTCTCCATGGTCCTGGGATACGGGCTCATTGCGGGCCACCCAGGCCGCGAGGCGAGTCTCTACCTGGCCGGCGGCGGCCCGGCGATCGCGCTCATCTCGCTGGGACTCATCATGACGCCCCAGTGGGTCTCCCAGTCCCGCACTGAGGGCAGCCTGGACTGGATGCGCACCCTGCCCGTCCCCAGGATCGCCTTCCTCCTGGCAGACCTCGCGATCTGGACCGCTCTTGCACTGCCCGGCCTGGTTGTGGGCGTCATCGTCGCCAACGCCCGCTTCGACGTCGACCTCGCCCCGCAGTGGTGGCTGGTGCCCGGCGCCGTGCTGGTCGCCCTGACAGCGGCCTGCATCGGATACGCCATCGCCACGCTCCTGGCTCCGGCCCTGGCTCAGATCCTCTCCCAGGTGCTCGCCTTCAGCATCATGCTGTTCTCGCCCGTCAGCTTCCCCGCCGACAGGCTCCCCGACTGGGCCCAGGAGATCCACCGCTGGCTGCCCTTCGAGCCCATGGCTCAGGTGGTGCGTGCGGGACTGTTCTCGCACGACGCCAGCATGCCCGCCCGTTCCTGGGGCCTCCTGGGCGGATGGTGCCTGGTGGCCGTCGCCGGAGCGTCATGGGCCCTGGGAAGGCGGCCCTGAGTCGGCCGGGATGTCCGCATGGTCGGAGACCGGTGGAGGGAGTGACGAACGTGGAGGGGGGAAGTGCCGTGAACCCCTTTCTGAGGGGCCTCCTCTACAGTGGGGGCATGACCGCCAGGAGCTCCGCCCGCGGGCCGAACAGTGACAGTGATGACTCCGGGGCCTCCGCCTCTGATGACATCAGGGAGGCGACGCGCGCCCTCAATGAGGCGATCACCGCCTTCTCCCGTGCGGTGGGGGCGGCCGGTCAGGGAGTGCGCCGGAGCAGTGAGAGTGCGGTAGCGGCCTCCCTGGACCTCGCCTCCCGGAAACTGGCCTCCGCCTCTACTGCAGTCAGCGGCGCCGCCCCGGGTCGGGGCGGTGGACGCCGTCGGAGCGAGGAGACCAGGGCGCGGATCCTTGCTGCTGCCAGGGAGGTCTTCGCTGCCAAGGGCTACGAGGGGGCGTCGGTCAGTGACATCGCCTCGGCGGCTGGATTCACCAAGGGCGCCTTCTACTCCTCCTTCCCCTCCAAGGAGGCCCTGTTCCTGGAGGTCGTCACCTGTGGTGAGGAGAGCTCGGATGAGGCCACTCGGGAGATGGCGAGCCCCGACCAGTGGGGCGAGCAGCTCCAGGAGCTTCCCATGGAGGATGTTGTCCTGCACCTGGAGACCTGGCTCTACGCGATTCGTCATGAGGACTCCCGGGACCGACTGGCCGGCAGCTGGCGCCGCTGGTTGCGAGAGACCTCTCTCATGGTGGCCCGTTCCCACGGACGCCGCGAGCCGAGCCAGCAGGATGAGGAGACGGCCTTCGGGCTCCTGGCGGTGGGCATCTTCGGCCGCGTGAGCGCCGCAGCCACCACCTCCCAGGAGGTCGAACCCATCATCCAGCGCCTGTCCAAGCGACTCCTTGAGGACGGTGGCAACTGACGCTCCTCCTCCGCCGAGAGCAACCTGTTTCGCATAGGGGTAAGGCAAACACGGCTGCCGTGCGTGAACGATGTTCTTCTCGGTTGAGGGAGAGGGCCTCGCGGTCAGGCGACCTGTTCCCGGTAGCGGAGGGCCACCAGCTCGGCGAGCGCCGGGTGGTCGCCGATGGGAGCGGCCACGACGTCGGCGCCCGTGGAGTGCAGGGCCCGGTGGAAACGCCCCTCCGCCAGCAGGTAGGTGGCCACGCCCACCCGCCTGGCACCCCGGGCCCGGGCCGTGCTCACCGCGTCACGGACACTGGGGCGCGCAGCCGAGAGGTAGGCGGGTGTCACCTCGCGCCCCAGGTGCGCCTCGAGCAGGCGAGTGATGGTCTCAACCTCCTCCAGTGCCGCCGCCTGGCGTGACCCGGCCGCGCCCAGGACGATGTGGTCGAGCCCCGCGATTCCGCCCAGGGATCCGGATGCCTCCCGGAGCCGCTGCGCGACGGCCTCCACCAGGTGCTCCTCGACCCCCAGGTGCCCGGTGACCGTCCCCGACCCGTGTCGCTCCACCGCGGCCGGTACGTCATTGAGGACGTGATAGCCGCGGGCCAGGAAGAAGGGCAGCACCACCGGATCCACCAGCCCCTCCAGGGCCGTGGCCGGGTCCGGGGGCTGAAGCTCGACGTAGCCGGTGCGTACCTCCACCCCCGGCAGGATCGTGCCGACGCGCTCAGCGGTGCGCGACAGAACCGAGGACGGCCCGGGCCGGCGCGAGCCGTGGGCCAGCAGCACCAGAGGACGAGTGCTCATACCGGCTCCACCACCAGAACCGCGTGCGTGTGAGGACGAGTCGGCTCGACCGGCCTCGGGGTGACGGGACCTCCGGCGGCGATCGCCCCCTCCAGGACAGCAGTCTCAGGCTCGTGGCCGCGTGGAGGATCGGCGTGGACCTCCTCAAGCACCTGCTCTGTCTCCTCTCGAATCTCTGTGGCAGCGGGGCGTGCCTTGCGGACCGCCAGGGTCAGGAAGGCCGCCCAGATCACCCCGAGCGCGCTGTACAACACGACCCCGGTTTGAGCCGAGGCCTCGGCCCAGGACAGTAGCACCCGCAGGTTCGTGGCCAGGATCAGCCCGCCGACGGCGGTGCCCAGCACCGCTCCGGGCAGGCGGGAGACCAGCCAGGCGGAGATCGGAGCGGCCACGAGCCCGCCGGCCAGCAGGGTCAGGACGATCCCGAGGCTGATGCCCGCGGTGCCCAGTCCGGTGAGGAATCCGGCTGAGGCCGCCAACGTCACCAGGAACTCCGAGGCCCCCACCGAGCCGACCACGGTGCGCGGCGCTGTGCGACCACCCGTGAGCAGCGTCGTCGTCACGACCGGCCCCCAGCCGCCACCACCGGTGGCGTCAACGAAACCGCCCACCAGTCCCAGGGGAACCAGGAGCCGCCTGCCGTGCGGCGAGCGCCGGCTACCGGATCCGCTGGGCGGGCGCAGGGCGAAGCGCCCCAGGACATAGGTCCCCAGCAGCATCAGCAGGCTCGCCGTCACCGGGGTCGCCGCGCGGGTCGACAGGTGAGACAGAACCGCGGCGCCGCTGAAGGCCCCCACCGCGCCGGGCAGCCCCAGCCGGACCACTAGGCGAGGATCGGTGTTGCCCAGCCTCCAGTGGGAGGCCCCCGAGGCCAGGGTCGTGCCGATCTCGGCCAGGTGCACGGAGGCTGAGGCCAGTGCCGGGCTCAGCCCGGCCAGAAGCAGCAGGGAGGAGGAGGTCATGCCGTACCCCATCCCGAGGGAGCCGTCGACCAGCTGGGCCGCCAGGCCGACGAGGGCGAGAAGAACAAGCTTGCGCATCAGTGACTCCAGGACATTCAGTCTGCATGCGCCGAGGAGGACTCACGCGGCCGGGTTCGCCGGCCGGGCCTCCTCGACGACTCGGTCAGCCCAGTACGGGCTCAGGGTGACGACGTCGCCGATGACGATGACCGCGGGGGCGGTCACGCCGTACCGGGCGGCGACGTCGGCCAGACATCGCAGCTCGGTGGTGGTCACACGCTGGTCGGGGTGGTAGCCGCGCTCGATGATCGCCGCTGGAGTGGCCGGATCGCTGCCGGCCTCCAGCAGGGAGGCGACCGAGTCCCGCAGCCGGGAGACCCCCATGAGCAGGATGAGGGTGTGGTCGCGGCGCTGGGGGAGCACCCCCAGATCCGCATGAGCCGTGATGACCGAGAAGCCGCGCGACAGCCCCCGGTGGGTGACGGGGATCCCCGCCGCCGCGGGCACGGCGATGGCGCTGGTGATCCCCGGGACGACCTCGACGGCCACGTCGGCTGCACGGCAGGCGGCCGCCTCCTCCCCGCCGCGCCCGAGCACGTAGGGGTCGCCGCCCTTGAGACGGACCACCCCCTTGCCGCGGCGGGCCAGGTCGACCAGGAGCGCGTCGATCTCCTCCTGACTCATGACGTGCCGGCCGCGCCGCTTGGAGGCGTCGATGACCTCCGTGCCGGGGTCAAGGTCCTCCAGGAGGTCCCGGGGCGCCAGCGCGTCGACGACGACCACGTCCGCCCGGCCCAGCAGCTCCAGGCCACGGGCGGTGATGAGGCCGCTGCTGCCCGGGCCGCCGCCCACCAGCGCCACCCAGCCATCCGCGGAACCGTCGGGTCCATGGGGAGAGACGTCGTGGGTCATGTCTCAGCCCCTGCCTGAGGAGGCGGCCGCAGCCGGTTCTCCGCGCCCTGCGCCTGCGAGCTGCACCATGCCCGCCCCGAGCGTGCCGCCCTCGTGGGCGTCGATGAGGAGGAAGGCGCCGTCGGACCGGGAGACCGAGTAGTCGGCCAAGGGCACCGGCGAGGCCAGACGCAGCCGAACCAGGCCGATGTCGTTGAGCTCCAGGTGGTCAGCGGGCACCGTGGTCAGGTCATCGAGGTCGAGGCGCCCCTCAATGGCGCGTACGATCGCCTGGACCGTCTGGGCGCCGTGCTTGAGCAGCACTCGCGCCCGGGGGCGCAGGGGCTCCTCGCTCAGCCAGGACACGCGGGCGTCGACCTCGGTGAGCACCTGGGGCGCGTCCCCCGCCGCGGCCAGGGTGTCACCGCGGGCGACGTCGATATCGTCGGTCAGGCGAACCGTCACCGACTGGCCCTCGACGGCCTCCTCCAGGCTGCGCTCGCCCAGGTCGATGCCGGCCACGCGCGAGTGCCTGCCCGAGGGCAGCACCACCACGGGGTCGCCGACGCGTACCGTGCCCGAGGCGATCCGCCCGGCGTAGCCCCGGTAGTCGCGCAGCTCGGGCCTCGGCGCCGCCCCCTGGGGGCGGATGACCAGCTGGACCGGCAGGCGGAAGGCGCCCTCCTCACGGGCGGTGGGCAGGGACTCCAGCAGCCCCAACAGGGTCGGCCCCTCGTAGAAGGGCGTGCTGGCCGAGGCCTCGACGATGTTGTCCCCCAGGAGCGCGGAGGTCGGCAGGACATGGATCTCGGCCACGCCCAGCTCGGCTGCCACGGCGCGGATATCGGCCTCGATGGCCGCGTAGACCTCGGCGGAGAAGTCCACTAGGTCGATCTTGTTGACCGCGACGATGACGTGCGGGACCCGCAGGAGGGCGGCGACCGCCAGGTGGCGGCGCGTCTGCTCCAGGACCCCGTTGCGGGCGTCCACCAGCAGCACGACGACGTCGGCCGTGGAGCAGCCGGTGACCGTGTTGCGGGTGTACTGCACGTGCCCGGGGCAGTCGGCCAGGATGAAGGAGCGCTGCGGGGTGGCGAAGTAGCGGTAGGCGACGTCGATCGTGATGCCCTGCTCGCGCTCGGCCCGCAGCCCGTCGGTCAGCAGCGCGAGGTCGGCGCTGGTCAGGCCCCGATCCAGGCTGACCTGCTCGACGGCGGCCAGCTGGTCGCGCAGCACGGACTTGGAGTCGAAAAGCAGGCGGCCCACGAGCGTGGACTTGCCGTCGTCGACGCTGCCGGCCGTGGCCAGCCGCAGCAGTGAGCCGGTGGCGGCGGCGCGTGCCTCGGCCTCGGCGGGGATGTCGGTGAGGGTGGGGGTGCTCATCAGAAGTAGCCCTCCTTCTTGCGGTCCTCCATGGCCGCCTCGCTCAGGCGGTCATCGGCGCGGGTGGCTCCCCGCTCGGTCAGGGTGGAGGCGGCGACCTCCAGGACGATGTCGTGGTTGGTGGCGGCGGTGGACTCGACGGCGCCGGTGCAGGACATGTCGCCCACAGTGCGGTAGCGCACGGTGCGGGTGACGACCTGCTCGCCGTCGCGCAGCCGGTTGACGCCGCCGGCCGCCAGCCACATCCCGTCACGCAGGAAGACCTCGCGCTCGTGGGCGTAGTAGAGGCCGGGCAGGGCGATGTCCTCGCGCTCGATGTAGCGCCACACGTCCAGCTCGGTCCAGTTGCTCAAGGGGAAGACCCGCACGTGCTCACCGGGGCGGTGGCGGGGGTTGAGCAGGTTCCACAGCTCGGGGCGCTGGTTGCGCGGGTCCCACTGGCCGAACTCGTCGCGCAGGGAGACGATGCGCTCCTTGGCCCGGGCCTTCTCCTCGTCGCGGCGCCCTCCGCCGAAGACGCCGTCGAAGCCGCCCTCCTCGATGGCGTCGAGAAGCGGAATCGTCTGGAGCGGGTTGCGGGTGCCGTCGGTGCGCTCGCGCAGACGGCCGTCGTCGATGTAGTCCTGGACGCGGGCCACCACGAGCCGCAGACCGAGCTCCTCGACCGTCCGGTCACGGTAGGCCAGCAACTCGGGGAAGTTGTGACCGGTGTCCACGTGCAGGACGGGGAAGGGGATCGGAGCGGGCCAGAAGGCCTTGCGCGCCAGGTGCAGCATGACCACGGAGTCCTTGCCCCCGGAGAACAGCAGCACGGGGCGGCGGCACTCGGCGGCGATCTCCCGGATGACGAGGATGGCCTCGGCCTCCAGGACGTCAAGGATGTCCAGGGCCTCAGCGGTGGCGGGGGCCCGGGAGAGGTCGGCCAGGCCGGCCGGTTCGAGCTCCGGCGTCTGATGGGGGGCGGAGGAGGGGGCTGGGGCCGGACGGGTGTGGGTCAGGGTGATGCTCATAGGTGGATTCCGCATTCTGTCTTGGTGAATCCGGCCCAGCGGCCGGAACGGGGGTCGTCTCCGGGCTTGACTCGCGCCGTGCACGGGGCGCAGCCGATCGAGGGGTAGCCGTCGTACAGGAGGGGGTTGATGAGCACTCCGTGCTGGTTGGCGTAGCCGGTCAGCTCCTCCATGCTCCAGGCGGCCAGGGGATTGATCTTGACGATCTCGTGGGTGGCGTCCCAACCGATCAACGGTGTGTGGGTGCGGGTGGGGGCGTCCTCGCGGCGCACCCCGGTGGCCCAGGCCTCGTAGCCGCTCAGGGCCCTCGCCAGCGGCTCGACCTTGCGCAGACGGCAGCAGGCGGCCGGGTCCCGCGACCACAGATCCGGCCCGTAGCGCTCGTCCTGCTCGGCCAGGCTCAGCTCAGGAGTCACGTCGACGACGGTGACGTCCATGGTGGCGGCCACGGCGTCGCGGGTGCCCACGGTCTCGGTGAAGTGGTAGCCGGTGTCCAGGAAGAGGACGTCGACGCCGGGCAGGACCCGGGAGACCACGTGCGGCAGGACGGCGTCGGCCATGGAGCAGGCCACGGCCAGCGTGTCGGGGAAGTTCTGGGCCGCCCACTGGGCGACGTCGAGGGCCGGGGCATCGTCACCGAGCTCGCGCGCACCGGCCTCGGCCAGAGCGCGCAGCTCCTCGGTGGACCGCAGCGGGGCCGAGCCGGCTCCCCGTGACCTCGAGGCGGCAGGAGCACGGTGCGCCACGTTCAGGGATGCCTGGGCGCGGTCAGTGGTTGTGGCGCTCACTGCAGGGCCTCCTCATCGGCTCGGTGCGCCCATTGGGCGAAGGTCTCCTCAGGGAGGCGCTGGTCCAGGTAGCGGCGCACCAGGCGCTCGACGTAGTCGACCAGGCCGGAGGCGGGAACCTTCAGGCCCCGCACCGTGCGACCCAGGCCGGCCTCGGCACGCCCGTCGGAGGCCAGGCCACCGCCCAGGTGCACCTGGAAGCCGGGCATCTGCTCGCCGTCGACCGTGATGATCTGGCCCTTGAGGCCGATGTCCGCGATCTGGATGCGGGCGCAGGAGTTCGGGCAGCCGTTGACGGTCAAGGTGATGCGCCGCTCCAGGTCGGTGTCGGCCAGGCGCGCGTCGAGCTCGGCCGAGACGCGCGCCGCCAACTTCTTGGTCTCCACGATCGCGAACTTGCAGAACTCCAGCCCGGTGCAGGCCAAGGTCGAGCGGGTGAAGGCGCCCGGGGTGGGATCGAGCCCCAGCTCCCGCAGACCGGCGACGGCGTCGTCGACCTTCTCGGCAGGCACGTCCAGGAGCAGCAGGTTCTGCAGCGGGGTGGTGCGCACCCGGTCCGAGCCGACCCGCTCGGCCAGGTCTGCCAGGCCCAGCAGGACGTCCCCGCTCAACCGGCCGACGGGCGGCTTGGCCCCCACCCAGAAGCGGCCGTCTTTCTGCTCGTGGACGCCGATGTGGTCGGAGTCCCCGCTCGGCTCCTCAGGGGCCGGGCCATCGGGCAGGGCGCGCCCCAGGTAGTCGTCCTGGAGGACCTGTCGGAACTTCTCCGGCCCCCACTCGGCCATGAGGAACTTCAGCCGGGCCTTGTTGCGCAGGCGACGGTAACCGTAGTCGCGGAAGATGCGGATGACGCCGTACCAGACGTCCAGGGCGTCCGCCGGCGTGACGAAGGCCCCCAGCCGCTGGCCCAGACGCGGGGCAGTGGACAGGGCTCCGGCCACCCACAGGTCGTAGCCGGGACCGAGCTCAGGGTGGTTGACCCCGACGAAGGAGACGTCATTGATCTCGTGGAGGATGTCGAGGCTGGGGGAGCCGGTGATGGCCGTCTTGAACTTGCGGGGCAGATTGGCCAGCTCGGGGTCACCCAGGTAGGTGTCCTTGATGGCGCGGGCCAGCGGGGTCGGATCGATGACCTCGTCCTTGGCGATGCCGGCCACCGGGGAGACCAGGAATCCCCGAGGCGTGTCCCCACAGCCCTCAATCGTGGTCAGTCCCACCGACTCCAGGCGCTGCCACAGCTCGGGCACGTTGTCGATCTCCACCCAGTGCAGCTGGATGTTCTGGCGGTCAGTGATGTCGGCGGTGCCGCGGGCGAAGTCGTTGGAGACCGAGCCCAGTACCCGCAGCTGCTTGCGGCTCAGGCTGCCACCATCCAGGCGCACCCGCTGCAGGAAGTAGCGGTCGGACAGCTCCGAGGCCTCCAGCTGGGCGGTGCGGCCGCCGTCGATCCCCTGCTTGCGCTGGGTGTACAGACCCCACCAGCGGAAACGGCCGTTGAGGTCATCGGGCGCGATGCTCTCGTAGCCGCCGGGACCGTAGATGCGCATGATCCGGTCGCGCACCGCCAGCGGGTCCCCGTCCTGCTTGAAGGCCTCGTTGTCATTGAGCGGCTTGCGCCCGTCGAGGGCCCACTGGCCGTTGGAGCGGGCCTTGCGCGGTGGGCGCAGGGTGCGGGCGGGTGGCGTGACGGTGGTGGTCATTGCTCCTCCATGACGGTGGCGTGTCATTGGCGTATGAGGAGCGTCCGGGGGCGGCCTGGTGTGCTGCTGCGTGTAGAGCCTGCAGGGCCGTTCGGTTGGCGTCAGCCGTCTCAACGGGGCCTTCCGGACGCTTCATTGCGCCGGATACCTCGTTGCGGGGGAAGTCCCCGTGGTGTCAGGCGCTGGTCAGGCCCGACAACACATGACCGCATGGGCACGCAGAAGATCAGCGGGATAGGTACCGCTGAAGAGCGCTGCGTGAGAGAAGGTCATGGCCGAAACATTAACCATGCTTTTACCTGGCGACAAGCAGGAATGATCTGTGCTTCGAGTCACGGCAGGGGCGTTGGGGATGCACTTTAACCCGTCAGGACGCGGAATAAGATCGCGCTGCCGCACAGGGCGCCGGTAGCGTTCTGCGGCAGCGGATAGGCGAGATATGGGACCTTGGGCCTGGGACTGCGATCAGGCGCCCAGCTCGCGGTCCCTCTCGGTGATGGCCTCGAAGGCGCGCACGACGGCGTCGGAGAAACCGGCCCGCTCCAGGGCCACCATGCCCGCCACTGTTGTCCCTCCGGGGGAGCAGACCGCGTCAATGAGGTCGGCCGGGGTGCGGCCGTGGCCTCCCTCGGCGGTGCGCTGAGCCTCGGTCTGCACGGTGCGGGCGGTCCCCAGCACCGCCTGCGCGACGATCTGGACGGCCTGGGCCTTGGGGATACCTCCCATGACGCCGGCGCGAGCCAGGGCGTCGATGAAGGCGCTCACCAGGGCGGGGGAGGAGCCCGCCAGACCGATGAAGGAGGAGAAGTCCTTCTCCTCCAGGACCACGGTGCGACCGATGGTCTCCATGAGGGTGCGTACCGTCTCCAGGTCCTCGGCACTCGCACTGCTGCCAGGGGCAAGTGCCGTCATCGACTCGCCCACGGAGGCGGCCATGTTCGGCATGGTGCGCACCACCCGGGTACCGCTCGGCAGCATCGACTCCAGGCGCTCCAGGGTCAGGCCGGCGGCGATGGAGACCACCAGGGGGCGGCTGGCGGCGATGGCCTCCGACAGCCGGGGCAGGACATCGGGGATGACGTAGGGCTTGAGGCCCACGATGAGGACGTCGCTGCGTGAAACCAGGTCGGCGGCGTCGGGCACGTGGACGGCCCCGACCTGCCCGGCCAAGCGCTCGGCAGAGCCGTGCTTGCTGGTCAGCAGCAGGTGCCCGGCCGGTGTTCCCGCGGCCACGGCCCCTCGCACAATGGCGCTGACCATGTTGCCGGCGCCGATGAACCCGATACGCATGAAGGCCTCCTGCTCGTGAGCGACATGAGGCCATCACCGTACCGCGGTGGCGCGCCAGGCAGTGCGACTTCCGGGGCGCCGGTGGCCTTCAGAGCACCATGGCGGCGATCCACCCGGCGATGAGCAGCGGAATGTTGAAGTGCAGGAAGGTCGGGATGACCGAGTCGCGCATGTGGTCGTGCTGCCCGTCGGCGTTGAGCCCGGCCGTGGGCCCCAGCGTGGAGTCCGACGCCGGTGAGCCGGCGTCCCCCAGGGCCCCGGCGGTCCCGATGAGGGAGACCGTGGCGACCGGCGAGAAGCCCAGGGAGACGCACAACGGCACGTAGATCGCGGAGATGATCGGCAGGGTGGAGAAGGACGAGCCGATGCCCATCGTCACGATGAGGCCCACGAGCAGCATGACGAAGGCGGCGGCGGGCTTGGAGCCCGCGAACAAGGAGGTCGCCGACTTCACCAGCGGCTCGATCTGCTTGGTCTCCTTCAAAACGGCGGCGAAGCCCTGCGCCGTGATCATGATGAGCCCGATGAGCGCCATCATCCGCATGCCGCCGGTGAAGACGTCGTCGGCCTCAGCGATGGTGACGACCCGGGTGGCCATGAACAGCAGCAGACCGATCAGGGCCCCGACCAGGAGCGGGTCGGCTTTGGACTCCGTCCAGGTCAGGATCGTCTGGACCACGAAACAGGCGAGAACAGCTATCAGTGCCACGACGACCTTGACAGGCTTGACCTCGACCGGGCCGGAGACCTCATCGCCCGAGCCGGCGTTGCCGCCAGTGTCGATCCGGTAGACGCGGGGCTTGCGGTAGGTGACGAACACGGCGATGAGCAGCCCCACGAGCATGCCTAGTGCCGGGATCCCCATGGCCTGGGTGGCCGGGACCTGGGAGACGTCCAGGCCCGCCTCCTCGATGTTGGCGTAGAGGATGTCGTGGAGGAAGACCCGCCCGAAGCCCAGGGGCAGGAACATGTAGGTGGTCACCAGCCCGAAGGTGATGGCGCAGGCCACGGCGCGACGGTCCAGCTGCAGCCGGCTCATGACGATGAGCAGCGGAGGGACCACCAGTGGGATGAAGGCGATGTGAACCGGGATGAGGTTCTGACTCATGACAGCCATGGCCGTGAGTCCGCCCAGCACCAGCATGGTAGTGGTGCGCACGGCCCTGCGGGAGGCGGACTCGTCCTTGTTCTCAATGCGGCCGATGAGCCAGTTCGCCAGCAGCTGGGGCAGGCCCGAGTGCGCCACCGCCATGGCGAAGGCCCCCAGCAGCGCGTAGGACAGGGCGATCTTGGCCCCGGCGGCCAGCCCGTCCTGGAAGGCGACCATGGTGCGGCTGATGCCCAGGCCGGCGCTCAGCCCGCCCGCGAGCGCCCCGACGAACAGGGACAGGACCACATGGACGCGCAGCATCGCCAGGATGAGCATGACCAGGACGGCGAGGATGATGGCGTTCATAGGGGCCTTCCGATGGGGCCGGCTGTGTGGGGCTTCGTGAACGAATCTGGGTGAACTCGTGCGAATCGAGGTCGATTGTGCCAGGCGAGCGTGACGGGGACGTATCGTGGACCGATGAGCGAGAACCCGAAGAACGTCACCGTCGACTCCGCACCGGCCCGCCGCGCCCTCGTCACAGGGGCCTCCACCGGTATCGGAGCCGCCACCGTCCGCCTCCTGCGCTCCCACGGGTGGGAGGTCGTCGCCACCGCGCGGCGGGTGGAGCGTCTTGAGGCGCTGGCCGCCGAGACCGGCTGCACATGGGTGGCCGCCGACCTCCAGGAGCCCGACGACGTCGAGCGTCTGGCCGGCGAGGTGCTGGCCGAGGGAAGCATCGACGCCGTCGTCAACAATGCCGGTGGCGCGCTGGGGGTCGACCCGGTCGCCGAGGGCAGCGCCCAGGAGTGGGCCACCATGTATGAGCGCAACGCGCTCGCGGCCCTGCGCGTGAGCCAGGCCTTCCTGCCCGGGCTTCGGGAGCGGGGCGGGGACCTGGTCTTCCTCACCTCCACGGCGGCCCACGACACCTACCCCGGTGGGGGCGGATACGTGGCGGCCAAGCACGCCGAGCGGATCATCGCCAACACGCTGCGCCTGGAGCTGGTGGGGGAGCCGGTGCGCGTCATTGAGATCGCCCCCGGCATGGTGGCCACCGAGGAGTTCTCCCTCAACCGTCTCCACGGTGACGCCGAGGCGGCCGCGAAGGTCTACGCCGGTGTCGCCGAGCCGCTCAGTGCCGACGACGTCGCCGCCTGCATCGCCTGGACGCTGGAGCTGCCCGCCCACGTCAACATCGACTCCATGGTGGTGCGGCCACGGGCCCAGGCCTCCAACACGCTGGTGGCCCGGGAGCAGTAGGGGAGCGGGACGGCCAGACATAGGTGGCCCACAGGCTCGACCTGCCCCGGGCACAGCGCGGGTTCCTAACGTCTCTTCCAGCCCCGGCCGGGCCGGGAACCAGACTGAAAGGACACCCATGACCAAGCACGTCTCCTCCGGTGGCGAGGCCACTTCCTCCTCGCGTGACGCGGCCACGGAGAGCCTTCCCATCAGGGAATCCGCCGACGCCACCGATGCCGCTGCGCAGCACCTGCCGCAGGGCGCCGTAGGCGGCCCCGGCAGTGATGGCAACACTGACGGCAGCTCGGGCGTCAAGGACCTCAAGGCGGCTGCGGGTAGCGCTGACTCAGGGGCAGTGAGGACCGAGGCTCTCTCCAAGGACGTCACGCCGGACTCCGCCAAGGGCTCCGGGGCGGCTCACTCGGCTGCTGGCAGCAGCACTGCCGACACCCGGCTGGGCGGGGCGTGGGTCTCCCCGGATGCTCAGAACGCCGCCACCATCGGCGTCGTGCCCTCCACGTCCGCGGCGACCAAGAAGGCCCGAACCAAGGCGCGTGGGCCCTGGTACCGCCGTCGCGCCGTCGTGGGCGCTGCCGGGGTGGCGCTGCTGGCGGGCTCCTTCGGGGCCGGGTGGGGGACCAACGAGCTCCTCAGCTCCCACTCCCAGCACGGTCAGGCCCAGCAGCAGGGGGCCGGCAACGGTCAGGGCATGCCCGGAGGGGGCCAGGGAGGTCCCGGCGGGGGAGGCCCCGGTGGTCAGGGCGGGCCCGGTGGGCAGATGCCCGGAGGCGGCCCCGGCGGACAGGGAGGCCCGGGCGGCCAGAACGGCCAGGGCGGTCCGGGAGGAGGCTCCGGTGGAGCCGGCCGGACCACCCCCAACGGGGACGCCTCCAGTGGCTCGGGCTCGAGTGGTGGCCAGCAGTCGGGCTCCGGCTCGGGTGATGGCAAGCAGAAGGGTGGCTCAGGCTCCTCGGGCGTCCTCCAGCAGCAGGACGCCTCTCCGAGCACGCAGAGCTGAGGCCGCCGGCACGGCCGCCGCCCACAGATCACCATTTTCTTCACAGGCGACGCGTATTCGTGTCGCCTGTGAAGTTCTTGTCGGTGTGTGCAGATTCGGTTACGGTCGCTGGCACACCTCGCAGCGCTCACCCTGATGACACGGAGGAGAGGAACCCGATGACTGACGCACACCCCCGCATGGCGCTGGGCACCATGCACTTCGGAACCCGCCTGTCCGCTACCCAGTCCCGTGAAATCCTCGACGCCTACCTGGATCTGGGCGGCCAGTGGATCGACACCGCGAACTGCTACGCCTTCTGGGGAGCCGAGTCCGGCCTCGGGGGCCAGAGCGAGACCGTCATCGGTCAGTGGCTCGCTGATCGCGGCGTGCGCGACCAGGTGAGGATCAGCACCAAGGTCGGTGCGGAGCCGACCCGCCCCCACGGCTTTCCGGGCGCCGTGGAAGGTCTGGGTAGGGGCACCGTCAACCAGGCCATCCGGGACAGTCTGCAGCGCCTGCAGACGGAGCGTGTCGACATGTACTGGGCCCATATGGAGGACCGGGAGCAGTCGGTCGCGGATGTCGCAGAGACCTTCGGCGCCCTGGTTGACCAAGGGCTGACCGCACGCATCGGGCTGTCCAACCACCCGGCCTGGTACGCCGCCGCAGCCAACGTGCACGCCCAGCAGCGGGGCTCAGCCGGCTTCAGCGCCCTGCAGCTGCGGGAGTCGTACCTCCACCCGAGGCCGGATACCCCGGTTGAGGGCGAGGACCACCCCCACGGGATGATGACCATCGAGAGCAAGGACCTTGCTGAGCGCTGCGGGCTGGACCTGTGGGCCTACACGCCGCTGCTGACCGGCGCCTACGAGCACCCGGAGCGCCCGCTGCCTGAGGCCTACAGGCACCCGGGGACTGACAAGCGGCTGACAGCGCTGCGCACGTGGTCGCAGCGTCTTGCCATGAAGCCGAGCCAGGTCGTCCTGGCCCTTCTCAACGCCCAGCAGCCGACGATCACCCCGATCGTGGGCGTCAGCAGTGTCGCCCAGCTCACTGACGCCATCGAGGCCACGCGCTTCAGCCTCCCTCAGGAGGCCGTCGAGGAGCTCAACGCAGCCGGCTAGAGGTACGGCTAGACCGAGCGGCTCCGAGCCGGCGACCAGCAGCACCGCCCACAGATCAACATTTTCTTCAAAGGCGACGCGTATTCGTGTCGCCTTTGAAGTTCTTGTCGGTGTGTGCAGATTCGGTCGCTGGCGCTGGGGTCGGGTCTGGGCTAGGGAAGGTGGTGCCCGCCGCTATTCCACCGCCGGGTGTGGGGAGGATGACGCCGCCAAGCCGCGGCGTGAACTGGCCCCGGCGGCACGCCCCCCACTACACTCCCCGGAGCAAAGGCACTGACCCGGCCATCACCGGCGAGCCTCCGGAAGAACCGGACCCCGGCGCACCAGCGTCGTCGGCCCTCAGTAGAACCGGACGGGACAGCCCGTCACAGCTGGAAACGAAGCGGTCGTGCACACCGTCCCTCTCAGGGCGCGCAGCACGGCAAGCGAGGTGGTACCGCGGTGCGGCACCAGCCGGGCACCAGTCCCGGTCGGGAGCCGACGTCGTCCTCGTCAGGCCCCGGGCACCCGCCCGAGGCGGCAGGAACGAGTGAGACGAGAGCACACCGCGATGGCTGAGAAGATGGCTGACAGCACCACCGCCGACGGCAGCGAGCCGACCGGCGCCGCCTTCTACCCCCTGCACCGCCCGGGGGAGCAGATCGATCCCTCGCCCTCCTTCCCCGCCATTGAGGAGGACGTCCTGGCCTACTGGAAGGCCGACGGCACCTTCCAGGCCTCCATCGACAACCGCGGCGAGCCCTGCGACGAGTTCGTCTTCTACGACGGCCCGCCCTTCGCCAACGGCCTGCCCCACTACGGCCACCTGCTGACCGGCTACGTCAAGGACGCCGTCGGGCGCTACCAGACCCAGCGCGGCAAGCGCGTCGAGCGCCGCTTCGGCTGGGATACCCACGGCCTGCCCGCCGAGCTCGAGGCCCAGCGTCTGCTCGGCATCGACGACGTCACCGAGATCACCCGCCCCGGCGGCATCGGCATCGAGAAGTTCAACGAGGAGTGCCGCAGCTCTGTCCTGCGCTACACCAAGGAGTGGGAGGACTACGTCACCCGCCAGGCCCGCTGGGTCGACTTCGACAACGACTACAAGACCCTCGACCCCGACTACATGGAGTCGGTGCTGTGGGCCTTCAAGCAGCTGTGGGACAAGGGACTGGCCTACCAGGGCTACCGCGTCCTGCCCTACTGCTGGCACGACCGCACCCCCTTGAGCAACCACGAGCTCAAGATGGACGACGACGTCTACCAGGACCGCCAGGACAACACGGTCACGGTGGGCCTGCGCCTGGAGGAGCCGCTGCGCCAGGGCGCCGAGCGCCCCGAGCTGGTCCTCATCTGGACCACCACCCCCTGGACGCTGCCCTCCAACGTGGCCATCGCCGTGGGGCCCGACGTCGAGTACGCGATCGTCCACGTCGACGAGGACCTCGACTCGCCGGTGGCCGGTCAGGACGTCGTTATCGCGAAGGACCTGCTGGGCTCCTACGCCCGCGAGCTCGGCGAGGACCCGCAGGTGCTGGCCACCTGCACCGGGGCCGACCTGGTGGGGCGGCGCTACCACCCGATCTTCGACTACTTCGACGACGCCGCCCACCGTGCCGAGGGCGCCGCCCCGGGGCCGAATGCCTGGACGATCATCGCCGCCGACTTCGTGACCACCTCCGACGGAACCGGCCTGGTGCACATGGCCTCGGCCTTCGGTGAGGACGACATGATCGCCTGCTCCGAGGCCGGCATCGAGACGGTCGTGCCCGTCGACGACGGCGGCTGCCTGACCGAGGAGATCCGCGACTACGCCGGGCTGCAGGTCTTCGAGGCCAACAAGCCCATCGTTGCCGACCTGCGCGACGGCACCGGCCCCCTGGCCCGCCGTAACGAGAGCTGGCGCGCCGTCCTGGTGCGCCAGGCCTCCTACGTGCACTCCTACCCGCACTGCTGGCGCTGCCGCAAGCCGCTCATCTACAAGGCCGTCTCCTCCTGGTTCGTGCGCGTCTCGGCGATCCGCGACCGCATGGTCGAGCTCAACCAGGACATCGACTGGTACCCCGGCCACATCAAGGACGGCATCTTCGGCAAGTGGCTGGCGAACGCGCGTGACTGGTCGATCTCCCGCAACCGTTTCTGGGGCGCGCCCATCCCGGTGTGGGTCAGCGACAACCCCGACTACCCGCGCACCGACGTCTACGGCTCCTACGCCGAGCTGGAGCGCGACTTCGGTGTCAAGGTCACTGACCTGCACCGCCCCTTCATCGACACCCTCGTGCGGCCCAACCCCGACGACCCCACGGGCAAGTCCATGATGCGCCGCATCCCCGACGTCCTGGACTGCTGGTTCGAGTCCGGCTCCATGCCCTTCGCCCAGGTGCACTACCCCTTCGAGAACGTCGAGTGGTTCGAGTCCCACAACCCCGGGGACTTCATCGTGGAGTACATCGGCCAGACCCGCGGCTGGTTCTACACCCTCCACGTCCTGGCCACCGCCCTGTTCGACCGGCCCGCCTTCACCTCCTGCGTCTCCCACGGCATCCTCCTGGGTAACGACGGGGCCAAGATGAGCAAGTCGCTGCGCAACTACCCGGACGTCTCCATGGTCTTCGACCGCGACGGGGCCGACGCCATGCGCTGGTTCCTGCTCTCGGCGCCGGTCATGCGCGGAGGCAACCTCGTGGTCACCGACAAGGCCATCCGCGACACCGTGCGCCAGGTGGTGCTGCCGCTGTGGAACACCTGGTACTTCTTCGCCCTCTACGCGGGCCAGGTGGGTCAGTCCGGCTACGTCACGAGCGGCGTCGACCTGGACGACGCGAGCCTGTTCGCCAAGCACGGCGGTCTGCACGTCATGGACCGCTACGTCCTGGCCCGCACCAAGGACCTGACCGAGACGGTGGCCGCACAGATGGACGGCTACGACATCACCGGGGCCTGCGCCAGGATCCGGGACTTCCTCGACGTGCTCACCAACTGGTACCTGCGCACCTCGCGCCAGCGCTTCACCGACGGCGAGACGACCGCCTTCGACACCCTGGCCACCGTGCTGCGGGTGCTCACCGAGGTCATGGCGCCGCTGGCGCCGCTGGTGAGCGAGGAGATCTGGCGGGGCCTGACCGGTGGGCGCTCCGTGCACCTGACCGACTGGCCCGTGCTGCCCGGGCATGTCGCCAATGCCGAGCTCGTGGCGGCCATGGATGAGGCCCGAGCCGCGGTCTCGGCCGCCCTGAGCCTGCGCAAGGCCGAGAAGCTGCGCGTGCGCCAGCCGCTTCGCAGCCTGACCGTCGCCACCGCTGACCCGGCCGGGCTGACCCCCTTCCGCGAGCTCGTGGCCGAGGAGGTCAACGTCAAGGAGGTACGGGTCCTGGACGCCGAGTCCGCCGGCTACGAGGTCCGAACGGACCTGGCCCTCAACCCGCGCGCCTTCAGCCCCGAGGTCCGCAAGCTCACCTCCAAGCTCTTCGCCGCCGTCAAGGCGGGCCAGTGGGAGCTCACCGAGGACGGGGACGTGCGCTTCGACGACGTCCTGCTCGACGGAACCCCCGTGCTCCTGGAGGCGGAGGACTCCGCCTTCACCCTGACCACCCGCATCGAGGTCGACGACGACTCCCTGGCCGCCACCATGCTGCCCTCGGGAGCCTTCGTGGTCCTGGACACCGCCCTCGACGACGCCCTGGAGGCCGAGGGCTGGGCCCGCGACCTGGTGCGCCTGGTCCAGGACGAGCGCAAGGCCGCCGGCCTGCACGTGGGGGACCGGATCCGCCTGGAGCTGAGGGTTCCGCAGGACAAGGACGCCTGGACCGGTGCCCACCTGGACCTCATCAAGCGGGAGGTCGGCTGCGTGGACGCCTCCGTCGTGGCTGACCCGGCCGTGAAGGAACCCACCGCCACCGTCGAGAAGGTCACCGAGACGGCCACGGGGGCGGGCGAGGCCTGACTCAACACGCTCAGTCGATTACTTTACAAATACATCTGGTGTGATGCAGGATAAAGCCGTTGCTCGGCCATCAGGGTCTGGTCGGGCAACGGCGTGCTCCTGCTCCCCCAGGACCGCCTCTATCATCTCCCTAGCCGGTACTCATCAGGCCGCCGACACGGCGGTCTGAGGGGCGTGCGCGTGTCCCTTCCCTGGGTGGGGCTGCCGGTACTCTCATTGAGAGGTATTGACAATGAGCGTCAAAGGTGCCGCAGAGGTCATTTTCTCCCCACCGGTTCAGAACTGGTTGAAGCGGGCGATCTACCGTCATAACTGCCGGATGTCCCCGGATCACTACCGTTCTGCGCTCAAGCACTGGTACTGGCTGTTCAAGTGCCGTCCCTGCCACGTGGAGGAGCCGCGCACCATGACGGAGAAGATCCACTGGCTCAAGCTCTACGACTCCACGCCGGTCAAGGGGCGCCTGGCGGACAAGTTCCTGGTGCGTCAGTGGGTTGCCGGCAAGGTGGGGGAGAGGTACCTCGTACCCCTGCTGGGTGTGTGGGACTCGCCCGATGAGATCGACTTCGAGTCCCTCCCGGACAGCTTCGTTCTCAAGGCCACGCATGGCTCTGGCTGGAACATCCTCGTGCCCGACAAGAGTGCACTCGATGTGGCAAGGACTCGTCAACGCCTGCGGGAGTGGCTTGGCCTGCGCCAGGCGATGAAGGGCGGCTTCGAGCTGCACTACGAGTACTGCGAGCCTCGCATCGTGTGCGAGCCCTTCCTGCGTGACGCCTCAGGAGGACTACGAGACTACAAGTTCATGGTGTTCGACGGGGTCGTCCAGTTCATCTTCACTGTGGACCGGACTCAGGGACGTGCGCTGCGGGGCACCTACCTGCCGGACTGGACCCGAGCACCTTTTGAGTACACCTGTGAAGCCGACCGGGCCTCGGACATCCCGGCGCCCGCAGGCCTGGAGACCATGCTCCGTCTGGCTGGCGAGCTCGGAAAGGGGTTCGCCTGCGCGCGCATCGACTTCTACGAGGTCGATGGAGACGTCTACTGGCTCTTCACAATTCGGGGTGTAGGTGTGGTCTGAATCCGCCGGCTTCGAGGAGTGCGCGGGCGATGTAGTTGGTGAGGTTGCGGAAGCCGAGGGCCAGGCCACGCAGGTGCTCGAGGCGACCGTTCACGGCTTCGGTAGGTCCGTTGCTCGTGCGCGGCCGGTCGAAGTAGGCCAGGACGTCGCAGGCGCGTCTGGTCAGGGTGCGGCCGAGCTTGCGCAGTTCTACCAACGCCTCAGGCACACTGTCGGCGAGGGCGTCGATCACGGAGCTCATCTCGACGCGGCCGGCTGCCCGGTCGGGGTGACGGTAGGCGCAGATCATGCGCTGGTAGATCCCCCAGGTGCATTCGACTTGCACGTGCCGGTCCCCAGCGAAGAGCTTGTCAAGGCGCTCGTGCTGGCGGTCGGTGAGCAGGTCAGCCCCGGTGTGCAGGGTCCGCCGCGCGGTGTAGAGCGGGTCGCCCTTGCGTCCGCGGTGTCCGTGCAGCTCCTGCTGGACTCGGCGGCGGCACTCATCGAGAGCGTCCCCGGCCAACCGGATGACGTGGAAGGGATCCATAACCGTGACGGCGTCCGGCAGCTCCTCGGTGGTGGCGGTCTTGAAGCCCGCGAACCCATCCATGGCCACGACCTCGATCCCATCGCGCCAAGCCTGGTCCCGCTCGGCCAGCCAGTCCTTGAACGCCTTCTTCGACCGACCTTCGACCACGTCCAGCAGGCGTGAGGGCCCGGTGCCGTCCCGGACCGGGGTGAGGTCGATGATCACGGTGACGTACTTGTCACCGCGCCGGGTGTGCCGCCACACGTGCTCATCGACCCCGACGACCTTGACACCGTCCAGGCGGGTCGGGTCCTCGATGAGCAGACGCCGGCCCTCAGCCAGGACCGCGTCGTTGGCGGTGTTCCACGCCACGCCCAGTCCTTCGGCAACTCGGGCCATCGACAGGTGGCCGACGACGATCCCGACCAGCCCCCACCGCAGGCCGGCGCGGGAGATCTTGGCCCGCGGCGGCGCCGCAGCGGTGGTGTCCTGACGCCACACGTGCGAGCACTCCTTGCAGCGGTAGCGGCGCACGGTGAGCACCAGCGTGGTAGGGCGCCACCCGAACGGCTCGTGCGCCAACTCCCTGCTCACCGTGTCACGGGGCACGCCCTGGCAGCCGCACCGCCTGCACCAGTCGTCCGGCTCCACGACCCGGCACGCCAGCACGGACCGGTCAGGCTCGAGCAGCTGGCCGGTGACCTCCAGACCGAGGCCGTCGAGGCGGGGGAAGGTAGTCAGGTCAGGGCGCGTGAAGGTAGCGTCAGGCACGTCGAGGTCTTCCGGACGGGTTGTGTGAGAACTCCCATCATCGGAAGACCTCGACCCTCACCCCGACACCGACGCGCCGCCCCAGGTCGCACCACAGCTACACCCTCATCTGTGAAGAGCCCGTCTACTTCGGCGAGATCACCTTCACGGATGCTGATGGACTGTCGGACTTCACTCCCTCACGCTATGATCGCGTGTTCGGAGACCGGATCATCCTGCCAGAGAAGAAGTGCTTCAAGGGTGTCATGCTGTGACGGAGTAAGCGGGCAGAGAAGGTAGTTCGTAGACTTCCTACGAAACGAGTTCGCTTCATTGAGAAGAAATGTTCAAGAACTCGTCGATGATATGAGTGCTTCCTCATTAAATCGACCGGACGCTTGCGTGTCATGACCTCAGGTGTGTTACTGTCTTGGCCGTAAATAATGGCGCGCTTTCAATGGTGTTTCGCATTGATGGCGCCCTGCTCTGTCAACCCTGATTATTATCCGGTGGTGCGTAGATGACGCTCGAGGACCTTCTTCACCTGACCCGTCGACGTATTGGATCCCTGGTTTTGGCGCTTGTTGTGTGCGTACTGGCCTCGATGCTGTTCGCTTTCGCCTCGCCAAGCACCTATACGGCGACTTCCCAAGCCTATCTGCGCGTGAAAGTGGCGGGAGATCCGGTGCAGAGTACGCTTTCTCAGTACAATGCGGCACAGCTCGCCGCAATGAAGGCCGACGCTGTGGTCCCCGTCTTCACCTCGGCTGCGGTCGCTCAGCGTGTCGTGGACTCGCTCAAGCTGGATGAGACGGCGGAGGAGTTCGCCTCCTCGGTCTCTGCGACCAGGGTCCCCGAGACGGTGTCGGTGCAGGTCTCTGCCACTGCCTCCTCGTCACACCGGGCTCAGGTCCTGGCTGACGAGGTTGTTCGCCAGGCCTCTGTTGAGATAAAGGACCTGGAGGGGGAGGACTCTCCCGTGGAGATCGTCCTGTTGTCCTCTGCTGAGCTGGTCAGCGCGACTCGTTCGCCGGCCCTGGTGACCTGTATGGCAGTGGGGCTGCTGGCCGGGCTGGTCCTGGGTTATGTCTGGATCCTCGTTCAAGAGCTGCTCGACAAGAGTCTCAAGGGGCCCGAGGAGGTTCGTGAGGCGCTGTCGGTGCCGTTGCTCGGTGCCCTGCCGCGGGTTCCGTCGCTGCGGTGGCTGAGTCGAGGGGCGGAGCTCAAGATGGAGGAGCAGCTGCGTGTGGCCCGCACCAACGTGCTTCATGCGTTGTCTCAGGGTGGCCGGCGAGTCATGGTCGTCACCTCGGCTGGTCCGCAGGAGGGGACGTCGGTGACCGCTGCCAGCCTGGCGCGGGTTCTGGCTCTGTCTGGGCATCGGGTTGCCCTAATCGGAGGAGATTTGCGTGCGCCCAGTACAACCGAGCTACAGGGCAGTCCCGGGCTCGCCGACGTTCTGACTGGCTCGGCGTACCTCGGTGAGGCTCTGATCAAGGGGGCGGTCGAGGGTTTGGAGGTTCTGCCTGCAGGTCGAACGCCGGCGAATCCCTCCGAGCTGCTGGGGGCCCCTATGATGCGCGATCTACTGCGTGAGCTGGCAGCAGACCGGCTGGTTATCATTGATGCTCCGCCAGTCCTCCGATTCACTGACGGAGTGGTCCTGGCGGCCCATGCCGGAGGCGTCATTCTCGTGGCGCGTGCTGGCCGCACCAGCGCGGAGGACTTGCGTGAGGCGGCCCTCGCGGTCGAGCAAGGGGGCGGGCGCATGCTTGGAGTGGTACTCAATAATGTGTCGGAGCTCGGAGGGAAGCGCAAGAGTGTGCGGGGCAGTGTTGTTCCTGCCGAGAGTGTGCCTGCCTAGGTTCCTGATGTACGTCATGGTCGGCACGTGGGGAGGGCGTAGGACCTGGTGAGACAATCACTGCTGGCCCCGAATTGCCTTCGGTGAGCATGCTCCGCCTCTCGTCTTGGGTGTGGTGTCGCGCTACGTTCTTTCGTGTGCGAGGAGCGTGCTGAACGCACGCCGCCACCGTCAAGATGTTTATGGAATTGTTATTTCTATCAGTGTAGATGCGTGCTAGTCACGTGACATTAGCGGTCTTCAACATTGTTTCTTGTTATTTCAAGCAATCAATGGGCGTTGATTGGTGAATTCATATCATCTACTGGCGTTGCTTCTGTAAATAAACGATGATTACGAGCAAATCACGTTGGAATCTTCCAATCGGTGGCATCTGATGTTACATTGATGTGGAGCCGTGAAAACGGCAAGTGCTCGTGTTGGCTGAATGTGCTTCAGCTGTCATGTTGTTGATCTGTTGTCACCTGATTCGGTGATTGCAGTCGTATTCTCCAGTCCGTCCAGCGAATCAGCTGATGCTGTTCGCTCATCCGCAGATTGAAACCCTGATGACATTTGAATTCTGTCGCTCCTGCCAGTGCGAATCGCTTGATCAGAGTTCCTCGCTCACAGGCGGCACGTCCTTTACCTGTCGGCTGGCACATTGGAGTGTGACGACCCATGGCTGAGACGCGTCAGTGCTCCTCCGATGCGACAAGCCGTCTCGACGGGAGTACCGGGAACCGAGAGCCGGATCCGGAGTCGTTGTCGTCCCGCGCATCCGAGAGATATGAGGCGTTGGCCGTCTCCAACGCCTCTTCGCCGATCGGATCCGTGCCCATGCAGCAGCCTGCTCGTGGACCGGCGTGGGTGAACCTGCCCGTGTGCCGGATTGAGCCCATCGCCCTGATGGTCGTCGATGTCCTGGCCACCTATGTGGCCCTGTACTGCGCGGCCTGGGGGACCACGAAGTGGGCAACCGCGACGGGGGCAACCGGTGGCCTGCTGGCCGTGGGTATCCTCGCGGTTGTCAACGTCGGGGTCTTCGCCGCCTTCAAGATGTACAACAGCCTGTGGCGCTACGCCTCGATGACCGAGGCGTTGCGGATTCTTTATGCGACCGTTGTCGGCTCGGTGTGCGGGGATCTGCTGTTCTCTTTGGCCTTCGACGGCGGGCTGTCAGTGCGCTCCTACGTCATGGCCTGGGCGCTGCTCGCCATCATGACCGCGGGCACTCGCCTCGCCGTCCGGGCGCTGTGGCACAGTCGCGCCCAGCGCAGTGCTCGAGCAGGTGAGCAGGGCGCCCGCCCCCGTACTCTCATCGTAGGAGCTGGGCAGACAGGCTCGCTGACCATCAAGCGCATGTACCTGGGGGACGAGGACATGTGCGGAGAACCGGTGGCCCTGGTCGACGACGACGTCACCAAGCACGGTCGCCACGTCCACGGCGTCAAGGTCCATGGCGCGTGTGACAACATCCCCCGAATCGCCCGGGAGTGTCGGGCCGAGCAGATCGTCCTGGCCTGCCCCTCGGCGCTGGCCTCGGAGCGTCAGCGCATCCTGTCCATCTGCCTGACAACGGGCCTGAGGATTCTCACCCTCCCGAACGTACGGGACCTGGCCCAGCAGGATGACGGACGGATCGCACTGCGGGAGGTCGAGATCTCCGAGCTGCTCACCCGTGACGAGGTCGCCTTCGACTCCATGGGGATGGGGTACGTGCGCGGCCAGGTCGTCCTGGTCACCGGTGGTGGCGGATCCATCGGCTCCGAGCTCGTCCGTCAGCTCATCGAGGCCCGGCCGAGCCAGATCGTCATCTTCGACGTCTACGAGAACACGGCCTACGAGCTGCTCCATGAGATGCAGCCCAAGGCCACCGAGCTGGGGGTGACGCTCTCGGTCGTCATCGGCTCGGTGACCAACGAGCGCATTGTCCGCGACTGCTTCGAGCGGTACCGGCCCAAGGTCGTCTTCCATGCGGCGGCGCACAAGCACGTCCCCCTCATGGAGGACAACGCCCGTGAGGCCGTGGAGAACAATGTGCTGGGCACCTGGATCGTCTGCCGTCTGGCGGAGGAACTCGGCTGCAGTCACTGCATCCTGGTCTCCACCGACAAGGCGGTCAACCCCACCAACGTCATGGGAGCCACCAAGCGGCTGTGCGAGCTGGAGATCCAGGCCCTGGCCCAGACGAGCCGCTCCACTGTCTTCGCCGCCGTGCGCTTCGGCAACGTCCTCGGCAGCCACGGCTCGGTCATCCCGCTGTTCCGGCGCCAGCTCAGATCAGGCGGGCCGCTGACTGTCACCCACCCCGACATCACCCGCTACTTTATGACGATCCCTGAAGCGGCCCAGCTGGTCATCACCGCCGGGTCCATGGCCCAGGCCGGAGAGATCTTCATCCTGGAGATGGGCAAGCCTGTGCGTATTTTTGACCTGGCCATCAACCTCATCAAGCTCTCAGGCCTGCGAGCGGGGCGTGACATCGAGGTGGTGTTCACTGGGTTGCGTCCCGGCGAGAAGCTCTACGAGGAGCTGCGGATGGAAGGAGAGGACCTGCACCCCACCGAGAACAAGTCCATCCTCGTCTCCACAGCGTCGCCGCCCACCATGCAGGAGGTGGAGGAGACGATCGCTCGGCTGAGGAGATGCCTTCCTGAGGGGAATGACGAGATCAAGCGGGAGCTCGTTCGTGCGGTGCCCACCTATCACCCACGTTTTGACAACAGTACGAATCCGTCGCCGACAGTGAGGAAAGCTGGCTGATGCGTGTCGATTTCTCGCCCCCAGACATCACCGACGCCGAGTGCCAGGAAGTGGTGGATGCACTGCGCTCTGGCTGGATCACCACAGGACCGCGCACCAAGACCCTGGAGAAGCAGGTGGCGCAGCGCTGTGGAACCACCCGGGCCGCCTGCTTGAACTCCGCGACCGCCTCGCTGGAGCTGACCCTTCGAGTCCTGGGCATCGGTCCCGGAGACGAGGTCATCGTCCCGGCCTACACCTATACGGCCTCGGCCTCCCCGATCGTCCACGTGGGCGCCACCCCCGTGATCGTCGATGCCGGCCAGGTCGACGGCGGCTACGGGCTGGACCCCGGTGCCCTGGAGGCCGCCATCACCCCGCGGACCAAGGCCGTCATCCCGGTCGACATCGGTGGGCGCATGTGCGACTACCCGGTGCTGCGCGCGGTCGTCGACAGCCACAGGCACCTCTTCACTCCGGCAGGGGCGGTTCAGGAGGCGCTGGGACGTGTCGCACTCGTCGCCGATGGCGCCCACAGCTTCGGCGCCCGGCGCGACGGCACGCCCTCGGGCAGCGCCGCCGACTTCACCACCTTCAGCTTCCATGCCGTGAAGAACCTGACCACCGCGGAGGGCGGTGCCGTCACGTGGAGGCCGGAGCTGGGCCTGGACGAGGAGCTCTACCGCCAGTACATGCTGCTGTCCCTGCACGGGCAGAGCAAGGACGCCCTGTCCAAGACCCGCCTGGGCGCCTGGGAGTACGACGTCGTCAGCCCCGCCTACAAGTGCAACATGACCGACGTGTGCGCCGCGATCGGCCTGGCGCAGATGACCCGCTACGACTCGATGCTCGAGCGTCGGCGCCAGATCATCACCCGCTACGACCAGGCCCTGGCGCCGGCGGGCGTGACATCGCTGCGGCACTACGAGGACGGGAGCGTCTCATCCGGGCACCTCTACCTGGCGAACCTGCCGGGCCTGGGGGAGGAGGCTCGCAACGAGTTCATCGAGCGCATGGCGGGCGCGGACGTGGCCTGCAACGTCCACTACAAGCCGCTGCCCCTGCTGAGCGCCTACCGCGACCTCGGCTTCTCCATTGAGGACTTCCCACAGGCCTACGCCCTCTACGCCAGTGAGGTGAGTCTGCCTCTGCACACCTCACTGACCGACGAGCAGGTCGACTACGTCATCAGCTGCGCGCTCGAGACGCTCGCGGCGATGGGCCGCTCATGACGATGCCGCCCTGGGAGGAACTGCCGGCCTCCCTGCGTACCGAGGAGGTCCGCCCCTACTACGAGGCACTGGCCCGGCGCGGAGTCCAGCTGCGGCTCAAGCGCCTGCTCGACGTCGTCGGAGCGACGATCCTGATGGTGCTGCTCGGGTGGCTGTTCATCATCCTGGCGGCCCTCATCAAGCTGGACTCGCCCGGACCGGTGTTCTTCCGCCAACGGCGGGTCACCCAGTTCGGGCGCGAGTTCCGGATCGTCAAGTTCCGCACCATGACGCACCGGCCGGCAGACCCCGGCGACCAGATCACCCGGGGCAACGACCCCCGGGTCACCAAGGTCGGGGCGGTGCTGCGCCGCTACCGGCTCGATGAGATCAGTCAGCTCATCGACATCCTGCGCGGCACGATGAGCTTTGTGGGGACCAGGCCGGAGGTGCCCGAGTACGTCCAGCAGTACACCCCGCAGATGCGGGCCACCTTGCTGCTGCCCGCCGGAGTCACCTCCACGGCCTCCATCGAGTTCAAGGACGAGGCCGAGATCCTGGCGGCCGCCCCGCCGGGCCAGGACGCCTACCTCACTCAGGTCCTGCCGGCCAAGATGCGCCTCAACCTGCGTGACGTCCAGAACTTCAGCATCGGACGAGATCTGTCGATCGCGCTGAGGACCGTCCTGGCGGTGGCCAGGTGAGGCGCGCAATGACGACACCTAAGGAGCAAGCATGACAGCAGGCACTGAGCACGATCGCGAACTGGACTCCGACCTGGTCTCCATCATCATGCCGACGTACAACTGCGGGGCCTTCATCGCCGAGACCATCGCCACCGTCCAGGCCCAGACCCACCCCCGCTGGGAGCTGATCGTCGTCGACGACTGCTCCACCGACGACACCACCGATGTCGTGGGGGCCCTGGCCAAGGACGACCCGCGGATCCGGTATGTACGGCTGGAGACCAACAGCGGTGCCGCCATGGCCCGTAACCGGGCGATGGAGCTGGCCCAGGGGCGCTACATGGCCTTCCTGGACTCCGACGACCTGTGGCACCCCGACAAGCTCAGGCGCCAGATCGACTTCATGACCTCGCGTGACGTGGCCATGTCCTGCACCGCCTACGCCCAGATCGACGAGCAGGGCGTGCCCACCGGCAGGATCGTGCGCAGCCCGGCCAGGATCAGCTACAACCGCCTGCTCCTGGACTGCCCGGTAGGCAACTCCACCGTCATGTACGACGTGGCGCGCCTGGGCAAGTTCGAGGTTCCCAACATCCGCAAGCGCAACGACGATGCCCTGTGGCTGCGCATGCTCCGCACCGAGCCCTACATCTGGGGGATGCCGGTGGTGCTCATGAGGTACCGGCTCCGCTCGGGATCGGTGTCGGCCAACAAACGGAGCCTGGTCAAGTACCACTGGACGCTCTACCGCGACATCGAGCATCTCAGCGTCCCCCGCTCTGTCTTCCACATCGGCGTGTGGGTCCTCATCAAGACCCTCAAGGTGAAATGAGGACCGGCGTTAGCAGGACGAGCAGTTCCCCGGACCGATCCGGGGCCGACGGAGGCAGACAGGCAATGAGTCAGGAACAGTCATCGACCACGCGGGACCTTGGGGGCGGCCCCCTGCGGGTCCTGCAGATCAACTCATCAATCTCCCGGCGCTCCGGAGTCATGAGCGTGCTCATGAACTACCTCAGGCACATGGATCGCTCGCAGGTGGTGTTCGACTTCTTCTGCTACGCCACGCCCGACGAGACCCACCGTGAGGAGATCGAGGCACTGGGCGGGCGCTGCTACGTCATCGATGCCGGGAACCATATCGGACGCATCCGATCATCCCTGGGCCAGGTGCTGGATCAGCATGCGGGGCAGTATCCCGTGGCGCACCTGCACGACCCCATCCTCTCGCGCTTCCTCTATCCGGTGGCTCATCGCCACGGGGTACGTGCCTTCGCCGTCCACTCCCACTCGACCGCCTACTCCGACTCTCGGTTGCGCAGCCTGCGCAACTGGATCGTATGCCGCAATATTGCTGCCTACTCGGATGCGCGCCTGGCATGCTCGCACGCTGCTGGTGAGTTCATGTTCCGCCGTAGCCGTTTCGAGGTGCTCCCTAACGCTATCGACGTGGGTACCTACCGTTTCGATCGTCAGGCCCGCGTCAAGGTTCGGCGTGCGCTCGGTCTGGGGGACGGCCCGGTAGTGGGGCACGTAGGACGCTTCAGCGAGGAGAAGAACCACCGGTTCCTTCTTGACGTCTTCGGCGAGCTGCTCAGCCTCAGACCTGGGGCGCGCCTCGTGCTCATCGGAGACGGGGCCCTGCGCCCGGGGATCGAGGAGCGCGTGGCTGACAGAGGACTGGCCGACCATGTCCTGTTCCTGGGGGACCGTAAGGACGTTCCTGACCTCTACCAGGCTATGGACATGTTCCTTCTTCCCTCGATCTTCGAGGGGCTGCCCATGGTGGGGGTCGAGGCTCAGTGCGCGGGGCTGCCCATGGTCTGCTCGGACCGCGTGCCCGACGAGGTCGCGATCGGGGACTGCGAGTTCCTACCGTTGGAGGCTACGCCGGATCGGTGGGCCGCCAAGGTGGCGCAGGCGATCGACCTGGGGCGGGACCTGGAGCGCAGGGCCCAGGGCGCAACCCTGACGCGCACCGCAGGCTTTGATATCACGCGTGAGGCCGACCGACTCGCTCACCGGTACCGGAACCTGGCCGGGCGGTGAGACAGCAGTATGTGGATCCACTTCGCACTGTTCACCACTCTGCTCCTTCCCGCGGCTCTGCTGGGGTTGCGGGGCGATGCAGGGCGTCGCGGTTCTCCGATCCTCCTGGGGATCACTTTCTTTGCTTTCACGGCCTTCTCCAGCTTCAGAGCCGTCAGCGTCGGCAATGACACGGTCGAGTATCACCGCGTCTTCAAGGCGATCGCCGCCACGGACAGCTTCCAAGAGGCGCTGAGCATCAGCCGCTTCGAGTACGGCTACGTCCTGGTCAACTACCTTGTCAGCCGCCTCACGCAGGATTTCAACATCCTGCTGCTCATCACTTCGGTCTTCGTCTACGGCTCAGCGGTCCTGTTCATCAAGCGGTATGCCGCCAGCTACTCCCTGGCAGTTCTCTTCGCCTTCGGTATGTCCGTCTTCTACGACCTCATGCTCGCTGTGCGCCAGGGCATCGCAGTGGCGATCTTCCTGCTGGCCGTCCCCGCGCTCATGGAGCGCAAGCTGGTGCGTTACGTACTTCTCGTCGTTCTCGCCTCGCAGTTCCACGTCAGTGTGCTGCTGCTACTCGTCGTCTATCTCATTCCGTATATGAGGCTGAGTACATTCGGGGACTGGTTCAAGTGGGGTGCCCTCATCGGTATCGTCATGTTCTCGCTGAGCTGGCTCCTAAGCTTGCTGCTGATCTCCTCGGCCTACTACGGTCACTACCTGCACAGCGACTATGCAGACGGAGGCGTCCGCTCAGCCACGGTCCTGCTGATCATCACCCGCATCATCCTCCTGCTCCTGGCAGCGACCTGCGGCTGGAACGCCTCGGTGGAGGCCGACCCCTCTGGGCGCACTCGCAACCTTCTGGCCCTGGCGGTGACGGACGTCGCCTTGGTGGTGATCGCACTTGGATTCAACCTCCTGGACCGCATCGAGATGTACCTGACCCTGCCCTTCGCCGTCGGACTGGCCAACCTCGCGGCGCACGGTGAACGGCCCGAGCGCTCCTACGTCAGCGCCCTGCTCGTCGTCATCTCCTTTGCTGCCACCACGATCTTCTTCCTGTACCGCCCCGAGTGGTACCACCTGTTCCCTTACCGTACGTTCCTCGAGGAAGGGCTCCCGTAATGGATCCTGTCTACGTCTCATACTCGGCCGCTCGGTGGCTCTCGCGCCATCATCTTGCGCCCGCCGCATACCTCATCCGCGGAGCTATGCGCGTGGTGTTCGCCTGCGACGTTCCGTATGCTGCCTGTATCGGTGAGAACACAGATTTCCCGCACCATGCCCTGGGAGTTGTGATCCACCCTCGGGCTGTGATCGGTACGGGCTGTCATATCGGTCAAGGGGTGACCATCGGTGGTCGCAAGGGCATAGAGACAGTTCCCGTGTTAGGTAAGGATGTCGTCGTGGGCTGTGGAGCGACTATTCTCGGGCCGATCACTGTTGGTGATGGCGCGATGATCGGGGCGGGTGCCGTTGTGATCCACGATGTCCCTGCTGGCGCGACGGTCGCGGGAGTTCCGGCCAGGATCATCAGGGAGAAGGTTGCATGACATGGGTTCTGCAGCAGGGTAGTTCTGTCTGCTCATTCAACGCGGGTGATGAGCCCGTCGGAATTGAGGCCCGGAAGGTGCGGTTCGGTGTTGGCAAGCAATAAGGGACGCATTGCTTTCCTGCTGGGCAACACCCTGGTCTTCGCCCTGGGAGGCCTGGCGGTCAAGGCGGTCTCCCTGGTCCTCATGCCCCTGTACACAACCGCCCTGACCGCCGGTGAGTACGGGACGGCCGAGCTGCTCAACAGCGCGATCGAGATTGTGCTGCCGCTGCTCTCGCTCGGTGTCGTGGAGGCCCTCTACCGGTTCTCCATTGACGACGACGTTCCCAAGGATGAGCTCTTCGCCGGCTCCCTGGTGGTCCTGGGGGGAGGCGTCGTGTGCGCTGGGGTTGCGTGCGCCTTGGGGCGCGTCTTGTGGGACATGGAGCATGCGGGGTCCTTCTTCGTTCTGTTCTGCTCGGTGTGTGTCTTCAAGGCCACGACCCAGCTCGCCCGTGGGTTGGGGCACGTGCGCCGCTTCGTGGCCTACGGGCTCATCAATGCGCTCGCCATGGTGGTGTCCACCTACCTGCTCCTGGTCCGCGCGCATACAGGTATCGAGGGCTACCTGTGGTCGTACACCATCGGCTACCTGGTGGGTGGTCTTGCCGCATTCCTGGGGTCGGCCGAGTACCAGCTCCTGGCCCCATTCAGGTTCGATCGGGCGCTGCTGCGCCGGATGCTCGTCTACAGCCTGCCGCTCGTGCCCAATCTGCTGTCGTGGTGGCTGGTCAGTGTCTCCGGCCGGTACGTGGTCCTGTGGGGCAGCGGCCTGGCGGCTGCCGGGCTCTTCACCGCGGCGAGCAAGATGCCCTCACTCATCAACATCGTGGCCTCCGTCTTCCAGCAGGCCTGGCAGTACTCCACCGCCCGCGAGATCGACTCGCCCGACCGAGGCGCCTTCTTCGGCTCCGTCCTGCGGGGCTACTCGCTGGCCACTCTGTCGACCGCCGGGCTGGTCATCGCCTTGAACCGGCCGATCTCCAGGGTGATGCTCCAGGCCGAGTTCGCCGAGGGGTGGCGCTACGTCCCCCTGCTCATGCTGGCGGCGACCTTCGGGGTCATGACCATCTTCTTCGGCACCTTCTACCAGGCGCTCATGAACAGTCGCATGCTCATGGTCTCCACCATGATGGGGGCGGTGGTCAACGTGATCCTCGGCGTGGCTCTCGTACCGTTCATGGGGCCGTGGGGCGCCGGCCTGGCCGGAGCGGTGGCCTACATGCTCGTCCTGGTGGTGCG
>ERZ772927.143-NODE-143-length-46287-cov-8.46641_pt1 | contig 46287 bp, 35 predicted proteins | sample MGYA00512115_ERZ772927 | MGnify/ENA primary metagenome ERZ772927 (study PRJEB29015, sample SAMEA2737924) | human oral metagenome | biome: human oral; feature: human-associated habitat; material: dental | place: China | collected 2013 ... | reverse complement strand
ATAAAACCACCCCCATCCTAACCTTCCCCCGCCGGACGGGGGAAGGGACAAGTTGTCGTTGCAGCAACAAGTAGCGTGGGCTTCGCCCACGGGATGAATGCTGAAATGAAAGCCCATTCGGCTGTTGTCTGATTTGGATTGTTAGATAGTAGATTTCGTGGGCGAAGCCCACGCTACGGGTTGGATTTCTAATTTAATTGAATAAAACCTACGTCGATTGCATAAAAAATTGAATCAAGGTCGTCTGAAAATCCCCAACCGCCACCACTCAAGCCGTATTTCTCTTTGTTTGGAATACGGCTTTTCGTTTCTGCCTGTTTATTTCTTCTGCCACGCTTGGCGGAGGTATTCGATGTGGTCGGGGAGGGCGTAGAAGGGGGTGTTGCCGTGGTTAGCGTTGGGGTAGAGGGTGAATTGTGCGTCTGCGCCGAGGTGTTGGAGGGTGCCTGCAAGTAGTTTGGCTTGGGCGACCATTTCTCTGCCGATTTGTTCGGGGCGGTTGCTGCGGCCTTCGTGTTCGCCGACGCTGATGCGGACGGCGGTGTCGGCGGGAAGGGCGGACGGGAGGAAGTCGAGGACGCGGCGGTTGTGCCACCAGACGGAGGGGGAGGCGAGCAGGTTGTGTTTGAAGCGGTCGGGGGCAGTGAAGAGGGAATAGAGTCCGAACAATGCGCCGAAGGAGTGTCCGAACAGGGCTTGTTCTTTGGGGTTGACGGGGTATTTGGCGGCGAGGGCGGGGGCGAGTTCGTGGTCGAGGAAGGCGGCGAAGCGGTCGGCTTGTCCGTATTGGCGGCGTTCCGCTTCGGTGGCGGTTTCGGGCAATGGTGGTGTGTAGTCGAGGGCGCGTTGGGTCAGGTCGCGGACTTCGCCGTTGGGGTAGCCGATGCTGACGATGAGGCAGGCGGCGCGGCTTCGGGTCATGGGGTTGATGAGCAGGGATTGCGACATGCTGAGGGCGGCGGGGAAGAAGGCGTCGCCGTCGAGGATATGGAGGACGGGATAGCCTTGCGGGGGCGGGCTGCCGATAGCGGCGGTTTGGATGCGGTAGTTGCGGCCGGTGTGCTTGGAGCGGATGTGGGTTTCTTCGGCTTGCAGCAGGCGGGCGGCTTGCCAGTGTGCGGTGCGTGAGGTCATGGCGGGGTTGTCGGTTGTGTTGGTGGGGTGTGTTGTGTGTGTTATCGGGTTGTCGGATGTTTCAGACGACCTTTGGGCTATATCTGCCGTTTTCTCTATGTCAAACATGGGACATAAATGATAAAACCGGACAGGTAGTGTTCCCTGCCTGTCCGGTCTGTTTCCGTAATGTGTTGGTCTTCTGGTTTTTGGCGGTGATTTGTTTTCCTTTTGCTTTTCCCGTTTTTAGAAGTCGTAGCGGAGGTTTGCCATCAGGCTGCGCTCCGAGCCGGGAATGTTGAAGGTGTTTGCGCTGCCGACGCGGGCGTAGTAGTGGCGGTTGAAGATGTTGTCGGCGTTGATTTGCAGCTTCAGTTTGGGCGTGAAGCGGTATGCCGCCATGGCGTCGAATGTGGCGTAGCCGCCTGCGCGCAGCCCTGCCGCCGAGGAGATGCTGCTCATCGCGTTCACGCCGCCGCCGAGGGTCAGCTTGGGCGTAACTTCATAAGTTATCCACAGGTTTGCGCTGTGTTTGGGCATCAGAAGGAAGATGCCGTCGTCGCGCGAGTTGGAGGCGGTTTTGATTTGGCTGTGCAGATAGCTGTAACCTGCGTGGATTTGCCATTTCGGTGTAATCGCGCCGCTGATTTCGGTCTCAACGCCTTCCATCACGCGTTTGCCCAATGCGGCATAACGGGTGTTGCGGTTGTTCGGGTTCAGCGGTGCGGCGGCGTTTTTGTCTTTCAGGCGGTAGAGGGAGACGCGGGTGTTGAGGCGGTCGTCCATGTAGCTGCCTTTGTAGCCGACTTCAAACTGGTTGCCTTCGCGCGGTTTGAGCAGGTTGCCGTCGGTGCCGAGGCTGGTTTGCGGCGTGTAAAGTTGGGAGAAGCTGGCGTAGAGGCTGTTGTTGTCATTCAGGTCGTAAACCGCGCCTGCGTAGCCGGTGAACTTGGTTTTGCTGGCTTTGTGCAACTCGTCGCCGTCGCCCGCTTCGATTTTGTAGTGTCCCAAACGCCAGCCGCCGATGAGCGACAGCCTGTCGACCGGATGGAAGACGGATTTGCCGTAAACGCCGAATTCGTCAAGGTTTTCGGTAGCGACGGTATGGCTGTAACCGCGCGCACCGGCACGGGCGTTCTGCATCAGGTTGACATAGGGAACAGAGTGGAAATCGCCCAAGGCAACATTACGCGCAACGGCTGCACGGCCTTGTTCGTTGGTGCTGCGCAGGCGGTTGTAGTCCGCGCCGACAACGAGTTCGTTTGCGGTGTTGCCCAAGGCAAACGGACGACTGTAACTTGCGTCAACTGCGAAGGCTTTTTGTTTGATTTCCGTGCCTAAGCCGACGACGTTTGCCTTATTGTCGGCAGAAAGTTTGTTGGCGGCGAAGGTGTAGTTGGAGTCGGCATCGCGGTCGGAATAGCGCATACCGATTTTGCCGTAGCCGCCGTCGTCGAAATAATGTTTCAAATCGGCGAACACGTCATGGCTGTTCATTTTGAATTTGTTCCAATCCGCGCCGACAAAGGTGTGGTTGGGCAGGGACAGCAAATTGCCGCTGCTGCCGACGGGCAGGCCGTTGTACGGCGCGAGGTGGCGTTGCTGGTAGAGATAGCCTACGCCCAAAGTCGTGTCGGGGTTGATGTCCCAATCCGCCGCCGCGTAGAAGGTTTCGTGGTGGTTGTTTTTCTCGGCAGGACGGGGAGACGCGCCCGAAGTTTGCGCCATCACACGGCCGCGAACGCTGCCGTCGGCGTTCAGAGGACCTGAAACGTCGGCTTCGGCTTTATATTGTTTGTGCGTACCGAACCCTGCCGCCGCATGGCCTTGGAACTCTTTGGTCGGGCGTTTGCGCACCAAATTCACAATACCGCCCATCTCACCGCTGCTGTCGAACAAGCCGCTCGGGCCGCGCATCACTTCGACGCGGTCGAAGGCAAACAGGTTGGGCAGCGTGCCGTTGATACTCTGCATTTGCGCAGGCAGGCCGTCGATGTTGTATTCGCTATATTCATAGCCGCGCGCATAAACCGACGAGCGGCCGTCGTCATTGCTCAACACGCGCAGACCCGGCGTTTTGCGCGCCAACTGGTCAAAGGTATCGACGTTGCGGTCTTTTACCTGCTGATTGGTGATGATGCTGACGGATTGCGGAATTTCGCGCAAAGAGGCGGGGATTTTTGTACCGACGGTGGCGGCAAACGAGCTGTAATCGCCGTTTTTCTCGGTGGCAATCGCGTTATACGAACGCTGCCCCTGAACATGGACAGTATCCAGCTCGGCCGTTTCGGCGGCAAATACAGTGGAAGATAAAGCGGCCACAACGGCGGCAGCGGTCAGATTGGGTCGGAACATCAATTTCTCCGGTCTTTTACAAATGAGAATTGTTGTATTTTATATTTTTGATGGCTGACATTGTGGAAAAAAACTATCGTTTTCCCGACAATCTTTTGTGAATATGCGACAAGGTCGTCTGAAAACCTCAATTTGGGTTTCAGACGACCTTGTCGCAACTGCTTGAATCAGCTTGCCGATTCTACGCCATAAGGTTTGTTTGACGTTTTGATGGTTAGGGTCAATACGGCAGCGATGGCGAGGAAGACGCCGGCGAAGGTCATGGCGTTGGACGGGTTTGCACCGAGGAAGGTGTCATAGATCCAACCGAAGGTAACGGTTTCAATCAGCATCGGAATCACAATCATCATGTTGACGATGCCCATATACACGCCGTAGCGTTCTTTCGGAATGGAGTGTACGACGATCATAAACGGTACGCCCATCATACTTGCCCAGCCGATACCGAAGCCGATCATCGGGGCGAACATCAGGTATTTGTTGGTGATGTGCGGGATGGTCAGGAGGGCGAGCGAAGCCAGGATAACGGCGAAGGCGTGGACATATTTCGCAGCATATTTACGCGCCATCCACATCAGTCCGAAGGCGGAAACGAAGGTTACGACGTTGTAAAAACCGTTGACCAAACCGGTCCATGCCACTGCCTGTTCATACGCGGCCGAGTCGGCAGATGTCGAACCCCAGACGGATTTGACGATGCTGTGGGAGATGTATTGCCAGTAGATGAAGAGGGCGTACCATTGGAAGAGGTAAACCGAGGCGAGCTGCCACAGTGGGGTGGGCATTTCCTTAATGGCTGTGCCGATGTCTTTGATGGCGTGGACGGGGCCGCTGGGTTGGGCTTTAATTGCCGCCATTTCTTCGGGAGAAGGTTCGTGTTCGGGCGTGGACAATACGGTTACTAAAACAGAGCCGATGGAGCAGACGGCGCCGATATAGAACGAGCCGAATACCCAGTAGGGGATACCTGCTTCAGAGGTTTGTTGCAGCCAGCCGATTTGTTGGAAGATGTAGAGCGATACGTTGGCAAGGGTAATGCCCAAGCCGGTGAACACGGACTGCATCAAAAAGCCGGTCGATTGTTGGTGTTCGGGGACGGTATCGGCGATGAAGGCGCGGAAGGGTTCCATGGCGGTGTTGTTACTGATGTCCAAGAGCCACAGCAGCAATACGGCAACCCACAATGCGGTAACGTGCGGATAGATGAAGAGACAGAGGCTGCAACCGATGGCACCGATTAAGAAATACGGGCGGCGGCGTCCCAAGCCGGGAATCCAGGTGCGGTCGCTCATGGCGCCGATAAGGGGCTGAACGAGCAAGCCGGTAATCGGACCTGCCATATTCAGAATAGGCAGTTGGCCGGGGTCGGCATGTAAGAAACTGAAAATCGGGTTGATAGCGGTTTGCTGCAAACCGAAGCTGTATTGGATGCCGAAGAAGCCGAAGTTCATCAGCATAATCTGGCGAAGCGTCATCGATACTTGTGGGGAAATCTTCATTTTGAAGCGACTCCTGGACTTTGTAAGAAGAAAACATGGAACAACAAACTGCGGGAAACACTGCATAGTTGAAGCGGTTGGGCCGCTTTCTTTATTCATTGGCGTATCGTATTGATACGTTGCAAATAGGTAGAGTGATGCGTTGTTTGTGTTTTCAGACGACCTTTTATTGTCGTATTGTGTCTGCCTCATGAAGCGGACGTCGTCTGAAATGATGTTTTACTTCAATGCTGTAACCGACTGCCGCCAAATCGTTTCCCCTACAACCCGAACGGGCGGACGGACGGTTTCTTTGGTCTCGATAATGTCGAACAGGATTTCCGCCGCCAGCGCGCCCATGCGCATATAGGGCAGCTCGGTGCTGGTCAGCGGCGGGAACAGGGTTTCGGCAATTGCGCTGTGGTTGTCGTACCCTGCCACCGATACCTGCTCCGGAACGCGTACGCCGCGCGTCCTCAAAATGCCGTAAACGCGGACCGCCATTTCGTCGTTGCCGCAGCAAATGACCGTCGGCGGGTCGGCAAGTGACAACAGTTTCAACACTGCCGCAATCAAAGGCTCGCTGTCGTTGGCAAAGTCGGTGATGCCGGTTTGCACCAAGTCAGGATCGAACACCATGTCCGATTCGTCCAAAGCGCGGCGGTAGCCCGCCAAACGCAGCCGCGTCGCTTCTGCGCCTGCCTGCAAGGTGATGTAGGCGATACGGCGGTGTCCGTGACGGATGATGTTGCGTACCAAATCGTATTGCCCGCGCTCGTCGTCCGGCAAAACCGACGGCGTACCCGCTGCGTCGAAACAGTTGACCAAAACCATCGGGCAGCGGTTGGGCATTTCGGGCAGGACGATTTCGCGGTGCGATTCGGTTACATACAAAATGCCTTCCGCGCGGTGTTCCATAAACGTCCTGACCAAAGGGTCGATTTGCTCGTAGCGGTTGTCCGTATCCGCAATCATCAGCGTTTTGCCCGCTTCGCGGATTTTCTGCTGGATGCCTTTGATTAAAAACATATCCGGCAGACCGTGTACCCCGCCGTATTCGCCCGTGCGCGAGATGGCGCCGGTAATCAGTCCGACCAAGTCCGAACGGTTCGACCGCATCACCCGCGCCGCCGAAGACGGGATATAACCCAAAGCCGCAATCGCTGTTTCGACTTTTGCACGGGTTTTATCGCTGACCGGCGCATCGCCGTTGATGACGCGGCTGACCGTTTTGGGTGAGACGCCCGCATAAGCAGCAACATCATAAATTGTAGCCATCTTACGACTCCCGCCTCATCCCTGTTTCATTTGATTACGAAGCATATCACACCTGACATCGGTGTCATACTAAAAATTTTAAAAAACCTTGATGAAAATCAAGCACATTGCTTGCATATTGCATACAATTCTTAACTAAATTGCTTACCCGTATCCGGCAAACCCGCGCCGTCTTGTTAAACTACATTAAACTACAAAAAAATCATTAAGTAGCGAACCAATCAGCCGCGGTACAATCTATAACTAAATCACATCCCGCCGAATGAGCGAACCCAATCCCGAAGGAAACCCGATGACCGCATTTACCGAAGCATGGCAAGCCCTTGAACAACACCGGCTCGACACACAACACCTCCACCTGCGCGACCGCTTCGCCGCCGAACCCGACCGCTTCGGCAATATGCACGAAACCCTCGACGGCCTCCTCTTCGATTACAGCAAAAACCGCCTCGGCGAAGACACTTTGCAACTTTTGTGCCGCCTTGCCGAAGCCTCGCCCCTTGCCGGACAAATGCACGCCATGCAAAACGGCGAAAAAATCAACCTCAGCGAACACCGCGCCGTCCTCCATACCGCCTTGCGCCTGCCGCCCGACGCCGCGCCCGTTTACGTTGACGGCGAAAACATCCTCCCCAAACTCCACCACGAACTCGACCGCGCCCTCGCCTACGCCGAAGCACTCAACAACGGCAGCCACAGAGGCATCACCGACAAACCCATCACCGACTTCGTCCACATCGGCATAGGCGGCTCCGACCTCGGCCCCAGAATGTGCGTAGAAGCCCTAAAAGCCTACCGCCAAAACATCCGCGTCCACTTCGTCAGCAATTCAGACGACGCCGACATCAGCCGCACACTCGCCCACCTCAAGCCCGAAACCACCGTATTCAGCATCGCCAGCAAATCCTTCCGCACGCCCGAAACCCTGCTCAACGCCTACGCCGCCCGCGCATGGTATCGGGACGCAGGGTTGCCTGAATCCGGTATCTACCGCCACTTCTGCGCCATCTCCTCCGACGTTGCCGCCGCCCGAAACTTCGGCATCGCACCCGACAACGTCTTCGCCATGTTCGACTGGGTCGGCGGACGCTATTCCGTCTGGTCGACCATCGGCCTGCCCGTCATGGTCGCCGTCGGCACAGACCGCTTCCGCGAACTCCTCGCCGGCGCGCACGCCATGGACACCCACTTCTTCCAAACCCCCTACCGCCGCAACATCCCCGTCCTCATGGCGCTCATCAGCATCTGGTACAACAACTTCCAGCACGCCGACGGACAAACCGCCGTCCCATACAGCCACAACCTGCGCCACCTCCCCTCGTGGCTCAACCAGCTCGACATGGAAAGCCTCGGCAAAAACCGCACCGCCGACGGACGCCCCGTCCCCCATACCACCGGCGGCATCGTCTTCGGCGAAGAAGGCGTCAACTGCCAGCACGCCTATTTCCAACTCCTCCACCAAGGCACACGGCTCATCCCCTGCGACTTCATCGTCCCCATGACCACCGCCTACGGCATCAACCGCCAACACCGCTTCACCGTCGCCAACGCCTTCGCCCAAGCCGAAGCCCTGATGAAAGGCAAAACCCTCGAAGAAGCCCGCGCCGAACTTGCCGACCTGCCCGAAGCCGAACGCGAACGCCTCGCCCCGCAAAAAGAATTCCCCGGCAACCGACCGAGTAACAGCCTCCTCCTCAGCGCCACCGACCCCCGCCGCCTCGGCATGCTCATGGCGGCATACGAACACCGTACCTTCGTCCAAGGCGCGGTTTGGGGCATCAACCCCTTCGACCAATGGGGCGTCGAATACGGCAAAGAACTCGCCAAAACCATCGAACCCGAACTCGAACGCGGCAACCCACAGCACGACAGTTCCACCAACGGCCTCATCGCCTTCTACCGCGCCAGCCAAAACGGATAGGCAGTTCAAAACATAAAAGGTCGTCTGAAAACTTGATTTTTGAGTTTTCAGACGACCTTTCCTACATATTCACTCATCACTGATGTCGTGCTTCACTTCTGTCCGCTTTGTTCCACCTGCCGTTTGAAGCGTGTGCCTGCGGCGTGGTAGAAGGGGCGGGGGGAGAATTGGCGGGAGACTTGTGAGGCGAAGATGCAGGCGATGAGCAGCCAAAAGAGGAGGTTTTGTCCGCCGGTCATTTCCATCACGACGACGGCGGAGGTGAGTGGCGATTGGGTGGCACCGGCGAGGAAGGCTGCCATGCAGATGAGGACGAGGACGTGGGTGCCTTGGGCGAGTCCGGTGAGGATGGCGATGTGTTCGCCCAAGACTGCGCCTATGGTCAGGGAGGGGGTGAAGATGCCGCCGGGCGTACCTGTCCAGTAGGTCAGGACGGTGGAGAACCATTTGGCGACGGCGAGTCCGGCGGGGGCTTCGTGGATGCCGCGCAGGGCTTGGGCGGCTTCGTGGTAACCTGTGCCGTAGGTTTTGCCTTGGTAAAGTGTGCCGATGGCGGCGAGCAGGATGCCGATGAGGGCGGCGGTAATCAGGGGATGGCGGCGGATGTGTTCGCGCCATTTGGCGGGGGTGAATGCGGTGGCGCCGAGATACAGGGTGCGTCCGAACAGTCCGCCTGCGATGCCGCACGCGAGTCCGCAGCCCAATACCCAGCCGAGCATATTGTCGAGCGCGCCGCCGCTGAAGCCTGAAAAATAGGGATTGTTGCCTTGGATGGCGACTTGGATGAAACCGGCGGCGAGGACGCCGAGCAGGATTTGCCGCTCCCAACGCAGCATGACTTCGCGCCCGAGTTCTTCGATGGCGAAAATCACGCCTGCCAGCGGGGCGTTGAACGCGGCGGCAAGCCCGCCTGCCGCGCCTGCGGCGATGAGGTCATTTTCCTGCATGCCGCGAAAGGCGAAGCCGTGTTTTTTGCACCATGCGCCCCACGCGCTCATGACTGCCGCGCCGACTTGGACGGACGGTCCTTCACGCCCGACGGACGCGCCTGCGAACATGGCAAGGAAAGTAAGCGGGATTTTGATGAGGGTTTCGCGGAGGCGGATCAGGCGGGTTTTGTTGGCGCCGTAGGGCAGGGCGAGGCTGGCGAGCACTTGCGGGATGCCACTGCCGGAGGTGTAGGGGGCGAAACGGCGGGTAATCCAGACGATGAGCGGCAGCCCTAAGGGCAGGGCAACCCAGGCAAACCAAGGATATTTTTGCACCAGCTCCGCGTTCGTTTCCAACGCGAAATCCGCCATCCAGGCAAACAGGAGGGCGGTCAGCGCGACCAGTGCCGAACCTGCCAGCAGGAACAGAAAAGCAATGCTTTTACGCGAGATGCGGCGGGTTTGGCGGATTTTGTGCGTGATGTGGTAGGCGGGCGGTTTGGTCGGCATGGTATGCGGAAGTATGGAAAAGGTCGTCTGAAAAGGGTTATTGCGGAAGGAAGTTCGCGAATAAGGTAAAAATAGCCCGTAAAGAAGGGCGGCAAGCGGGTTGAAAACAATATGGGTTTTCGCTGATAAAGCCCGCTTTACGGTTTTGCGTTTGGTCTAAAGGTCGTCTGAAACGGTTTTCAGACGACCTTTTTTCGTGCTGCCTTAACCTGTATTGCGCAAACCTTGTGCCACGCCGTTGATGGTCAGGTGCACCATCAGGAGGGTGTGCGGGTCGTGCGGGTCTTTGCGCAGGCGTTTGAGCATGGCGACTTGCAGACCGTTGAGCGCGTTCAGGTACGGAATCCGCAGGGCGAGCGAACGGGCGAGGCTGCGGTTGTCGCGCAAGAGTTCGTCGGTTTGCAAAAGGTCGAGCAGGGCTTTGCGGCTGCGTTGGTATTCTTCCTTAATCATGCCGAAGATGACGGCGGCTTTTTCGGGCGATTCGCTCAAGCCGGCGTAGTTTTCGGCGAGGGTGATGTCGGTTTTCGCCATCACTTGTTCCATATTGGAGAGCATGGCTTGGAAGAATGGGTTGTGCTGCGCGTGTTCCTGCAGGGCGGCGAGGGTTTCGGGTTTGCCTTCGCACAGGCTTTCCACCGCGCTGCCGAAGCCGTACCACGCGGGCAGCATGAGGCGGTTTTGCATCCATGAGAATACCCACGGTATTGCGCGCAAATCCTGTATCCGCGCCAAGGTCTTGCGGCTGGCGGGGCGGCTGCCGAGATTGAGCGTGGCGATTTCCTGTATGGGGCTGGTTTGCAGGAAATAGTCGATGAAGTCGGGGTGGGTAATCAGCTCGCGGTAGTATTTGAACGATACGTCCGACAATGCCTGCATGAGCGCGGGTTCGGGGTCTTTTTGATCGGGCAGCAGGCTGGCTTCGAGTGTCGCGGCGACGAGGGTTTCGAGGTTGCGCACGGCGTTGCCGGGGTCGGCGTATTTGGCGGTGATGACTTCGCCTTGCTCGGTGATGCGGATTTGTCCCGCCACGCTGCCTGCCGGTTGGGCGAGAATGGCTTGGTAAGACGGGCCGCCACCGCGTCCGACGCTGCCGCCGCGACCGTGGAACAGGCGCATACGGACATCGTATTTTTTGAAGAGTTCGACCAAGCCCAATTCCGCCTGATAGAGGCACCAAGAGCTGGTAACGTAGCCGCCGTCTTTGTTGGAATCGGAATAGCCGAGCATGATTTCCTGAATGTTGTCGCGGCTTTGCAGCAGGTCGCGGTACCATTCGTTGCTGAACATGGTTTCCATGACGGGGCAGGCGTTTTCGAGGGCTTCGATGGTTTCGAAGAGCGGGACGATGTTGATGCGGCTTTGCGGTTTGCCGTTTTCGATTGTCAACAAGCCGCTTTCTTTGAGCAGCAGCGCGAGGGCGAGCAGGTCGCTGGGCTGTTCGCAGTTGGAGATGATGCTTTGGGTAACGGCGTTTTCACCGAATTCGTCTTTGATTTTGCGCGCTTCGTTGAAAATCGCCATTTCGCGGCGGGTGTGTTCGCTGTAAGTGATGAACGGGCTGGACAGCGGCCGCTGGTGTTTCAGCTCGCGCAGCAGGACGGTTTGTTTTTCCGTTTCGGAAAGGCTGGCGTAGTCTTCCAAACCGGCGTGTTTGAAGAGTTCGGCGACGACATCGGCGTGTTTTTCCGCGTGTTGGCGCAAGTCGAGCGGCATCATGTGGAAGCCGAACACGGACACGGAGCGGATCAGGTCGGCGAGCCTGCCTTCGCCCAAAAGCGCGCTGCCGTTGTCGCACAGGGAGCGTTGCAGCTTGTAAAGGTCGTCTGAAAACTCTTGTGCGGAGGCGTAAGGCATCATGAAGCCGAATTTGCAGCCCATGCCCAATCCGAGCGAGCGGGCTTTGCCCATCACGCGCGCCATGATGTAGGCGATGGCGCGGCGGTACGGCTCTTCGGTGCGGGCGATTTCTTCGTCGGGCGATTCGTCGGACAATGCCATCACGTCGTCGTTGACTTTGACGCGGCGGACGGAAAGCGGCAGCTCGCGGTAGAGTTTGTCGAGTTCGCCGCGGTAGAAACGGAACACCGCGTCGGCATGGCGGCGGAAAGCGAAACGCAAGGTTTCGGCGGATACGAACGGATTGCCGTCGCGGTCGCCGCCTATCCAGCCGCCGATTTTTAAGATGTCGGGCACGTCAACGTCAGGATAGGTCGTCTGAAACTCGCGTTCCATGCTGCGGTAGAGTTTGGGCAGCGCCTCGAAGAAACTCATCGGGAAGATGGACACGCCGTTGTTGATTTCATCGTTGACGCTGATTTTGTGGTGGCGCGTTTCGCTGGTCTGCCATAGTCCCAGCAAAATGGTGTCGATTTCGCGGCGCAACTCCGCTAGCGCGTCGGCATGGGTGCAGCGTTCGCGGCGGGGCAGGAGGGCGCGGATGCGGCGGTTGAAGTTCAACACGGTTTGGCGTTGCACTTCGGTCGGGTGCGCGGTCAGAACGGCGGTTACGTTGGTCGTATTTAATTGTTTTTGAACCGCCTTGCCGCCGATTTTCGCCGCTTTGAGTTTGCGTACCGTTTCCGCCAAGCTGCCTTCCGCGCCGCCGTGTCCCGCCTCTTCGTGGATTTGGCGGCGGCGTTCATGGTGTACGTCTTCGGCGATGTTCAGAATCTGCGCAAACAGACCGCAGGCAAGCGTCAGGTCGTGGGTTTGCTGTTCGTCCAGTTGCGGCAAAACCTTCTCAATTAAAGCCGCGCTATCGTCCGAAGTGGACAACAGTTTGACCGTTTCCACCACCAACGGCGAAGCTTCTTCGTGCAGAAGTTTGTACAAAGACTGTTTCAAAAATTCCGCGTCCGCCGCCAGAGCCGCGTCCTTGGGATTGTTCAGGATATGCAGTTGCATGATTTTCTCTCTTTATTTATTTATCTCAAAAACAAACGTAAAACATTGTATAGCAGGTCGTCTGAAACCGCCATCGGAAAAGGTGTTGCAAAACGCCGAAACTTGATGTAACCCGCGTCCGCACAAGCCAAGCCGTTAATTGCTTAACAAAACCGCCCGTGCATTTCAGTCCGATTATTCTGCCGTTCGTATCCGCAGCATAGTCCGAAGCGCAGAAATCCCGTAAAATATAGTGGATTAACTTTAAACCAGTACGGCGTTACCTCGCCTTGCCGTACTATCTGTACTGTCTGCGGCTTCGTCGCCTTGTCCTGATTTAAATTTAATCCACTATACTACGACATAAAATCCTATTTTCACGCAGGCACAGTATGTTCAACTTCAATTCCGTACGCGAAAACGACAAACGCCAACCCACCGTCCGCACCGCCGTAGCAAGCGGCTCCATCAACATGAGCACCTCCGCCATCAAAGTTTTGGCGGAAAACGCCACCCAAAACGCAGGCATCCTCAACGTCGCCCGTATCGCCGCCGTACAAGGCATCAAGCAGGTCGGACTGCTTGTCCCGCTTTACCAGCCCCTTCCCCTGCAACACGTCCGCGTCGATTTCGATGTCGATATCGAACTCGCCTACGTCAAAGCCACCGTAACCGTTTCCTCGGAAGTCGGCAAAAGCATCACGACCGAAGCCATTACCGGCGTTAACATCGCCCTCATATCCATCTACGACATGATGAAAGAAGTCGACCAATCCATGATGATGACCCGCATCCACCTCGAATCCGAAAGCGGCGGCGAACGCGGCCCGTTCGTATTTGACGATGCCTACGAAAACATTGATTTCTGATTGAACAAATAAAAAGGTCGTCTGAAACCTGCTTTGAGGTTTCAGACGACCTTTTTATTTACGCTAAAGCTTTGCTATGAAATGCTTTCGGTCGGTGAACTATTTCTGCCGGATACGGTCTTCTTTTGGCATTTCCTTATGCGGCAATGGTTTCATCAGGAATTGTTAGCATTCCAAAACTTCGTTATACTTATAAAGTATTAGTTATTTTGTATTAATTTATAGTAAATTCAAATCAAATAGGGGATACCTATGTCGTCATTCCCATGCGGGCAGGCGTTTTCTAATTTCAATTCACGATAAAACAACAGAGAGAATTTATGGACACATCCCAACCCGCTCCTCGTTCCGAACAACAGGCCAACCGCCGCTATCTGACCGTGTGGCGGTGGCATTTTTATTTCGGGCTATTGGTCGCGCCCTTTCTGACCCTGCTTGCCGTAACGGGTCTGGGTATGCTTCTATTCGCCAACATTACCGGCAAAGAGGGCGAGCGTATACACATTACCCCGCAGGTGCAAGTGCAGCCTTTGTCGGCGCAGGCGGAAGCGGCGCGCCAGTCTGTGAACCCTGAAACCGCGTCGGTGGTGCAATATATCGCGCCGCGCGCCGACGATATGGTTGCCGTGTTCCGCGTGAACAACGACGACAAAGCGACCATGGTCGCCGTCGATCCTTATACGGCGAAAGTCGTCAGTTCCATGCCGCGCAGTAAGGGCTGGTATCACACGATGGATGAAATCCACGGCGATATGATGCTCGGCACGGCGGGCGATTATCTGATAGAAACCGCCGCGTCGCTGACTATCCTGATGATGATTACAGGGATTTATCTGTGGTGGGCGAAACAGCGCAGCCTGAAATCCATGCTTGTGCCGAAAGCGGGCAAAGGACGCTCGTGGTGGCGCAGCATGCACGGCGCATTCGGTACTTGGGTTTCTTTGATTTTATTGCTGTTCTGCTTATCGGGCGTTGCTTGGGCGGGCATTTGGGGCGGTAAGTTCGTTCAGTCTTGGAGCCAGTTCCCCGCCGGCAAATGGGGGGTCGAACCGAATCCCGTATCCGTCGTGCCGACCCACGGCGATGTGCTGAACGACGGCAAAACCAAAGAAGCACCGTGGATTCTGGAACTCACGCCCATGCCTGTTTCCGGTACGACGAAGGGCGAAAACGGCATTAATCCAAGCGAACCGATGACCTTGGAAACGGTTGACCGTTTCGCCCGCGAAATCGGTTTCAAAGGCCGCTACCAACTCAACCTGCCCAAAGGCGAAACGGGCGTGTGGACGCTGTCGCAGGATTCGATGAGCTACGACATGGTCAGCCCGACCGCCGACCGCACGGTGCACATCGACCAATACAGCGGCAAAATCCTGGCCGACATCCGTTTCGACGATTACAACTTCTTCGGCAAATTCATGGCGGCCAGCATCGCGCTGCACATGGGAACGCTGGGCTGGTGGAGCGTGTTGGCGAACGTCTTGTTCTGCCTGGCGGTTATCTTCATCTGCGTCAGCGGCTGCGTAATGTGGTGGAAGCGCCGTCCTGCCAAAGCGGGCGGACTGGTTCCTCCGGCGCAGAAAATCGAGCTGCCGGTATGGTGGGCAATGGCTGTGCCGCTTTTGATCGTGGCGGTATTGTTCCCGACCGCCATCGCCGCCATCGCCGTGATTTGGCTCTTGGATACGGCTTTACTGTCGCGGATTCCGGCACTGTCGCGGTGGTTCAAATAACGGTTTGAACCGTTTCCCGCAAACCGATGCGCAGCGTGGGCAACGCCCACGAATAGGATTGGTTTGAAGGTCGTCTGAAAATCCGATTTTGGTTTTCAGACGACCTTTCCTTATTTTTATCCCGCGGTTTTCCTTTTCCGCCCGCTTCGGTATCATACCGCCTGTCTGTTTATCCCTAACGGAATCCCGATTATGTCTGACTGGTCCCTCCCCGATTTCGAACGCAAAATCTGCCCACCCGAAGAGTTGGCGCAGCGTTTGCACACGCTTCCCCGTCCGCTGGTCTTTACCAACGGCTGTTTCGATATTCTGCACAGGGGACATGTTACCTATCTGGCGCAGGCTCGCTCGGCGGGGGCGGCGTTGGTATTGGCTTTGAACACGGATGCGTCCGTGCGCCGTTTGGGCAAGGGGGACGACCGTCCCGTCAATCCTCTGAAAAACCGCGCGGCGGTAGCGGCGGCATTGGCAAGCGTCGATTTGGTCACTTGGTTTGATGAAGACACGCCCGCCGAGTTGATTGAGCAAATCAAACCCGACATCCTGATTAAGGGCGGCGACTGGCCGGTCGAAAAAATCGTCGGCGCGCAAGAAACGCTGGCGCGCGGCGGTAAAGTGTTTTCCATTCCGTTCCTGCACCAGACTTCCACCACGAAAACGCTGGAAAAAATCCGAGCAGCCGAGGGTGGCAAATGACCGCGCTGAAACTGCCGCACAGTCGGGTTTTGGCGGAACTTGCCGACGGTCTGCCGCAACACGTTTCCCACTTGGCGCGTATCGCGGGCGTGAAACCGCACCAGCTCAACGGCTTTTGGCAACAGATGCCCGCGCACATCCGCGGACTGCTGCGCCAGCACGACGGGCAATGGCGGCTCGTGCGCCCGCTTGCCTTGTTTAACGAAGAAGCCTTGCAGCGTTTGGGCGCGGAACGCGGTTTTCAGACGACCTTAAAACACGAATGCACGTCCAGCAACGACGAAATCCTGAATTTGGCGCGCACTTCGCCCGAGCAAGCCCATAAAGCGCTCTGCGTCGCGCATCTGCAAACCAAAGGTCGCGGGCGACAAGGACGCAAGTGGACACACCGATTAGGCGAATGCCTGATGTTCAGCTTCGGCTGGGTATTTGACAAACCGCAGCACGAACTCGGCTCGCTCGCCCCCGCCGTCGCGCTCGCCTGCCGCCGTGCCTTGGCAGCATCGGGTTTGGACATACAAATCAAGTGGCCGAACGATTTGGTCGCCGGCAGGGACAAACTCGGCGGCATCCTGATCGAAACCGTCCGCAACGAGGGCAAAACCGCTGCCGTCATCGGCATCGGCATCAATTTCGTCCTGCCCAAAGAAGTTGAACACGCCGCCTCCGTCCAAGCCTTGTTCCACAATATGCAGCTTGCCCGCGGCGCAACCGCCGCACACTGCATCCCCGTCTCAACGCTATTGGACAAACTCTTGGGCGAACTCAATGCCGTCCTGACGCAATACGCGCAAAACGGGTTCACACCCTTCCTTGACGAATACCAAACCGCCCACCGCGACCACGGCAGACCCGTCCTGCTCCTGCGTGACGGGCAAACCGTAAGCGAAGGCACCGTACTCAGTGTCGATGCGCAAGGCGCGTTGCACCTGATGACAGCCGCAGGCGAACAAACCGTCGTCAGCGGCGAAATCAGCCTGCGCCCCGACGACACGCCCCGCGCCGCCGCGCCGCGTGCGCCCGAACGCCTGCTCCTGCTCGACGGAGGCAACAGCCAGCTCAAATGGGCATGGGTGGAAAACGGCGTGTTCAACGAAGTAACCCGTGCGCCGTACCGCGACTTGGGCAAGCTCGGCGAAGAGTGGGCAGAACGTTCAGACGACCGCACCCGCATCGTCGGCTGCGCCGTGTGCGGCGACCTCAAAAAAGCCCTCGTCGAAGCCCACCTGACCGTGCCTGTCCGCTGGCTGCCCTCCATGCCGCAGGCACTCGGCATCCGCAACCACTACCGCAACCCCGCCGAACACGGTTCCGACCGCTGGTTCAACGCCTTGGGCAGCCGCCGCTTCAGCCAAAACGCCTGCGTCGTCGTCAGCTGCGGCACCGCCGTAACCACCGACGCGCTCACCGAAGACAACCACTATCTCGGCGGCACCATCATGCCCGGCTTCCACCTCATGAAAGAAGCCCTCGCCGCCAAAACCGCCAACCTCGATCGCCCCGCCGGCAAAGTGTACCCCTTCCCCACCACTACGCCCAACGCCATCACCAGCGGCATGATGGATGCCGTTTGCGGAGCCGTCATCATGATGCACGGGCGGCTGCAACAAAAAACAGGCGAAGGCAGACCCGTCGACGTCATCATCACCGGCGGCGGCGCAAGCAAAGTCGTCAACGCCCTGCCCAAGCAGTTTGTTTTGGACAATACGGTAAAAATTGTAGATAATCTCGTCATTTACGGCTTATTGAACTGGGTCGCGCAAGAGCAGGAACAGCCTGATAAATTGCCCGAATAAGCAGCAATACCGTAGCGCAGATTCAAAAAGGTCGTCTGAAACGCAACACTGCTTTTCAGACGACCTTCAGACGCAGCAAACTCCAGCCGATTGGCTTTGACGCCGATCCGCCACAACCAATAACAACACAAAACCGCCCGCACACCGCAACGGCAACCGAACACAAAAAAGGAAAACAACTCATGAAATGGCTTTTCGCCGCCCTCGTGGCACTCAACATCATCGTCTTCGGCGGCATGATTACGCACCGCCTCAACAACGCCAAATCCCCCAACACCGCGCCCGTAGAAGGCGGCGCCCACGAACTCGCCCAACCCGAATCCCTGCGCCCGCAGCAAGCCCCCGCGCCTGCCGACAACGCGCCCCCCGACTGGCTGCAAACTGACGAAACACAAGCCGACCTGCCCGAACCCGAATCCGAAGAAGCCATAGCCGAACGCAAGAAAAAAGAAGAAGAGGAACAGGCGCGCCGCGAAAAAGAAAAAAAAGAACGTGAAGAAAAAGCCCGCCGCGAAAAAGAAAAAGCCGCCGCCGAAAACACCAATCCGAATGCTGCCGCCAACGAAAATCCCGCCGCCAAAAACGCATCCGCCGCCCGCCAATGTACATCTAACGCCAGCGTTACCCTGGACGAAGACGACTACCACCGCATCAAAGGCCTGCTGACCCGTTGGCCGCATGCCGCCAGCCGCACCGTAGAAAAACGTGGCGTATCGAAAGACCACGCCGCCAAAACCTTCCGCGTCGTACTGCCCGCCGACAGCGAAGCCATGAACCGTCTCGAAGCGCTCGGCAACAAAGGCTTCAACGGCACGCTTTACAACGGCGAAATCAGCCTCGGCGTGATGAAGAGCCGTTCCTCAGCCCAAGTCCTCATCTCGCGCCTGTCCGCAGCAGGCTTCGGCGGCGCGCGCATCGTAGAACAAGACGACAAAGGCAACGCCGCCGACAGCACCCTCAGCGTCTCCCGCATGACCGTCATCTTCATGTCGGTCGATGACAAAGACACACAGGAAATCCGCAACATCGTCGGACGCTACGGCAGCCTGAACATGAAAACCTGCAAATAAAACCCCAAAGGTCGTCTGAAAGTTTTCAGACGACCTTTTTGCGGAAATATAGCCAATTCAAACCATAGAAGCCCCTGCCGTCTTTTCCGCTTGGGTGAAAAGAGAAGTGAGGGTATTTTCTAAATGAATCCATTTCGGGCGTGAAAACTTTGCCGAATGCCTGAAACCGTCAATTCTGAGGAGTGTCCGTATTGATGAAACCCTTAATCTTTTTACTTCCCGCCGTGTTATCCCTGCATGCTGCCGCACAAAACTACGTCATTGCCGACGACCGGCTCAGTAGCGGGGTGTTGACGCTTGAGGGCAGCAGTTTTTCCGTCAGTACCGTCAATCCAAACGGCAATGTGTGCGATTACGAAGGCATCGTTCGCAATCGTATTGCCAGCGATGGAGAGGGCTGTGTCGTGCATTTCAGTTTCAAGCGCGACAGTGTGCGTTTGGACATCCCCGAATCCGCCCGAGAAGCCTGTCAAAGCTATTGCGGGCATAACGCTTTTTTCGACAGGGTTTATTATAAAATGCCGACGGCCTGCGCCTCAAAATATGCAGAGGCGGCGGAGCGGCGTTTCCAGGCTGCCTATCGGGACAAACGTTTCCGAGAGGCGGCAAACCTCAAACGGCAATATCTAAACCAGTGTGGCAGATTCCTCTATCTGACCGATTGGATGCGGGTTTTGAATGACTTGGCAGTCAGCTTTAAAAATGCCGGAGATAAAGCGGCCTGCCGCAAAACGCTTGCCCCATTGTCCGAATGGCTGCGGGATTATTGGCCAAACTACATCAACGAAACAGATTACAAACGCGAAGCGTCTGCGGCAAGGTTTAACTTGAAACAGTGTGAAGCGGAATAAAACGAAATTCGGGCCGTATTTTTACATGGTGAACGATGTGGTTATTTATGGCATAAAAAGCCATAATATTTCTTAAATATTAAAAAATAGATATTTTTTTCCAAAAAATATATTTTAAGATTATATTGTTTTAATAAAAATCCGTTGCTACATTCATAAAAAATCACGGGGTCGTCTGAAAAGCGGTTTTTCAGACGACCCCGTGTGCTAAACTTCGTTAAATACACACAAAACAGGCAAAGCAATATGTTTACATTCAAATCACTGCTCGATATGCCGCGCGGAGAAGCTCTTGCCGTCGTCGTGGCGTTAATCGGGGCGATGGGTTACACCATCATTTCGTTGGGCTGGCTGCCCCATATGTCCATCATTGCCGCCATTACCGTCCTCATCCTCTACGGCCTCGCGCGTGGGTTGAAATATAACGATATGCAAAAAGGCATGGTCGGTGCGGTGGGGCAGGGCATGGGTGCGATTTACCTGTTTTTCTTCATCGGGCTGATGGTCAGCGCGCTGATGATGAGCGGCGCGATTCCGACGCTGATGTATTACGGTTTCGGGCTGATTTCCCCCACTTATTTCTATTTTTCTGCTTTCGCGCTGTGTTCCGTCATCGGCGTGTCCATCGGCAGCAGTTTGACCACTTGCGCCACCGTCGGCGTTGCCTTTATGGGCATGGCGGCGGCGTTTCATGCAGATTTTGCGATGACGGCGGGCGCGATTGTTTCCGGCGCGTTCTTCGGCGACAAAATGTCCCCGCTCTCCGATACTACGGGCATTTCGGCTTCTATCGTCGGCATTGATTTGTTCGAACACATCAAAAACATGATGTATACCACCATTCCTGCGTGGCTCATTAGTGCGGCATTGATGCTGTGGCTCTTGCCCAATGTTGCCGCACATGATTTGAACAGCGTCGAATCCTTCCGCAGCCAGCTTGAAGCGACGGGCTTGGTACACGGCTATTCGCTGATTCCGTTTGCGCTGTTGGTCGTGTTGGCGCTGTTGCGCGTCAACGCCGTCGTCGCCATGCTCTTCACCATCATCGCCGCGCTTGGCGTTACCTATTTCCACAGTACGCCCGACTTGAACCAGCTCGGTGCATGGTTTTACGGCGGCTACAAGCTGGAAGGTGAAGCGTTCCAAGACATCGCCAAACTCATTTCGCGCGGCGGTTTGGAAAGCATGTTCTTCACGCAAACCATCGTGATTCTCGGCATGAGTTTGGGCGGTTTGCTGTTCACGCTCGGCGTGATTCCGTCGCTGCTGGACGCCATCCGCGCGTTCCTGACCACCGCCGGACGCGCCACCTTCAGCGTTGCCGCTACGTCGGTTGGCGTCAATTTCCTTATCGGCGAACAATATTTGAGTATTTTGCTTTCCGGCGAAACCTTCAAACCTGTGTACGACAAGCTAGGTCTGCATTCGCGCAACCTCTCGCGCACGCTTGAGGATGCGGGTACCGTCATCAACCCTCTCGTTCCGTGGAGCGTCTGCGGCGTATTTATCAGCCACGCACTTGGCGTACCTGTTTGGGAATACCTGCCTTATGCCTTCTTCTGCTATTTGAGTCTGATTTTGACGCTACTGTTCGGTTGGACAGGTCTGACATTGAGCAAGAAAGAAACTGCGTAAAGCAGGGGATACAAAGGTCGTCTGAAAACCTTCGGCATAGGTTTTCAGACGACCTTTTTTATGGAAATGCTTTGACGGAATAGATGATGGCTTATTTAGGATTTTTCTCGATCAGGGCGACGAGTTGGTCGATATAGCCTTGGACGAAGCTGCGTGCCGATTCGATGAGTTTGCCGTTATCGTCAAACAGAGTAGGGGAGTTGCCGAGGAAGACTTCGGGCTGTCCGGTCAGCGGCATATTGAAGTAGGACAAGGCAAGGCGCAGATTTTTTTGCGAGCTGTAACCGCCCATTTTGCCGACGGAATGGCTGATAATGCCTGCGGGCGTGTTTTTCCATGCGACGTCGGCGTTGGGTTTGGAGCCGATGTCTACCGCGTTTTTCAGGCAGGCGGGGACAGTGCGGTTGTTTTCGGAGGTAACGAACAATACGCCGTCGGAGGCTTTGATGGTTTCGCGGAAGGCGGTATAGCTTTCGGGCGTGGGGAAATCGGTTTCGGCGGGGTCGTCATAGTCGAAATTGTAGAGCGGCAAGCCGCCGATTTCGACGATTTGGGCTTCGTAGCCTTCGGGGAACATGGGGATGACGTTTTGCGCCACTTTGCGTGCGAACGAGCCTTTACGCAGGCTGCCTACTAAAATGCTGACTTTTTTTGCCATGAATTTTCTCCTGATTGTGTAAAAATAAAAACGATTCGTAAATTCATTTTAAAATGGGTGCGGATAACGGTCAAGATTAGGGCATCGCGTTAAGGCGGCTTTATCTACGGGCAGGTCGTACACGCTGAAATTTAGTTTCTTTATGGTTGTTATGGGAATTATGATGAAAATTCAGGTACTTGAAGACAAATCGTTAGATGGAAAGCCTTGTTTTTTCGGATTCACTGTATTGCTTGGGCAACAGTTTTAATTAGATATGTAACTTTAGTAATTGTTTTATTGCGTGTAAATTGAAACTTACGCATAATGTAAAACATATGCAATATGGGATGGATTTTTTTGGTTTGAGAGGCATCCCACATCGAGCATCAATAAAGAAAAAAGAGGGAAAAATCATGTCATTGGCCTGGTGGAAACGCGAATTGTTCGGCGGTTGGACGCATTTCGAAGCGGTGTGGCTGCTGATGTTTTTGGGAATACAGGCGGTCGTGTTCGTCTTCAATCCCGACTCATGGCTGGCGAGCATTGCGGCGGTAACGGGCATTTTGTGCGTCGTCTTCGTCGGTAAGGGCAAAATCAGCAATTATTTGTTCGGGCTGATTTCCGTATCGCTGTATGCTTATGTTTCTTATACGTTTAAGCTCTACGGTGAGATGATGCTGAATTTATTGGTGTATGTGCCTGTCCAGTTTGTCGGTTTCGCTATGTGGCGCAAACATATGGCTTTGGGCGAAATGGCGGAAACCGAGGAAGTGAAGGCGAAGGCGTTGACGGTCAGACAGTGGCTGCTGGTGGTTGCCGCATCTGTCGTCGGAACGTCGGTCTACATCGAATGGCTGCACCACTTAGGCAGCGCGTTGCCGACCCTCGACGGCGTAACGGTCGTCGTGTCGATTGTGGCTCAGGTTTTGATGATTCTGCGCTACCGCGAGCAATGGGCATTGTGGATTGTGGTCAATATCCTGACGATTTCGCTGTGGGCAGCGGCATGGTTCAAAAATGGAGAAACGAGCCTGCCGCTTTTGCTGATGTACGTCATGTATTTGTGCAATTCGGTTTACGGCTATATCAACTGGACGAAGCTGGTAAAACGGTACTCAGAACAATAAGTATCAAATTGCAAAGGTCGTCTGAAAATCCGGTATCGGGTTTCAGACGACCTTTTGCATATTCATACTAAAATCCATATTCCTAAAATATTTCAATATGTTGATATTAAAGCTTCCGATATTGACTCAGACAATACCGCTCACGAATACCACGCCGACAATCCTGACTTTCCTTCTCAGCCATTGTGGCGACACTGTTTATCGGCGCGTTTTCGTCATACTCCGGCTTAACACGAATATCTTGCATTTTGCTTTCAATCCAAAACACAGCATTCTGTCGCGTTACAAACTTTCATAAATGCTTAGACAGGCATCATGTCTGTCTGAATCATCCTTCAAGCTAAGGAAAAATTTAGCTGACTAAATAAAATCTTACAACTATAATAAAAAAACTTAACTTTCTCTAATAACAGATAAGCTATGGATTATCAAAAAATCAGCCGCAAACTCGAAATTTTAGCCGATGCCGCCAAATATGATGTTTCCTGCTCGTCGAGCGGAGGTAAGCGCGGCAACGACGGGCAAGGCTTGGGCAACTCTTCGCGCGCGGGCATCTGCCATAGTTTCACCGAAGACGGCCGCTGCGTATCGCTGCTGAAAATCCTGCTGACCAATCATTGCATTTACGACTGCGCCTATTGCACTTCCCGCCGCAGCAACGACATCCCGCGCGCGGCGTTTACGGTTGATGAAGTGGTGGATTTGACCATGAGCTTTTACCGCCGCAACTATATCGAAGGGCTGTTTTTGAGTTCCGGCATCTTCAAAAACGCCGATTACACCATGGAGCGCTTGGTGCGGATTGCCAAAAAACTGCGCGAAGAACATCGATTTAACGGCTACATCCACCTCAAAACCATTCCCAAAGCGTCTGCTGAAATCCTGCACGAAGCCGGGCTGTATGCCGACCGCCTCAGTGTCAACATGGAAATCCCCACAGTTTCCGGCCTCAAGCTGCTTGCGCCCGAAAAAAACCACAGCGATATGACGCAACCTATGGCGTTTGTCCGCAACGAAATCGTTTCCTTTGCCGACAGCCGCAAAACCATCAAATCCACGCCCAAGTTCGTCCCTGCCGGACAAAGCACGCAGTTTATTATCGGCGCGGCAGGCGAAACCGACCGTCAAATCATTCGCGCCGCCGGCGGGTTTTACCGCCATTACGGCCTCAAACGCGTGTATTACTCGGGCTATGTACCGGTATTGGAAGACAAACGCCTGCCGCCTTTATCGACGCAAGTGCCGCTGCGGCGCGAAAACCGGCTCTATCAGGCAGATTGGCTGATGCGTTTTTACGGCTTTTCCGATCATGAAATCTTAGACGAACAGCAACCTTTCCTCGACTTGGATTTCGACCCCAAGCTCGCTTGGGCGCTGCGCCACCGCGAATGGTTTCCCGTGCCGCTGCAACACGCGCCGCTTGAAATGATTTTGCGCGTGCCCGGTATCGGCGTGAAGTCCGCCCGCAAAATCGTGCAGGTCCGCCGCTTCCGCATGATTACCATGGCACACCTGCGCAAAATGGGCGTGGCATTAAACCGCGCGCGCTATTTCATCACCCTGCCCGAACCCAACCGCTACGCCGACCTAATCGACAGCCCGCAACTGCGCGGCCTGCTTTTACAAAACACACGCTCCAAATTCAGCCAAAGCGATGCCGTGCAAAGCGATTTGTTCGGCTGATAACGAAAAGGTCCACATTATGCAAATCACTTTGCACTATGACGGCAGCTTCGACGGACTGCTGAGCACCGTGTTTCATGTTTACGCCTGCAAATACGCTCCTGAAAACGTGCATATTACCCATGATGCGCAGGATACGGATTTATTCAGCCGCAGCGAAACCGTTACCACCTCCCCCGAACGCGCCCAGCGCGTTTTCAAACGGCTCGAACAGCAAATCGGACGCAGCGGCATGGTCAAACTGCTGTATGGCTTTTTAATCGCCCTACCTGAGATGCCCGATACTTTTCTGCGCATCGTCAGCCTGATGCTTGCCCGCCCGATGCGCAAAGACGTGCTCTGCGATTACGGTCTTTACGATGTGATGCAATGGGCGCAATGGGTCAAAACCGTCGGACATGAAAAACACCGGATGGAAGCGTTTGTCCGTTTTGAAGAGCTGTCAGATGGTCTGTATCTCGCGCGTATCGAACCTCAATACGATGTGTTGCCCTTGATTACACGCCATTTCCGCAGCCGTTATCCGCAACAGCAATGGGCGATATTCGATATGCAGCGCCATTACGGCATCTTAAGCGCCCCAGACGGTCTGCACGCAATCAATGGGCTTGAAGCCCACCGCATCCAAACATCGTACGCCCCTGACGAACGCAGTTACCAAGCCTTGTGGCAGGACTATTTCAACAGCACCAATATTCCGTCACGATGCAATCCTAGGTTGCACCGCCAACAAATGCCGCAACGCTATTGGAAATACCTTACTGAAAAACAACCTGCTGTTTTAAAATAAAAAATGCCTGTCGAAAACAGGTTCGGACAGGTTTTATAGCGAATAAACTTATTACTTATCTTGAGGTTGCTATTTCTCAGCAGGAGGCCTACTGCCCTGAATAACTACTCCTACGCATCGCAGGTATGCCCAATAATTTTATTGTCGCGTTGTAGTTTCAAATGACCTCGGTGCATTAAATGTTCGGGGTGGGAATTTAGGTGAATTTTGTAGAGATCTCAATAAGTATCAAGCTTCAAAGGTCGTCTGAAAATCCGGTATAGGGTTTCAGACGACCTTTTGTATATCCATGTTAAAATCCGCATTCTTCAAATATTTCAATATGATGCTATGCATACTTCCGATATTGACACAGACGATACGGCTCACGAATACCACGCCGACAATCCCAATTTCCCTTCTAAAACCATTGTGGCGACGCTGTTTATCGGTGCGTTTTTCGGTTATCTCAACGACACGCTTTTAAATGTTGCGCTCACGCCGATTATGAAGGATTTCAGTGTCGACAAGACCACCGTCCAATGGCTGACGACGGGCTTTTTGCTGGTAATGGGCGCGTTCACGCCGATTACGGCAGGCGTGATCCAATGGTTTGAAACGCGCAAGATGGTGTTGTTTACGCAGGCAACTTTTTTGGCGGGTTCGCTGATTTGCGCGTTTGCGCCGACCTTCGGGATTCTGGTCGTGGGGCGGATGGTACAGGCGGTGTCTGCCGCGTTTTTCGTGCCGCTCCTGTTTAACGGCATTTTGTCGATTTACCCGCCGAACAAACGCGGGACGGCGATGGGCGTGATTACCATGATGTTCACCGCCGCGCCCGCGATAGGGCCGACGCTGTCGGGCATCATCATCGACCACACGCATTGGCGCGTGCTGTTCGGCTTTACCGCGCCGTTTATGCTGGCGGCGATGGTGTTAGTGGGCAAGTATCTGACGGTCAATTTGAGCAACATCAGCCGTCCGAAAATTGATATTTTGTCGGCTGTCCTGTCGATTGCGGGCTTCGGCGGGCTGGTGTATGCGAGCAGTAATTTCGCCCGTCTGCCGCTGGCGGAATTTATCCTGCTGTTTGCCGCTTCCGTCGCGCTGGTGGGCTGGTTTGCATACCGCCAGTCCCGCTTGGCGACGCCGCTGCTGAACCTTCGGGCGTTTGAATATAAGCAGTTCCGCCACTGCGTCGTGATTCTGGCGGGCGCGGTGTTCCTGTTTTTGGGTTTGGAACTGATGATGCCGATGTACACGCAGCAGGTGCTGATGCTGACGGGTACGGCGACGGGGCTGATTCTGATGCCGGCAAGCATCGCCCAGGCGGTTGCCGCGCCTTTGTTCGGCAAACTGCTGGACAAGAAAGGCGGACGGTTTGTCGTGTTGCCCGCCACGGTGATGCTGACGGTGTCGCTGGCGGTGTTGTGGCTGTTTTTGCGGATTGACACGCAAGTCATGATGCTGACCGCCATGTTCACACTGATGGCGGTGTCCGTCTCCGCCTGCGTAACGGGCGAAACCCACGGCTTGAACGTGCTGCCGAAAAAACTCAACCCCCACGGCGCGGCGATTCTGACCACCATCAACCCGATTGCCGGCGCGGTCGGCGCGGCATTTTTCATCGGCGCAACCAATATCGGCGAGAAACTGTCCTCCGCCGCCTCGCCGCAACAAGCCATGTTCGACGGTATCCATCTAGCGATGGGCAGCGCGCTTGTGTTGGGCGCAGTGATGGTATTTTTTGCCATGCGCCTGAAACGGCATCAGACAGCGTCGTAACGCGTACAGGGAATGTGTGAAAAGGTCGTCTGAAATCATAGGGTTACGATTTTCAGACGACCTTTTTATATCCAAAACTACACGATACTACATTTTAAAATTGGATTATTTTTTATTGGTAAATCATAATGTTATTTAAATTTTGGTCGTCTGAAAAGGGCGTGGGTGCAAAATTGGGTAGTTTGGGCGGTTTGGATGCTGTTTTTGCGGTTAAACAAAAATTCCTGAAAAATGAATTAATTATATTTGATTTTAAGAAGTATTGTTTAAAATCGTTCTGATTAGTTGGAGGTGATACAGGCTTTGTCAGGCAAGGATTTGGGTTGTTTTAAGGTGGTGGTTTGGGTTTTGTTTCTGAAGTATTGTTCATTAATGATTGAATTTTTTAAAAATATTTTAGAAAAAGTGTTTGACAGCCTGAAAATTATTTTTTAAATTTGTCCATACTTATAAAAACTACATTGCACTACAAAGGAACCCTATCATGAATCTGTACCAAACTTCTCCGTCTTGTTATAGATTGTCTTCTATCTCTGCCGCATCCGTCGTCGTCTGCTTTTGGGCAGTCGCGGCGGTCTGACGGCTCTTTGCCCGAATTTGGTTTCCCGTATTTCTGCGGTCGGTTCGGGTTTTAACGTTTCTGTATCTCCCGCTGTATTTTCTTCCGAATATTAAAATAATTAAAAAATACTTAGACCTCCGCTTAAGCCGAATTGTATGTGTCGGATTTATTAACTGATTGTTTTTATTGATTTTGATTTTCAGACGACGAGATAGGTCGGTGGTTTGAAAGGTCGTCTGAAAACGGTTTTATAAACATTGTTTCTTTTTGAACGGTTCGTTTCAGGTTTCGCGGAAACTGGGCCGCTGAGTCGATACTGAAAAAATTCTAATCTACAAAGGAGAAATACTATGAGCCAACTTTCTGCCGGTGCCCGTTTCCGCCAAGCTGTGAAGGAGTCGAATCCTCTTGCCGTGGTCGGCTGTGTGAATGCTTATTTTGCGCGGCTGGCGACGCAGAGCGGGTTTAAGGCGGTGTATCTGTCGGGCGGCGGCGTGGCGGCCTGTTCGTGCGGGATTCCGGATTTGGGCATCACCACGATGGAAGATGTGCTGATTGATGCGCGGCGGATTACGGACAATGTGGATACGCCTTTGCTGGTGGACATCGATGTCGGTTGGGGCGGGGCGTTCAATATCGCGCGCACGATTCGCAACTTCGAGCGTGCGGGTGTGGCGGCGGTGCATATCGAAGATCAGGTGGCGCAGAAGCGTTGCGGGCATCGTCCGAACAAGGCCATTGTTTCTAAGGATGAAATGGTTGACCGCATTAAAGCCGCCGTGGATGCGCGCGTGGATGAGGATTTTGTGATTATGGCGCGGACGGACGCGCTGGCGGTGGAAGGTTTGGATGCCGCCATCGAGCGGGCGCAGGCTTGCGTGGAAGCGGGCGCGGACATGATTTTCCCCGAAGCGATGACCGATTTGGCGATGTACCGGCAATTTGCGGACGCGGTGAAAGTGCCCGTGTTGGCGAACATTACCGAATTCGGCGCGACGCCGCTTTATACGCAGCGCGAGCTGGCTGACAACGGCGTGTCGCTGGTGCTGTATCCGCTCTCGTCGTTCCGCGCCGCGAGCAAGGCCGCGCTGAATGTTTATGAGGTGATTATGCGCGACGGCACGCAGGCGGCGGTGGTCGATATCATGCAGACCCGCGCCGAGCTTTACGAGCATTTGAATTACCACGACTTCGAACAGAAGCTGGATAAATTGTTTCAGAAGTAAAAACCGTTTTCAGACGACCCTCAACCTTGAATAGGCCGTCTGAAAACCCAAAACCCATAAAACACAAAGGAGAAATACCATGACTGCAACCACCGAAACCCCGACCTTCAAACCGAAAAAATCCGTTGCCCTCTCCGGCGTGGCGGCGGGCAATACCGCGCTGTGTACGGTCGGCCGCACCGGCAACGATTTGAGCTACCGCGGTTACGACATCCTTGATTTGGCGCAGAAATGCGAGTTTGAAGAAGTCGCCTACCTGTTGATTCACGGCCACCTGCCCAACAAATTTGAACTCGCCGCCTACAAAGCCAAGCTCAAATCCATGCGCGGCCTGCCTATCCGCGTGATTAAAGTGTTGGAAAGCCTGCCCGCGCACACGCATCCGATGGACGTCATGCGTACCGGCGTGTCCATGCTCGGCTGCGTTCATCCCGAACGCGAAAGCCATCCCGACAGCGAAGCGCGCGACATTGCGGACAAACTCATCGCCAGCCTCGGCAGCATCCTGCTCTACTGGTATCAATATTCGCACAACGGCAAACGCATCGACGTCGAAAGCAAAGAAGATACCATCGGCGGCCACTTCCTGCACCTGTTGCACGGCAAACGCCCGACCGAATCGCAGGTGAAAGCCATGCACGTTTCGCTGATTCTGTATGCGGAACACGAGTTCAACGCCTCCACCTTCACCGCCCGCGTGATTGCCGGTACGGGTTCGGATATGTATTCCTGCATCACCGGCGCCATCGGCGCGCTTAAAGGTCCGAAACACGGCGGCGCGAACGAAGTCGCCTACGACATCCAAAAACGCTACCGCAACGCCGACGAAGCCGAAGCCGACATCCGCGAACGCATCGCCCGCAAGGAAATCGTTATCGGGTTCGGCCATCCGGTTTACACCATTTCCGACCCGCGCAACGTCGTGATTAAAGAAGTGGCGCGCGGTTTGAGCCGGGAAGCGGGCGACATGCGCCTCTTCGACATCGCCGAGCGCTTGGAGAGCGTGATGTGGGAAGAGAAAAAAATGTTCCCGAACTTGGACTGGTTCTCCGCCGTGTCCTACCAAAAACTCGGCGTACCGACCGCCATGTTCACGCCGCTCTTCGTGATTTCGCGCTCCACCGGCTGGGCGGCACACGTCCTCGAACAGCGCAAAGACGGCAAAATCATCCGTCCGAGCGCGAACTACACCGGTCCTGAAGATTTGGCGTTTGTGGAGATTGAAGAACGCTGATGATTTTCAGACGACCTTGTTCGTACAAGGTCGTCTGAAAAAAGAAATTTAATGAATTTATTGGCACACTGATTATTAATGCGGAACATTTGATGGATAAGGACAAGGGGTCTTATGCGGGTATTCCTGTACAAAATACCAAAGAGTTAGTTTGGCAGAAAATACAAGAAATACCTATTTCTGAATGTGGGGAACCGTTGGTTAGTGTTGGTAATACCGGACGCATTCGTGTCAATCCTGTTTATTTTTCTCAGGGTATTGAAGGGGCGATAAATAGTGTTTTATTGCGTAGAAGTGTTGCTGATAGGCTGACTCAGGTTGTCTCTTTGCTGCCGGAAACATATGGCTTGGAAATTTTTGATGGTTGGCGTCCTGTCATAGTGCAAAGAGCATTACGAGAAAATATGAAGCAAGAAATTGAAAAACGCCATCCGGAATATGATGAAGTTCAAGTTAGAGAAGCACTGGACTGTTTTGCTGCTGATCCAGATCGGGCAGAAATGCCTCTACCCCATTTGACGGGCGGATCTGTTGATGTCGGATTGTTTGATATAAAAAGTGGCAAAAGTTTGGATATGGGAAGTGAGTTTGATGCAACTGGACATTTATCTTACAGCGATGCTTTAGAGAAAGAAGGTGAGTATTTCTCCTCTGCTCGTAATTTACGCCGGATTTTGATTCATGCGATGAAAGAGGCAGGATTTAGTAATTTGCCAACCGAATGGTGGCATTTCGATTATGGCAACCAAAATTGGGCTTATTTTACCCAACAAAGCAACGCAGTTTTTGGGGTGGTAGAAGGGCAGGATACTTAATTAAAATAAAAATTGGGAGGAAAAATGCAAACTTTAATTTCAGCAGATAATCATTTGCTGCTGTGGGCTTTTGTTATGTTGGCTGCCGCTGCGGCGATTTTTATCGAGCAAAACAGTCGATTGGCTGGGAAAGTTCCTGGTGCAGTATTAGCTTTATTGATTGCGTTGATTGCTTCTAATTTAGGTGTTATTCCCACGGATGCTCCAGTATTTGATGCTGTATGGTCTTATATTGTACCGCTTGCTATTCCGTTGTTGTTGTTTCAATTAGATCTTCATGCTCTATTTAAGGAAAGTGGGCGTATGCTGTTTATTTTCCTGATTAGTTCAATCGGGACGATCATTGGAACGCTTGTCTCATTTTCACTATTGAAAGACTATATTCCTGAGCTGGATAAAGTTGCCGGAATGATTTCAGCTTCTTATACAGGAGGCGGTGTCAATTTTGCAGCCATGTCAGCTAAGCTTAACCCTGCTAAAGATGTTATTGCAGCAACAATTGTTGCTGATAATTTGATGATGGCTTGTTACTTTTTTATTTTGATTGGTATCTCTTCCTCATATTGGGTCAGAAAAGTTTGGGGAAGTCCATATCAGGATAAATTGGAGCAGGAATATCATGATCCGAGTGTGAATAAGGCTGCCGAGTATTGGAAACCTAAATCCATTTCGCTACAGAGTATAGCCTTATCTTTGGCTGCCTCGATTTTGTTGGTCGCAGTTTCATTCTCATTATCCGGTTTTTTGCAAAATCATTTTCAAAGTATTGATGGTGTTGCATTAAAAATGCTGACAGGTTTAATTAGTGACAAATATTTGCTGTTAACGACATTTACATTGGCAGTTGTTTTATTTTTCCGTAAAGGCATTCAAAAACTAGATGGCAGTCAAGAATTAGGGACATATTGTATTTATCTGTTTTTTGTTGTGATTGGTGTTCCTGCCTCTATACCGTTGATTATTAAAACAGCACCATTACTCTTTGTTTTTACTTTGATTATTGCGGTATTGAATTTGTTGCTGACGTTAGTGTTAGGCAAGCTGTTCAAATTCAGTATTGAAGAAATTGTATTGGCTTGTAATGCCAATATTGGAGGGCCGACTACTGCAGCAGCCTTAGCCATCAGTAAAGGTTGGCGTGATTTAGTCGGTGCAATTTTGTTAATTGGTACTGTAGGCTACATTATCGGTAACTATATAGGTTCGTTTGTATATGCCCTATTGAGCTGAAGACTAATCTAACAATCCATAAACCTTTTCAGACGACCCCTTCAACAAACGTCGTCTGAAACCCCAAACCACAAGAAAAATAGATCCACAGGAGAACTGAACATGGCTGCCAACCAAAGTTACCGCAAACCGCTGCCCGGTACGGATTTGGAATACTACGACGCGCGTGCGGCGTGTGAGGATATTCAAGCCGGCTCTTACGACAAGCTGCCTTACACGAGCCGCATTTTGGCGGAGAACTTGGTCAACCGCGCGGACAAAGTCGATTTGCCGACGCTGCAAAGCTGGCTGGGCCAGCTGATAGAAGGCAAGCAGGAAATCGATTTTCCGTGGTATCCGGCGCGGGTGGTGTGCCATGATATTTTGGGGCAGACCGCGCTGGTGGATTTGGCGGGCTTGCGCGATGCGATTGCGGAGAAGGGCGGCGATCCGTCCAAAGTGAATCCTGTGGTGCAGACGCAGCTTATCGTCGACCACTCGCTGGCGGTGGAATGCGGCGGCTACGACCCCGATGCGTTCCGCAAAAACCGCGAAATTGAAGACCGGCGCAACGAAGACCGTTTCCACTTTATCAACTGGACGAAAACCGCTTTTGAAAATGTGGACGTGATTCCGGCGGGCAACGGCATCATGCACCAAATCAATTTGGAAAAAATGTCGCCCGTCGTCCAAGTCAAAAACGGCGTGGCGTTTCCCGACACCTGCGTCGGCACCGACTCGCACACGCCGCACGTTGATGCGCTGGGCGTGATTTCCGTGGGCGTGGGCGGTTTGGAAGCGGAAACCGTGATGCTGGGGCGCGCGTCCATGATGCGCCTGCCCGATATTGTCGGCGTGGAGTTGACGGGCAAACGGCAGGCGGGCATTACGGCGACGGATATTGTGTTGGCGCTGACCGAATTTCTGCGCAAAGAGCGCGTGGTCGGGGCGTTTGTCGAATTTTTCGGCGAAGGTGCAAGAAGCCTGTCCATCGGCGACCGTGCGACCATTTCCAACATGACGCCGGAGTTCGGCGCGACTGCCGCCATGTTCACCATCGACGAGCAAACCATTGATTATTTGAAACTGACCGGACGCGACGATTCGCAGGTGAAATTGGTGGAAACCTACGCCAAAACCGCAGGGCTGTGGGCGGACGACCTGAAAACCGCCGTTTATCCGCGCGTGTTGAAGTTTGATTTGAGCAGCGTAACGCGCAACATGGCAGGCCCGAGCAACCCGCACGCGCGTTTTGCCACCGTCGATTTGGCGGCGAAAGGGCTGGCGAAGCCTTACGAAGAGCCTTCAGACGGCCTCATGCCCGACGGCGCGGTCATCATCGCCGCGATTACCAGTTGCACCAACACTTCCAACCCGCGCAACGTCGTTGCCGCCGCGCTCTTGGCGCGCAACGCCAACCGCTTCGGGCTGAAACGCAAACCGTGGGTCAAAACCTCGTTCGCCCCCGGCTCGAAAGTGGCGGAAATCTATTTGAAAGAAGCAGGTCTGTTGTCCGAAATGGAAAAACTCGGCTTCGGCATCGTCGCTTTCGCCTGCACCACCTGCAACGGCATGAGCGGTGCGCTCGACCCGAAAATCCAGCAGGAAATCATAGACCGCGATTTGTACGCCACCGCCGTACTGTCGGGCAACCGCAACTTCGACGGCCGCATCCACCCGTATGCGAAACAGGCTTTCCTCGCTTCGCCCCCGCTGGTGGTGGCCTACGCCGTCGCAGGCAGCATCCGTTTCGATATTGAAAACGACGTACTAGGCGTTTCAGACGACGGCAAGGAAATCCGCCTGAAAGACATTTGGCCGACCGACGAAGAAATCGATGCCGTCGTTGCCGAATATGTGAAACCGCAGCAGTTCCGCGACGTGTATGTACCGATGTTCGACACTGGCAAGGCGCAAAAAGCCCCGAGTCCGCTGTACGACTGGCGCCCGATGTCCACCTACATCCGCCGTCCGCCCTATTGGGAAGGCGCACTGGCGGGCGAACGCAGCCTGACGGGAATGCGCCCCTTGGCGATTCTGCCCGACAACATCACCACCGACCACATTTCGCCGTCCAACGCGATTCTGGCGGCGAGTGCGGCGGGCGAATATCTGGCGAAAATGGGTTTGCCCGAAGAAGACTTCAATTCCTACGCCACCCACCGCGGCGACCACCTCACCGCCCAACGCGCCACCTTCGCCAATCCCAAATTGTTTAACGAAATGGTGAAAAACGAAGACGGCAGCGTGCGCCAAGGCTCGCTCGCCCGCGTCGAACCCGAAGGCGAAACCATGCGCATGTGGGAAGCCATCGAAACCTATATGAACCGCAAACAGCCGCTCATCATCATCGCCGGCGCGGACTACGGACAAGGTTCCAGCCGCGACTGGGCGGCGAAAGGCGTGCGGCTGGCGGGCGTGGAAGCCATCGCCGCCGAAGGTTTCGAGCGCATCCACCGCACCAACCTCATCGGCATGGGCGTCTTGCCGCTGCAATTCAAACCCGGCACCAACCGCCACACCCTGCAACTGGACGGCACGGAAACCTACGACGTGGTCGGCGAACGCAAACCGCGCGGCGACCTGACCCTCGTCATCCACCGCAAAAACGGCGAAACCGTCGAAGTCCCCGTGACCTGCCGCCTCGATACCGCAGAGGAAGTGCTGGTGTACGAAGCCGGCGGCGTGCTGCAACGGTTTGCACAGGACTTTTTGGAAGGGAACGCGGCGTAGAGGTCGTCTGAAAAGCTAAATCAAAAACAAGGAGAAACAGAATGCCGCAAATCAAAATCCCCGCCGTTTACTACCGCGGCGGCACATCAAAAGGCGTGTTTTTCAAACGTTCCGACCTGCCCGAGGCGGCACGGGAAGCGGGCAGCGCACGCGACAAAATCCTGTTGCGCGTACTCGGCAGCCCCGACCCCTACGGCAAGCAGATAGACGGTTTGGGCAACGCCAGTTCGTCCACCAGCAAGGCGGTGATTTTGGACAAGTCCGAACGCGCCGACCACGATGTCGATTACCTTTTCGGACAAGTTTCCATCGACAAGCCTTTCGTCGATTGGAGCGGCAACTGCGGCAACCTCACCGCCGCCGTGGGCGCGTTCGCCATCGAGCAAGGCTTGGTCGATAAAGGCAAAATCCCTTCAGACGGCATCTGCACGGTCAAAATCTGGCAGAAAAACATCGGCAAAACCATCATCGCCCATGTTCCGATGCAAAACGGCGAAGTCTTGGAAACGGGCGATTTCGAGCTGGACGGCGTTACCTTTCCCGCCGCCGAAGTGCAAATTGAATTCCTCGATCCCGCCGACGGCGAAGGCAGTATGTTCCCGACCGGCAATCTGGTGGACGAGCTGGACGTTCCGGACATAGGTCGTCTGAAAGCCACGCTCATCAACGCGGGTATTCCGACCGTTTTCCTGAACGCCGCCGACTTGGGCTACACGGGCAAAGAGTTGCAGGACGACATCAACAACGATGCTGCAGCGCTGGAAAAATTCGAGAAAATCCGCGCTTACGGTGCGCTGAAAATGGGCTTGATTAACGACGTGTCGGAAGCCGCAGCCCGCGCGCACACGCCGAAAGTCGCCTTCGTCGCGCCCGCCGCCGATTACACCGCCTCCAGCGGCAAAACCGTGAACGCCGCCGACATCGATTTGCTGGTACGCGCCCTGAGCATGGGCAAACTGCACCACGCCATGATGGGCACTGCCTCGGTCGCCATCGCCGCCGCCGCCGCCGTCCCCGGCACGCTGGTCAACCTCGCCGCCGGCGGCGGAACGCGCAACGAAGTGCGCTTCGGCCATCCTTCCGGCACATTGCGCGTCGGCGCGGCGGCAGAGTGTTCGGACGGCATTTGGGCGGTGAAAAAAGCCGTCATGAGCCGCAGCGCGCGCGTGATTATGGAAGGGCGGGTGCGCGTTCCCGATGATTGTTTTTGAAATCATGTAGGACGGACATCACTGTCCACTGTTTCAGACGACATTTGATAAAGGATTGCAATAAAGCCGAATAGTCTAACCGCCGTCATTCCCGCGCAGGCGGGAATCCATAGTCGATATTCTGTTTCCTGATTTTTATCAGAGCTTGCTTGTGAGCAAATATGGATTCCCGCCTGCGCGGGAATGACGATAGAAAATGCGGCATACACTTTGCCCAAAGAGGTCGTCTGAAACACACCCCGCCAAACGCTCAGCCTTTTTCAGACGACCCCACACCAAAAAAACAACCACAAACTACAAGGAGAAACATCATGTCCGACCAACTCATCCTCGTCCTGAACTGCGGCAGCTCCTCGCTCAAAGGCGCCGTTATCGACCGCAAAAGCGGCAGCGTCGTCCTAAGCTGTCTCGGCGAACGTTTGGGTACGCCCGAGGCCGTCATCACCTTCAACAAAGACGGCAACAAACGCCAAGCTCCCCTGACCGGCCGTAACTGCCACGCCGGTGCGGTGGGTATGCTGTTGAACGAACTGGAAAAACACGGTCTGCACGACCGCATCAAAGCCATCGGCCACCGCATCGCCCACGGCGGCGAAAAATATCACGAGTCCGTCCTCATCGACCAAGACGTCCTCGACGAACTGAAAGCCTGCATCCCGCTCGCCCCGCTGCACAACCCCGCCAACATCAGCGGCATCCTCGCCGCGCAGGAACACTTCCCCGGCTTGCCCAACGTCGGCGTGATGGACACCTCGTTCCACCAAACCATGCCCGAACGCGCCTACACCTACGCCGTGCCGCGCGAATTGCGCAAAAAACACGCCTTCCGCCGCTACGGTTTCCACGGTACCAGTATGCGCTACGTCGCCCCCGAAGCCGCGCGGATTTTGGGCAAACCGCTGGAAGACCTGCGCATGATCGTCGCCCACCTCGGCAACGGCGCGTCCATCACCGCCATCCGAAACGGCAAATCCGTCGATACCAGCATGGGCTTCACACCTATCGAAGGTCTCGTCATGGGCACCCGCTGCGGCGACATCGACCCCGGCGTGTACAGCTACCTGACCGCCCACGCCGGCATGAACATCGAGCAAGTCGATGAAATGCTGAACAAAAAATCAGGATTGCTCGGCATCTCCGAACTCTCTAACGACTGCCGTACCCTCGAAATCGCCGCCGACGAAGGCCACGAAGGCGCACGCCTCGCCCTCGAAGTCATGACCTACCGCCTCGCCAAATACATCGCCTCAATGTCGGTTGCCTGCGGCGGCATAGACGCCCTTGTCTTCACCGGCGGCATCGGCGAAAACTCCCGCAACATTCGCGCCAAAACCGTCGCCTACCTCGACTATTTGGGTCTGCACATCGACACCAAAGCCAATATGGAAAAACGCTACGGCAACTCAGGCATCATCAGCCCGACAGGTTCCAATCCCGCCGTTTTGGTCGTACCGACTAACGAAGAACTGATGATCGCACTCGACACCGCCGAACTGGCAGGCTTTTGCAAGAAGCAGGCTGAGGTTGAGGCAATACGTTGTTGAAATAACAATGAAATAGAAAAGAGGTCGTCTGAAAGATAGGTTTCAGACGACCTCTTTGTTTGGAAAGACGATCTTATGCTTTTCTTTGTTATTTGGAAGAGAACTAAGAGGGTAGGGGATGTTTTTCAGCTTAAAAGCAAGGTTATGAAACAGATACTTTCCCGACTCAGGAAAAAGTTAAATTTTAGGAATAAATGTTTATTATGTTAATTTGAAATATTGAAATAGTTTCATGAGAAATTAAAAGAGGTAAGTAAGCAACAATGAAACGTAATTCAGAATGGGATTAAAATACCTGTAAATTATTCTTTAATAATCATTCTATTGAGTAAATAAAAATGACAATAAATTATTAAAGGGATGGTTTGTCATATTTCATTTAAAATAGTTACTTGATTGAGTAATGGTGCGGATATAGAATGCCCGTTTCCCTATATCTTATTTGACGTTTAAATTAAATCAATAAGATATTATTATTTAATAAACATAAAATAATATTCGATATTAGGTTTTTTGCGAATCCTTAGATTGATCTTGTTTTTGAAATCAAGGTAAATCGGAGCGGCTACGGATTTATCCAAGATTCGGATGTTAGTTTTGTAGAAAGCCTATTAGTTTAATACTCGGGTAAATTAAATCATGGAAACAAAGTCAGCAAACGGCGGGCAAACTCCCAGCACATCGGGCAAACCGGTCAAAATGCCGAACAGGCGCAAGCGGAATATGGCAGTGGTTACGCTGCTATTTGTTTTGGCGGCTATTGGCGTGGCTTTTGCTTATGTTTTGTTTTGGCAGCACGAAGAAACAACTGAAGACGCATATGTTGCGGGATATTTGGTTCAGATTACGCCGCAAGTTGGCGGGACAGTGCGCAAAGTCATGTTTGACGACACGGATGTTGTGAAAAAAGGCGATGTTTTGGTTACTCTGGACGACAGTGATTTCCAACTGGCGTATGACAGGGCGCAAAACGAGCTGGTTCAGGCAATCCGTCAAAACAAGCAGCAGACGGCAGTCAATTCCCAGGCGAAAGCGCAAGTGTTGCTGCGTAAAGCCGATTTGGCACGCGCTCAGGCAGATTTGCGACGCCGGGAAGCCCTATCCGGTACGGATGCCATTTCCGGTGAGGAGTTAAGTCATGCCCGGGCGGCGGTCGTTCAGGCGCAAGCTGCATTGAAAGCGGTGGAGGCGGAAGAGGCTTCGGCTCAGGCTGCGTTGGGTAACAATATTCCAGTGCGCGAACAACCTGCCGTTCAGACCGCAGTGAGCAAGATTAAAGATGCCTGGCTGAATTTGCAGCGTACACAAATCCGCGCGCCTATGGGCGGGCAGATTGCAAAACGCAATGTCCAAGTCGGACAGAGAATTTCGCAAGGCGCGGCGTTGATGGCAGTTGTTCCCCTGACGGATTTGTGGGTGGATGCCAATTTTAAAGAATCGCAATTACGAAAAATGAAAATCGGACAGCCTGTGGAAATGACTGCCGATTTGTACGGCAAAAAAGTGGTTTACCACGGTAAAGTCATGGGCTTGTCCGCAGGGACGGGCAGCGCGTTTTCTCTTTTACCTCCGCAAAACGCAACGGGCAACTGGATTAAAGTTGTTCAGCGCGTACCGGTCAGAATCAGCCTGGATTCTAATGAATTGAAAGCAAACCCCTTGCGCGTCGGTCTGTCCATGACAGTCAAAGTCGATATTGCAGAAGCGGGTTCGGGTAAGCCGATGACGGCGGCTGCCGTGAAAAATTCGGCAGCTCCGGAAACGGACAGCGTAGATTGGGCGGCGGCTAATGCATTAATCGATAAGATTTTTGAAAAATACGCCAAATAAACTGTTTCAGACGACCTTCGGTATCCCGACAGGTCGTCTGAAACGTTCATATCCGGCAAATTAGTGAAATAAGTAGTGCGATCAGGATGAGGGACTTGCTCATTCTGTTTCAAGAGAAAGTCGATACGGCAAACCCCGCCTAGGTTAAAAGCGGGAGTGGCAATGTCGGCAGTGAAGGAAGATTTTGATGAATTATCCGCCGTTGACAGGCATCAGGTTGGTCTTGGTTACATTGTCGCTGAGCCTGGCCGTCTTTATGGAAGTATTGGATACGACGATTGCCAATGTTGCCGTCCCCGTTATTGCCGGTGATTTGGGTGCGGCAACGACACAGGGTACCTGGGTGATTACATCATTTGCCGTGGCAAATGCCATTTCCGTACCGCTGACAGGATTTCTTGCGAAGCGGATGGGTGAAGTGCGGCTGTTTGTCGGATCGGTCATCGGTTTCGTGATTACATCTTGGTTGTGCGGTATTTCACCGAATTTGCAAACCTTGGTGCTCTTCCGTATTTTGCAGGGTTTTGTCGCGGGGCCGCTGATCCCTTTGTCCCAAAGCCTTTTGATGGCATCTTACCCGCCCGAGAAGCGGACTTTGGCATTGGCACTTTGGGCGATGACAGTCGTGGTCGCCCCTGTTTTAGGACCGATTTTCGGTGGCTGGATTTCGGACAACTGGCATTGGGGGTGGATATTTTTCATCAATATACCCATCGGCATTTTGTCTGCGGTAATCGCCTGGCAGCAACTGCGCGACCGTGAAACCGATACGGTTAAAACGCCTATTGATTACACTGGGCTGATTTTGATGATCGTCGGTATCGGCTCGTTGCAAATGATGTTGGACAGGGGGAAAGAGCTCGATTGGTTCGCATCGGGTGAAATTATCGTATTGGCAGTCGTTGCAACGGTATGTCTGACTTATTTCATCGTTTGGGAATTAGGTGAAAAATATCCGATTGTCGATTTGTCTTTGTTTAAAAACCGCAACTTTACCATCGGCGTATTGACGACTTCGCTCGGGTTTATGGTGTATATGGGAACGTTGACGCTTTTGCCGCTGGTGTTGCAGTCCAACCTCGGTTATACCGCCACATGGGCGGGATTGGCGGCTGCCCCTATCGGATTTCTGCCGATTTTCCTATCTCCTTTGATAGGGCGGTTCGGCAATAAAATCGATATGCGCCTGTTGGTTACCGGTAGTTTTTTGATGTTTGCCTTTACTTTTCATTGGCGGACGGATTTTTATGCGGGAATGGACATGAGCAACGTTGTCTGGCCGCAGTTTTGGCAGGGTTTGGGTGTGGCCATGTTCTTCCTGCCGCTGACGACCATTACTCTGTCGCACATGAAAGGTCCGCAAATCGCATCGGCAAGCAGTTTGTCGAATTTTCTGCGTGTCTTTATGGGTGGTGTCGGTGTGTCTGTCGTCAGTACCATGTGGGAGCGGAGGGAGGCTTTACATCATACGCAACTGACTGAACATATCACGCCGTATTCTCCGGATACCGCCGAAGCAGTCCGTCAGATGGCGGAAGCGGGTTTGAACGGAGAGCAGGCAGTCGGCCTGATAAACAGTACCATTACCCAACAGGGTTTTATCGTTGGCTCGAATGAGATATTTTTGGCGGGCAGTATCTTGTTCATTATCATGATTCCCATTATTTGGCTGGCGAAGCCGCCTTTCCATCACGACGGAGGCGGAGGAGGGCATTGATGAGTGTTGCTGCGGAAGGAACTGGAATCGCTAATTCGAGGAGAAAAGGTCGTCTTAAAACGGTAACGACAGTTTCAGACGACCTTTTCATATGCAGAAGCTTTGGAAATCCGCTATAATTTCGCCTCATTCGTTTCGCGGTCAAAGCGTTTCGCGAAAACAACATTTGGAAGATTTATCCCGACAGGCGGTCGGTTTTTTGTCAAAATGCTTGAACTAACGCTGTTTTTTATGGTATAAATCGCGTTTTACTATTTTAGAAGTTTGGAGACTAACCATGGCACGAGTTTGCAAAGTGACCGGTAAGCGCCCGATGTCTGGCAACAACGTATCACACGCCAACAACAAAACCAAACGTCGTTTTTTGCCTAACTTGCAATCACGTCGTTTCTGGGTAGAAAGTGAAAACCGCTGGGTTCGCCTGCGCGTTTCTAACGCTGCATTGCGTACCATCGACAAAGTAGGCATTGATGTCGTATTGGCTGATTTGCGTGCTCGCGGCGAAGCTTAATTTAAACCGTTAATTAAGGATTACTGCAATGCGCGATAAAATCAAACTGGAATCCAGTGCTGGTACTGGTCATTTCTACACCACTACCAAAAACAAACGCACTATGCCCGGCAAATTGGAAATCAAAAAATTTGATCCGGTTGCCCGTAAACATGTTATTTACAAAGAAACCAAATTGAAATAATCCGGTTTCTGGAAAATGGAAAAGCCTCTGTCGGACAGGGGCTTTTTTATTTGGAACCTTATATGTTCAAAGTTGCTGTGGAAAATATATAAAAGGTCGTCTGAAAAGCATTTCAGACGACCTTTTGATGTGTTTAAACGGATTAGCCGGTCAGTTGTTTGGTAATCAGTTTTTTCAGCGGCGGGAAGTTGTTGCTGGCGCGCAATACCAAGCCGCGCAGGATTTTGGCAGGCGCGGTTTCATTGGTAAAGAGTTTGAGCAGCATATTGGTGCCGTGGTAAATCGGCTGGGCATGGAGCATATGCTTGGTGCTGTATTTTTCCAGCAGGCTGGTGGCGCCGATGTCTTGACCGCGTTGTTCTGCTTCGAGAACCAGTTTTGCCAAGAGGTCCGCGCTGGATAGACCTAAGTTGAAACCGTGTGCGGTAACAGGGTGCATACCTACGGCGGCGTCGCCGATTAAGGCGCTGCGTTTGCCATAGAAGCGTTGGGCAATCATGCCGACCAAGGGGTAGTTGTGAATGGTGCTGACCAATTCCATGTCGCCCAAACGGCCTTTGAGTTGCTCTTTGACGCTGGCTGCCAATTCTTCGGGAGACATTTTTTTGATGGTGTCTGCCTTGTCGCTATCGACGGTAATGACTGTGTTGGTCAGATGTTCTTCCAAGGGCAGCAGGGCGATGGTGCGGCCGTAGTGGAAGCATTCGTAAGCGGTATGCTGGTTGGACAGGGTATGCTTCATGCGGCAGACAAACATGGTGCGACTGTAATCGTGCATATCGGAGGAAATGCCCAGTTGTCGGCGGGTTTGGGAAAAGCGACTGTCTGCTGCCAAGAGTAGGCGGCCGCTCAAAACTTCGCCGTTTTCCAAGATGACTTGGGCTTCATCTTCGGAAGTTTTGACTTCTTTGACGCCCGTACCGGTCAGAATGGTAACGTTTTCCAGTTTGGATACGACTTCATAAGCGGCTTTGCGGATATTGTGGTTTGAAATCAGATAACCTAAGCAGTCGGCAGGTTCACCGCGCGCTTGGGTCGGTTGCGGGAAGTGGAGTTGGTAATCGGACTGCCCGTTCAAGACTTTTGCATCGCGTAAGGGGTAAATTTCGTCTTTCGGAATCAAATCCCACATGCCCAAGCGTTGCATAATTTCGCGGGACAGGTGGGTTAGCGCGATTTCCCTGCCGTCGTAAGGCGGATTTTGCAAAACCTCCAGGGGGCTTTTTTCAATCAGGGTAACTTTTAAACCGCTTCCGACCAGTTCGGCTGCAAAGCTGAGTCCTGCCGGTCCCGCACCTACGACGAGAATATCGCTGTGTAAGCTCATAAGGCATCCTTTTTATTTAATGGAATGGAGGTTTCAGGGGATCTTGGAGTAAGGTCGTCTGAAAAAGAGAACTGGGTGTGATTATAGCAAAATAGATGGAGAAAAAAGAGAGATGTAAATGACCAGGGGAAATTTTACTTTGGTCTTAATGTAAATCAAGAATTCGGTAATGTCGGATTGCAGATGGTGGGTATTCAATACGACATATTTTGCAGTGGTGGCCTCGCCAACAGGAATCGAACCTGTATTTTACGCTTAGGAGGCATACGTTCTATCCGTTGAACTATGGCGAGCGTGTTAAACTTTTCCTGCTATAAATGATAATAATCCTGCGGCAATCAGCGGACCGACCGGAATGCCGCCCATAAACGCCACACCGATAACCGTACCGATCAAAAGACCTGTTACCAACACGGGCTGTTCGCTCATCAGCGGCACGCCGCGTCCTGCCAGCCAGGCAACAAGGATACCGATTAATACAGCGGCAATCATTTTAAAATTGACAAACTCTGACAGCGGCGGAATTTGAACCTTGCCTGAAACCAGCGGGCTTAAGACCCCGATTGTCAGCAAAATAATCCCAAAATGCAAGCCGTGTTTTTCCATGAAAGGAATATATTGCGACAAAGCAGTCTGCTGCATTAACAGCAAAATTGCTGCTGAAATCGTAATCGAGTTGTTGTTACTGACGACACCGAGAAAAATCAGCGTCACCAGAAACATCGGGACGAAGTTGAAATTCATCGGATTTAAGAAACCCGTGCCAATGATTCCTCAGCCAACTGAACCATCGCCTGCTTGACTTCGCTGTCAGGTAGCACAGCCAAAGAAGCCACTGCTTGCTCAACTGCTTTACGTGCTTCGGAAATCGAATAAGTCAGCGCATCGGAATGGACGACATAATCATGGATTTTTTGGAAACTGCTGCGGTCCGCATTTTCCAAAGCGTGGCGCACATCGTCCGCCACTTGTTTCGCCCCGTTGCGCATCAGATAAATCAGCGGCAAAGTCGGTTTGCCTTCTGCCAAATCATCGCCGACGTTTTTACCGATTTCTTCAGTTTCACCCGAATAATCCAAAACATCATCAATAATTTGGAACGCCGTACCGACATACATGCCGTAATCTTTCAGCGCCTGCTCATGCTCAGGAGAGGCATTACCCAAAATCGCGCCGACCTGTGCTGCCGCTTCAAACAATTTGGCTGTTTTATATTGAATCACTTGAACATATTGCGCTTCGGTGATGTCGGTATTGCCGATGTTCATCAGCTGCATGACCTCGCCTTCGGCAATAATATTGGTTGCATCCGCCATGACTTCCAAAATGCGCATACTGCCGGAATCAACCATCAATTGGAAAGCGCGCGTATACAAAAAGTCGCCGACCAACACCGCCGCCGCGTTGCCGAACAGATTATTCGCCGTTTCGCGTCCGCGGCGCAAATCGCTTTCATCGACAACATCGTCATGCAGCAGGGTTGAAGTGTGGATAAATTCCACCATTGCCGCCAAAGCATACAGCTTATCTCCATCATAACCGACCGACTTACCTGCCAAAATCGTCATAATTGGACGCAGACGCTTACCGCCGGCACTGATAATATAAGTACCGATTTGCGAAATCAGCGCAACATCAGACTGAACCGCTTGGTTGATCACCTCATTGACCCGTGAAAGGTCTTCAGGCAGATGGCGTTGGAAATAAGGCAGGTTTTCGAGCATAACACATTCTCAGTCGGCAAAATGAAGCAGGCTTGCCGTATAAATAAATGGGTTGGGTATAGGGCGGAAATAATATTGCCGCATAAAAAATATCGGCAATCCAACGCGCGATTATAGCAGCAAAGCCCGTTTGACACATCTTTCAGACGACTCTGACCCCACAAACGAAATAAACTTTGACAAAACAGGCAAATAGCAATAGAATGCTACGTTTCGCACAATGGTGTGCGGGATATTAACCATAATTCTCATGGAGTTGAGTATGTACGCGGTCGTAAAAACCGGCGGCAAACAATATAAAGTTGCCGTTGGCGAAAAATTGAAAGTAGAACAGATACCAGCCGAACTCGACAGCCAAATCGAACTGACCGAAGTTTTGATGATTGCTGACGGCGAATCTGTAAAAGTTGGCGCTCCTTTCATTGAAGGCGCAAAAGTAACAGCTAAAGTGGTAGCCCATGGTCGCGGCGAGAAAGTACGCATTTTCAAAATGCGCCGCCGTAAACACTACCAAAAACGCCAAGGCCATCGCCAAAATTTCACCCAAATCGAAATCGTGGCAATCGCCTAATTTTTGAAACTTAGGAGTATTACAAATGGCAAGTAAAAAAGCAGGCGGTAGCACCCGCAACGGTCGCGATTCAGAAGCCAAACGCTTGGGCGTAAAAGCCTACGGCAACGAGCTGATTCCGGCAGGTTCCATCATCGTCCGCCAACGCGGTACCAAATTCCACGCCGGCGACAACGTAGGCATGGGTAAAGACCACACTTTGTTCGCCAAAGTTGACGGTTATGTTGAATTCAAAACCAAAGGCGCGCTGAACCGTAAAACGGTCAGCATCCGTCCTTACACCGGTTCTGAAGAATAATCCGAGTTTATCGTGATATTGAGAAAGCCGTATTTCTTAGGGAATACGGCTTTTTTGTTTGTGTCAGGTTGAGTGGTTTTACAGGTCGGCTTAGCCGGTTCATTTGGTTTTTCATACCATACCTGTCATCAGTCGGCATTTCAGTCTTTGCTTGCGTAAGGACAAATTGTGGAGGGAATTTATTTTTGAATTCCAGAAACCTTTTTCAAATACCTGTTTCTTGGAATTTTTGTTGAATTCCCGCCTGTCTTAGTAGAATAGCTGCGGAGGATAGGTGCTCCGTCAAAAATGAAGCAGATCGGTTTATATACCCAAAATTTCAGGTTTCCAATAAAACCAAAAGGTCGTCTGAAAACTTTTCAGACGACGGCGGATTCGCATTTGAAGTGCAACTTTCCCTAACAGGAAAAGGCCAGTATGCGGTAGCATACGGCCTTTCCTGCAAGAAAGATTGCCATGAGCTACAC
>ERZ772927.139-NODE-139-length-47528-cov-379.028_pt1 | contig 47528 bp, 35 predicted proteins | sample MGYA00512115_ERZ772927 | MGnify/ENA primary metagenome ERZ772927 (study PRJEB29015, sample SAMEA2737924) | human oral metagenome | biome: human oral; feature: human-associated habitat; material: dental | place: China | collected 2013 ... | reverse complement strand
CACCAGTGTCTTGAGATGTCATGACATCCGAAACTCTCAGAAGCCATGAGACAACGCAGCGCGTCAGAAGCACGTCAGAAGGCGGCCACCTGGGAGCGCTTGGCCTCGGCGGCACCGTCGGCCTCAGCGGCCACGGCCTGAAGGTCCTTGCCGATGCCGGCCGCGCCGTAGGCACCGAGCAGCCCTTCGACGAAGGGCGCCGCCGACAGACGCGTCCGCTCGGCGAGGGCCGGATCGAGCATCTCCAGAGCCATCTCGGCGCTCATGACCCCGCTGCCCAGGTCGGCCAGGACCAGGACGCCCTCGCAGCGCTCAGCCAGGCGCTCCACGGCCTCGACGACGGCCCCGGGGTCGGTGCCCAGCCCGCCGTCGGCCAGGCCCGCGGCCGTCTCGACGGGGACGTCGACGGCCACGATGAGCCGGCGCGCCAGGTCCAGGGCGGCCTCGGCCAGGGCCCGGGAGTGGGAGACCAGGACGATGCCGACGCTCACGGCACCACCGCTCGGCCGCTCCGGCTCAGGGACCGCTGGGGACTGGGGAAGGCTGGCGGGATTCTCAGGACTCACGGGGTTCACGGGGCTCACGACGCCCTTCCGAACACGACGTCGTCGAGGGCTGTCAGCAGCAGGACGGTGGAGGCGGCACCGGGGTCGATGTGCCCCACCGAGCGCTCCCCCAGGTAGGAGGCCCGCCCCTTGGTGGCCACCATGGGCTTGGTGGCCTCGCGCCCCTCGGCGGCGGCCTGCGCGGCGGCCGCGACGCCGGCGGCGAGGTCGCCGGGGTGGGCGCGCAGGGCCTCCAGGGCCGGGCTCCAGGCGTCGAGCATGGTCTTCTCCCCCGTGGTGGCCCGCCCCCGTGCGGCAACACCGCCGACCCCGGCCTCCAGGGCGCTTGCGAGCGCCTGGGCGTCGAGCACCTCCAGGCCGGCCACGGCGCCCCCGGCGCGCAGGAAGAAGGTGCCGTACAGGGGCCCGGAGGCGCCCCCGACGGTGGAGACCAGGGTGGTGCCGACCTTCTTGAGCAGGGTGTCGGCGCTGGCGAAGCTGCCGGCCTGCACCGCCTCGGCGGCGGCGGCCAGGCCGCGCTTCATGTTGGTGCCGTGGTCGGCGTCGCCGATGGCGGCGTCCAGGTCGGTGAGCTCCTCGGCGTGCTCGGCGATGAGTGCGGCGCTACGGCGCACCCAGGTAGCTAAGTCCGCCACGCTCAGCGAGTGGCGGGCGGCTCCCACCTCTGCGGTCATGTCGCTTCTCCTTACAGTCTCCTTGGGGTGCCCGCAGGCGATCGGGCACCCCGATTGTGTCAGGTCCTCACGCTCCCCAGCGCAGGCCGGGCGTGTTGACTGGGGCGTCCCACAGGCTCAGCAGCTCGGCGTCGGCACGCACCAGGGTCAGGGAGCAGCCGGCCATGTCGAGGCTGGTGATGTAGTTGCCCACGAGGTTGCGGGCCACGGTGATCCCGGCACCCTCAAGGAGGCGGGCGATCTCCCCGTACATGAGGTAGAGCTCGAGCAGCGGGGTGGCGCCCATGCCGTTGACCATGGCAATGACGCCCTCGTCGGCGCCGGCACTCTCCAGCTCGGTGAGCGCGGTGAGCTCAGCCAGGATGGGGGTGACGAGACGCTCAGCGATCTCAGCGGCGGGGGCGATCTTCTCGCGGTGGCGTCCGGGCTCGCCGTGGATGCCGATGCCGATCTCCATCTCGCCCTCGGGCAGGTCGAAGGAGGGCTTGCCGTTGGCCGGGACGGTGCAGGAGGTCAGGGCCATCCCCATGGACCTGCCGGCGGCGTTGACGCGCGCGGCGATACCGGCGACCTCGTCCAGCGGGCGTCCCTGCTCGGCGGCGGCGCCGGCGATCTTCTCCACCATGACGGTCACGCCCACGCCGCGGCGTCCGGCGGTGTAGAGGGAGTCCTCGACGGCGACGTCGTCGTTGGTGACGACGCTGGCGACCTGGATGCCGGACTCGGCCTCGACGATCTCGGCGGCCATCTCGAAGTTCATGACGTCGCCGGTGTAGTTCTTGACGATGTGCAGCACGCCGGCTCCACGGTCGACGGCGCTGGTGGCGGCCACCATCTGGTCGGGGACCGGGGAGGTGAAGATCTCTCCGGCGCAGGCGGCGTCGAGCATGCCGGTGCCCACGAAGCCGCCGTGGAGGGGCTCGTGCCCGCTGCCTCCCCCGGAGATGATGGCGACCTTGCCCTGCTCCTTGGGTCGGCGGCGGTAGACGATGTGCTGGTCGAGGTCGACGTCGAGCTCGTGGGGGTGGGCCGCGGCCATGCCCCGCAGGGCGTCCGTGACCACGTTGTCAACGGCGTTGATGAGTTTCTTCATGGCGCTGACGCTACCGCGCCACGGGCCCGCGTGGGGCGCCTCGGGCACCGGGGATCTCGCCCCGTGCACATCGGTGCAGGTTGCCGCGGCCTTGCCGGAGCGGATGCGCGCCGCAGCGGCCGGCGGCCCCTCCCAACGCGCCGCCCCAGCGGCGCCCTCCCCTCGCCTTCCTCAGCGTGAGCGCGGCCACCACCCGGCCTGGGCGTCACCCGCAGAGATTCTGGGGACTATCTGGGGAGGCCCTTTTTTCGCGGCACCATCGAGTCGATTACGGGCAGGATAGGGGTATGGATCTGTCCGTCGTCGCCGTCGTGGCCACTATCGCAGCCGGTGTCTCCATCCTGGTCGCCGTTGCCGCCGTCTTCGCCGCCCGGCGCTCGACGGCCCATGCGGACCTGGCCCTCAAGGAGGCCTCACGGATCTCCCGGGCGAGCATCTCGCGGATCAACGAGGTCCAGTCCGAGGCCAGCTCGGCCCGTCTGGCGGCGCGTCACGCCGCCGAGCGGCTGCGCTCGATGACCAAGGAGCGCACGACCCCTGACAGCGTCGCCGCATACCGGGTCTTCCTGCGTGAGGTCGTCGAGGACTCCAAGCACCTGCTGGGCCCCGAGGGCACCGGGACGATGAAGAATGAGGCGCTGGACCGCCTGCGGGTGGGGGCCCTGGTGGGTGGCTCGGACGAGGTGCTGCGCGCCATGCGGAACTTCGCCCTCCTGCGCACTCAGCGGCCCGAGGCCCCGTGGCCGAGTGCCTACGCCATGGCCTACGCGCGCCTGGAGTCGGACCTGGTCACCGCGATCCGCAACGACCTGGGATCCTCCGAGGAGTCCCTGACCGCCGACCAGATCTGGGGCGCGGTCAACGCCCGCTGTGTCGACCCCGCCTTCCGGCTGGCCCTGCTCAGCCCTCTGGAGGACGTGCTGCGCAACGCCGGACAGGACCCGACCCACTACGACCTGGACCACATCGCCAAGTTCGCCGACTACCCGAGCCCCGCCTCCCCCGCCGGGGCCACCCGGGCCAGTGGAGTCACTGGAGCCACAAAGGCCGTGCCCTCCGCCGACGGCGCCCGCACCTCCGGCTCCGAGCCCCGGCGGCGCTCACGCCGGGCGCGCAACCGGGTGGAACGCAGGGCCTCGGAGGCGCCCTCCAGGCCGGCCGCCGCCCCGGTGTCCGACGCCGATGTCGTCTGGCCTCCGATCACCCCCGGGCGCCGGGGCGGACGGGCAGCGGCTCCGGCACGCTCCATGACCATTCCCGAACCGGCCCGGCCGGTGGTGCCAGCAGCGCCTGCGACGACGACCGCCACCACCGGCTCACATGCGCCGGTGCCCGAGCCATCCTTCTCAGCCGCCGCCCTGGGCGAGCGCCCCGGCGGCGCGGAGCCGCCAGCCACAGCGGCTGCCGCCCCCATCCTGGAGCCGCGGACAGACGCGCCCTCGGGGCCGTCCACCGACTCGCTGCCCGAGGCCCCGCCACAGGCAGCCGGCGCCCAGTCGGCGCCACCGGAGCAGACCTCCGCACCTGAGGGCCAGCCCCAGCACTCCCCCGCGGGCCCGAGAAGTCACCGGGAGCCCCAGGCGCCCAGGAGAGTCTTCGAGGACCCGACCCCCAGTCGCATCTCCCGGCGTCGACGGACCCAGGCCGCCCTGTCTGGTTCGTCCATGCAGGCGGCCGCGGCCCCTGATGCCATCACGGTCACGGGGACGGTGACAACCTCGCCCCTGTCCGCCTCCGTGGCGGCGCCCTCGGGAGCGTCGACGGCCTCGGCCAACACCGAGGAGACCGAGCCGGTTCTCGCTTCGACTCCCCCCGGGACGCAGACCGGGCGCCACACCACCGAGGCGCCCGCCTCACCGATCGCAGCGGCCGCTGCCGCCGGCGCCGCACCGGCAAGGCCCCAACCGGCCCAGCCGGCCCAGCCGGCCCAGCCGCGCCCCCAGCACACCGGCGCCCAGGCGAACCCGCCGGCCGAGCGCCAGGTCGGGTCACCAGTGAGGGCCGTGGCTGTATCCGCGCAGACCGTCACCGTACCCACCGGACCCACCGGGCCCCAGCCCTCCTCGGCCGCGGCAGCCGTTGCGATTCCGGCCGCGGCCGCAGGCCCGACGGCGGCCGCCGGCTACGGGTTCCTCCCGCCCCAAGGAGGACCCCAGGCCTCCGCCCAGGCACCCGGGAGCGCTGGCCATCCCGTCCCCGCACCGTCGGGCCCGCCCATCCTGACCGCCTCCCAGCAGGCCGAGCAGTCCTCCGCAGTGGCAGCCGCCGGCGCCGTCCCCGCCGACGCCGTCGGATCCCACCGGAAGGCAGCGGTCACAGTGAGCACGGCTGGCACAGCCGGCACCGCCGCCCCGGCCGGCCCCGAGCAGGGGACCGATCCGGCGATGCAGGAGACCATGACCATTCCCACCAACCCCTCTGCTGCGACAGCCACCCCGACGGCGACGTCCTGGTCCTCAGCTGCGTCGCCCCTGCAGGACTCCGGTCGGCTGCCGCGCGCCCGCGGCGCCTGAGTCCAACTGGGTTGTTCTTCCCATCCCAACCCCGGCTTGACGTGCCGGCCTGCGTGGCAGAATCCAGGTGTCGGAGGTCGAGGGGCCTGCGCGGAAGGGAGCTGGTGTGGGCGTCTTCGCCTGGTGCGCGATCATCGGCTGCACCGTCCTGGTGGCCGGCATCCTGTTCGACGGACTGCTGGACGCCCTCCTGCCCGACGGGCTCGTGCCGATCCTCGCTCTGCCTGTGGCCGTGTTCGGCGCCATCGGCATGGGGGTGACGGCGGCGACGGGCTCGGCCGCGGCGCAGGTGCCGGCGGCGGTGCTGTGGGGCGTTCCCACCGCAGCAGCCCTCGGATCCGGCGCACTCATGCGCTGGCTGTGGAACCGGCTCAGGCGCTCCATGCCGTTGGACACGGCTCCGCCCACCGCCGCCGAGCTGGTCGGTGAGAAGGTCACCGTCCTGTGGTGGAAGGACGGCAGCGGTGAGGTTCGCGCCGTCACGCGCGGCCACCAGCTCACCTTGCCGGCGCACTCCGAGCAGCCGCTGCGCTCGGGGCAGAGCGCCTGGGTGCTCGACGCCGTCGACTCCACCCTGGCCATCGTCCCCTGGGAGCAGATCAGCGACTGAGCCCACCGGGAGCCGCTGACGGACCGCACCCCACCTGTTACTGCGCCGTCTGTCCACCATCCTCCTTCATCCCATCTTCCCGCACAGAAAGGAACCCGCATGGGTGTATCACTCATCGGTCTGATCGCCATCGTCGCCATCATCGTGCTGGCGGCGGTCGCCTACCTGTTCAGCCGCATCGTCGTCGTCCCCTCCAACCTCACCGGTCTGATCTCCGGATCGAACCGGGGCACGGTCAAGATCGTCCACCCCGGTGGACGCGACTTCGTCCTGCCGGTCATCCAGACCATCCAGTACCTGCCCTTCACCCAGACCACGATCGGCTTCAAGGTCACCGCCGAGGACGAGAACAAGATCAACGTCAACGTCGCCGCCGTGGCCGCCGTCAAGGTGGGCGACTCCGACGAGCAGGTGCGCGCCGCCGCCAAGCGCTTCCTGGGCAAGCCCAACACGGACCAGGCCATCGCCGACTCCGCCCGCGAGGCGCTCATCGGCTCCCTGCGCTCGATCATCGGCCACATGACGGTCACCGACCTCATCTCCGACCGCGACGCCCTGCAGCGCAACGTCTTCGACGACGCCAAGAGCATCATGGCCAACATGGGTCTGGAGATCGACATGCTCCAGGTCTCCGAGATCACCGACGCCGGCGGTTACATCGAGTCCCTGGGCGTGCCCGAGCAGCAGCGCGTCGAGAAGGACGCCCGCATCGCGCGGGCCAACGCCGAGCGTGAGGCCCGCGACGCCGAGGTCACCTCCCGCCAGCAGATCGCCGAGCGCGAGCGCGACCTGTCCCTGCGTCAGGCCCAGCTCAAGGCCGAGACGGACAAGGCCCAGGCCGACGCCGACTCCGCCGGCCCGATCGCCCGCGCCGCCAAGGAGCGCGAGATCGCCATCATCGGGCAGGAGGCGGCCGAGGCCAAGGCCGCCCTGACCGAGCGCGAGCTGGACTCCACCGTGCGCAAGCCCGCCGACGCCGCCCGCTACCAGCGCGAGCAGGAGGCTCAGGCCTCCAAGACCGAGGCGCTGCTGCGGGCCCAGGCCGACGCCGAGCGCACCCGTCTGGACGCCGAGGCCCAGGCCCAGGCCACCGTGGCCCGCGCCGAGGCCGAGGCCAAGGCGACCGCCGCCCGGGCCCGCGCCGAGGCCGAGGCCATCGCGGCCCGAGGCCAGGCCGAGGCCGACACGATCCGTGCCGCCGGTGAGGCCGAGGCCAAGGCCATGAGCGACAAGGCGGACGCCCTGGCCAAGTACGGCGAGGCCGCCACCCGCCAGATGCTGCTGGACAAGGCCCCCGAGATCGCCCGGGCCCTGAGCGAGCCGCTGGCCAGCGTGCGCGACCTGTCGATCATCTCCACCGAGGGCGCCTCCGCCCTGCCCAAGGCGGTGGCCAACAACGTCGAGCAGCTCGATCTCATCCTGCGCAGCCTCGTGGGCACCGGACTGACCGACATGGTGGGCAGCCACCTGCCGGGCTCGGACACCTCCGCCGACCACGACGGCTCCGCTGACCACGACGGCGCAGCCCCGGCCGCCGTCGTCGAGCACTCGGAGCACTGACAACCGGTAGGTCTGAAACAAATCGAGATCATCCACGTGGCCGGGTGCGGAATATGTCCGCTCAACCGCACCCGGCCACGTAGCATGTCCCCGTTATTCCGCACAGTCAGTACCGGGCAGGTCATCATGCGTCGTCGCGTCTTTCTCACCGCCGCTCTCGGCGCCACCGCGGGCGCCGGCGCCCTGTCCCTGAGCGGCTGCGCGGACGTCCGCCAGCGCATCGCACGCACCCTGACCCCTCAGCCCCCCACCGTCCTTCACGCGTCACTGTCCACGCTCCCGAAGGCCCCCTCCATCCCGACCGACTTCGGCGGTGAGGCGGTGTGGCCTCTGCGCGTCAAGGAGAATCAGAACCACCCCTGGCCCACCAACGCGATGATCGAGACCGTCCACGGCTCCTTTCTCATCGCCTATGACGTCAACAGCGACGACGAGACCGCCGGTCTGTCCGGCGACCGCCCCATCCTCGTTGACCTCAAGGGGCCGACGACCTACGGCATCGTGCCGGAGGACTCCGAGCACGGGTATCGCATCGAGCCGATGACCGTTCCCCCCGTCGGCGGTGTTCCCGCAAGCAACCCCATCGCCCCCAGCCCCGGCACACTCGTCACCGAGCAGTTCACCTGCGCCGCCACCTGCGACGACGAGTTCGCCTACCTCATCACCGGCCGCGAGGACGTCCTCGACGAGCGCCCCGAGAACCGGGGACGAGTCAGTCTGCTCAAGATCCGTCTGGCCGACCGCCGCATCGTCGCCAGCGCGCTGCTCGGGGAGAATCTCGCCCTCAAGGCGAGGGAGTCGACCTACCGCGCCGGCTCCTCGATCACGCTGACCTCCGACGGCGCCGACCTCCTGGTCACCACCAGCGTCCCGCACCGGGCCCTGCGGCTGTCTGCGAAGGACCTGTCCGTGCAGTTCGACCTGGCCTCCGTCACGTCCCAGAGCTTCTGCGCGGTGGCCGGCGGCGAGGCGGTGGCCCTGCTCGGTGACGACGCGAAGGTCCACACGGCCGTCGTCACGCTCGCCGACGGCCTCACCCACCCCATTGAGAACCTGAGCGCACAGCTCGTGCACCGGGGCTACCTCTACGCCACCGACAGCCGCACGAAGGAGCCGCCCTACCCCGAGGTGAGCATCAACCTCACCACCGGTGAGCGCACCGAGCTGACGGACCTGCCGGTCGACACGGAGGACAAGCACCCCACCCTGACCGCGAGCAACGGATACGTCATCAGGAGGACCGACCACATCCAGGTCCGCAAGAACGGCTCGGCGACCGCGCTGCTGACCCGGGAGTCCACCGAGGAGGAGTCCTACCAGAGTGCGGCGATCTACGGCTCCATCCTCTACCTCACCCTCAATGGAGGCCGCCTGCACCTCATCGACCTGGACACCGGCGAGGTGATCTCACAGTCCAGGACCGGCGGCCAGCACGAGATAGTGACGGTGACGCCCTACGGGTTCTGCAACGAGAGCGCCTTCTACCCGGCCACCGCCTGGAAGTCCTGAGCCCGCCACCACTGACGCCCCCGAAGCGCTCGGGCACTCAGATGTCCTCGAGGCTCTCGCCCTTGGTCTCGCGGGCCAGCAGGTAGATGAAGCCGCCCAGGACCAGCATGACCGCGAAGAAGAGGAAGGCCGGGAAGACGGCCGCCAGCGGGTGCGCCAGATCCTGAAGGCTGCCGGAGCCGATCATCACCCCCATGAGCAGGGGCCCGAGGATCTTGGCGCTCGCGCCGATGCCGTAGCCCAGGCCCAGCCCCGTGCCCCGGGCACCGTTGGGGAACTGCTCGCCGCCGAAGGCGTTGAGGATCCCGAAGGCGCCGTCGCCGAAGCCCATCGTGATGCAGATGCCGGTGAAGAAGACGATCCACGAGGTCTCCCAGTGGGCGGAGAGGGCCACGATGACCGCTCCGAGCGCCCCGATGAGACCGAAGGAGAACACGGTCCAGCGCCGCCCGATCCGGTCGGCGAGCCAGGCCGAGGCCAGGCGGCCGAGCAGATCCACCAGGGAGACCCCCATGAACAGCGTCCCCACGGCGTCGGCGCCGATGTCGGTGAAGCCGACCTCCAGGAGCGTCTGTCCCCAGGACTGCACGGTGAAGGAGCCCAGGATGAAGCAGAAGGAGCCCACCGAGACGATGAGCAGGGGCCGCAGGTGCTTGCGCAGCAGCTCGCCGTAGGCGATGCGCGGCCCGGTCCGCACCGGCGGCAGGGCTCCGACGTCGTCGGGGCTCAGCTCCAGGGCCCAGGCGATGGACTCGCGGGCCTCGCGCTCGCGCCCGTGGGAGAGCAGGAAGCGGGGCGACTCGGGGACGATCCGAATCCAGACCAGCAGGAGGATAGGGACGGCCCCCAGCGCGATGAGGCCGCGCCAGTTGTCGTGCAGGAGCCGCTGCGACACAGAGCCCAGGAAGAGCCCCAGCGGGATGAACACCGAGCCCAGTCCGGCCAGCAGACCGCGCTGCCTGGTGGGCACGAACTCCTGGACGTAGGGGATGGAGACGATGTTGAGGCCCCCGACGCCCACTCCGACCAGCACCCGCAGCAGGGCCAGCATCATCCACCAGCCCGTGGGGGTGAACACCGAGGCCAGGGTGAAGACGGTGAAGATCAGGACGCACCAGAAGAAGGTGCGCCGTCGGCCCATCCGGTCGGCGGCCCAGCCCCACAGGACCGCGCCGAGCACCGTGCCCAGCCCGGAGCAGGCCAGGATGACACCGGTCTCGAACCCGCCCAGGCTCCACTCCTTCTGAAGCTGGACGACGGCGAAGCCGATGAGGAACATGTCGAAGAACTCAGAGATGTTGGCGACGATCGCCAGAGCGATGATGCTTCGCTGATGGCCCGTCAGGGGCCGGGAGTCGATCTGCTCCAAAGCGCTCCCGCGCTCCGCCGGCGGCGCCGCGCGCCCTCTTGCTGTACCCATATGCGGCCCAATCTACGGGCAAGAGCGCCCGTCTCCGGGAACAAGCCCCCGAGTGTGAAAGACACACGCACTCACGCCTGTACTTGCCCGCCCTCACGGAAGCGGGAAGGATCACCCTTGATGCCCGCCCGCGGACGCACCGCGATGCACCACCGTCACGGCGCCCGTGGCCGCGAGCAAGACGCACCCTCATGCACAAGGAGTCCTCAGTTATGAGCACTGAGCCGCTGCTCACCGACCTTGACCGTCAGACCATCGCGGTGTCCAAGGCCCTGGCCGCCGACGCCGTGGAGAAGGCGGGGTCGGGCCACCCCGGTACGCCGATCTCCCTGGCCGGGGTGGCGTGGCTGCTCTACCAGCGTGAGATGGTCCACGACCCGGCGGATCCGGGGTGGCTGGGACGGGACCGGTTCGTCCTGTCCATCGGGCACGCCTCGCTGGTGCAGTACATCCAGCTGTTCCTGGCCGGATACGACATCGACCTGGAGGGCTTCACGGCCTTCCGCTCTCCGGCCGGCCTGCCGGGCCACCCCGAGTTCGGCGAGGTTCCCGGGGTGGAGACCACCACGGGCCCGCTGGGGGCGGGCTTCGCCAACGCGGTGGGCCTGGCCATGGCGGCGCGCCGCGAGCACGGGCTGCTCGACGCCGGCACCCCGCTGGGCGAGTCGGTCTTCGACCACTTCGTCTACACGGTCCTGGGCGACGGCTGCATGCAGGAGGGCGTGTCCTCGGAGGCCGCCTCCCTGGCCGGCACCCAGCAGCTGGGCAACCTCATCGCCATCTACGACGACAACGACATCTCCATCGAGGGCAACACGGACATCGCCTTCACCGAGGACGTCTCGGCCCGCTTCGAGGCCTACGGCTGGCAGGTGCTCGACGTCGACTGGCGCACCGGCCCCGACGGCTACGCGGAGAACCTCGAGGAGCTGCACGAGGCCATCGTCGCGGCCCGCGCCGAGAGCGCGCGCCCGTCGCTGATCCGCCTGCACACCATCATCGCCTGGCCCTCCCCGACCAAGCAGGGCCAGGAGTCCTCCCACGGCTCCAAGCTCGGGGCCGAGGAGGTCGCCGGGCTCAAGCGGGCCCTGGGCCTGGACCCCGAGCAGAGCTTCATCCTGCCCGAGGACGTCGTCTCCCACGCCCGCAAGCAGGCCGCCGACAACGCCCGGGCCGCCCGAGCGGACTGGGACGCGCGCTTCGCGACCTGGCAGCAGGCCAACCCCGCCGGCGCCGCGCTGCTGGAGCGCCTTGAGGCCCACCGCCTGCCCGAGGGCCTTGAGGAGGCCCTGCCGACCTGGGAGGTGGGTGAATCGCTGGCCACCCGTGCGGCGTCGGGCAAGGTGCTCTCCGCCCTGGCCGGCGTGGTGCCCGAGCTGTGGGGCGGGTCGGCGGACCTGGCCGGCTCGAACAACACGACCATGGCCGGCGAGCCCTCCTTCCTGCCCGCCGCCCTGGCGCAGTCCGAGGGCGACGGGCCCTTCGGGCGCACCCTCCACTTCGGTGTGCGCGAGCACGCCATGGGCTCGATCCTCAACGGGATCGCCCTGGACGGGCTCACCCGCCCCTACGGGGGCACCTTCATGGTGTTCTCCGACTACATGCGCCCGGCCGTGCGCCTGGCGGCTCTCATGGGGATCGGCCCGGTCTTCGTGTGGTCCCACGACTCCATCGGGGTCGGCGAGGACGGCCCCACGCACCAGCCCGTCGAGCACCTGGCGGCGCTGCGCGCCATCCCCGGCCTGTCCGTGGTGCGCCCCGGGGACGCCAACGAGACCGCCGCGGCCTGGGCGGAGATCCTGCGCCGTCACGACGAGCCGGCCGGCATCGCCCTGTCGCGTCAGAACCTCACCGTGAGCGCCTCCGCCACGGCCGCCGCCGAAGGCGTGCGCCGCGGCGCCTACGTCCTGGCCGAGGCCACCGACACCGATGGGCACCAGACGGCCCCCGAGGTCGTCCTGATCGCCACCGGCTCCGAGGTCGGCGTGGCCGTGGCCGCCCGGGAGATCCTCCAGGAGGAGGGCACCCCCACCCGGGTGGTCTCCGCCCCCTGCCTGGAGTGGTTCGCCCAGCAGGACGCCGCCTACCGGGAGCAGGTGCTGCCGGCCGGCACCGCCAGGGTCGCCATCGAGGCGGGCATCTCCCTGGGCTGGCGCGAGATCGTCGGCGACGCCGGCGAGATCGTCTCCATCGACCACTACGGTTCCTCCGCCCCCGGCACCGCCCTGTTCGAGGAGTACGGCTTCACCGGGGACAACGTCGCCGAGCGGGCCCGCCGGGCGCTGGCCCGCACCCGCGGCTGACCCCCACTGCCCCACCGCCACCGAGCCGGGCATCTTTCGAGTCGTCCTACGGTTTTTCTGTAGGGCCACGCGAGAGGTGCCCGGCTCGGCATGAGAGAAGCACATGTCACGGGGGTACCCCTCCCCATGAGTGAGGGGGTGACCTGACGGTCAAATGTGGGCAGGCTGGGACCCGGTCGCGCCACCTGGCGCACTGCGACACCAATCCCCGAATACAGAAAAGGCCGTCTCTCATGAGCGCACAGCAACCCGCCCAGAACGACCCTCAGATCCCTGACAGCGAGGACTCAGGCAAGGACCAGCCCCTGCGCACGCGCTACTACTACCTCATCATGACCATCATGGTCGTGATCGGCGTCGTCATCGACATCGCGATCTTCATCGGGATCATCACGAACGCCGAGGGGAGGGTGCGCATCCCCTACCTGGTCTTCATTCTTCCCGTTGTCGGCGCTCTGGCGGTCGGCAGGTTCGCCGACGCGGCCCTGGCCAAGAAGTCTCCCCACCTGGTGCCCGGTTACGCGGCCCCGTACTTCCAGGGAGGGCAGGTCCCTCAGCAGGGCCAGTACGGACAGCCCCAGTACGGACAGCCGGCAGCCCAGCCGACGGCGCCGCAGAGCACCGGCTACGGCCAGGTGCCCGGCCAGCAGGCAGCTCGGACCGCTCCGCAGCAGGCCCCGCACGGCGAGCAGCAGCCGGGCCAGGTGCCGCCGTCGGGCCAGTACGGTCAGGATTCCCAGAACCAGCAGCCCCACGGTCAGGGAGGGCAGCCTGGGCAGAGCGGCCCGGTCGGCTACTGAGGCCCGCAGGACGCCGATGTCGAGGTCTGAATAGATGTCGGTGGGGCCCGATACTCTCCGGTCATGCCCGCGTCGAAGAGCCCCAAGGCACCCAAGGTCTCCTACTGCTGCACCGAGTGCGGCTGGTCCAGCCCCAAGTGGATGGGCCAGTGCCGGGAGTGCCGCGAGTGGGGAACCCTGGAGGAGACTCAGGTCTCCGACTCCCCGGGTGGGGGCGCCGGCGGGGCCCTGGGCGCTGCCGGCGCCGTGCGACCGACCGTGGCCGCCCGCCCCATCGGGGAGGTCAGCGCCACGGAGGCCAGGGCCCGTCCCACCGGGGTGGGTGAGCTGGACCGGGTCCTGGGCGGCGGGATCGTGCCGGGTGCCGTCGTGCTGCTGGCCGGCGAGCCCGGCGTCGGCAAGTCCACGCTGCTGCTCGACGTCGCCGCGAAGGCAGCCGCTGTGGCTCGCGAGCGCGGGGACGGGCCGGTCCTCTACGTCACCGGTGAGGAGTCGGCCTCGCAGGTGCGGCTGCGGGCCGAGCGCATCGACGCCCTGGATCCGGGGCTGCTCCTGGCCGCGGAGACCGAGCTGGGGGCCCTGCTGGGGCACGTGGAGGCGGCCGGTCCCTCCCTGCTGGTGGTGGACTCGGTTCAGACCATCGCCTCAGCGCAGGTCGAGGGCAGTGCCGGGGGCGTCACCCAGGTGCGGGCCGTGGCCGGTGCACTCATCGCGGTGGCCAAGGAGCGCAATATCCCGGTGCTGCTCGTGGGTCATGTGACCAAAGACGGCGGGATCGCCGGGCCCCGGGTCCTGGAGCACCTGGTCGACGTCGTCACCCAGTTCGAGGGGGACCGTCACGCCCGCCTGCGGCTGCTGCGGGCCGTCAAGAACCGCTACGGCCCCACCGATGAGGTCGGCTGCTTCGACCTGGGCGAGCGGGGCATCGTGGGGCTGGCGGACCCCTCGGGCCTGTTCCTGTCCGCCGCCCGCTCCGAGGTACCGGGCACCTGCGCCACTGTGACCCTGGAGGGGCGCCGTCCCATGCCGGTGGAGATCCAGGCGCTGGTGGCCCCCACCAACGCCGGCTCCCCGCGTCGCACTACCTCCGGGGTGGACCACTCGCGCACGGCCATGGCGCTGGCCGTTCTCAGCGCCCGACTGCGGGTGGACACCTCCAGCGCGGACGTCTACGTCTCCACCGTGGGCGGGGCCCGCGCCGTCGAGCCGGCCACGGACCTGGCGGTGGCCATCTCCGTGGTCTCGGCCGCGCGCAACCTGCCCACATCTGCTGGCCTCGTGGCCTTCGGCGAGGTGGGGCTCACCGGTGAGGTGCGGGCCACTGTCGGTATCCAGCGGCGCCTGGCGGAGGCCTCCCGTCTCGGCTTCGACCGGGCGATCGTGCCGCTGGCGGGCTCGGCCGAGCTGCGCGAGGTCGCCGGGATGCAGGTGCTGCCGGTCGCGCACGTGGGTGAGGCCATGGGGGCGGCACTCCCACGCGGCTGACAGGACAGTACGGTCACCATGGGCAGCACATACAGCACAAGCAGTGGAGGCAGTACTGGCAAACGCAGACAACGCCGGGACCAGGGGCGGCCACGGGAGCCGAGCAGGTGACGTGACCGTCATGGATCGGCCGGGCGCCGCCAACAGACCGACTGGTCCAGTGTGGGAAGGCCCTCGCCGAAGGTCGGCCCGGCTGCCGATACCATGGGAGCGTGAGCACCGGGGCGTGCGCTCACCTGGATGCCGCGAGACCGGAGGGTCCCGAGCGCGGTCTGCCCCGGCAGGCACACTGTGCGATCCCTTCCCCAGGACACCGCGAGATCAGGAGAGATGATGATCGAGGCCGCTGGCCAGCTGCACGAGACGCTTGCGCTCGTTGCTCCCGGCACCGTCCTTCGTGACGGACTGGAGCGGATCCTGCGCGGACGTACCGGGGCGATCATCGTGCTGGGCTTCGACCCGGTGGTGGAGGCCATCTCCTCGGGCGGCTTCCACCTCGACGTCGAGCTCTCCGCCGCCCGCCTGCGTGAGCTGGCCAAGATGGACGGCGGCGTCGTCGTCGACATGGACACCGCCCGGATCCGGCGCGCCAACGTCCAGCTGCTGCCCAACGCCTCGATCCAGACCTCGGAGACGGGCATGCGTCACCGCACCGCCGAGCGCGTGGCCCGCCAGACCGGGTACCCGGTCATCTCCGTGAGCCAGTCGATGCGGATCATCTCCCTGTACGTGGACGGCAAGCGCCACGTCCTGGAGCCCAGCGAGTCGATCCTGGCCAGCGCCAACCAGGCCCTGTCCGCCCTGGAGCGCTACAAGGCCCGCCTCGACCAGACCTCCGCCGGCCTGGACTCCCTGGAGATCGAGGACCTCGTCACCGTCCGTGACGTCACCTCGGTGCTCCAGCTCATGGAGATGGTCCGCCGCATCTCCGCCGACATCGACTCCTACGTCCTGGAGCTCGGCACCGACGGGCGCCTCCTGGCCCTCCAGGTCGAGGAGCTCACCCGGGGCCTGCTCGCCGAGCACGGCTTCCTCCTGGAGGACTACCTGCCCGAGGGCCTGGACACGACCACCGTCGATGCGCGCCTGAAGTGGGTGGGCTCCCCCGCCCTCCTGGACCTGGCGATGGTGGCGCGCTCCATGGGACTGGGCGGCATCGACGGCCAGGATCTGGACGCCCAGGTCTCCCCGCGCGGCCTGCGGATCCTGTCGAAGATCCCGCGCCTGCCCGTGGTGACGGCGCGCGCCGTCGTCGAGCAGTGGGGGTCCCTGCAGGGGGTCCTCGGAGCCACCATCGAGGAGCTCGAGGCCGTCGAGGGCGTGGGCGCCCAGCGGGCCCGGACCCTGCGCGACGGGCTGTCACGGCTGGCGGAGATCTCCGTCGTCGAGCGCTACTCCTGAGCTCGTCGGTCGCCAGGCCTTTCCGGCGGCCGCCCCGGCACCCGCCTGCAGAAGGCCGTCAGCCGACGACGAAGACCCGGTCCTCAGTGAGGTCCTTGTCCCCCATGACGAAGCGGAAACGGTAGGTTCCCGCGCCCGCGGCGCTGCCGGGGGCGGTCTGCGCCTGACCCGCCGAGGGGCTCGCGGAGGAGGAGGCAGTGGCACTCGGCGTCGAGGAGGCCGATGCGCCTGCCGGAGAAGCCGGGGAGGCCGGTGCCGCGTTGGCCGCTGCACAGTCGGAGGTGGCCGCGTTACCGTTCCAGGTCACGTTGACATCGGTGCCCTTGCCCGCAGGCAGGAGGAGGGCCTTCTCGGTCTGGCCCACGGGGCAGGTGACAGAGTCCCACACCTGCTGGGAGCCCGAGGAGACCCGCACCCCCAGGGCCTGGCTGCCGACGTCGATCAGGCAGGGTGCCTGGCCGCTGTTGACCAGGGAGATGGAGAAGGTCGCCCCGGCACCGACACTGACGGACTCGGGCCCCTGCACCGTGCTCTTCAAGGTCGAGGGGTCGCACTTCCCCGGCGTGGGGTAGACGGTGTGCACCTGGGCGGCTGCGCGCTCCTCATCCTGGGTGCGGATGGTGTTGCGGACCCAGAAGTAGCCGACGGCGATGGTCACGATGAGCAGCAAGAGGACCAGCAGGACCCCGCCCAGCACCAGGGCACGGCGCAGACCGTAGCGGGGCTGGGGCGGGACCGGCTTGCGCAGGCGCCCACTGCGAGGCTGGTCCGGGCCCTGCGGGATCGAGTCGGGGGCTCCGGTCAGCCGCCCGCCGCCGATATGGGTCCACTGGAGGCCCGCGCCCCAGCTGTGTCGACGACGATCGGAGCGAGCGGCCTGAGTCGAGCTCGTCCGGGAGGAGCGAGCGGTTCCCGGAGCGGCCTGCCGTGAGCGAGGCGTCGAGGTCCCCTGGCCGCCCTGGGGGGGCCGGCGGTTCTTACCGCCCCGGGCCGGCGTGCCCGATTGCCCGCCGGCGGGCCGGCCCGTCTGCCCCGAGTGCAGGGGGCGTCCGGTCGACTTCGTGCCCGAGGCGCGACCGCCGCGTCCCCTGGCCTGGGAGGATCGAGGCGTCCCGCCGGAGCGGGACGAGGAGGACTGTCCGGCACCCGACCGCGGCCCGCCGCCGGAAGCGCCCTGCCGGTGGGGGCGGGACTGGGAGCCCGAGGCGGAGCGCCCCGACGAGGAGCCTGCGCCGCGACGGGCCGAGCCTCGTCGTCCTGCGCTTTCCCCATGGTTGCGTCCGCGTCCTTTGGCCATGGTCACGACTCTACCGGCGCCACGGCCCCGGGCCCGTGAGCGCCCCGCCCCGGCGATGCGCAAGGCCGATGAGACCTTCGTCGTTGTCCGCACAAACCCCAAGCGCATCCCTGGCCGGCTACCGGGGCGGTCCGCACAGCGGTGGCCGGCTAGGGAAGCCGGTAGGTGGCGCCGTCGTCGTCGGTGGCGATGAGCCCGTCGGCCAGGAGGGTGGACAGGGCGCGCACCGGCTGCTCGGGGTCGCGAGCACCACCGGAGGCCCGCGTCCCGGCCCTGGCAGCGCAGGCCCTGAGCTCAGCAGCCTCGACGCACTGCCCGTCGGGGGCCGCGCGCAGGCGGGCCATGACCAGCCCCCGGGCCTGGCGGTCGGTGCCGTGCCAGGCCTGGGTGCGACGCCGGCCCGCGTGGACGTCCGCGGGGCGGCCGGCCGCCAGCCAGGCGCAGCCGGCCTGCCACGGGCAGGCCCCGCAATCCGGCTCGCGGGCGGTGCACACCAGGGCGCCGAGCTCCATGACGGCCACCGACCAGTGGGCGGCGGTGGCGTCGTCGTCGGGCAGCAGACCCAGTGCCCGCTCGCGCTCGGCCCGGTTGAGGCTGGGGGCAGGAAGGGCCTGACCGCCGACGGCGCGGGCCAGGACCCGTCTGACATTCGTGTCCAGCACGAGGGCGCGCCGACCGTGGGCGAAGGCCAGGACCGCACCGGCCGTGTACTCCCCCACCCCGGGCAGGGCCAGGAGGGCGTCCAGGTCATCTGGCAGGACGCCGCCGTGCTGCTCGACGACGCTGCGGGCGCACTCGATGAGCCGCAGGGCCCGGCGTGGGTAGCCCAGGCGACCCCAGACCCGCAGCACCGCAGCGGTGGGGGCTTGGGCGAGCTCGGCGGGACCGGGCCAGCGCCGCATCCACTCCTGCCAGGCAGGGACGACGCGAGCCACCGGGGTCTGCTGGCTCATGACCTCCGAGACGAGAACCTCCCACGGCGTCGTACCGGGCCGGCGCCACGGCAGGTCGCGGGCGTGGGCGTCGTACCAGGTCATGACGTCCTGCGCCGAGGTCGCAGCAGTGAGCGTGTCGTCAGGGGCAGGGCGGGCGGGCACGGGGACACCGTAGCGGCAACGGCTTGGGCGAGGCCGGATGCCTTCGTCACCGGCCGGCTGAGAAGCGGCTCACTCCTCGCGATCGTAGGGTAGGCACCCGGTTCGTACCCTTACCCTACGAAGCCGAGACTTAACCTACGATCGCGCGGGCGTACCCGTCTCCTGGGTGTAACCGCGGGCCACTGCCCAGGTCCAGATGCGGTCCAGCTCGGCATCGCCCCGGCGCACCATCATGGACCTCGACAGACCGCGACGAGTCAGCCCCGGCAACCAGACGGCTCGCCCTTGAGGGACCCTGACGTAGGCTCGGGCGCTCAGGCTCACGCCGGCAGCGTCCCCGGCGAGGAGGGCCAGGACGATGAGGACGAGCCCCAGGAGAATCACCAGCAGCGGGGGCGCACTGGGGCGCTTGACGAATAGGTCGCTGCGGGAGCGGGGCCAGGGGATGTCGCGCCGGAAGCCGAGAACTCGCGTGTGGATGCCGCTGGAGTCGAATTCGGTCCGCATGGACATCATCATCGGAACCGGCACCAGGAGTATCAGCCCGGTGATGAGCATGGTGAGGCCGAACGTGGAATCGTTCCCGCCGCCAACGATGGTTCTGAGCCCGAGCACCAGGAGCAGCAGCCCGACGGCGCCACACAGGACGAGCACGATCCAGCCGGACCCGGTTGCGGCGGTACGGCGGACCAACCTGTCGGTCACCGGCACAGCGGATGCTCGCTCGGGACGATGCACCGGCGGCGTGAACGTCCGGGCCGCGGGGACTCCCTGGAGCGCAGCGACGGGAACGGGGACCGGAGGGGCCGATGGCTGCTGGTAGTTCGGTCGGCCATCATTCGATCGACCGCCACCAACTCGGCCGTACCCGGCCGAGTCATACTGACCGGGTGCCCCCTGAGGAACGGCCCCACCGTAGGGGGCGGGGCGGCTCCCGGGCCGGCCGTAGGGAGCGGGCCAGCCGTCGGACGTGCCTGTCGGTGGTTGCGTCATGGGAACCTCTTCATCAAGGCGGTCAGCACCAGATCGTGGGCGGTGGGGTGCCGTGAGCGTATTCCACACCGGCCGCGACCACACCGCCTCCAAGGGCCCAGTCCTCCCCATCGACCGAGAACGCTGGAGGAGGCTGCGCGTCCTCGACGTCCACCGTGTGCGCCCCGACTCAGAGGCGGTTCAGGCCCTGACGGCGTTCCTGCCTCGCTCGCAGTCCCTGCTGGACACCGAGCACGCCGTTGAGCTCGACGTACTCGCCCGTCTCCTGGGTGTATCCGCGCGCGACCGCCCACTCCCAGATGCGGTCCAGCTCGGCGGTGCCCTTCGCCTCCAGCGCCTGGGCACTGACTCCGGACCAGGTCAGACCGGCCAGCACGAATGCCTTGCCGGCGGGGTCGATGACGTGCGCCTCGGCGTGACGGATCTGGACCTTGCCGGCGGCGACGCCCAGGGCCGCCGGCGCACCGGGGACCTTGACGAACAGCCCCGTGCGCGACCGCGGCCAGGGAATATCGCGGCCCCTTCCGCCGGCCCCGATGTGGATGCCCGTGGCGTCGAACACCGTGCGCACCGACATGAGGAACAGGATACCGAGCAGCAGGAACAACCCGAGGAGCAGCAGGATGACGAAGGCACTGATCGTGCCCTTGTCCCCGAGATGAATGAGGTTCCAGACCGCGCCGGCCAGGCACACCAGCCCAAAGCCGCCGCCCACGAGAAACTGAATGCGGCTGGAGGTCGTCGCCGTGGGCTTGAGGACCAGCCTGTCCTGTTCCACGGGGATGGGGCCGAGCCGGGAGGGCTGGTACTCGTACTGCGGGCCCGAGGAGGACTGCTGCGCGCCCGCGACGCCGTAGGAAGCCGCCTGAGTCCCTGCGGGCTGTCCGGCCTGCTGACCGTACTGGGCCTGAGGTCCGGGGTGACCGTACTGCACAGCTCCGACCTGACTCGTCTGGCCGTACTGGGCTTGAGGTCCGGAGACGCCGGCTTGACCGTAGGGGTTCTGCTGGGCGGGGGCACCGTACTGGCCGGGCTGACTGTAGGGGCCGTTGGCCGGTGGCTGGCTCATGAGCACTTTCCTCGATGGTTCTTCACATGCGCGGAGTCCTGATCGGACCCGGACAGGATACCGAGACAGTCACACGGCAGCCTCAGGCAGGACTCCCCATCCCGCCCTCGGAGACGAGGTGGACCGCAGCAATCCTCATCGTCCCCGTGGTCCTTTCTCATTCAGCGCGGAGGCAATCAGGATTCACGTACGTATCGGTCTCCCACGTGTAGCCGCGCGCGACGGCCCAGCTCCAGATCCGATCCAGCTCCGCCGCGCTTCTGCGCTCCATACCGGACCTGGATATTCCCCTGCGCGACATTCCTGCAAGCCAGACAACCTGCCCCTCGGAGTCAAGGACGTGGGTCCGAGCGGCCAGACTCATGCCGGGGAACTCATCCGGGCTCAGGTTCCCATCGCTCAGGAATACCAGAATCACGATGAAGAGTCCGGCGAAGGCCATGATGAGGAGTCCCAGGACCGGGTTCTTAGCCGGCCGCTGGACGACCAGGCCGCTGCGGGAGCGGGGCCACGGGGCATCGTGCGCGCTCCACAGGCCCCGCACATGGATCCCATCCGCATCGAACTGCGTCCTCCTTGAGGCCGCCACCGCGACAGGGACGAGGAGCAACAGCCCGAGTATCAGCGCCGTGAAAAAGGCGCCGCCCCATTCCCCCACGAAGAGTCGCGCGATGTTCAGCAGGTATAGCCCTGGGATACCGCAGAAAATGAACACGATCCAGCCGGAGCCGGTAAACGCGGTTCGGCGCACCAGCTTCTCCGTGACCGGCGAGATCGGCGGCACCCGATGACGCCGTCCCGGGTTCCACTGGGCAGGCCAACCATTGGGATCGTTGACCGGCGGCTGACTCATGAGTATTTTCCTCAAGGGGTTCTTCGGACTTATGGGGGCTGACGACGCTTTGTCAGCCTATCGCCCTGGCTCTGTGCCGGCTTTTGGTAGAACTCCCCATCGGCCCAGCCTGCGCTTGACGGTTATCTGTCGCCGGTCAGGCGGCGCAGCACGCGTACCCGCGGACTCCAGGACGCGGGCCGGGCCACCGAACCGGTCGCCTCCCGCTCGGCGTTGTCGAGGAGGTCCTCGACGACGGCGTCGTGCAGGGGCTCGACCACGGCCGAGAACATGAGCCGCATGGCGCCGCGGGCACGGCCGATGAGGACGTGGCGGATGCGGGTGCGCTCATCGTCCAGGGCGTCAAGGCTCAGTTCATGGGCGCCGATGATCCCTGTTCGCGGACGGAAGGTGAACCGCACTCGCCGGCCGGGCTCGTACTCGCTCACGTAGTAGCGGATGACGCCATGGCCGCCGTCGGCTCCCACCGCCAGGGGTCGGTCCAGGACCATCGGCGTCCAGGACTGCGAGGGCCAGAGCCGGTCGTCCTTCTGTCCCAGCCCGTCAAGCAGGGCTCCAAGGGACTCGATAGGGGCGTTGATGACGCGTTCGTGAACGTTGCGGATCATGAGTGCTCCTCCACGGTTGTCGCCTGGCTGTCGCACAGCCACCGGTCGTTTGTCCGACAGGATCGCGCCCGACCATGAGGTCGCACAGGACTGCGGCGCGCCGCAGCGAACCACACCCGGCCCATCCAGGGCGGTCAGCTCACAGGTGCAGGAGCATGCGGGCGTTGCCCAGGGTGTTGGGCTTGACGCGGGCCAGGTCGAGGAACTCAGCCAGACCGTCGTCGTGGGAGCGCAGCATCTCGGAGAAGACGTCCGCACCCACTGGGGTACCCTCGATCGGCTCGAAACCGTGGGCGCCGAAGAAGGGCTCCTCGAATGTCATGCAGAACACCCGCTTGAGCCCCATCTCCCGGGCCTGCGCGATGAGCTCGCGCAGGATGGCCGAACCGAGCCCGGTCCCCACGGCGTCGGGATGAACGGCCAGGGTACGCACCTCGGCGATGTCGTCCCACATGACGTGCAGAGCCCCGCAGCCCACGATCCTGGGCGTGGCCGACGCCTCGCAGCCGTCTGCTCCACCGGGCCCGGCGACGCCGGGGATCTCCTCGGCGACGATGAACTCCTGGATGTCCTCGAAGTAGGAGATGAGGTCCTTGGCGATGAGGACGCGGCGCTCGGCGTAGGGCCGCACCAGCTCGGCGATGGCACGCACGTCCGCCGGGCGAGCCGGCCGCAGGACACGTCGGAAGCCGTCGACCCCGTAGACCTCAGCCCGGCAAGCTGCCCGGCCGGTGGGCAGGTGTTCATCTGTCCTGACAGCAGTGCTGTTCATCGTCGTCCGCATTCAGTAAGACTCAGTTCTGGTCGTGGGCCCCGCGAGCCGGTGCTCCACCGACGACGTCGGAGCCGTGAGCAGACCGCAGCGCGATCCGGGCCCACATCCTGCCACGTTCGAGACTCATCGAGAACCGCCTCCCTTCTGGCCGCGGGCCTCGGCGAGATCCAGGACGGCGCGGGCGGTGGCGTCGTCGACGACGAGATCCGTAGCGGTCCGAGCGCGCAGCGCGGCCAGCAGGGCGCGGGCCTTGCCGGTTCCGGCGGCCACGCACAGGCGGCGCGGAATCCGGGCGAGCTGGGCGGGAGTCGGGCCGGTGGCTCGGGCGTTGAGGGCGACGTCGCGCCAGGAGCCATCGGCGCGCAGCAGGACGGTGCACACGTCCCCCACCACGTTCTGGCGGCGCAGCACGGCCTGGTCCCGGGCCGTGAGGTGGCCGCCCTCGTAGACCTGAGAGGGCAGGGCCCCGTTGAGGGCATCGAGGGCGCCGACGCCGAAGACGGCCAGGCTCGCGCGCCGCACCACCGACAGGACTCGCTTGACCGAGCGCTCCGACCACATGGCCTCGCGCGTGGCCACATGGTCGAAGAAGGCCGGCACCGGGAAGGAGATCGTGCGCGCCCCCAGCGACAGGCGCATCCGGGAGAGCACCTCACCGGCGCTGGGCCCCTCACGCACAGGATCCGAGGCACCGTTGAGCTGGACGACGGTCAGTCCCGGAACGGACCTCGAGGGCAGGGCGGCGCTGACCTCCGACATGGTGGTGCCCCAGGCGACGCCGACGACGACGCCTCCTGCGTCAGCATCCCGACCCGACCCGGCGGGCTCGCCGGCCGCGGCGGGCTTGTCACCCTCGGGACCACCGGACTCAGGCGCACCGACACCTCGGCCCCGGCCCGACTCGGACAGGGCCTCGATGAGATCAACCATGTGCGCGGCAGCGACGGAGGCGACCTGCTGGAGGCGGTGGATCTCCGTGGTGCCCTCGCGCACCGGGACAATATGCATGCGGACCCCGAAGACCTGGGCCATCCGCCCCTCCAGGGAGCCGGCACCCCCGGGCTGGACGAGGCTGACCCGCACGACACCCTCCTGCCGGGCACGCGCCAGGAGCCGGGAGACGGTCGAGCGCGACACCCCCAGGTGGTGGGCGATCACCTCCATCGTCTCGCCCTGGACGTAGTACATGGAGGCCGCTTCATAGGCGCGCAGGAGGCCGCCGGCATCGGCAGCACTCACCGCGCTCCCGGCTGCGTCAGCCACGGTTCTGCCAGTCACGTCTTCCTCCTTGCTCCACCCGGCTCCGCCCGCCGATGACGGGCCGTTCCACACGGCCGGTGTCCGCCGCGGGAGGGAACGATCCTCCCGCCTGCGGCATCGGATGTCGCGGCGAGAAGAGGCGTCCGCACAGGTGCGCGGACATTCTTGTGGACACCTCGAAAGCCGCCTGCACATTCGTGCACACCCCTTGCGCATTCTTCCACAGGCGGCGGACAGTGGTGTCCGCCACCACACAAGAGCCGTGCGAGCGCGACGGAACGCGGCGGGCCCTGGCGCCGGAAGCCGGGACTCGGACTGACCCGGTCCGGCACCCCTGGTCAACGCCGACCGGCCCCGCACAGCCCCATCAGTTTCGATCTCACGACACGTAGGAGCCCAGGAGCCATGACCTCCACCCGCAAGCCCTCGTCCAAGAAGACCCCCCGCAGCTCCGGCCCGGCTGGCCCCTCCTACCCCGCCCCCATCCAGGACACCGCGCTCAACACCGCCCAGCGCGAGCGCGCTCTGAAGGAGATGACCTCGGCCGAGGGCCTGGACGTCCTCGTCGTCGGTGGAGGCGTCACCGGCGCCGGCATCGCCCTGGACGCCGCGGCCCGCGGCCTGCGCACCGGCATCGTGGAGATGGGCGACTGGGCCTCGGGCACCTCCTCGTGGTCCTCCAAGCTCGTCCACGGCGGCCTGCGCTACCTCTACCAGCTCAACTTCGCCCTCGTGCACGAGGCCCTCACCGAGCGCGGCCGCCTGCTGAGCACCACCGCACCGCACCTGGTCAAGGCCCAGCCCTTCCTGTGGCCGCTCAAGCACCACTACGAGCGCTCCTACTCCGCGGTCGGCGTGGGCATGTACGACGCCCTGGCCCTGGCCGGCTCCCGCGGCCGCAAGACCGTGCCGATCCAGCGCCACCTGGGCCGCAAGGGCACCTCCGCCCTGGCCCCCTCCCTGGACACCAGCGGCCTGGCCGGCGCCATCCGCTTCTTCGACGCCCGGGTCGACGACGCCCGCCTGGTCATCGACCTGGTGCGCACCGCCGTCGGCCTGGGGGCGCTGGCCGCCAACCGCACGAAGGTCACCGGCTTCCTCACCGACGAGCGCGGCCACGTCCACGGCGCCCGCGTCACCGACCTGTCCACCGGCACCGACCACGAGATCCGGGCCAAGCGCACCATCAACGCCGCCGGCGTGTGGACCGAGGACGTCCAGGACCTGGCCACCGACGCGGGAGGCCTGAAGGTCCTGGCCTCCAAGGGCATCCACATCGTGGTCCCCAAGGAGGCCATCGACGCCGAGACCGGGGTCTTCCTGCGCACCGAGAAGTCCGTCCTGTTCATCATCCCCTGGCCCGAGTACTGGGTCATCGGCACCACCGACACCCCCTGGGACCTGGACGTCTCCAAGCCCGTGGCCACCGCCGCCGACGTCGACTACATCCTCGAGCACGCCAACTCCGTGCTGTCGCGGCCCATCACTCGCGCCGACATCATCGGCGTCTACGCGGGCCTGCGCCCCCTGCTCCAGCCCAAGCTCAAGCCGGGCGCGGAGGCCGCCTCCACGAAGGTCTCCCGCGAGCACACGGTCACCCGGATCGCCCCGGGGCTGACCGCCATCGCCGGCGGCAAACTGACCACCTACCGGGTCATGGCCTCCGACGCCGTCGACCACGCCCTGGGCGAGGCCCTGTCTCACGCCCACCCCTGCGCCACGCAGGAGCTGCCCCTGGTGGGCGCGGCCGGCTACCACGCCCTGGCCAAGCGGGCCGGGCGGATCGCCGGCGAGCGCGGCTGGACCCTGGAGCGGGTCACCCACCTGCTGGACCGCTACGGCGACGAGACCCCGGCCCTGCTTCAGGCCATCGACGCCGCCGGCCCCGAGGAGCGCCTGGGCGAGCCGCTGGCCGAGGCCCCCACCTACCTGCGCGCCGAGGTCGCCTGGGCCGTCACCCACGAGGGCGCCGAGAGCCTCGACGACGTCCTGCTGCGCCGGGTGCGCCTGGACCTCTCGCGCCGTGACCGGGGCCTGGCCGCCGCCGACGAGATCCTGGCGATCATGGCGCCGCTGCTGAACTGGTCCGAGAAGGACGTCGCCGCCCAGAAGGAGGCCTACGCCCAGCGCGTGGCCGAGATCGCCGCGGCCGAGGCCGAGCTGACTGACGCCGCCGCGGTGGCGCACATCACCGAGCCGATCTAGTCTCCTGCTGGCCGAGGGGACTGCTGCCGGTACCGCTCGGCCAGCAGGCTCCCCGTGGTGCCCGTCAGTTCCCGTGGAGGCGGGCACCGCGACCACCCACCACCCATACCCCGGACCTCGCAGTCCCGAGTACACCCGCACACCGTCGTGCAGAAAGAGAGCCGCACATGTCTGCGACCCTGACCCAGATCTTCGCCTCGGAGGCTCTGGGGACGTTTCTTCTCATTCTTCTGGGCTGCGGCGTCGTCGCCGGTGTCGTGCTGCCCACCTCCAAGGCCAAGGACAGCGGCTGGATCGTCATCACCATGGCCTGGGGACTGGCGGTCTTCGTGGGTGTCTACGCCGCCTACAAGACCGGCGCGCACCTCAACCCGGCGGTGACCATCGGCCTGGCAGTCGCCGGACGACCCCTGGCCGAGGGAATCTCCGCCACACCGGTCAACATCCTCGTCTACTGCGCGGCCCAGATGGTGGGCGCTATGGCGGGCGCCGCCACCGTGTGGCTGTCCTACAAGAAGCAGTTCGACCAGGAGGCCGACGCCGCTTCCAAGCTCGCCGTGTTCGCCACCGGCCCGGCGGTGCGCTCCTACGGCTGGAACGTCGTGACCGAGGCCGTGGGCACCTTCGTCCTGCTGGCCTGGATCCTCGCCTCGGGCAAGACCCCCTCGGGCCTGGGCCCGCTGGCGGTGGCCATGGTCATCGTCGTCATCGGCATGAGCCTGGGCGGCCCCACCGGCTACGCCATCAACCCGGCCCGTGACCTGGGCCCGCGCATCACCCACGCCCTCCTGCCGATCCCCGGCAAGGGCGGCTCGGACTGGGCCTACTCCTGGGTCCCGATCGTCGGCCCGCTCATCGGCGCCGTCGCCGCCGGGCTCATCGTCCCCCACTTCGCCGGGCTGTTCTGAGCCCGCACGACCCTCGACCGCATCGACATCATCGCTGCCCAACGCAGCCCTCACCACCGCCCCCTCACAACGCAGTGAAAGGACATTCCTTTGAGCCCCAACAGCACTGAGAAGAAGTACGTCCTGGCCATCGACCAGGGTACGACCTCCTCACGCGCCATCCTGTTCAACCACGACGGCGAGATCGTCGCCGTCGACCAGAAGGAGCACGAGCAGATCTTCCCGCGCGCCGGCTGGGTCGAGCACGACGCGAACGAGATCTGGGACAACATCCGCTTCGTCGTCAGCGGGGTGCTGGCCAAGGCGCAGATCAACCGCCACGAGATCGCCTCGGTAGGCATCACCAACCAGCGCGAGAGCGCCGTCGTGTGGGACAAGAACACCGGCGAGCCCGTCTACAACGTCATCGTCTGGCAGGACACCCGCACCCAGAAGATCTGCGACCGCCTGGCCGGCGAGGACGGCCCGGACAAGTACAAGGACCGCGTGGGCCTGGGGCTGGCCACCTACTTCGCCGGCCCCAAGGTGGCCTGGATCCTGGAGAACGTGGAGGGCGCCCGCGAGCGCGCCGAGGCCGGCGACCTCCTCATGGGCACCATGGACACCTGGACGCTGTGGAACCTCACCGGCGGGGTCAACGGCGGTGTGCACGCCACCGACGTCACCAACGCCTCGCGCACGATGCTCATGAACATCGACACCCTGGACTGGAACCCGGAGATCTGCGCGGACATGGGCATCCCCGTCTCCATGCTCCCCGAGATCCGGCCCTCCTCGGGCATCTTCGGCTACGGCCGCAAGAACGGTCTGCTGGTGGACACCCCCATCAGCGGCATCCTGGGCGACCAGCAGGCGGCCACCTTCGGGCAGGCCTGTTTCGAGAAGGGCCAGGCCAAGAACACCTACGGCACCGGCTGCTTCATGCTCATGAACACGGGCACCACCCCGGTGCGCAGTGAGAACGGGCTGCTGACCACCGTGTGCTACCAGATCGGGGACGAGCCGGCCGTCTACGCCCTGGAGGGCTCGATCGCCGTGGCCGGCTCGCTGGTGCAGTGGCTGCGCGACAACCTGGGCATCATCGCCGACTCCAAGGACATCGAGGCCCTGGCCTCCAGCGTCGAGGACAACGGCGGGGCCTACTTCGTGCCGGCCTTCTCCGGGCTGTTCGCCCCGCACTGGCGCCCTGATGCCCGCGGTGCCCTGGTGGGTCTGACCCGCTACGTCAACAAGGCGCACATCGCCCGGGCCGTGGAGGAGTCCACCGCCTACCAGACCCGCGAGGTCCTCGAGGCCATGAACGCCGATTCAGGGCACGCCCTCACCGAGCTCAAGGTCGACGGCGGCATGACCCGCGACGAGCTGCTCATGCAGTTCCAGGCCGACCAGGTGGGTGTGCCCGTGGTGCGCCCGAAGGTCGCCGAGACCACGGCACTGGGTGCCGCCTACGCCTCCGGTATCGCAGTGGGCTTCTGGTCGGGCACCCAGGACGTCATCGACAACTGGGCCGAGGACAAGCGCTGGGAGCCGGCCATGGAGGAGGCCGAGCGCGAGCGGCTCTTCCGCAACTGGAACAAGGCCGTGCAGCGCACCCTGGACTGGGTCGACGAGGACGTCGTCGAGTAGGGCCGATGTCCGACAGTACTCAGGCGGCGCTCGCCGGCACCGCCTGAGCGCCCAGTCTCCCGGACGCCGCCGACGGGCCCACCTCCCCATGGGCCCGTCGGCGGGGTCCTCATGCGCTACTAGTCCTCTCATACACTGTCGAGGCCCATGAATGGTCGGTAGATTCCTGGGTGGCGCTTCCTGGCCCGCCCGGGGAGTACTTCCCGTCCCCCTGTCAGGAGTCCCTGTATGACGGCCCACCCACCTGCTGCCCACATGTCCCCACCCGCCTCCGCCCCGTCGGCCTCGACACCGGCGCTGCCCGTCGATGACTCCGACGAGCTCTCCAACACCGGCACCCCCTCGGGTGCCCATACGGGCGAACGGATCCTCGAGCGGATCGAGTGGGCCGACGTCGTACGCATCGCGGTGGTGGGCGTGGCGGCACTGGGTGCCTGGATCGCGGGCACGACCGGCGCACCCGGCTGGGCTGTGGGCGCCGTCGGGGCGGTGGTGCTGGCGGTGGGCTGCTGGCCGCTCCTGGTCGAGGCGGCCGGTGACCTGCGCGAGCGGCGCATGAGTATGGAGCTGTCGATGCTCCTGGCCATCGTGGCGGCCGCCGCCATTGGCGAGTGGGTGACCGCCCTGGCCGTGACGGTCTTCGCGCTGTGCGCCGAGGTCCTCGAGGAGCTGTCGATGGACCGGGGCCGCGACGCCCTGACCGACCTCATGTCCTTCCTGCCGCAGACCGCGCGGGTGGTGGGGGCCCCGGAGACCACTGAGTCCGCCGAGTCGGCCGAGGCCGCCGAGGCCTCGCAGTCCGCCAGCATCACCGAGGTTCCCCTGGATGAGGTGCGCCCGGGGCAGGTCATCGCCCTGAGCCCCGGGGGCCGGGTGCCGGTCGACGGCGTCGTGCGCACCGGTAGGGCCGACGTCGACCAGTCCCGGATCACCGGGGAGGCGCTGCCCGTGCAGGTCGGGCCGGGTGACCGGGTGCCGGCCGGCTCCATCACCCGCGGCGCCCTGGAGCTCGAGGTGGAGCGGGTCGGCGAGGAGTCCTCCTACGGGCGGATCGTGGCCGCGGTGCGCCACGCCCAGTCCTCGCGCGCGCCGGTCCAGCGCCTGGCCGACCGGCTGGCGGCCCGCATCGTCTACCTGGCGCTGGCGGCCGCCCTGGTCACCTTCCTGGTGACCAGGGACGTGCGCGCCACGATCTCGGTCATCATCGTGGCCGGGGCCTGCGGGGTGGCCGCGGGCACTCCCCTGGCGGTTCTGGCGGCCATCGCCCGCGCCGCCCGTTGCGGGGCCTTCGTCAAGGACGGCACCCACCTGGAGCAGCTCTCCGCGGTGGACACGGTGGTGGTGGACAAGACCGGGACCCTCACCGTCGGCGAGCCCCGGGTCGTGAGCGTCCGCCCCACCGAGGCCGCCGCCGGCGAGGGCGAGGTGCTGGCCCTGGCGGCCGCGGCCGAGTGGAACTCCGAGCACCCCATCGGCCGGGCCATCTACGCCGAGGCCGCCGTGCGCGACCTGACGGTGCCGATGCCCGGCGACGTCGCCTACTCCCCCGGGGCCGGCGTGAGCGCCCACGTCGAAGGACGCCAGATCACCGTGGGACGCTGCCGGGGACAGAAGAACCAACCGGAGCGGGACACCTCCGACTGCGACGACGAGGCCGCTCTGAGCGCCGAGTCCGACCCGGAGGCGCCGTCGGCCACCTCGGTGGTGGAGGTGCGGGCCGACGGACAGCTCCTGGGCACCATCGCCCTGGCCGACCGGCTGCGTCAGGGGGCGGCCGCCGCCGTGCGGGACCTGGGTGACATGGGCCTGGAGGTCCTCATGCTCACCGGCGACTCGGCCGCCTCTGCGCGCCACGTGGCCGGCCTGCTCGGCCTGGCCGAGGAGCAGGTGCGTGCCGACCTGCTGCCCACCGACAAGGAGGAGGTCATCGACTCGCTGCGCCGGGTGGGCAAGCGCGTGGCCATGGTGGGCGACGGCGTCAACGACGCCCCCGCCCTGGGCGCCGCCGACGTCGGCATCGCCATGGGCACGGGCACGGACGTGGCCCGCGAGGCCGGGGACGTGGTGCTCGTGGGCTCCGCCCCGGCCGACCTGGTCGAGACCGTGCGGGTGGCCCGCCGGGCCCGGCGCATCATCATGGTGAACTTCGTGGGAACGGTGGTGGTCGACGTCATCGGCATGATCGCCGCCGGGCTGGGGCTGCTGGGGCCAGTGGCTGCGGCCCTCGTGCACGTCGTCTCCGAATCGGCCTTCATCCTCAACTCGGCCCGGCTGGTGCCCCGGCGCCGCCGCAGGCGCTGAGCCGTCCGGCCACCGACACCCACCGACACAGGCCGCAGCACCGGCGCCGGCCGGTCCTCGCCTCGCGCCGGCCTACTCCACGAGGGCCGGGATCCACTGGCCAAGGGTCGTGCCTACTGCACGAAGGCCCCACCTACCCGCAGTACACCCCACCCTCGTCCAGTAGAACCCCACCCTCGTGCATTACGTGCCGGCGAGACTGGGCGCCATGAGCTCCGGGCCGCCTCGACCGCCGCGCCCTGCGTCCCCACTTTTACCTGGAAGAATGCGCGAAGACGGCGCACGGCCCCCGCATATGGTGCACAAGTCACCGTCTCCATGGCATGATCGTTGGGCCTTAGTACCCAGGACGCAGCAGCGCGGCTGCCAATCCAGCCCCGCCGACGACCTGGACGACCCATCAGTACTCACAGTGGAGTAACCATGACGCCAGCCGTCCTGACAGCACTGCCGATGCATCCGGCACCACTCGCCCCAGCATTGGCGGGACTGCCCGCCGCCTTCACGCCGTCGACCACAGCCGTGGGCGGCAACGTCTACCTCACCGCCGCGGTGGGGCTGCTGCCGCTGGTGGTGTTCTTCGTCCTCATGGGCGTGTTCAAGGTGGCCACCCACTGGTGCGCCATCATCTCCCTGGTGATCGCCGCCGCCACCGCGATCACCCTGTTCCACATGCCGGTGGGCATGACGGTCATGAGCGCCACCCAGGGCATGGCGCTGGGATTCGTCCCGATCATCTACATCATCATCGCGGCCGTGTGGCTCTACAACCTCACTGACGTCTCGGGTCGCTCCAAGGACCTCAAGGCCGTGTTCAACGTGATCGGCAAGGGCGACATGCGTGCCCAGGCCCTCATCGTGGCCTTCTCCTTCTGCGGCCTGCTCGAGGGTCTGGCCGGCTTCGGCGCCCCGGTGGCCATCGCCGCCGCCATGGTGGCGACCCTGGGCCTGCCCAAGCTCAAGGCGGCCGTCGTCGTCATGGTCGGTAACGCCATCAACGTGGGCTTCGGCGCCATGGCCATCCCCACCACGACCGCCGGCAAACTCGGCGGCCAGGAGCCGGTGAGCGTGGCCACCGCCATGGGGCACCTGACCTGGGTGTTCTGCGCCTTCATCCCGCTCCTGCTGCTGTTCATCCTCGACGGCGCGCGCGGCGTCAAGCAGCTGTGGCCGCTGGCGATCGTGGCGGGGCTGGCCACCGGGGGGGGTCACTTCTTCACCCCCTCGATCTCCTACGAGCTCACCGCCGTGCTGGCCTCCCTGCTGGGCCTGGCCGCCTCCTACGTCTTCCTGCTGGTGTGGACCCCGACGACCCCTGAGGAGTACCGCTCCCAGGTGGCCGCCGACGACGCCCCCGACCGCGAGCGCGTCATCCTGGCCCTGCTGCCTTACATCCTGGTGGTGGTCATCATCGCCACGACCAAGCTGTGGACCCTGGGCATCAACCTCGACAAGGCCTTCAAGGCCACCGACCTGCCCCTGAAGTGGCCCGGCGTGTACGGCCAGCTCCTCAACGCCAAGGGCGAGGCCTCCAAGAGCGCCATCTACAACCTTCAGACCCTGTCCAACCCGGGCACCTGGATCTTCCTGACCGCCATCATCGTCACCTTCATCTACGCGGCGCGCTCGGTGCCGGGCAAGTTCGAGATGAGCGTGGGCAAGGGCTTCGCCACGCTGGCCAAGACCTGCTACACGCTGCGTATGGCGATCCTGACGATCGCCGCCGTCATGGCCCTGGCCTACGTCATGAACTTCTCCGGCCAGACCTCCGCGATCGGTGCAGCCCTGGCCGCCACGGGCGCCGCCTACGCCTTCCTCTCCCCGGCTCTGGGCTGGGTGGGGACCGCCGTGGCCGGCTCGGCGACGAGCGCGGGCGCCCTGTTCGCCAACCTGCAGGCCACCGCCGCCCAGGGGGCCGGGCTCGACCCGAAGATCCTGCTGGCCGCCAACACCATCGGTGGCGGTCTGGGCAAGATCGTCTCCCCGCAGAACCTGGCCATCGCCTCCACCGCAGTGGACGCCCCCGGTACGGACGCCGAAATCCTCAAGAAGGCGGCCCCCTACTCCATCGGGCTGCTGCTGGTGCTGGGCACCCTGGTGTTCCTGGCCTCCCAGGTGGGGCTGGGGGTCTGAGGCTGCCGGCCACTGACTCTCGCTACTGCGCACGGCGCCCCCGGATCCTTCGCGACTCCGGGGGCGCCGTGCGTGTGCTCAGCTTCCGGCGTCGGATCGGGGACGTACTTCTCAGCCGAGAACTGCGATCCGCTACCGACGACTGCGCCCCGGCACGCGCATTCTGGCGGCAAGTGCAGTCCTCGCCGCGAAAGTACGTTCTCGACGGCGGCCTCACTGGCCAGAGCGACGCGATTCTGCTGGGATGGGAGCGAAGGAGGCCCCGTGATGACTCATGCTCCCCTGGCCGCTGGACGCCGGCACACCGCCCGGTGCCTCACCGACGGGAAGGTGGTCGCCGTCGGAGCGGATGACGCCGGAGAGTGCCGGGTCTCGCAGTGGCGAGGCGTCGTCTCCGTGGCGGCGGGCAGCGTCCACGTGGCCGCCAACACCGGCCGGTCCCACACGCTGGGACTGCGCAGTGACGGTACGGTGCTGGCCTGCGGCTGGAACGCACAGGGGCAGTGCGATGTCCAGGAGTGGCGGGACGTCGTCGCCATCGCCGCAGGATGGAGATTCAGCGCAGGACTGCGGAGCGACGGGACGCTGGTGACCACCGGCCGCGACGCCGAGGGGCAACGGCAGGTGGGCCACTGGCGCGAGATCACCGGTATCAGCTGCGGCGACTGGCACACGGTGGCCGTTCGTGCCGACGGGAGCGTCTGCGCGGCCGGTAACAACACCGCCGGTCAGTGCGAGGTGCAGGACTGGCACCAAGTGCGCGCGGTCTCAGCGGGCTACCTCCACACCCTGGGCCTGCTGGGCAACGGCACTGTTCGCGCGGCCGGACGCCCGGAGCTCTGGGCCGGGATCGAGCGCTGGACCGACATCACCGCCGTGGCGGCGGGCAGCCACCACAGCGTCGGACTCAGGGCCGATGGGACCGTCGTCGCAACGGGGATATCGGAGGCCGGTCAGTGCGAGGTGAGCCAGTGGCGTGACATCGTGGCCATTGCGGCCGGCGCGGCCCACACCGTGGGCCTGTGCGCCGACGGTGGCATCGTCGCCACCGGCTCCAACAGCCACGGCCAGCTCGAGGTCGACGCCTGGTCCGCCAGCTGAGCCCGGCGCTTCCACGGGGACGCGCCTTGGGCTCGAGGACGGATGCCCGGATCACGGCCCTCACGCCTCAACGTACGTCCTCGACGGCACTCACGGCCGACGGCGCCGTCGTGGGCTCCGCGGGTCTCACAGGCCTCGCAGGATCAGGCCCAGCCCTGAGCGCAGCTGGCCGATCACCTCGCCGGCCTCCGTTGGCGGGGCGTTGAGCAGGTCGAGGGTCAGCCCGTTGACGACGGCGGTCACCAGGCGCGCCCCCTCGGCGGGTGACAGGTCCACGCGCATACGACCGGCCTTCCGAGCGCCCACCAGAACACCCTCGACCCAGGTACGCATGATCTGGAGCGCCTCCCAGTAGGGATCGGCCAGCCAGGGCCTGGTGGATGCGGCGGCACCGAAGGCGACCCAGGCGGCCGCGTCCTCGCGCTGCACGGCCCCGGTCGGCAGAAGCTCGGCAAGAGCCCTCACGAAGGTCTCCGGCTGCGCGGGGGCGACCTCATGAGAGACCACACGGCCGGCCTGGCGCTGGACGGAGCGGACGAGGGCGTCGGTCAACAGAGTTCGCCGGCTCGGCGAGCGGTACTGGACTGTGCCCGGGGCGACTCCGAGCCGGGCCGCGACACTGCGCACGCTGACTCGGTCGAAGCCCTCCTCGGCGATGATGGCAATGGTGGCGTCAGCGGTCATGCTCGCGGCCGGCGACATCAGGGCGTTAAGGACCGATCGCTGGTCCGTTTCCTGGTCCATGACGCTGCCCTCCGCGGTTGTCCCTCTCAGTGCCTTCGCAGGCGCCCTCCACCGTCGTTACTCCCACCGACATCTCGGGCGCTCAAGAGTGGTTGCCTTACCAGACTATCCCTCATACGATCGCACGAGAACTGTCATACAGTTGTACGACAGCAATCGGTCAACGAGCGAGGCACCCCATGGAACACGCCGCTACACTGGCAGGACTCGCCCTGCTGGACTCCACCAGCCTGGGCACACTGGTCATCCCGATCGCTCTCGTCGTGCGCAGCCGTCGCGTGGACCGCGGGCCGATGGCCATCTACCTGACCACCGTGTGCCTGGTGTACCTCGGCCTCGGGATCGCCCTCGTGGCCGGCTTCGACCTCATCAGTTCCGCCGCGGCACGCCTGGCCCACACCGAGACGGCACAGTGGGCGACTCTCGTCATCGGTGTGGCGCTGGCGGGTTTCGGCATCCTCGGCCCCGACCCGGCCAAGCCCGAGCCCGGAACGGATTCTCTGGGGAGCCGGCCCACCCCCGCCTCGGCCGGGGCGATGATCGTTCTAGGACTGGGAGCCTCACTGGCCGAAGCGGCCACCATGGTCCCCTACATCGCGGCGACAGGAATCATCGCCTCCTCACCCGCGCCCTGGCCGCTGCGGATCCTCACCCTGATCCTGTACTGCCTGGTCATGATCGTGCCCGCCCTCGCCCTGCTCATTCTGGCCGATACGCTGGGGCAGCGCTTCCTGCCCAAGCTGGTCAGGATCGCTCCGCGACTGGAGTACGAGGCCAAGGTCACCCTCCTGTGGGTCGCGGCGATCCTCGGTCTCCACCTCGCCGGACGCAGCGCAGGCGCCCTGGGCCTGTTGGGTTAGCCGCACCGGTCGGGGACGTACTTCTCAGCCGAGGACTGCGTTCTCCCACCGGCGACTGCGCCCCGGCACGCGCATTCTGGCGGCAAGCGCAGTCCTCGCCGCGAAAGTACGTCCTCGCAGCACAAGTGCGTTCTCGACGGCGTCGGCCACACTCCTACCGAGGCCTGCTCGAAGCCCATCGCAGATAAGGGCAGTAATGCATGACGCAATCCGCTTCTAGGACTTACCTCCCACACGCCACGAGCCCCCCTTGCTCAGCCCACCCTCACCCCACACCGATCCGCACCACCCCAAGGGAAAGCCGGCATCCGAGAGCGGAACCAACCAACCGGGAGAGCGTCGTCGTCAGATGAGTGCCGCCTCCGGGCCGTAGCCTGAGACGCAGCCGAGGCCGCATCACATCCTGCTTCAAGGCAGGTGAGTCCGGGCGGTCCTCGTGACAGTCTCAGTTACGACGTCGTGGAGGCATATCGTGCGAATCGCCCTTTTCGCCACCTGTCTTGCGGACACCATGTTCCCGCAGGCAGCGCAGGCAACCGTCACCATCCTGGAGCGGCTCGGCCACCAGGTCTGCTTCCCCGAGGGACAGGTCTGCTGCGGCCAGATGCACGCCAACACCGGCTACTTCAAGCAGGCCGCCAAGATCACCCGCAACCACGTGGACACCTTCTCCCCCGTGCTCGACGGCGAGTGGGACGCCATCGTCATCCCCTCGGGCTCGTGCACCGGCGCGGCCCGCCACGAGCAGGGCCTCGTGGCCGAGCACGTGGGCGACACGGCCCTGGCCAAGCGGGTCGAGCAGATCGCCGCGCACACCTACGACCTCACCGAGCTGCTCATCGATGTCCTGGGCACCGAGGACGTGGGCGCCTACTTCCCGCACACGGTCACCTACCCCCCCACCTGCCACTCGCTGCGCGTCGCCAAGGTCGCCGACCGCCCCTACCGCCTCCTCAAGGCCGTCGAGGCCCTCACCCTCATCGACCTGCCCGACGCCGAGGTCTGCTGCGGGTTCGGCGGGACCTTCTCCATGAAGAACTCCGAGACCTCCACCGCGATGCTCGCCGACAAGATGAGCAACGTGATGTCCACGCGCGCCGAGGTCCTGTGCGCCGGCGACTATTCCTGCCTTATGCATATCGGCGGTGGCCTGTCTCGCGTCAACTCCGGGGTGCGCATCATGCACCTGGCCGAGATCCTGGCCTCCACCAAGGACGCGCCCTTCGAGGGGAACATCTCCTTCGCCCCCAAGCACGTCCAGTACACCGGTAACTCTCAGCACACACAGGCGGTGGCACGATGACACAGGTATTTCTCGGTATGCCCCACACGGGCGGGTGGCGCACCGAGGTCGAGCAGCCCGAGGACACGCTGCGCTGGGGACCCACCTTCCCCGAGGGCGCGCACAAGACGCTGGCCAACACCCAGATGCGCCGCAACCTGGGCCACGCCACACGCACCATCCGCTCCAAGCGCGCCGACCGCGTGTCCGAGATGCCCGACTGGGAGGACCTGCGCAACGCCGCGGAGGCCGTCAAGTTCGAGGTGGCCTCGCGCCTGCCCGAGCTGCTGGAGCAGTTCGAGGCCAATGTGACCGCCCGCGGCGGGATCGTCCACTGGGCACGTGACGCCGCCGAGGCCAACCGGATCATCACCGACATCATCGCCTCCAAGGGCGTCGACGACATCGTCAAGGTCAAGTCGATGGCCACCCAGGAGACGAACCTCAACGAGTACCTGGCCGACCGGGGCATCACCGCCCACGAGACGGACCTGGCCGAGATGATCGTCCAGCTGGCCGACGACATGCCCTCGCACATCGTGGTGCCCGCGATCCACCGCAACCGCTCCGAGGTGCGCGGCATCTTCCTGGACCGTATGGAGGACGCCCCGGAGGACCTCTCCGACGACCCCAAGGAGCTCACGGCCGCGGCCCGCTCGCACCTGCGCAACAAGTTCCTGCACGCCTCGGTGGCCGTCTCCGGAACGAACATGGGTGTGGCCGAGACCGGCACGGTCTCGATCTACGAGTCCGAGGGCAACGGGCGCATGTGCCTGACCCTGCCGGACACGCTCATCACCCTCATGGGCATCGAGAAGCTGGTGCCCCGCTTCCAGGACGTGGAGATCTTCTCCCAGCTCCTGCCGCGCTCGGCCACCGGTGAGCGCATGAACCCCTACACCTCCATGTGGACCGGTGTCACCGAGGGCGACGGCCCCAAGGAGTTCCACCTGGTGCTCATGGACAATGGGCGCACCAAGACCCTGGCCGACCCGGTGGGCCGCCAGGCCCTGGCCTGCATCCGCTGCGGGTCGTGCATGAACATCTGCCCCGTCTACCAGCACACCGGTGGGCACGCCTACGGCTCGGTCTACCCCGGCCCGATCGGCTCGATCATCACACCCCAGCTCACTCAGGGGCTGGCCGACGACGACCCGGTCCACACCCTGCCCTTCGCCTCCTCCCTGTGCGGGGCCTGCGGCGAGGTGTGCCCGGTCAAGATCGACATCCCCACGATCCTCATCCACCTGCGGGCCCGCTCCGTGGACGTCAAGCGCCGCGCGGTGCCGGACGTGTGGGATGTGGCCATGAACGTCTCGGCCCCGGTGATGTCGAAGAGCTCGCTGTGGGCGGCCGCCTCGCAGACGGTCAAGGCCTCGGCGCTGCTGGGCGGCAAGGAGGGCAAGATCGGCGCCCTGCCCTTCCCGGCCTCCCTGTGGACCGGGGCACGCGACCTGCCGGTGGCCCCCTCGGAGACCTTCCGCCAGTGGTGGAAGCGCACTCACCCCGAGGGTGAGACTCCGCTGAGCCAGGTCGCCGGCGCCCAGAGCGGCCGCGGTCACGCGGACGGCTTCCCGGCCGACCCGCCCCCACCTTCCGGCAAGCCGGTGTCCGGCAGCGCGAGCGCCGACGGCGAGCCCACCCCGGCCGCGCTGGACGCACGCTCGGCCATCAACAACCCTGAGCCGATCGCCCCGGAGGTATCCGCCTCCCAGGCCCCGGCCGGCTCGACCAGCGAGGAGGAGCTGTGATGGATGCGAAGTCCGCGATCCTGGCCCGCGCCCGCGACGCGATCTCGCGGTCCCAGACCCGACCGGTGGGGCCGATCCCGCGCAACTACATCCGCTCCGGGGAGAATCCCCCCGGCTCCAAGCCCGTGGTTGATGAGATGATCGAGAAGCTTGAGGACTACTCGGCCGAGGTCATCGTCGCCCCTAAGGACGCGGCGATCCTGGATGCCATCGACGAGCTGCTCGGTGAGGCGCGCTCCGTCGTCGTCCCCGCCGGGCTGCCCGAGGACTACAAGAAGGCGGCGGCCCGGGGCGGCCGCACCGTGGTGGAGGACTCCCGCGAGGAGGCCATCGCCACCCTCGACCTCAATGAGATCGACGCCGTGCTGACCTGCTCGCGTGTGGGCATCTCGATCTCGGGGACGATCGTCCTCGACGGCGAGCCGGACCAGGGCCGCCGGGCCATCTCGCTGGTGCCGGACAAGCACGTCGTGGTTCTGGAGCGCGAGACGATCATGCCGACGGTGCCGCAGGCCGTCGATGTCCTGGGAGAGCACCCCACGCGCCCGATGACGTGGATCGCCGGCGGCTCGGCCACCAGCGACATCGAGCTGGTGCGCGTCAACGGCGTGCACGGCCCGCGCAACCTGCGCGTCGTCATCGCCCACTGAGGTTCATCAAGACCGCTCTCACTCCGCGTCGCCCGATTGCTCACTGCTCGGGCGGCGCGGAGTCTTGTCGTCTCTTCCCTGCTCCCGCAAGAGTTTCACGGGGATCAGGGCGAGGGGCGGACCGTTCCGCTGAGGCCTCCCGGAGTGGACGCCCACCGGATTTCCAAGGAGACCGGGTTGACTGAAGGCCACTGGTGGCAGCGCGGAAAGGACCTCTTCTTGACCATCTCACTGACTGAGTCGCCCCTGGCCCCCGACTACGACCGCTCCGCCATGACCACCGGGATCGTCCACATCGGTGTGGGCGGCTTCCACCGCGCCCACGAGGCCGCCTACCTCGACAGGCTCATGCGTCGGCGCGCCGGGTCCGGGCCCGGCGGCGGAGCAGCCGCCGCAGCGGGCGGCTCCTGCCTGGAGTGGGGGATCTGCGGCGTCGGCCTGTTGCCCGGGGACGCCCGGATGCGTGACGTGCTGGCGACTCAGGACCACCTCTACACCCTGGTGCTCAAGCATCCCGGTGGGCTGCGCGATCCAGCGGTCATCGGCTCGATCCACAACTACCTCTTCGCCCCCGACGACCCCGAGGCCGTCCTGGCCCTCCTGAGCGCACCGACCACCCGGATCGTCTCGCTGACGGTCACCGAGGGCGGCTACAACGTTGACGATGCCACCGCCGCGTTCCGCACTGAGGCACCCGGAGCCGTCCACGACGCCGAGCACCCGGGCGAGCCGACGACCGCCTTCGGCTACATCGTTGAGGCGCTGAGGCGTCGCCGGGAGGCGGGGATCGCGCCGCTGACGGTCATGAGCTGCGACAACCTGCCCGGTAACGGGAAGGCGGCCCGCACGGCGGTGGTCTCCCGGGCCGCGATGAGCGACCCTGAGCTGGCGGACTGGATCGACGGGAACGTCGCCTTCCCCAGCTGCATGGTGGACCGCATCACCCCGCGCACCACGCGGGCCGACGTCGCCGAGCTGCGGCGGGCACTCGGTGTGGAGGACGCCTGGCCGGTGGTCTGCGAGCCCTTCACCCAGTGGGTGATCGAGGACGACTTCCCCGCCGGGCGGCCCCCGTGGGAGGAGGTCGGGGTGCAGATGGTCGACGACGTCGTCCCCTACGAGCTCATGAAGCTGCGTCTGCTCAACGCCTCTCACCAGGGGCTGGCCCACTGGGGGCGGCTGCTGGGGATCAAGTACGCGCACGAGGCCGCAGCCGATGCGGACATCGCCACCTGGGTAAGGGCCTATCTTGAGCGCGAGGCGCGGGCCACCCTGCGCTCGGTGCCGGGGATCGACCTGGACGACTACATCAGCACGCTCTTCAAGCGCTTCACCAACGAGGCGATCGCAGACACGCTCTTCCGCCTGGCACAGGACGCCTCCAGCCGGATGCCGAAGTTCGTCCTGGGCACGGTGCGCGACAACCTCACCGCTGGCGGGCCGATCCGTTTGGGGACCGCGATGGTGGCCGCGTGGGCACTGGGGTCGGAGGGCCACGACGAGAACGGCGGGGCGATCGTCGTCGACGACCCTCTGGCCGAGGAACTGAGGCACCTGATGGCCGCGCAGCGGGCCGGCCACGACACCGCCTTCATCTGCCACGAGGGGATCTTCGGAGGCCTGGCGACCAACGAGCGCTTCCGACGCACCTTCGTCGAGGAGCTCGAGGCCCTGCGACGCCAGGGCGCGCGGGCGCGTCTGCGCGCCCTGGCCGGCAGCACCCGGGCGGCCTAGCCCGAGCTGTCGGCCCCGCCGTCGTCCTGCGGGCGTCATCCCCGGTCGTCAACCTGCGGTCGGGGACATCCTGCGCGCCCGGGGACGTGCCGCTCCCGGCGGGGACATCGCGCGCGTACGGGTGCAGGATTCCTGTCCCCGACGGCGTCGAATGCCCCTGGCTGGAAGGAGATGCACCCGGCCGCGTGGATTGTCCCCCGACGGCGAGCAGACGCCACCGCGACGGAGAGACTGGCCCCGCGCAGAAATTGCAAATCTCTCCCTCCCGTTAGACGGCTTGCTTAGGCTAACCTTGCTTCGGTGACCTTTGTCCCATAGCATGAGGTGGTTCGTAGGCCTCAGTGCCGGCCACGGGGGCCGGCCGCCTCCACGAGCACTCCGCGCCGCGCGGAGCGTCCAGAATCCGACTCACCGATGAGGTTCCTATGGTCAAGCGCCAGCTGCCCAACCCGAGCGAGATCTTCGAGCTGCTCCACTTCAAGACGCCCGAGCTCAACCCCAGGCGTCGCCGCCTCGACGCCGCACTGACCACCTGGGACCTGCGCAAGATCGCCAAGCGCCGCACTCCGGCCGCGGCCTTCGACTACACCGACGGCGCCGCCGAGGGTGAGGTCTCCCTGCGCCGCGCCCGCCAGGCCTTCCGCGACATCGAGTTCCACCCCGACATCCTGCGCCCGGCCATCGACGTCGACACCTCCTGCGAAATCCTGGGCGGGCGCTCGTCCATGCCCTTCGGTATCGCGCCCACCGGCTTCACCCGCCTCATGCAGACCGAGGGCGAGGTCGCCGGAGCCGGGGCCGCCGGCGCCGCCGGGATCCCCTTCACCCTGTCCACGCTGGGCACCACCTCCATCGAGGACGTCAAGGCCGCCAACCCCTACGGGCGCAACTGGTTCCAGCTCTACGTCATGCGCCAGCGCGAGATCTCCTACGGGCTGGTCGAGCGCGCCGCGGCCGCCGGCTTCGACACCCTCATGTTCACGGTGGACACCCCCGTGGCCGGGGCCCGCCTGCGCGACAAGCGCAACGGCTTCTCCATCCCGCCCCAGATCACGGCCGGCACCGTCCTCAACGCGATCCCCCGCCCGTGGTGGTGGTTCGACTTCCTGACCACGCCCAAGCTGGAGTTCGCCTCCCTGAAGTCCACCGGCGGCACCGTGGGTGAGCTGCTCGACAACGCCATGGACCCCACCATCAGCGACGAGGACCTCAAGGTCATCCGCTCCATGTGGCCGGGCAAGATCGTCATCAAGGGTGTCCAGACGGTGGAGGACTCCAAGCGCCTCATCGACCTGGGCGTCGACGGCGTCCTGCTGTCCAACCACGGCGGGCGTCAGCTCGACCGCGCCCCCATCCCCTTCCGCCTCCTGCCCGAGGTCGTCCGAGAGGTCGGCAAGGACGCCACGATCATGGTCGACACCGGCATCATGAACGGCGCCGACGTCGTGGCCGCCGTCGCCCTGGGCGCCAAGTTCGGGCTCGTGGGCCGCGCCTACCTCTACGGCCTCATGGCCGGCGGGCGCGAGGGCGTGGACCGCATGATCGAGATCCTCTCCGACGAGGTCATCCGCACCATGAAGCTCCTGGGGGTCTCCAGCCTGGACGAGCTCGAGCCGCGCCACGTCACCCAGCTGACCCGCCTGACCCCGGTGCGCCCGAACGTCAAGGCTGCAGCCGACGCCCTGGCCCGCTGAGGGCCCCGGTCCGCACAGCCCTGCCGACACCTGCCCCTCCGCACGTTGTCGGAGGAGTCCACGTCATCCGCCCAGCGCGGCGGTACCCGGCGGCCCCGGAGAAGAGACCCCCTGCGGTCCTCTCCGGGGCCGCCGTCGTCTGGCCAAGAATCGGAAGCATGCCGGAAACAGGCCGGGCGCTATGGTCTGGGCACTATCACTTCTGACCTCGGCGACAGGTCTGTGCCCCTCGCGTCAGACGGAGCACCCGGCGCCCTGGATCACCCCTGCGGCCGGCCCCGAGTGGCCACCGCCCCGAGGAAGGGACAGCGCCATAGCACAGTCCGAGTCCGATTCGACGTCAGGCCCGATGTCAGACTCGACATCCGGCCCAACGTCAGCCGCCGCGACGGCGGTCAACGAGCGCGAGGACAGGTTGGCCGAGCCCGGCCGCCTCATCTCCAGCCGGTGGCGGCCCCGCAGCCTGCGCACGACGCCGTCGAGGCAGGACCGGGGGCTGTTCGGCCACCCCCGCGGACTGCCCTGGATGCTCAACGTGGAGATGTGGGAACGCTTCTCCTACTACGGCATGCGCGCCATCCTGCTGTACTTCATCACCGACACGGTCGCCCGCGGCGGCCTGGGCCTGAGCGAGACCAGCGGACAGGTCGTCATCGCGCTCTACGGCATGGCCGTCTACTTCCTGGCCATCCCCGGAGGCATCTTCGCCGACCGCATCATTGGGCCCTGGCTGTCCACCCTCTACGGCGGCGTGGTCATCATGGCCGGGCACATCTGCCTGACCATCCCCAGCACCGTGACCTCCTGGACGGGGATCGTGCTGGTGGCCGTGGGCACCGGCTTCATCAAACCGAACCTGACGACCATCGTCGGCGGCCTCTACGACGACGATGACATCCGGCGCGACGCCGGATTCCAGCTGTTCTACATGTCCATCAACGTCGGCGCCTTCGCCTCTCCCCTGCTGACCGGCTGGCTGCGCGAGCACTACGGCTACCACGCCGGCTTCTCCTCGGCCGCCGTCGGCATGGCCTTCGCCTTGGGCGCCTTCATCTACGGTCGCCACAAGCTCTCCGCCTTCGCCTTCACCGTCCCGAGCCCCATCCGCCCCCAGGAACGCCGGCGACTGCTGCTGGGCTCCCTCGGCGTCCTGGTCGCCGTCGGCGCTGTCGTGGTCGCTCTGAAGGCGATCACCGGAAACCTGGTGACCACCGTCGCCACGGCGGGCCTGCTCGTGCCGGTCGGTGCGGCCGTGGCCTACTTCGTGGTCATGTTCCGTTCCCCGAAGGTCTCCGCCCCTGAGCGCGCGCACCTGCGTGCCTACATCCCCCTGTGGATCGGCGCGGTCCTGTTCTTCATGATTACCGAGCAGGCGGCCGGCAAGATGGCCACCTTCGCCGACTCCAACACGGATCTGCGGCTGCCTTTGTTCGGCTGGTCGATCACCGCGGAGGCCTATCAGTCGGTCAACCCCGCGGCGATCGTGATCCTGGCCCCGCTGATCGGCATGCTCTTCACCCGGAGGGCGGGCCGGTTCCCCTCCACCATCATGAAGTTCGTCATCGCGGTGCTCATCGTGGGGCTCTCGGCGCTCATGCTGGGCTACGGCTTCCAGATCTGGCCGGGTGGGGAGCACCTGTCTCCCTGGTGGTTCCTGGCGCTGGTCTACGTCATCCAGACCGTCGCCGAGCTCTTCCTGACCCCGGTCGGCCTGGCCACGACGACGGCCCTGGCCCCCAAGAGCTTCGCCTCCCAGGCGATGGGGCTGTGGTGGCTCAGCGTCGCCACCGGGCAGGGCGTGGCCGGCTTCGTCATCGCCCAGACCGAGGACGCCTCCGACGCCACCTACTACTACGGCCTGGGCGTGGCCACGCTGCTCATGGCCCTGGTGCTGTTCGCCGTCGCCCCGTGGACGCAGCGGCAGATGGCCGACGTCGAGGTCGCCGCCCAGGACTAGGCCCACCTGGACGAGCCGCACCTGGAGCGCCGCGAGTTCGTAGGTTGAGTCTCGGGTTCGTAGGTTCAGGGCACGACCGCGAGGGTTAACCTACGATCGCGAGGCCGGGCTGACGCCGATGGGTCCCAGAGGGGGCATTGAGCGTCCCCGACTCGCCGACCTCATGGGCCGCTTCGCTCAGCCGCCTTCACGTTCTCCCGAAATTACCTCGCGGTCGGGGTAGGGTGCATGAGTACCTGTGGTTCGTGCCGGACACTGACGGTCCGGCGGCACGCCTCACCTGACCACAGGAAGGGAGAGTCTCATGTCAACGACCCCGACTCCCGTCGAGGACGATCTCGATACCGGTCGGATGATCGCCAGTCGGTGGCGACCCGCCACCCTGCGCACGACGCCGTCGAAGGAGGACCGGGGGCTGTTCGGCCACCCCCGGGGCCTGCCCTGGATGCTCAACGTGGAGATGTGGGAACGCTTCTCCTACTACGGCATGCGCGCCATCCTGCTGTACTTCATCACCGACACCGTGGCCGGCGGCGGCCTGGGCCTGAGCGCCAACTCCGGGCAGGTCATCCTGGCCTCCTACAGTGCGGCCGTCTACCTTCTGGCCATCCCCGGCGGCATCTTCGCCGACCGCATCATCGGGCCGTGGCTGTCCACCCTCTACGGCGGCGTCGTCATCATGGCGGGCCACATCTGTCTGTCCATCCCCACGCCCGCACTCGCCTGGACGGGGATCGTGCTGGTGGCCGTGGGCACCGGCTTCATCAAGCCGAACCTGTCCACGATCGTCGGGGGTCTCTACGATGACGACGACCCGCGGCGCGACGCCGGATTCCAGCTGTTCTACATGTCGGTCAACCTCGGCTCACTGGCGTCCCCACTGGTGACCGGCTGGCTGCGCGAGCACTACGGCTACCACGCCGGCTTCTTCTCGGCCGCCGTCGGCATGGGGGTGGCCCTGATCGCCTTCATCTACGGCCGCCACAAGCTCTCGGCCTTCGCCTTCACCGTCCCCAACCCCATCCGCCCCCAGGAACGCCGGAGCTTCATACTCACCTCGCTCCTGACCGTGGTGGCCGCGGCCGCACTCGTCTCGGTCCTCAACGTCCTGACCGGCAGCCTACTCGACGCCATCTCCGCGACCATGCTCATCATCCCGGCAGGTGCCGCCCTGGGCTACTTCGTCCTCATGTTCCGCTCCCCCAAGGTCACGGCCCGCGAGCGCACCCACCTGCGCGCCTACATCCCCCTGTGGATCGGCGCGGTCCTGTTCTTCATGATCTCCGAGCAGGCGGCCGGCAAGATGGCCACTTTCGCCAAGGACAACACCGACGGCACTATCCCGTGGCTCGGCTGGGCCATCACACCCGAGACCTACCAGTCCATCAACCCGGCCACGATCGTCATCCTGGCACCATTCATCGGTTGGCTCTTCACCCGGCGGGCGGGCCGGTTCCCCTCCACCATCATGAAGTTCGCGATCTCGGTGCTCATCATCGGGGTATCGGCCTTCATCCTGGGCTACGGCTTCCAGACCTGGACCGGCGGCGCGAAACTGTCTCCCTGGTGGTTCCTGGCCGTGGTCTTCATCATCCAGACCGTCGCCGAGCTCTTCCTGTCCCCGGTGGGACTGTCCACGACGTCGGCACTGGCGCCCAAGAGCTTCGCCTCCCAGACAATGAGCCTGTGGCTGCTGACGACGGCCACCGGCCAGGGGCTGGCCGGCTTCATCATCTCCAGGACGGAGAACATCGCGAACTCCACCTACTACTACGGCCTGGGGGCCGTGACGGTCGCAGTGGCCATCATCCTGTTCATCGTCGCCCCGTGGACGGAGCGGAAGATGGCCGACGTCGGGGTCACCTCCCAGGACTAGTTCGCAGGACTAGACACGGCTAGGCCGCCGCGAGCTCGTAGGTTAAGGGCACTGTGCTGTCTCCTCACTTTTGAGACATGTGGGTGTCATGACGTCTGAGGCACTCGCTCGGGCGGAAACCCGGGGCAAGCTGGTGGTCCTGGGGTCGAGGACGGGACGAAGGGAAGAGGCCTGGCGGGTCCTGGCAGGTCGCTGGTGTCCATGGTGCTGACATTAAAGGCGTATCGGCGCTGCACGCTGGAGAGAAACCGCAGGATTCCAACGATCCCCGCTGGGAACATTGACGCCGGGCCCGTTAATGTCAGCACTGTGGACACCAGGCCGCGCAGGAGCGAGTCCGGGGTTCTTGCGGCGCAGCCCGGAGTCTCCGTCACAGGTCTGCCCCCGCCGTTCCCTGCCCGCCATCTGAGCTGGGGCCCGGTGGTCAGGGTTCGACACCGGCCCCACTTTGAGTCTCGCCCCGAGTCGGCCTGCTCCACGAGGGTCGGGCTCCACTGGCCAAGGGTTGTGCGTACTGCACGAAAGCCCCACCTACCACCAGTACACCCAACCCTCGTCCAGTAGCACCCCACCCTCGTGCAGTGCATCCAGACAAGGCCGGCAACCACCACAGCGACCGGGGCAGCCCCTCCGACAGGTCGAAACAGCAGCTCGCCCATCTCTCTCCCATCTGGCAGACGCACCCCACCGGTGTCGTGAGATGTCATGACATCCGAAACTCTCAGAAGCCACGAGACAACACAGCAGGTTCAGGGCACGACCGCAAGGGTTAACCTACGATCGCACGCCTCCGACTGCCACCGGCGGGCCAGCGAGGACG
>ERZ772927.138-NODE-138-length-47615-cov-376.351_pt1 | contig 47615 bp, 40 predicted proteins | sample MGYA00512115_ERZ772927 | MGnify/ENA primary metagenome ERZ772927 (study PRJEB29015, sample SAMEA2737924) | human oral metagenome | biome: human oral; feature: human-associated habitat; material: dental | place: China | collected 2013 ... | reverse complement strand
GCGATCGCGCTGCTCAACCGGGAGGTGCTGCGCGCCGGTCTGCGCGGGGCGACCCGCGACGACTGACGGCCGGCCTCATCACCGGGGGCCGATGACCGGCCCCCGGACCTCGCGGGGCTCATGTAGCGCGTCAATTGGCTTCGGATAGTTTCGTGGCTGGCTGCGGGTTGTAGTAGGGAGCCGTTGCGGATCATGGCGTGCAGGGTCAGGATGCGGCGGTGGGCCAGAGCGACGATGGCCTAAGCCCATGCGGCGATGACCTCCAGGACGGCGCCGTACGCCCGACCAGGGACCCAGGATGTTTTCCGGGGCAGGGTGCGAACCCTGCGCCGAATCACTCAGCCTTGGATGCAACCCTCGGCCTGGTTGACCTGGCGGGCCAGATCCAGGTTAAGTCCCGCGAAAATCAGTAATGGAGACTGCGTCCTCATCCAAGGTGCTCACGGAGCAAAGAATGCAGGGCATCATCCTAGCGCCGCCGCCAGTCTACCGATGGCGGTGGGCTGCTCCAACGCCAGCAGCCACCAACAAGACCGGAGCCGGCTTCAATAGAGAAGCACGACCAACACATCTAGCGGTGTGTGGCCAATCGCAAACACAGACAGCGTCACCACGAAACAGCCACACCACCCCCAACACCTCATCCATCATTCGATACGTATCAACTGGGTGCTCGAATGCGCGGATGACATGAATCAGCCCCTACGACACTCATGAGCCTCAGCAGCAACAAGATCACCAAACGCCTCAATTTCAACAGCCCTCCCTAGGTAGCAGCGGATCGTCCACGAGAGAGATGCGCGCAGCGACGCCAGAACCTGCTGAGGTAGAAAGACCCGTACATGACTTATCCTGGAACTGGACGACGATATTCTCTCGAGAGGAACCCGACATGTTAACCTGCACGGGAAGTTCATGTCAGCACGCAGTGAGTCCTGGCTGCGAATGTGGTTGCGGCGGCGGGAATCACGGAGCGCTTGCCAGGATCTCATGGGCTACCGCCTTAGCGGTTCCAACCCTACAGCGGACCCCCGAGCAGAAGAAGCAGGCTGAGACGGCCATCAAACAGCAACAGCGTGCAACCTTGAAATTGAAACTACAGGCAAAGTCACACCGCCGTTCCCGACAGAAGCCGCGACGCCTTGACGCTACAGCATTCTTCGAAGCCAATCGTTCGATTGACATCGTCACTTGGCTCATTAACAACCCTAATGAATGCAAGGCGATTGAGTCGATGGCTCAACAGATCGGTAGCACCTGCGAAAGCCTACTCACCGAGAACCCTGGGTTCCGACTTCGGCTTGCCGATCACTTCTGGTGTGACGTCCTCGCAGCCCTGGTACACGTACTCACCGAAGTGCTCAACGAGATCGACAAGACACCCAGTCGCGCTTCAAAACTCACTGTGGACCTACTGGGGGCACGAACATGGGAGACGGTTCGCGATCAGCGCAGGGACTCTAAAGGAAACGCACCATGCCAACGCAAGACTTCACGAAAAGCGATATCGAGAGCAGACAAAGACGCTTCGGCAGGACTGCACGACGCGATCTTGGAAAAGACTGTCAAAGACCTCGTCGCATCCCTCATAGCCGGATTTACAGTAGCGGCCCATGGGACACTGGATCCGATCATCTTGCGACTGCGCGTCCTAGCCATCCTCTTTTGCCCCGACCCTTACGCCCACAAGGCCGTGTGGAATTACTGCGTGGTCCCATTGTTGAAGCAAGGGATCGTTATTCAGGCCAAGAACTATCTTCAAAGTTTTTATGACATGTTCAAACAGCAGTGGAACTGGCCTGTATGAGAACATCACTCAGACTTGACGGCAGAGAGGGAAGGCTGCTGCAATGGCGACTTTTGCTTGTTGCCCGGAGAGGAGTTGGGTTTCGCACTTGGTTTGGATAGCGGCTTGCTCGAGGACTGTGACATGGACGTCAAGGGCGTCGGCAGTTTCTGCATGATGGTGATGAGACCGACATAGTGCAAGACGCCGTGACCAGCGGCGAGCTCGCTTTTTCTTGAGCACATTGTGGTACTCAGCAATCTGGACGGCACTGACCGGACCTGCGGTGACTAGGCTGCAACTCCAGGCGGCGCCGCAGCGTTCTTGTTCGGCGGGGTCGAGAAGGACGAAGGCGGGGGGACGATCTCGCAGACCATGGCAAGGACGTTCTGGTAGAAGTCATGGATCATGCCACTTTGGTGTCAGGTCGGTGATGCGGCGCGTCGACAGTCAGCAGATGACACACAGCGATACCCACACCCTGGGCCACCGCCACCACCAGGGCACCGATGGTGGCAGGCTGGACCACCACCAGCAGGCTCCCGGGAGCAGTCAGTTTGTCGTAATGGGACGCAGGCGCGCCTCGTCGTTGGGAAGAGCCCTGTCAAAGACCTTCCGTCCGTCCCGGCTCAGGGCTGTGGCCCAGTGCTCGCTCTTACCAGCGCCCGGTACCGATGAAGACCTCACTATCCCCGACGTCCATCCCTGTGCCGTCTCTCGTCCAAGTCAGTACGAGGTCAGCCACTGGACGACCGGCCTCGCACCCAATTCCTTGAATAACTTCATACGTGGTGGGTCGCTACCCTTATGGGCGCTGACTAGCGCCCGGCAGCCACAGGTGCCTCTCACCCACCCCAAATCATCTACAGACAGAGGCAAGGCACCCGGGCCTACAGCAGTTGCCCCAGTCCCCGGCGCCCATCACCAGGAGTTGCTCACAAGGTAACGGGCAATGGAAATCAGGCTGCGGGCTTGTGGGCGACGAGGGCGATGCCGACCATGTCCTTCTCGTAGCGCTTGAAGGTGCGGGCCATCTCCTGGACGCGCCGGCGCAGCGCCTTGTCGGCGGCGACGTTGCGGGCGATCCGTAGGAAGCTTCCCAGGCCCTCGTCGCGGATGTTGCGGCCGACCTTGAGCAGGGCCATGGGGGCGGTGTCGACCCAGTCGACGACGAGTCCGGCCCCCTCCATGAGCTCCTTCCAGGCGGCCGCCGTCATGGGGCGGGCGTTGACGTGGATGGAGCGGGCCAGGTCGCGGCGCAGCTGGGTGTAGTACTCCTCGTCGATGTCGTCGGGGGTGACGCCGAGCTCGTGGATGGCGTAGCGCCCGCCGGGGCGCAGGACGCGGGCGGCCTCGGCGACGATGGCGGCCTTGCCCTTGTCCCCCTGCATGGTGAGCATGGCCTCGCCGACGACGACGTCGGCGCTGGCGTCGTCCAGGCCGGTGTCGGCAGCCTCTCCCTGGCGGACGGTGCCGAGGTCCCCGACGACGGCGGCTACGCGCCGGGCGGCGTCGGGGTCGCGGTCGATGGCCGTGTAGGAGGCGGGGTGGTCCTTGATGATCTCGGCGGCGGTGCGCCCCAGGCCCGGGGCGAGCTCGACGACGTCGGCGCCGGTCAGACCGGCATGGTTGAGCATGGCGGCGGACAGGGCGGCGCCGCCAGGACGCAGGACGCGCTTGCCGGCGCGGGCCAGGACCCAGTGGCCGGGAGCGGAGGCGATGGGGCGGTCGGCATAGGGCAACGGGAGATCTGCCGAGGTGGATGAGGAACCGGAAGAGGTCGAGGCGGCGGTGTCTGTGGAGTCAGCGGGCTTCTCGCTCATGAGGTCAGCCTAACCACAGTGGTTGCGGTTCGGACAGAGTTCGCCGTCGATGACTCTGCAACGCGAGCAGGACTCCCAGACGGCTCAGGCCTCAGAAGATGAATGCCGGGAGGCAGCCGAGTTGGGCGCGCGCCCGTTGAGTACGACACCAGCACCGCGACAATAAGGCAGGTTAGGCTGATGCGACGTCTTGGAGGTTGTCGAGGAAGCTCCTGATGACCTCGGCGCCGCTCGCGAGCGTATCAATCTGTTCTTCGACGTCGCGGAGCCGACGGCGCAGCTCGGGTGCAACGGAGGGGCAGGCTCTCAGCGCACCGCTTTCCGTGGCACAGGGCAGCACCGTCCTGATGAGTGAGAGCGGGAATCCGGCGTGAGACAGCGCAACGATCTGGCGGGCAGCGAGAACCTCTTCAGCGCCGTAGTCACGATAGCCATTGTCACGGCGCGTGGGCGCCAGCAGTCCCTCGGTCTCGTAGTAGCGCAACATCCGCGGGCTGGTACCAGCGCGCCGAGCAGCTTCGGAGATGCGCATGCGCGACTCTCCTCAATCGTTTTATTGGACTGCGTCAGCATCTCTTGACATTGACAGCGCTGTCAAGGCTTAGCGTTGAGGCGCTCTCTACGGACTGGAGGACGTTATGGACCGAAAACTTTCACTACTCGGGTTCGCGGTCATGTTCCTGATCGGCTCGGACACCTTCGTCGTCGCGCCACTGATGCCGTCACTGGCCAAGGCATTCGACGTGTCGACGACGCAGAGCGGCTGGCTGGTCAGCGTCTATGCGATCGGCTACGCGCTCACCGGGCTGGTGTCCGGGCCGATCTCGGACCGAGGTAACCGCAGGATCATTCTTACGCTTGGGATGGTGGTCTTCGCGTTGGCAACAGCCGCCTGCGCAGTCTCCCCAGGATTCTGGACGATGTTCATCTTCCGTTTCATCACTGGCGGTGCGGCGGCCATCGCTGCACCGCAAGTGTGGGCAATGATCCCCACCCTCGTCGGCCCGGATCAGAAAAGCGTTCTGCGCGTCATGGGATACACGACCGCCGGACTGTCCATCGCTCAGGTCGTCGGGGTTCCTCTCGGAAGCCTCCTCGCAATCATCGACTGGCGCATTGTCTTCCCCATCATCGGGGTCTGTTCGTTGGGGTTGACAGTCACGCTCTGGTACCAGATCCCTGATATCCACCCGACCGCGGCGGCTAAGAAGGTGCCGTACCTGACCCTGCTCCACGCGCCGCAGGCGATCACACGATTCCTTTCCTACCTCGTGTACACCCTGGCGTTCTTCACCGTGTTCACCTACGCACCGACCTGGTTGGAGGACGGTCTGGGCACCTCGAAAGTCACAGTGGCGCTCATCGTCCTTGCTGGCGGGATCGGTAACACGATCGGCAGCCTTTTCGGCGTCCGCCTGACCGGCCGTATGACCCCTGTCCGAGCCATCTACCTGAGCGCCGCAGTGATGGGCATCGCCTATCTGGCGCTCGCCGTCTCCCCACCTCCGATCGTTGTGGGGTTGGTATTCCTACCTCTCTTCGCCTGCGGAGGAGCAATGCTCAGCGTCCGCATGCTCCACTTGCAGCAGCTCGACAGCACAGCACGCGGCACCATCTCCACCCTCACCAGCGCGGTGATGTACCTCGGTACAACAGTGGCAGGGCTTATCGGTGGCCCGTTGCTCACTCTCACCGGCAACTTCACCGCTATCGGCATCACCGCGTTCCTGTTGAGTACCATCAGCGCACTGATGATCCGTCCAAGTCGTCTCAGAACTGAGGTCGATGATCTGACATCGATTCATCATCTCGGGGAACCATAATGCGCAACCAGCTCTGAGCCGATACGGGCGAGTTCAGACCGCAGGCAAGGCGGCGACAAGACATCGATGCGGTCACCCCACCCCGCAAGCCTCTCAGCCAATCCAACTAGCATGTGGGCACGAAATTCGACAATACTCACGTCACCCTCCTCAAGGAGAGTGAAATACCTTCCGAACTGATAACGCAGCACAGGAACGATCGATGAGTGCACCCGCAGCACCGCAGCAACCCCGGACCGCTTCCCCTCAATGACTTCAGCTTGAGCACCCCAATACGCAGCGATATCAAAATTTTTCGGAGGGTCGAACACCTCATTCGTCACGACGATCTCCTCAAGCCTCGATACTCGATATACCCGCATTCCACATTCACCATCAGCGATGAGGTACCAGACACCTGCCTTATTCACCAATCCCAGAGGAAGCAGATGCCGAACACTACACTCCCCATTCTTTGACTGATAGGAGGCAACCACCACTCGACGCTGGGCGACGACATCGCAAAGCCAGCTCAGGCCCGACGTTGCATCATCGGTCAACTCACCCCAGGCAACACGGTCATCATGAACTGCCGTCATCAACCGTTCAGCCTCGTCACGCAGAGAAGAGGGTAAGGCCTGGATAAGCTTCATCGTGGGCACCCGAGCTTCCGGGTCGTTCAGTGCCGCCGTTCCTAGCATCCGCGACAGCGCTCGCGCCTCGCCCGCAGACATGCCAGTCAGATCAGTTCGAGCACCTCCGACAAGGCGCCAGCCACCACCTCGGCCTGGCCGCGCATAGACCGGGATGCCCGCCATCGAGAGGGCCTCGAGGTCTCGTCGGGCAGTAGCCGGTGAGACTTCGAGCTCTGCGGCCACCTGAGAGGCAGTCATCCTCCCACGCGACTGGAGGAGCAACAGCAGGGCGATCAGGCGGTCTGCACGCATAGTCAGATCATCTCAGACAATGTGTGCACCGGATGAGCACTTTCAGTTCTAGGTTGAGAGCCACAAGGCACCTCACCGAAAGGACATGCCATGACCATCCTGCAAGGACTCACCACAATGGTTCTTACCGCCGACGACGTCGACGCCGCCTCTCGCTGGTACGCAGACCTACTGGGCATCACTCCGTATTACCGCAGTCCGCAAACCGGCCCTTGCGCCTACACCGAGTTCCGCATCGGTCCGGACGAGGACGAACTGGGAATAACGGATCGCTCCTTCATGACACCATCCCCGACTCCGACAGCATCCCCCATCACCTACTGGCACACCGACGATATTCACACGACGTTCACCACCCTCGTTGCGCACGGGGCATACAGTCACACGCCCACCACCGAGCGCGGGGGCGGTTTCACAACTGCGTCCATCGTTGATCCTTTCGGAAACACGGTCGGCATCATGCACAGTCCTCACTGGAGGGCACGCCACTAAAGGCTGGCAACGCAACACTTCAGCGGCCCCAACGCTTGTCACGCTACGGTGTTCACATGGACCAGCACATCACTCCCGCCATCCGGTGCAACGGCAACGCCGAGGAGGCGGCCCGGTTCTACGCCGACGTCTTCCGCGAGGGCTCCGTCGTCGAGCAGGTGCCCGGGTACGCGGCCACGGTCAGCGCCCACGGATTCCGTCTCTCGCTCATCAGTGGCGGCGACCAGGACGCCCCGAACCCGTCGATCAGCTGCATCCTGAACTTCGATCCACTCCTGTTCGGTGGCGAGGACCAGGCCCGGGCCTACCTCGATGAGCTCTATGAGCATCTCTCCACCGGCGGTGTGCTCATGGAGCTGGGCGAGTACCCCTTCTCGCCGCGCTACGCCTGGGTCCGCGACCGCTTCGGCATGACCTGGCAGCTCATGCTCACCGACCCGGCCGGCGAGCCGCGCCCCTTCATCCTGCCCGCCTTCATGTTCGGCGGCACCAACCACGCCAACGCCGAGGAGGCCACCGAGGCCTGGATCGCCCTGTTCGACGACGCCCGCCGAGGGGCCCTGCGTCGCTACGCGGAAGGCGGGCCGATGGAGGCGGGGACCGTCATGTTCACCGACTTCACGCTGCGCGGCACCTGGATGGCGGCCATGGACTCGGGGGCCTTCCACGACTTCACCTTCACGCCCGGGGTCTCCATGATCGTCTCCTGCCGGGACCAGGAGGAGATCGACCACTACTGGGCGGGGCTGTCGGCCGTGCCCGAGGCCGAGCACTGCGGCTGGTGCGTCGACCGCTGGGGCGTCTCCTGGCAGGTCGTCCCCCACAACATCGCCGAGCTCATGGCCGACGCCGCCACGCGCGAGAAGCTCCTGCACATGGGCAAGATCGACCTGGCCAGCCTGTAGGCCTCCGGGCTCACCACAACAGTGACGGCAACGTCCAGACAGGTATTTCGTATTACACTTGTCGTATGGAAACCATTGATGGCGTGCCAGTCACCGACGAGATGATCCAGGAGTGGGCTGACGAAGCGGAACGTGGATACGACGTCGAAGTGCTGAAGAAGCGAGGACGCCGCCCCATCGGGGATGGTGCGGCGCGGGTCGTCCCAGTCCGTATGGACGACAGTCTGGTAGCCGCGGTCGACCAGCGCGCTGAGAAGGACGGCACCAGCCGCTCCGAGATCATTCGCTCGGCCGTACGAGCCTTTGTCGCGTGAAAGTCCACAACTCTGCGCACAAGCATGGCATCAGTGCTGAGGACGCCCTCTACGCCGCCAACCACCGGATTTACGAGAGCTGGCCGGACGACGATGTACCAGCCAAGCAGTTCGTCATGGGTTTCGACAGCCAAGGACGGCTTCTGGAACTCGTCATTCTCACCTTCGACAGTGGTCACCAGCTACTCATCCATGCGATGAAGGCGCGTCGCCATCTCCTAGATCTGATCGACTGATGCCCAGCAGACCAGGGGCCCACCTCACCTCTGCAACAGGCATCCTGATTCGATGGAGCGCAAGGCAGCCCCTCGTGATGCGGTCGAGTACTGCCCGGTGGTGGCGTTCGTGTCGACCGGAGATCCCCTGTTCACCCTCGGTGACTGCCGCCCGATCTACGAGCGACTGGTAGCACCTCACAAGCGGCTGATCGACGACGTACTTTCGCATCGGGGACGTACTTCTCCCCCAAACCACTGCGGGCGGACCTCAGTGGTTTGGGGGAGAACGCAGTCCTCGTCGGGAAAGTACGTTCCCGAACCGCACCGCCCGGCCCCAGATAATCAGCCCTGGGCGACCGGCGTGGCCCGTAAGCCTCAGAGCCTCGTGATTCAGACCCTGGTGACGCGGTCGAGGCTGGGGACCCCGGCGCGGGTGTCCGGGTACTGGCCGTCGTCGTGCTTGCGGCGGTGCATGGCCACGTAGTGGCGCTCGGTGGAGCCGTCGTAGACCTGGCGGGGCCGCCCGATGCGCTTGGCGGGGTCGGCGATCATCTCGCGGTACTGGGCGATCCAGCCCGGCAGGCGCCCCAGGGCGAACAGGGGCGTGAACATCTTCGTGGGAAAGCCCATCGCCTGGTAGATGAGGCCGGTGTAGAAGTCGACATTCGGGTAGAGGCTGCGCGAGACGAAGTACTCGTCGCGCAGCGCCGTCTCCTCCAGCTCCATGGCGATCTCGAGCTTGCGGTCGCCGTCGTCGGAGCCAAGACGGGTCAGGACGTCGTGGGCGGTCTCCTTGACGATGGCGGCGCGCGGGTCGTAGTTCTTGTAGACCCGGTGGCCGAAGCCCATGAGCCGCACGCCGTCCTCCTTGTCCTTGACCTTGCGGACGAACTCGGCCGTGCTCATCCCCGAGCTCTGGATGGTGTCCAGCATCCGCAGGACGGCCTCGTTGGCGCCGCCGTGCAGCGGCCCGGACAGGGCGCCCACGCCCGCGGCCACGGAGGCGTACATGTTGGCGTCGGCCGAGCCCACGAGGCGCACGGTGGAGGTCGAGCAGTTCTGCTCGTGGTCGGCATGCAGGATGAGCAGCATGTCCAGGGCCCGCACGACAGCCGGGTCGATGTCGTAGGACTGGAAGGGCATGCCGAAGGTCAGGCGGATGAAGTCCTCGACGTAGGAGCGCTGCGGGTCGGGGTAGAGCAGCGGCAGGCCGATGGCGCGCCGGGCGATGTAGCTGATCATCGTGGGCATCTTGGCCAGCAGCAGCACGGTGGCGAGCTCGCGCTCGTAGGGGTCGTGCGGGTTGAGGGTGTCCTCGTAGTAGGTGGCCAGGCCCGCGATCCCGGCCTGGAGGATCGCCATCGGGTGGCCCGAGGAGGGGAAGGAGGTGAAGAAGCCACGGAAGTCCTCATGCAGGAGCCGGTGGCGCGAGATGCGCCGCTCCATGCGCGCGAAGGACTCACGGTCGGGCAGCTCGCCGTTGATGAGGAGGTAGGCGACCTCCAGGAAGGTCGAGGACTTGGCCAGCTCCTCGATCGGGTAGCCGCGGTAGCGCAGAATCCCGGCCGCGCCGTCGATGTAGGTGATCTGCGAGGTGCACGACGCCGTGTTGGTGAAGCCCGGGTCGAGCGTCACCACGCCGGTGGAGCCCAGCAGCTTGGACACGCCCAGGCCGTCGGCGCCGTCGGTCGCCGGGGTGCGCGGCAGCTCGAGGTTGGTGCCGTCAACGGCCAGCAGGCCAGGACCGCCGACGGCGCTGGGCCGGCTCTGATCGGGCTGCTCGGCCGCGGCGGTGGTGGGGGTGCTCGTCATCATGCCTCCTGGGGGCTCGGGGCCGCACGCATCGCGACGGCGAGACCTGGGCCCACGGGGTTCCGGCGGGCCCAGCGCCCACTGTACGGGGTGCGCCGTCACGGCGTCGTTTCATGGACTCATCGTGGGCCACCGGATCGGCCGATCAGCCCGGATCAGCCCGCCGGGGCAGCAGCCGGATACCCACCCGTGCTTGATAAACTTATCAAGCACGGCGGCGGCTGATAAGTTTATCAAGGCGCTGGTCAGCGGCTGATTCGGCCGGCTGTTCCAGTCTCAGCCGGCGAAGAGGGCGGCGGCCTCGGGAGAGCGCAGGCGTGCGGCGGCGGCGGCCACTCGCTCGTCGGTGTCGGTCAGGCTCATGCGCACCCGCCCGGCCCCGGCCTCGCCGTAGAAGTCGCCGGGGGCCACGACGATCCCGAGCTCGGCGAAGGCCCCCACGAGCTCGTAGGCGCTCATCGACTCGGGCCCCCGGAGCCACAGGTACAGGCCGGCCACGGAGGCCGGGTCGTTGACGAGTCCGGCGGCGGTGGTCGCCTCGACGAGCACCTCGCGGCGCTCCCGGTAGACCTCCTTCTGCACCTCCATGTGCGCCTCGTCGCCAAGGGCGGCCACGAGGGCCGCCTGGACCGGAGTCGGCATGAGCATGCCGGTGTGCTTGCGCACCTCGGTGACGGCGCCCACGAGACGCGCGTCACCGGCGAGGAAGGCTGCCCGGTAGCCGGCCAGGTTGGACTGCTTGGACAGGGAGTACAGGGCGAGCAGGCCGCTTCGGCCCGCGGCTCCCCCGACCCGGGGGTCCAGGAGGCTCGGGATCGGCTGGGCGTCCCACGGCGCCTCCCAGCCGAGCTCGGCGTAGCACTCGTCGGAGATGACGACGGCGCCCCGCGCCCGGGCCCAGGCGACGATCCGGGCCATCTGCTCGACGCTCAGGACGTGCCCGTCGGGGTTGCCGGGGCTGTTGAGCCAGACGACGGCCACGGGCGCGTCCTCGGCGATGCCCCAGGTGGCGGGGTCGGCGTCGGTGTCCACCGGGACCGGGGTGGCTCCCACGAGGCGGGAGCCGACGTCGTAGGTGGGGTAGGCGGCACGCGGGTGCAGAACGAGGTCGCCGGGACACACCCCCAGGTGCAGCGGCAGGAGGGCCACGGACTCTTTGGAGCCGATGGTGGGGATGACCTCGTCATCGCCCAGGCTGGCTACGCCCCGACGTCGCTCCATCCACTCGGTGATGGCGGCACGCACCACGGGGGCTCCGACCGCCGTCGGGTAGCCGGGGGCGTTGGCGGCCGAGAACAGGGCGTTGCGGGCGATCTCGGGGGTGGGGTCGACGGGCGTGCCCACCGCGAGATCAACGACGCCGTCCGGGTGCTGGGCGGCCCGCTCCCGGTAGGGGGTCAGCGAGTCCCAGGGGAAGTCGGGCAGGGCGAGTCGGCGGGGCAGGTGGAGGCTGGGGAGGGTCTCAGGTGTCGCGCTGGTGGTCACGGGCCCTGATTCTTCCTCACGGGCCGGGGGCGTCTCCACCCCCGGCCCGCCGGCTCAGTAGCCGTTGGCCTCTTTCCACTCCTCGTTCTGCGGGGGCAGGGCGGCGATCATGGGGTCGTCGTAGTCCAGCGCGCCGGTCCTCTGGGCGCCACCGGGCGAGCCGAGTCCCTTGAGCTCGAAGAAGTCGATGTTGGCGCGGGTGTAGTCCTCCCACTCCTCGGGAACATCGTCCTCGTAGAAGATCGCCTCAGTGGGGCAGACGGGCTCGCAGGCGCCGCAGTCGACGCACTCGTCGGCGTTGATGTAGAGGCTGCGTTCACCCTCGTAGATGCAGTCGACGGGACACTCGTCGACGCAGGCGCGGTCCTTGACGTCGACGCAGGGCTGGGCAATGACGTACGTCATGGCAGCAGTGTCCTTTCTTCTCAGGGGAATCCGCCCGCGCGGGTGAGCGGGGTCGGGCCAAGTATGGTCCCCCGGCGCCCGTCGGCCCAAGAGGTGAGAGAGTGGCCGTCAGCACGCCGAAAACTCAGGGTTGCCACACCGCGATTACGTCACTGCCGCGGCGCGAATGTCACAGGTAACACCGCCCTAGGAGCGCCGAGAAAGGCCTCAGTGTCCATGGCGCTGACATCAACCCCGCACCGGCGCTGCACCCCGGCAGGGCTCCAGGCTGCCGGGGCGCCCCGTCTCAGGAGCAGACGATGTCGTTGTCGGCGGCGTACTGGGTAGTGAGCACGTCGTCGGGCAGGGCCTTGCCGTCGTGCTTGCGGGTGCGGGTGACGGTGATGTCGAAGCCGGGGTTGCCACCCGAGTAGGGCTCGCAGCCGGGGCCGGACTTGCGCTCGGTGGACACCGGGCGGAAGTTGAACCGGTCCGAGGAGGTGATCGACACGTCGTAGTACTTCGTGGACCACATCCGCACGTGGATCTGCTCGCCGTCCAGCCAGGCCTGGACCAACACCGCGTGGGACGTGGAGTTGGTGAACTTCACGTCGAGCTTGCCGGTCCACAAGGTGGCCTCGCGCCCGGCCGGGTAGCGGTCGAAGTAGTACTGGTGGGCGTGGTGCTCGGTGTCGTCCATGCCGGCCTCGAAGCCGGCGTTGAAGACGGTGGTGGCCACCTGGCTCAGCCCGCCGCCCAGGGAGTCGACGTGTTGCCCGTTGGAGATGACTCCGGCGTCGGCGAAGCCGTGCTCGTAGTCGACCTCGCCGAGGGTCTTCTCCAGGGAGAAGACCTCGCCGGGCTTGACGACGGTGCCGTTGACGAGCTCGGCCCCGCGGGTGAGGTTCTGGGTGCGCGGCGCGTCCCCGGCGTTGTACGGGGTGGCGAACTCGCCGATCGCCTCGCTGATGCCCCACTCGTTCTGCGGTGTCTTCACCGTCGGCTCGGACACGACCATCGGCAGGGTCACGGTCCGGCCGGCGACGTCGGTGGCGGAGGTGCCGGCCTTGAGCAGGCTCGCGGACAGGGCGGCGGTGTCGATGGTCTTCCCCTGAGCGGCGGGGACGTACTGGGGACGAGCCCCGGGGGCGCCGGTGGCGGAGCCGTCGATCTTCCAGGTGGCGTTCTGGGCGGGGGTTTCGACCTGGCCGACTCTGGCGACGATGGCGTCGCGCAGCGCGGTCGGGTCGAAGGTGGCGCTCAAGGTGCCGCCCTCGGAGGAGATCTTCAGCATCTCGGCGGTGTCCTGCGGTGAGAAGGCCGCGGCCGCGCCGGGGTTCTTGCTCTGCGCGCCGGCGTCGGCCGTGTTCACGGTCAGTCCGCTGGAGAGCAGCGGCGTGAGGGTGCCGTCAACGAACGTGGAGGCCTCCTCGTCGGTGATGGCGGGGGTCGCGGTGCCCTCGGCCATGGCCAGGGTCTTCTTCCCCAGGGGCCAGGTGCCGCCGATCTGCTTGAGAGAGGCCTCGACGTCGAGTCCGATGCCGTTGCTCGCGGGCGTGGTGACCGGCTTGGTGCCATCCAGGGTCACGGTCGCCGAGACCGCACCATTGGCCATCGTGTCGACCCGGTCCTCCAGGGCACCGCGCAGCGCGGTGGAATCGACCCGGATGACGGCGTCAGTGTGCTGGCCGCCGAGGCGCTGAGCCAAGGTGAGGGGGTTGAGGGTGAATCCAGTGAGCTTCTTGACTGAGGCGTCGGTGTCGACCGAGATTCCCGACTTGGCGGGCACGAGCTCGGAGCTGCCCTGCCCGACGGTGAGGGTGACGGGCTGGGCGAGCTGGTCGCCGATGCCCTTGCCGATGCGCTCGTGGGCCTTCTTGGGGCTCAGGCCGGAGACATCGACGCCGGAGACGGTGGTGCCAGAGGCGATGTGCTGGGTGGTCCACCAGGCGATGCCGCCCCAGGCCAGCAGCAGGGCCGCAGCCCCGGCGGCGCAGGCAGCGGGGACGAGGCGCCGACGGCGCGAGGAGCCCGACCCGGCTGCCGCACCGTTGGTCTTCTTCACAACGTTCTGGGACTTCGCGGGCTTGTGCGCCTTCGCGGCCGCGGCCAGGGTCCCGGGGACGGCTGCGGGAGCGTCGTTGTCCCCCACCGGATCGGCATCGCCCTCGGCGGGTTCAGCGGCTCGGGCGGCGTCGACGGCGGGCGTGGACTGCTCGGGCGCCGAGGGCGACGCCCCGGACAGGCTCTTCGGTGTGATTGACGGCGGCATGTTGCCGGAATCGGGGCTCCATGCGGTGCCCCGCCGGGTCTCGGCAGACGCATCGGCGCCGGCCGACTCATAGGGCGAGAGGGCCTCAGCAGGGGTGGCCGCCTCGTCGACGACGCGCATCGATGCCGGCGTCGCCAACGGTTCGGCGGCTTCAGTGGCGGGAGCCTTCTCCTCAGGCTGCTCGACGACGGCCGGAGCCACCTCAGACTCCTCGGAGTGCTCGACGGACTCAGCCGGCTCAACAGGCACAGCGGACTCGACAGGCGCAGCAGGCTGGGCCGCCTCGGCCACCTCCGCGGGCTTCACGGCCTCAACTGTCCCGGCGGGCTCTCCCTCCTGGGCCTCGGCACCGGGCTCCTCGTCCGGATCATCCTGGGACTCCTCATCGAGGTTGAGGGTCGGGGTGTCATCGGCGTCCCCACCCTCAGCGGAGTCGCCCTCGGCCGTCCCATCCTCGGGCCGCTCGGCGGCCAGAGTCTCCGCAGCCTCCCCGGACTCCTCGGCCTGCTCGACGGACTCAACAACTGCGACAGGCGCGGCGGGCTCGACGGCGTCGGCTGCCGCCTCGGGGGCGGCAGGCTTCTCCCCGCGGTTGACGGACTGGCTCATGGGCGGCGGTTCCTCTCAGGCCTCGGCACGACGACGGCGGGCGTTCTCGCGGAAACGCTCCTGGGAGTTGAGGATGACCTTGCGGATGCGCACGGCCTCCGGGGTGACCTCGACGCACTCGTCGTCGGCGGCGAACTCGAGGGCCTCCTCCAGGGTGAGGCGGCGCGGCGGCACAAGGGCCTCGAAGGTGTCCGCGGTCGAGGAGCGCATGTTGGTCTGCTGCTTCTCACGGACCACGTTGACGTCCATGTCCTCGCCGCGGGGGTTCTCCCCCACGACCTGACCCTCGTAGGTCTCCTGGGTGGGCTCGACGAAGAAGCTGCCGCGGTCCTGCAGGCGGATGAGCGCGTAAGCGGTCACGGCCCCGGCGCGGTCGGAGACGAGGGAGCCGGTGGTGCGCGAGACGATCTTCCCGGCCCAGGGGGCGTAGCCCTCGGCGATGGAGGAGGCGATGCCGGTGCCGCGGGTCTCGGTGAGGAACTGGGTGCGGAAGCCGATGAGGCCGCGGGCCGGCACGAGGAACTCCATGCGGATCCAGCCGGTGCCGTGGTTGGTCATGGTCTCCATCTGGCCCTTGCGGGCGGCCATGAGCTGGGTGACGGCGCCCAGGTACTCCTCGGGGACGTCGATGGTCATGCGCTCGATGGGCTCGTGGCGCTTGCCGTCGATGGTGCGGGTGACCACCTGGGGCTTGCCGACGGTCAGCTCGAATCCCTCACGGCGCATCTGCTCCACGAGGATCGCCAGCGCCAGCTCGCCGCGCCCCTGGACCTCCCAGGCGTCGGGCCGGGTGGTGGGCAGGACCCGCAGGGATACGTTGCCGATGAGCTCGCGGTCCAGGCGGTCCTTGACCTGGCGGGCGGTGACCTTGGCGCCCTTGGTGCGCCCGGCCATCGGGGAGGTGTTGATGCCGATGGTCATGGCGATGGCCGGGTCGTCCACGGTGATGAGCGGCAGGGGGCGCGGGTCCTCGGGGTCGACGAGGGACTCGCCGATGGTGATGTCCTCGATCCCGGCGACGGCGACGATGTCGCCGGCGTGCGCCTCTTCGGCGGGCTTGCGATCCAGCCCCTCGGTGACGAGGAGCTCGGAGACGCGGGCGGAGGACAGGGAGCCGTCGTGGCGGGCCCAGGCCACCGTCTGCCCCTTGCGCAGGGTGCCGTTGTGGATGCGCAGCAGCGCCAGGCGGCCCAGGAAGGGTGAGGCGTCCAGGTTGGTGACGTGGGCCTGCAGGGGGGCGCCCTCCTCGTAGGAGGGGCCGGGGATCCGCTCGATGATGGTGCGGAAGAGCGGCTCGAGGTTCTCGTTGGCCGGCAGCTCGCCGTCGGCCGGGGCCTCGGTGTCGGCGCGGCGGGCCTTGGCGGAGGCGTAGATGACGGGCACGTCCAGGACGGCGTCGAGGTCGATGTCGGGGTGCTCGTCGGCCAGGTCGCTGGCCAGGGACAGCAGCAGGTCAGTGGACTCGGAGACGACCTCGTCGAGCCGGGAGTCGGGGCGGTCCACCTTGTTGACCACGAGGATGACCGGCAGGTTCGCGGCCAGGGCCTTGCGCAGCACGAAGCGGGTCTGGGGCAGGGGCCCCTCGGAGGCGTCGACGAGGAGGACGACGCCGTCGACCATGGACAGCCCGCGCTCGACCTCACCGCCGAAGTCGGCGTGACCGGGGGTGTCGATGACGTTGATGACGATGCCCTCGGGGCAGCCAGCATCTGCAGCGGAGGGGCCCGAGTAGTGGACCGCCGTGTTCTTGGCGAGGATCGTGATGCCCTTCTCGCGCTCCAGCTCGCCGGAGTCCATGACGCGCTCGCCGGTGGTCTCCTCGGTGGCCCGGGCCCCGAAGGCCCCCGCCTCCCAGAGCATGGCGTCGACGAGGGTGGTCTTGCCGTGGTCGACGTGGGCGACGATGGCGACGTTGCGCAGGTCCTGGCGCACGCTCATAGGGGGCACTTCTTCCGGTGGGAGGACGCCGCGGGTCAGGCACCGCTCAGGCACCGACCACAGGGCACGAAACAGAGAAAGACTAGAGGACGCCGGTCGCGACCTGCCATGGCCGGGCCAACACCCGCCATGTGCCGCCCCTCACCTCGACCATTCAGGCACCGGCAGCATCAACCCCCTGCGGGACTGCGAGCACGAGCCGCCGGTCATTCCACAGCCGGCTCGACTTGCTCCACCTCCGGGGAGACAGCGCACGCCCACAGACACCCGAGCAGCACCACGACGCATACCCCAGCGGCCACCAGCACACCCGCCCCCTGCCCTAGCCACACCGCAAGGGCAGGAACAGCCACATAGCCCAGCGGCGCGACGCCATCCCCGGCGAGGTAGTCCAAAGCGAACACAGAGGGCAGTGCGTCACGCTCAACTCGAGACTGAAGAAACGTCTCCCAAGCCACACTCGTCGCCGCAATCACGGCACTTGACACGAAGAGGGACACCGCGACCAGCCAAAGAGGTGCACCGAGTACCACACTGACCGGAACCGGAACGAAGCTGAGAAGCGCAACCAGGCACAGCACTGGGCGCGACAAGCGGGATGGCAGACGAACCAAGGACCCCACGATCCCACCGACCGCAAACAGGGACTCGCTGACTCCGATGAACCATAACGCCTGATACTCATCGCGCAGCACGACGGGGCATAGCGTCATGTAACTTCCCCACACAGTAAAGTGCCACACCCCGGAGCCAACCAGCACAACGAGAACACCTCGGGAACGTGCAGCGGCCCGCAGGCCCCGCTTCAACGCGGTCACGCGATCCGCACCACCCGTTCTGCGCCCCTTCGGCAGGCGGCTCTGGGAGAGCAGGCATACGAGCATCAGCAGGGATACCAGCCACCAAGCATCTGAAACACCTCGCCATGACTGCACCAGCGCAATAACTCCAGGGCCGGCAACCGCGCACAGGCCAGCGACGACAGCCCTGGCAGAATTCATCCGATCCAGCAGATCCGACCTCACGAGGTCTGCGACATAGGCCCCCATCGTTGGATACATGATCGATGCGACAAACTCCAAGGCGAACGACACAGTGACGTACACGCCAAGGCCAACCGAGCCGGCACGACTCAGCATCGCGATCCCGCCACAGATGACGATCCATGCGGCCGCCGCACCGCCGAACATGGTCTTGGGACTGACGTGGACCAGCATCTGCGGAGCCAACAAAGCGCCCAAGATGCCCGGCAGCGCACCCACGCCGAGAACCAGCCCGACGCCGGAGGCACTGTAACCCTCCGACGCGACAGCTATCGCCAGCAATACGGGAACCGCCGAATTCGCCAGGACATACAGACCTCGCGACACAAGAAACTCAACGACGTATTCCTCCGCCATCAGCTTCATTCAGCTACCCTTCCCGCCGTACTCCCAGTACGTGTTCGTCCGTCTCACGGCTGTTCACCGAGTACACCAAGGCGCCGATAGGGCGGGTCATAGGAGCACAGTCACGGCCGCGAGCGCGACGGCGAGCAGCCCGGCGGCGACGACGACCGGACGGTTGAGGCCGCTGGTGGCGCCGGTGGCCGCGCCGGGCACCGTATCGCCTGCGGCCTGAGCGGGACGGCTGCGCACCTGCTCGGCGTAGGCCTCGATGAGAGCCCCGGCGTCACCGGTGTCGAGGTTGGTGCGGTGAGTCCCCTCCCCCACCAGGTACTCCGGGCGCACCGCCGGGGCCGGCTCGGCGGCCCGCAGGCCGTCGCGCCGCTCCTGCTGCTCACGCAGTTCCTGGCGGCGCCGGAAGGACTCGGCCATGCCGCCGCGGCGGGGAGCGGCCGAGGCCCGCACCTCGACGTCGTCGCGGGTGACGACCGACAGCCCCCAGCGGGTGCGGCACATCTCGACCTCGCCCCAGTCCAGCACGTGGGTGCGCCAGGCGTTGCGGATGGTGAGGGCCCGCGGGGCCAGGGTGATCTGCGGGGCCCACCACAGCAGCCAGGTGAGGAAGGTGAGCGCCCCCGCCCAGGCCAGGGTGCGCAGCCCGTGGGCGGCGCCGTCGGCCAGGCCGATCGTCAGGGACATCCCCGCCGCGGCCAGGCCGATGAGGACGGTGCCCAGGCGGGCCGGCAGGGAGCGGATGACGACGGTCGGCATGACAGGGGGCACAGTGGTGGACACGGTGGTGGGCACGTCTTCTTGCACGGGCGCATCATGCCGCACCGGCTCTCGTCCGTCGTCATCCGCTCCGGTTGAGGGCACCGGCTCAGCTCTTGACGTAGCCGATGCGCTCGGGCCGGAAGGAGGCCAGCCCCTGGGCGCCGAAGTTGCGCAGCGTCTTGGGCACGGCGGTCAGCTGCATGCGCTGGTAGATCGGGATGTTGAAGACGTTCTCCCACAGAATCTTGTCGAGCTCGTTGGCGAGCTTGTTGCGCTCGGCTCCATCGGGGGTCGAGCCGATCTTGGCGACGTACTGGTCGACCTCGGGGACGGACAGGCCGGTGTAGTTGGACTGGCTGGTCGAGGCGTAGTACTGGCCCGCGTTGGCCAGGGGGTACTGGGTCTTCTCGCTGGTGAAGGCCGTCAGCGCGTAGTTCTTCTTGTTGATGTACTCCGGAAAGTACTTGTCAATCTCGACCGTGGAGACACTGAGCTTGATGCCGACCTCGCCCAGCTGCTTCTGAAGGAGGTTGGCCTCGTTGGTGGCCACCGGGGCGTTGGAGGGGATGGTCATCACCAGCTCGAGCTTCGTGCCGTCCTTGGCACGCACGCCGTCGGATCCGGCCACCCAGCCGGCGCCGTCGAGCAGCTTCTTGGCAGCCTCGACGTCGTGTCCCCAGCTGGTGGAGTTGTCCTGGTAGCCCTCCTGGACGGGCAGGAAGAAGCGGTTGCCCAGGAGAGTCTTCTTGGCGTCCACCGGCAGGCCCGCCAGGTCGGAGGCCGCGATGGCCTCGCGGTCGCAGGCCCGGACAATGGCCTGGCGCACGGCCTTGTCCGCCAACGGGCCGGAGGAGGCGTTGAACATGATGTGACGCCACTGCAGGCCGGTGTTCTGGCGGACCTCGGCGTCGTCGCGGCCACTGGCCTGCTGGTAGACGTCGGCGGAGAAGATGTAGTCCAGGACGTCGATCTCCTTGTTGGCGAAGGCCTGCCCCAAGGCCGAGTCGTCCAGGACGTGCAGGGTGACGGTCTCGAGCTTGGGGGTGGCGCCCCACCACTTGTCGTTGCGCTCCAGGGTGATGACCTGCTTGGACTCGTCGTAGCTCTTGATCTTGAAGGGGCCGGCGAAGTAGTCGTTGTTGAACTTGGTGGCGCCGGCCATCGACTCGTTGAAGGTCTTGGCATCGGCCATGAGCTCCCTGGGGGTGACGCCGGCCAGGGCATTGGACCAGTCGGGGTAGACCGAGTTGAAGGTGACCTTGGCGGTCTGCTTGTCCACGATCTCGACCTTCTCGACCTTGTCGATTCCCTCGACGGAGGCCCAGGAGTAGCTGGGGTCCTTGACGTGGTCGAAGAACACCTTGATGTCCTCGGAGTCCCACTTGCGCCCATTGCCCCAGGTGGCCTTCTCGTTGACGGCCACGGTGACCACAGTCTTGCCGCCGACCTCCGCAGCCTCGAGCTTGGTGAGGAAGTCGGGGTTCGGCGTCGCCTTGCCGTCCGCGGCCCAGTCGACGACGAAGGGGGAGACGAACTTCATGACCAGCCACACGTCAACGACGTTGCCGTCCACGGTCGCGGCGTTCCAGTTCGCCGGCGCCGAGCCAATGCCGAAGCGCAGCGTGCCACCGTCCTGGAGCTCCTCGGGGGCGGCGGTGGGCACGCCGGCGGTGGAGCCCGAGGAGCCGGAGCCGTTCTTGGCGCAGGCGGCCAGGGCGGTCAGGACGGCCGCGGAGGCCGTCGTGGCGAGGAACATGCGACGGTTGAGCTTCATGGGAATCTCCGTTCACTAAGGGCGCCGTCGTCGGCGCGCGGTGGTGGGCAGGATCGGTGGACTGGATCGGTGGACAGTGCGATGGGTGAACTCGGGGGCGAGGGACGTCAGAAGACCGCGGTGCGCTCGGGGTAGTAGCAGGCGACGTCGTGGTCCTCGCCCTGGGAGCGGAACTCCGGCATGGCTCCCAGGCAGGCCGAGCGTTCGTCATCGGTGAGTCCTGAGGCGAACTTCGGGCAGCGGGTGCGGAAGCGGCAACCCGACGGCGGGTTGGCGGGGCTGGGCATGTCGCCCTCCAGGACGATGCGGCTGCGACCGCGCTCCTTGGCCGGGTCCGGGATGGGGATCGCCGAGAGCAGGGCCTGGGTGTAGGGGTGGGCCGGGGCCTCGAAGATGGTGTCGACGTCGCCGATCTCCACGATCCGCCCCAGGTACATGACGGCGACGCGGTCGGCGATGTGGCGCACCACTGACAGGTCGTGGGCCACGAAGAGGTAGCTGAGGCCCATGGTGGCGCGCAGCTCGTCAAGCAGGTTGATGACGCCGGCCTGGATGGACACGTCCAGGGCGGAGACCGGCTCGTCGAGGACCAGGAGGCTGGGTTCGAGGGCCAGGGCGCGGGCGATGCCGATGCGCTGGCGCTGGCCGCCGGAGAAGTTGCGCGGGTAGCGGTTGGCGTGGCTGGGCTCGAGCCCGACGAGCTCCATGAGCTCCTCGATGCGCGGCCCGATGTCCGTCTTCTTCCACCCGTTGGCCCGCAGCGACTCGGCGATGATGTCGAAGATCGGCAGGCGCGGGTCCAGGGAGGCCATGGGGTCCTGGAAGACGATCTGCAGGTCGCGGCGCACCTGGCGACGCTGGGCCCGCCCCAGGTCGGCCGTGTCCTTGCCCAGGACCACGATCGTGCCCTCCTGGGGCGCCTGGAGGGAGAGGACCTCCATGAGGGTGGTGGTCTTGCCGCATCCGGACTCGCCGACCAGGGCCAGGGTCTCACCCCGGCGGACGTCGAAGGAGACGCCGTCGACGGCGTGGACGGTCCCCACGCGCCTCTTGAAGACGGCGCCCTTCATGAGGGGGAACTCCTTGACGAGGTCGGTGACGCGCAGGACCTCGGGGCGCTCGGCGTGCGGCAGGCTCATGGTCTCGGGAGTCTTGAGAGCCGGCACGGGGTAGATGTGGGAGTAGTCGAGCTGGTCCCGCTCGATCTCGTCGCGGCGGTGGCAGGCCGAGTACTGGGCGCCGGAGCCGGCCTCCTGGCCGTCGGTCCCCTCGCGCTCCACGAGGGCGAGCTCCGGCTCCCCCTGGGCGCACTCGGCCTGGGCCATGGGGCAGCGGGGGATGAAGGGGCACCCTCGGGGCAGCTCGAGCAGGGAGGGCGGGTTGCCCTCCAGGGTGGCCAGGGCCGAGTCCTTGCGCGCGTCCAGACGGGGCAGGGAGCCGAGCAGGCCGATCGTGTAGGGCATGCGCGAGCGGTAGAAGATGTCGTCGACGTCGCCGGTCTCCACGATGCGCCCGGCGTACATGACGGCCACCCGGTCGGCCATGCCGGCCACGACCCCCAGGTCGTGGGTAATCATGATGACGCCGGCACCGGTCTCCTTCTGGGCGGTGCGCAGCACGTCGAGGATCTGGGCCTGGATGGTGACGTCGAGGGCCGTGGTGGGCTCGTCGGCGATGATGAGATCGGGGTCGTTGGCGATCGCGATGGCGATGACTGCCCGCTGGCGCATGCCGCCGGAGAACTCGTGGGGGTAGGCCTTGGCACGCACCTGCGGGTTGGGGATGCCCACCAGGTCGAGCAGCTCGACGGCGCGCTTGTGGGCGTCCGCCTCGCTCATGCCGGGCTGGTGGATCCGCAGGGCCTCGACGATCTGGGCGCCCACCGTGTACACGGGGGTCAGGGCGCTGAGCGGGTCCTGGAAGACCATGGCGACCTGGGAGCCGCGGATGCGGGACATGTAGCCGTCGGGCCGCCCCAGCAGCTCGGTGCCGTGGAGGCGCACCGAGCCGGTGACTTCGGCGGACTCGTCAAGCAGTCCCATGACCGCCGTCGAGGTGACGGACTTGCCCGAGCCGGACTCGCCGACCAGGGCCAGCACCTCACCGCGGGCGACGGACAGGTTGACTCCGCGCACGGCGTTGACGCGCCCGTCCTCGGAGGGGAAGGAGACCTTCAGGTCGGAGACCTCCAGCAGCGGGGCGGTGCTGGAGGGGTCCGGCAGCGCGTCGTCGCCTCTGCGGGCATCGACGGCGGGCACGGCCGCGGCACTCTTCGTGGCCTCGGCGGACGTGCGGGTGCTGCTCGTGGGGCTCATGCCTTGCCTCCTGACTTGGACGAGGGATCGATGGCATCGCGCAGACCGTCACCCATGACGTTGACGCACAGGAGCATGAGGACGAGTACGGCGGCCGGGGCCAGGAAGATCCAGGGGTAGGTGGTCGCGGAGCGCTGCCCCTCGGCGATGAGGGTGCCCAGGGAGGTGTTGGGCGACTGGACCCCGAAACCGAAGTAGGACAGCGTCGTCTCGCTGATGACGGCGTAGGCCACGTTGATGGTGGCGTCCACGATGAGCAGGGAGGCGATGTTGGGCAGGATGTGCCGGGCGATGATGACGGGACTGGGCACGTTCATGAAGCGGGCGGCATTGACGTACTCCAGGTTCTTCACGCTCAGGGTCAGGGAGCGCACCACACGGGCCGTGAGCATCCACCCGAATCCGGCCAGCAGGATGATGAACAGCGCGATGGAGCCCTTGGCGGCTCCGGCCCGCTGGGAGAGGATCGCGATGATGAGGAAGGAGGGAACTACCAGGAGCAGGTCGGTGGCCCACAGGGCGATCTTCTCCCACCAGCCGCCGAAGTAGGCGGCCGAGGACCCGATGACGGCGGCGATGCCCGTCTGGAGCAGGGCGACGAAGACGCCGATCATCATGGACTTGCGGGTGCCCTCCACGACCATCGCGTAGACGTCGCGGCCGCCCTGGGTGGTGCCGAACCAGTGATCGGCACTGGGGGCCTGCAGGAAGGCGGAGGAGTCGACGTCGGTGAAGGTCCAGTGGGTCGCGGTGTCACCGAGGAGCGCGAAGAGCACCATGAGCAGGAAGCCGATCGCGCCGACGACGGCCCCCTTGTTGCGCCAGAAGCGCCGGGTGATGATCTGCCTGCGGGTCAGACGCCGGGAGTCCCTGGGGGTCTCCTTGGTGATATCGCCCAGGTCCTCGGGGCTCAGCGGGGCCTCCCCGCCCTGCTCGACGGCGGCGTAGCCGCCCACCGTCATCTGCTTGCCGATGGAGGCCATCCCGTTGGGTTCAGCATTGCGCGCCATGGGTCAGCTCACCCTCACTCTCGGGTCGACGATCGCCACGAAGACATCGGACAGGAGCGCGCCGGTGAGGGTGCACAGCCCGGAGAAGGCGACGACGGCCGTCACTCCGTTGATGTCCATGCCGGAGATCGCGCTGATGGAGTACTCGCCCATGCCGTGCCAGCCGTAGACCCGCTCGGTGATGGCGGCACCGGTGAACAGAGTGGCCAGGGCGAAGGCGAAGTAGGTGGCCATGGGGATGAGCGCGGTGCGCAGCGCGTGGCGGGTCAGCGCCTTGCGCTTGATGAGGCCCTTGGCGCGGGCGGTGCGCACGTAGTCGGCGCCCAGGGTGTCGAGCATGAGGTTGCGCTGGAAGCGGGAGTAGGAGGCGATACCGCCCAGCGACATCGACAGGGTGGGAAGCAGCAGGTGCTGGAGGCGACCGAGGGCGCCCTCCCCCTCACCGGTGAACTCGAAGATCTGGAAGCCGGAGCTGCGGTTGATCTGGACGGCCAGGACCTGCAGGAGGATCGCGATGACCATGGCGGGGGTGGAGATGATAATCATGGAGATCAGGGAGATCGCGCGGTCGGAGAAGCGGTACTGGCGCGTGGCGGTCCAGGCCCCCAGGGCCACTCCCCCGACCATGCCGATGGCTGCACCCAGGAAGACCAGCCGCACCGAGACGAAGATCTTGGTGCCGATGAGGGTGTTGATGAGCTCGCCCTTGGGGGTGCGCCCCCAGTCCCAGTGGAAGAGCACGTTGCGCAGCCAGGTGACGTAGCGGTCCCACACGGGCAGGTCATGACTGATGTTGTACTTCACGAGGTTGGCGTGAATGGCGTCCCAGTTGAGGGAGGGATCCTGACGGTTCCACAGCGCCGAGGGATCCAGGGAGGCCGAGGCCAGCAGATAGGCCAACGACGTGGCGATGAACAGCAGGACCGCGTAGTTCGCGATCCGACGCGCCAGGTACGGGAGCATGCGTTCTCCTCCTTCGGACAACCCACCGGTGCATGGAACACCAGCCCGTGGCACGAGCACCTGACAGCCGTGAAGGTGACACCGTGTACGAACAAATGAACGGGGTCACAATACCTGTCGAGTGAAACGCAATGGATACATTTCCAGCATTCAGGAAATGCCCACGTGGTCGATATCGGAGGGGAAAGAAAACGCGGCGGCGGATTGATGTCCACCGCCGCGTCGTCAGACGTCCATCCTCAGCTCTCGGACCTCGAGGGAGCCTCATCGCCGTAGAGGTCGATTCCGGCTCCGGGGACGGCCCGGATGAGCTCGCGGGTGTAGTCCTGGCGCGGGTTGGCGAAGAGCTCGTCGGCCGCCCCGGACTCCACGATGCGCCCGTGCTCCATGACGACGACGTCGTCGGCGATCTGGCGCACGACGGCCAGGTCGTGGGTGATGAACAGGTAGGTCAGCTCCAGCTCGGACTGCAGGTCGGACAGCAGGCGCAGGATCTGGGCCTGGACCAGCACGTCCAGGGCGGAGACCGCCTCGTCAAGGACGACGATCTGCGGCTTGAGGGCCAGGGCGCGGGCGATGGCGACGCGCTGGCGCTGACCGCCGGAGAGCTCGTGGGGGTAGCGGCGCATGACCGAGCGCGGCAGGGAGACCATGTCGAGCAGCTCGGCGACGCGCGCCTCGCGCTCCTTGGCGGTGCCGATCCCGTGGACCCGCAGCGGCTCCTCGACGACGCGGAAGATCGAGTACATCGGGTCCAGGGAGCCGTAGGGGTTCTGGAAGACCGGCTGCATGATGCGCCGCAGGGCGAAGAGCTCCTTGGGACCCAGGGTGGACAGGTCCACCCCGTCGTGGAACACCTTGCCGGAGGTGAGGTCGATGAGGTTCAGGATGATGTTGGCGACCGTGGACTTGCCCGAGCCGGACTCGCCCACGAGCGCCGTCGTCGTGCCCTTGCGGATACCGAAGCTGACGTCGTCGACGGCGGTGAGGGTCTTGTCCTTGCCCTTGGCGCCGCGCACCTCGAAGACCTTGGTGAGGTGCTCCACGCGCAGGATCTCCTCGGTGGCGCTCGATCCCAGGCTGGCGCCCAGGAGCTCGTCGTCGGTGACCTGGATGCCGCGGGCGTGGGCGGACTCGATGCGCCGGGAGGCCAGGGAGGGGGCGGCCTTGACCAGGCGCTGGGTGTAGGGGTGACGGGGATCCTGGAGCACCTCGAGGCTGGGACCGGACTCGACGACCCGGCCGCGGTGCATGACGACGATGTGCTCGGCCCTCTCAGCGGCCAGCCCCAGGTCGTGGGTGATGAAGAGCATCGCGGTGCCCAGCTCGCGCACGAGGGTCTGGAGGTGGTCGAGGATGCGTCGCTGGACGGTGACGTCCAGGGCGCTGGTGGGCTCATCGGCGATGAGCAGGTCGGGGCGGGCCGCCAGGCCGATGGCGATGAGGGCGCGCTGGCGCATGCCGCCGGAGAACTCGTGAGGGTACTGCTTGGCCCGCCGGGAGGCCTCGGGCAGGCCGGCCTGCTCCAGCAGGAGGGCCACCTGCTCGTCGACGTCGATGCGCCCGCCGGCCGAGGTGGCCGCCTTCTGGGCGCCATCGGCGTGCCCAGTGCGCCCGGCATGTTCGGCATGTTCAGCCATGAGGTGGGCGAGGCGGTCGTCGGCGACGCCGGCCAGGCCGTTGGCCCGCAGCGCCTCCTTGACCTGGAAGCCGATGGACCACACGGGGTTGAGGTTGGACATGGGGTCCTGGGGCACCAGGCCGATGGAGGAGCCGCGCAGGGCGGTGAGCTCCTGGGTGCCCAGGTGGGTGATGTCGCGGCCCTGGAAACGGATCGTGCCGCCGGTGACCCGGCCGGTTCCGGGCAGCAGCCCGATGACGGCGTGGGCCAGGGTGGACTTGCCCGAGCCCGACTCCCCCACGATGGCCACGGACTGGCCGGGGTAGAGGGTCAAGTTCGCCTTACGCACGGCAGGGACGAGCCCGGTCGAGGAGCGGAAGGCGACCTCCAGGTCGCTGATCTCCAGGAGGGGGTCGCTCTCGGCCTTCCAGGAGGCCGCGGGGGCGAAGGTCTTGTCGGAGGCGCCTGAGACGGTGGCGGTGGATGCGTTGGAGGGTGTCACTTGCGGGCCTTCGGGTCCAGGGCGTCGCGGACGACGTCGCCGAGCATGATGAAGCCGAGCACGGTCAGGGCCAGTGCGCCGGCGGGGAAGAGCAGGACGCTGGGGTGGCTGTTGAGGGCGTCCTTGGCGGCCGCGATGTCAGCGCCCCAGGAGACGACCGAGGAAGGCAGGCCGATGCCCAGGAAGCTCAAGGTGGCCTCCGAGACGATGAAGACGCCGAGCTCGACGGTGGCGGTCACGATGATGGGGGCGGCGGCGTTGGGCATGACGTGGCGCAGCAGCATGGCCATGCGTCCCGAGCCCAGTGCCCGCGAGGCCGTCACGTAGTCCTCGTTCTTAACGCTCATCACCGAGCCTCGCGTGATGCGGGCGATCTGGGGCCAGCCGAACAGGGCCAGGACCAGGATGACGGTGAGGATCGAACGGTCGTTGCGGAACATCTGCATGACAACGATGGCGGCCAGGACGAAGGGCACGGCGAAGAAGATGTCGGTGACGCGTGAGAGCAGCGCGTCGAAGAACCCGCCGAAGAATCCGGCCAGGGCCCCGACGGCCGAGCCGACGAGAACCACGACGAGGGTGGTGAAGATGCCCACGCTCACCGAGGCCCGGGCGCCGTGGACGGTGCGGGCGAAGATGTCGCAGCCCTGGATGTCGAATCCGAAGGGGTGGCCCCAGGAGGGCCCCTGGTAGGAGTTGACCAGCGTGCAGTAGCCGGGGTCGCGCGGGGCGATGAGCCCGGGGACCAGGGAGAAGGCCACGGCCACGGCGATGAGCACCGAGGCCACCCAGAAGATGGGCCGACGGCGCAGCTGCCTCCAGGCGTCGACCCAGACGGAGGCCGGGGCGGACTCGTCGGCGACGGCGTCGACGGCGCCCAGGCCGATCTCGTCGTCGGCGATGACGAAGCGCTCCTGGCCCGGGCGGGTGGTGGGGGACGTGTTGTTCTCAGGCATAGCGGATCCTCGGGTCCAGGGCGGCGTAGAGCAGGTCCACCAGGAGGTTGGAGACGATGAAGACGAGCACGAGCACAGTCGTGAAGGACACGACCATGGGGCCGTCGCCGCGGATGATGGCGGAGTAGAGGGTGCCTCCCACGCCCTTGATGTTGAAGATGCCCTCGGTGACGATGGCGCCGCCCATGAGGGCCCCCAGGTCCGCGCCCAGGAAGGTGACGACCGGGACCAGGGAGTTGCGCAGGACGTGGACGATCATGACACGGGCCCCGCTCAGGCCCTTGGCCCGGGCGGTGCGCACGTGGTCGGCGGTGAGGTTCTCGGCCACCTCAGTGCGGGTCAGGCGCAGCACGTAGGCGAAGGAGACAGCACCCAGCACGACCGCCGGCATGAGGAGCTCGGTGAAGCCGGGGCTCTCGCCTGCGGTGACCGGCAGCCATCCCAGGCGGACCCCGATGATGAACTGCAGGACGAAGCCGATGACGAAGGTGGGCACGGCGATGACCACCAGGGAGAGCACCAGGACGGTGGCGTCGAACCAGCCGCCCTTCCTCACCCCGGCGACGAGGCCGAAGCCGATGCCCGCGACGGCCTCGAAGGCCAGGGCCATGAGGGAGAGCTTGATGGTGATCGGGTAGGCCCGCACCAGCACGTCGAGAACGGACTCGGTCCCCCGCAGCGACTGGCCCAGGTCCAGGGTGAACAGCCCCTTGAGATAGAGCAGGTACTGGACGATGAAGGGCTTGTCGAGGTGGTAGCTGGCCTTGATCTGGTCGATCACCTCGGGGCTGAGCGAGCGCTGGCCCCCGAGCGCGGCGATCGGGTCGCCCGGCAGGGCGAAGACCATGGCGTAGATGAGCAGCGTGGCACCGAAGAACACCGGGACCATCTGCAGCAGCCTGCGTGCGACGTAGCGAAGCATGTCTCCTTCTTCCTCCCTCAGAACGTGGAGATGGCCTCGGCCCGCGCCCACAGGCGTCTGGCCTCGTCCGGGTCGTAGGTGAGGACCTCGTTGCCCGGGACATCGGCGGTCCAGCCCACGACAGTGGGGGCGGTGAAGTCCTTGGCGGGCGTGCGGGTGCCGTAGTAGAGCTTGTCGCAGATGAGCTTGCGGTCGATGGCCCGGCAGATGGCGGCACGGCGGGCACGTCCCTCCTCGTCCATCTTCCAGTGCTCGTGGGTGACGTCGATGGCGAGTCCCTGGAAGTATGCGGCTGGCTTGTTGATGGCACGCTCGCCCAGCTGCTTCTGGAAGATGGGCAGGAAGGAGTCGGGGACTCCGTCGGCGATGTCGATGGCGTCGGCGAGCAGATCGTTGTAGACCGAGTCCAGGCTCGTGTACAGCTTGAAGGTGATGCCCTTGTTCGCCACCGTGCGCCCGCCGGCGTAGGCGGGGTTGGGCTCCAGGACGATCCGGCTGTCGTGGTCCCAGGAGACGAGCCGGTAGGGGCCGTTGCCCACCGGCTTGGTGCCGTAGGCCTTGGGGTCCTTGAAGGCGGAGTCCGGCATCGGATAGTAGGCGTAGTGCCCCAGGCTGATCTTGAAGTCCGACGCCGGGGCGTTCAGCTCGACCGTGAAGGTGAGGTCATTGACCTTGGTCAACCCGGTCAGCTCGGAGTCCTCGTCGTAGGAGAAGCCCTTGATCCGCTCGAAGAAGGAGGAGCCGAGCTGGGCGTTGGACAGCAGGGCGCCGAACTTCCAGGCCTTGATGAAGGAGTCGGCGGTCACCGGACTGCCGTCGGAGAAGGTCCAGCCCGGTTTGAGGGTGATCGTGAAGTGCTGGTTGTCCGTGGTCTCGATGGAGGAGGCCACCTCGTTGATGACGTTGCCGTCCTTGTCGTAGCGGATCAGGCCGGCGAAGACCAGGTCGAGGATGCGCCCGCCATTGGCCTCGTTGGTGTTGGTGGGCAGCAGTGAGTTCTGCGGCTCGGAGAGATTGGCCAGGACGACGCCGCCGTTGGCGCTGGAGCGGGCCTCCTCGTAGACCGGGGTGGCGGTCCAGTTGAAGTCGACGTTGGAGGCGTGACGTGAGTAGCCGCCGAAGCCGTTCTGGTACCACAGCGGGATGCCGGGCAGGTCGGCGAAGAGCTGGGACTGGGCCTGGCGGAAATAGCCGTAGGCGGTCTGGGGGTCGGTGGCGGCCGCGGCCTGAGTCAGGAGGTCGTCGAAGGTCTTCGAGGAGTACTGGGCGTCGTTGGCGCTGGCGCCGGTCTGGAAGGTGGCGTTGAGGAAGTTCTCCAGCGAGGGGTAGTCGGCCGACCATCCGGAGCGGAAGGCGCCCAGGAGGGTGTGCTTGGTGATGGCGGACCGCATCTCGGAGAACTGGGCCACCGGCAGGGGCTCCATGGTGATGCCCAGGACGTTGGACACCGAGTGGCATACGGCCTCGGCCCAGGTCTTGTGGGGGCCGTCGGAGTTGTAGGCCAGGGTCAGCTTGCCGCTGCCGCTGCCCAGCCCGCCTCCTTCCGAGCTCGATCCGCGCGAGCATCCTGAGACCAGGAGCAGGCCGAAGGCGGCCGCGCCGAGCCCGAAGCCACGGCGCGACACTGTCAGGGCGTTGTTCATGCGACCTCCATGGGGCATGGAACTGACTGAGATTCGTCACTGGGACAGAGGGTTACCGGCGCACTGAGGGGCTCAGGCGCCGCCCACAGGCGGGGATAGTACGTCCACCGAGGAAACAGGACCGTCACGTAGCACGGGAGTCAATCCTTGAGATACCAGCGCATTCAGGCGTTCCAGGCCCGGGCGAGCAGCTCGTAGGAGCGGCGCCGCAGGGCCGGGTCGTGGGCGTAGGTGACCACGAGGATCTCGTCGAGGTCCCACCGGGCGGCCTGCTCACGCAGGCGGGCGGCGACGTCGTCGGCCGTGCCCACGAAGGACAGGGACATGGCCGCCTCGACGGCCCCCTCCCGGCCGGGCGCGTATGCGCGCCAGGCCTTGGGGTCCTGACTGGGCGGATCCAGGGGCCCGGGCCGGTTACCGACAATGCGGGCGGCGGCGGCCATGGCGGTGCTGAACAGTAGGCGGGCCTCCTCCTGGCTGGGGGCCACCATGACGTTGACGGCGGCCGCGACCCGCGGAACATCCGGTGCACCCCGGAAGCCTGAGGCGCTCTCCGTCCGGGACTCCAGGACGGAGCGGTAGGTGGCGATCGCCGCCTCAGCCTGGACCGGGGCGAAGTGTGAGGCCACGGCAAAGGGAAGTCCGAGCCGGCCCGCCACGCGGGCACCGTTGACCGAGGAACCGAGCACCCACACGGTCGGGTGGGTGCCCTCCCCGGGGATGGCCCGCACGCGGGGGCCGCCGGGCTCAGGGGCGTGGAGGGCATCGTCGGGATTGCCGGGGGAGCCCAGGAGGAGGGAGCCGGGGACCCGTTCCGGCACGGGCTCGTCACCGAGGTAGGTGAGGATCTCCAGGATCTCCTCGGCGAAGCGGCCCGGTTCGGAGGCCCGCCGGCGCAGTGCAGCGGCCGTGCGCCGGTCGGTGCCCGGGGCCCGCCCCAGTCCCAGATCGACCCGGCCGGGGTAGAGGGTGGCCAGGGTTCCGATCTGCTCGGCGACGACGAGCGGGGCGTGATTGGGCAGCATGATCCCGCCGGAGGCGACACCCAGACGCTCGGTGGCGGCCAGGACCTGCCCCATGAGGACGATGGTCGCCGAGGAGAGGTAGGTGGTGGAGCCGTGGTGCTCGGCCAACCAGTAGCGCTCATAGCCGGCGGCGTCGGCGGCTCGAGCCAGGGCGATCATGTCGGTAAGAGCGTCGGTGCGGCTGCATCCGGCGCTGACGGGGACCATGTCCATGACGGACAGGACGGGTACGGCCCGCCTTTCGGGCTGACTCATACGGGCACTCTAACCCCCTCCGACCACCCCGAAGCGGGCCCTCAGGCCCGTGTGCCCGCCGAGCGCGGAGCCGGCGGGGCACACGGAGGGTCCGACCCGCGTCGTCAGGCGGTCAGCGAAGGCGGCTGCGCGCGGGGAGCAGGCCGGTGGCGACCACGGACTTGAGGATGTCTCCCGCGATGAAGGGCACCAGGCCCAGGCTCAGGGCAGTGCTCCAGCTGGCGCCGGTGGCGACCTTCAGCCAGATGAGGCCCGGGATGTAGACCGAGGCCGAGGCCAGCAGCATGAGGGCGACGCCGGTGGCGACCCGAGATGCCATGGAGCCGGAGTGGCGCGACCACACGGTGGCGGCGCGTCCGGCGATGAGGGCGATGAGGACGTATCCGACGACGTAACCGAAGGTCACGATGGCGCCGCCCTTCCAGCCGTGCAGAACCGGGGCCCCAACAGCGGCCAGGGCACCGAGGAGCAGCGCGGACAGGGCGCCACGGCGCGAGCCGAGCACGGCGCCGACACCCAGGGCCGCGAAGGTACCCATGGTGATCGGAACAGGAGTGAAGGGCAGGGGGATCGTGATCTGACCGATGAGGATCAGGGAGAGCGTTCCGGCCAGGACCAGGCCGGCCTCGCGAACGCGGGCGAGCGCGGGACTGTGGGCGAGGCTGCCGGCGGTTGACGTGGAGGAGAGTTTGGTGACCATGACTCCACCCTACGGGGATCGCAGAGTTGACGAACGACCGGTTCCCACCGAAGAGCCACCGCGCAACTTGTAGGTTTCCTACAAGAATTACCCGGGTATCCGCCTGAGAATCCGTGATTACCCGTCGGTTCTCACAGTTCGGGCAGGTGTCCGTCGATCCAGGTGAGGATGTCGCCGGTGACCTGGTCCCGATTGGTCTCGTTGAGCAGCTCGTGGCGCCCGCCCGGGTAGAGGATGACGCAGACCTCCCGCACGCCGGCGCGGCGGTAGAGGGTGGCGGAGCGCTGGACGCCCCGCCCCATGGCGCCGACCGGGTCCCGGTCACCGGAGGCCAGGAGCATAGGCAGCTGCGCGGGCACGGCCGTGGCGTGGGCGGCCGTATTGACGGACCTTCCTCCGGCAACGAGGTCGCGGAAGAAGCTGGCGGTGCACACGAATCCGCACCAGGGGTCGGCGACGTAGCGGTCAACCTCGTGAACGTCCCGGCTGATCCAGTCGGCCTCGGTGCGGTTGGGGGCGAAGTGGCGCTGGTAGGGGCCGAAGGCGAGCGCGTTGAGCAGCCGAGAGGGGTGGCGCGGGCCGCGCAGCCGGGACTCCCCGGCACAGACCGCGGCAGCGGGACGGGTCAGCGCACCAGTTCCTGAGCCGGTCCCCAGCAGGATGAGGCCGGCCAGCTCACCGCCGCGGCGCGCGGCCAGGTCGCGGGCCAGGAAGGAGCCCCAGGAGTGGCCCATGAGGAAGACCGGAACATCGGGCCAGGCCCGCCGGGCCGCGTCCAGCACGGTGCCCATGTCGGCCACGACCCTCTCCCAGCCGCCCTTCTCGGCGACGAAGCCGAAGCCGCCCGGGGCGGCGGTGGCCCCGTGGCCGCGGTGGTCGCCGGCCAGGACCGCATAGCCCTCCTCCACAGCGGAGGCGGCGAAGCGGGCGTAGCGCGAGGCGTGCTCGGCCATGCCGTGGGCGATGACGATGATGCCCCGGGGGCGGGCGGCGCCGGGTACCTGCGGACGCGGCGCGGCCGAGGTGGGCGCTGGGGAGTCGGCCTCGGGGGCGTCGGCCACCAGGAGGGAGCCGTCGATGAGCCACTCGGGGAGCCAGATGTGCACGACCAGACGCGTTCCGTCGTCGGCTGTGAGCCGAGTAAGGCTGGTCTGCATCGGGTCCTCCTCAAGCAGCGTCGTCAATCGACGTCAACGGGGCGTCGGTCGGGCTCAGGTCGGCATCGGTCATCATTGATCGTGTCGACGACTGGCGATCGGCGGCGACGTCGGGTCCGCGGACTGGGGCCGAGATCTCCCGTCACCCCAGGGTGGATCCTAGTTGTCCGACGTCGAGCCGGCAGCGTTACCGTCGAGGTGATTCTCAGATGCCCCAGGACGGGCACGCTGCAAAGCTGCCGTAGACGGCCACTGATGACTGACTGCACCGGAGCATCGCCTACATTCCTGATGGTTTCATGAGTCCCCGTCTCCTGTATCCCGACTGTTCTCCTCATATCCCCCGCCGGTCCGGCTCCGCTCCGGCACCTGGTCTACGGTGGTCGCCATGGCAGCCCACTCCTTCACCCTCGTTCCCGCCGCCTACGTCTACCTTCTGCGTCCCGCTCCGGGTGCCGTGGACCGGGACGCCCGGGCGGCGAGCAGCGGGACCCAGGTGCTCCTCCAGTTGCGGCGGAACACCGGCTACATGGACGGGCACTGGGCCTGCGGCGCCTCGGGGCACGTCGAGGCCGCCGAGAGCGTCCTGGAGACGGCTGTGCGCGAGACCGATGAGGAGCTGGGGATCGGCGTCGAGGTGAAGGACCTCGACGCGCTGACGGCGATGCATCGCACCAATGACCTGGGCGGCGCGGCTCTGGAGCAGCGCATCGACCTGTTCTTCACGCTGCGGACCTGGACGGGCACGCCGGCCGTGCGTGAGCCGGCCAAGAACGCGGGTCTGCGTTGGTTCTCACTGACCGACTTGCCCGAGGCGGTCCCGCCGCACGAGCGCCACGTCCTGGAGCTGCTGGCCGCCTCCCTCGACGGCGGGAGGCCGGTGCCCCCGATCATCACCTTCGGATTCGATGAGGGCCAGGACATCGACCGCTACGGCGTCGCCCTGCCGCACTGAGCTCAGCTCGCCAGGAAGGCCTCAATGGCGGGAAGCTCGCGGCGGGCCTGGGCCAGTCCGGCCTCAAAGGCGGTGACGATGCGGTCGTAGCGCAGCTCGCCGTTGGCGATGGGCATGCGCTCGGGCCGGAAGAGGTATGCGCGCCCCTGGCTGCGCAGGTGCTCCAGCTCTTCGACAGTGCGGTTGTAGTTCTCGGGGCGGTCGATAACAGCCTGGACCAGGGCCGGGTAGCGGGGGTAGAGCCGCTGGAGAATCTCGATCTCGTGGCGTCGCATGGGCGGCTTGCGGTAGCCCTCGGGGCGGGTCATGACCACGAGCAGCCTGTCGTAGCCGTCCACGCGAGCGGCGTCGATGGCGAAGCCACCGGTGGGCCCGACGGCGCCGTCCACGTAGGGGGCGCCGTCGACCTCGACCATGGGCATGAGCACCGGCATCGACGACGACGCCCGGGCCCGCACCAGCAGGTCCGCCATGGTGGGCATGTCCTCCAGGCCCCAGTAGACCTCCTCGCCGGTGTCGCAGCGGAAGGCGCCCAGGCGCACCGTGACCGGTGAGGCGGCGAAGGTCTCCCAGTCGAAGGGGATGGATTCGTCAGGGGCGGAGGTGTGCAGGTAGATGTGCTCGGAGTTGAAGTAGCCCTTGCCGGTCACGAAGCTGCCCCAGCCGCCGGCCTGGGGGTCGGTGGTCAGTCCCAGGTAGGCCTCGCGGGTGCGCCAGGTGTCCCGGGAGACGAAGTTGCAGGTGTTGGTGCAGCCCGCTGAGATGCCCCCGACCCAGGGGAAGGACAGCCCTGCCTCCAGCATGACGCGCACGAGGCCGGCCGTGTAGGCCCCGCGCATGCCGCCGCTCTCGAAGACGAGGGCGACGTCGTCGGGGCCGTGGGTGATGGGGGCGGGCCGGTGGTGAGGGTCGGTGACGGGGACGGGACGCGAGATCACGCCCGGGAGCCTATGGGTTCCATGGCGCCATCGCACGGGTGATTCCCGCCCCATGTCGGCCGAGCGGTCGGGAGAGTAGCGTGAGGCCATGAGTTCCTCCAGCGCGCTGCGCATTCTTGAGCCAATGACCATGCGCGGGCTGACCGCCCGCAACCGCCTGTGGCTGCCGCCGATGTGCATGTACTCGGTCGAGGCGCAGGACGGCATCGTCACCGACTGGCACGTGGCCCACTACGCCAGCCGCGCGGTGGGCGGTTTCGGCACGGTCATCGTGGAGGCCACGGCGGTCACCCCGGAGGGGCGCCTGTCCCCCAACGACCTGGGGCTGTGGTCGGATGAGCAGGTCGCCGGCCAGCGCCGCCTGGTGGAGGCGATCCACGCCGGCGGGGCCCTGGCGGGTATCCAGATCGGGCACGGCGGGCGCAAGTCGGGGACCCCTCCGTGGCGCCCCAAGGTGGAGGGCGCACGCACTGGCACCCTGGAGGGCTGGGAGCTGCTGGCCCCCAGCGCGATCCCCTTCCCCCAGCACGCGGTTCCCACCGAGCTGGACGAGGCCGGGATCGGTCGGATCGTGGAGGCCTTCGCGGCGGCCGCGCGGCGCGCCGTCGAGGCCGGCTACGACGTCGTCGAGATCCACGGGGCCCACGGCTACCTCATCCACGAGTTCCGCTCCGCCCTGTCCAACCAGCGCACCGACTCCTACGGCGGAAGCGTGGAGAACCGGCAGCGCTTCTCGCTTGAGGTGGTGCGGGCCGTGCGCGAGGCCATCGGGCCGGAGACGGTGCTCGACATCCGCCTGTCGGCCTCGGACTGGGCCGAGGGCGGCGTCACCGGCGAGGAGACCGCCGCCTTTAGCCGCGAGCTGGTGGCGGCCGGTGTCGACGTCCTGCACATCTCCAGCGGCGGTAACGTCCCGGCCGCGGTCCCGGTGGGACCCGGCTACCAGCTGCCGCTGGCCGAGCAGGTGAGGCGGGCCGTGGCCGACAGCGACGTCCCGGTGGTGGGCGTGGGCCTCATCGAGGACGCGGCCCAGGCCGAGCAGGCGCTCATCTCCGGGCAGGCCGACGCGATCGCCGTGGGCCGGGCCGCCCTGCGCGACCCCTACCTGCCGCTGCGCTGGGCGGCCGACCTGGGGGCGCGCTCCTGGGACGAGGCCCCCTGGCCCATCCAGTACTGGCGCGGCACCTGGAGCTGAGCAGGGCTCCATCCGCCCTCCACCAGTACTATCTCCTGGGAAGTCCTCAGTCGCATGCGACGTATCCATCTCCTGGAGGTAGATCCTTGAGCAGCAGCCATTCGACGGCACCCAGTGCGCAAAGGCACCGCGGAGACGTGTACTCCTCGCAGTGCCCGTGCCGCGATCTTCTTGACGTCGTGGCCAACAAGTGGTCCGCGCTGGCCATCGGGGCACTGGCCGAGGGATCGTTGCGCTTCGGGGAGCTGCAACGCCGCCTTCAAGGAATCTCGCCGAAGGTACTGACCGCTACGCTGCGCCGGCTGGAGGACCACGGGCTCGTGCACCGAGAGGTGATCCCGGAGGTTCCTCTTCACGTGGAGTACTCCCTGACGGAGGTCGGCCGGAGCGCCGTCGAACCGGTATTCGCGCTTCGAGAATGGGCCGAGTCCCGATACGCGCATGCCCTGACTCACGCGAGGTCGACCCCGTAGGTCGCGTGTCGACGTAAAGGCGATTCCCCAGGGCTATGCCCCGGGGAATCGCCACCGCACACAGTTCGTCGGGAACGCACCTCAGCCCTCGACATCGGACTCCGAGGGTGCTGCGAGCCTACGGCGCACCCACGAGTCCCGGAGCATCTGGACGTCGTCACAGCCGACTCACGAGCACCCCACTATCTTCTTGATAGTAGAGGTCGTTGCGGGTAACCACTTTCTTCTGACTACGGTCGATGCTCGTTGACGGTGCACTTCCGTCGAACCTGGCACAAGCCGACAAGCAAGGAGAGCAAGGAGCTATCGATGCCCTCAATCAGCCCTGACACCCGACGCACCATGACCGCTGTCGTCACTCGATCCGGAGGCTCGGTGGACATCCCGGATGTCCTGGTCGATGCCACCGTCCCCGCCCCGGCGGCTCCCACTGGCCACGACATCCTCGTGGAGGTCAAAGCACTGTCCGTCAACCCGGTTGACGTCAAGGTGCGCGCCGCCCTCAACCACGCCGGCGGTGAGGAACGCATCCTGGGATGGGATGCAGCGGGAACGGTCATCGCGGTCGGCGAGCAGACCACCCTCTTCCAGCCCGGCGATGACGTCTACTACGCCGGAGCACTGGAGCGTCCCGGCTCCTACGGGCAGCTGCAACTCGTGGACGAACGCATCGTTGGACCGAAGCCGAGCTCCTTGGACTACGCAAGTGCGGCGGCGCTGCCCCTGACCTCCCTCACCGCGTGGGAGGCTCTTTTCGACAAGCTCCACCTGGGCAGGGACTCCGCAGGCACGATCCTCGTGCTGGGAGCCGCAGGAGGGGTGGGCTCCATGGTGATCCAGCTGACCAAGGCCCTCACCGATGTCTCCGTCATCGCCACTGCCTCACGTGAGGAGTCCCGCGACTGGGTCCGGTCGCTGGGTGCCGACGCAGTGGTGGACCACTTCGCCAAGGACCTCGCACAGCAGGTTCTCGCCATCGCACCGGACGGCGTCGACTACGTCTTCACCCCGCAGAGCCGAGGGCGCGTGCCGCTGCTGACCACGGTGGTTCGTCCTTTTGGGGAGATCGTCGCTATCGACGACGAGCGGGACCTGGACCTGTATGCGCTCAAGGACAAGGCCATTTCATGGCATTGGGAGTTCATGTTCGCCCGTCCCAGGCACGGCTACGATCTCATCACCCAGCACCACATCCTTTCCACCGTCGCTGAGCTCATCGACAGTGGAAGAATCCGTGGCACTGCGTCCCAGACGCTCACGCCTCGCAATGCTGCGCAGATACGGGCAGCTCACCGCCTCATCGAGAGCGGGCGCACGGTGGGAAAGATCGTTGTGACCGACGCCGGCTGAGTCGACCGAATCGAAACCGAAGCGGGCCCCGATCGCCATACGCAGCGGGCTATCCGACGGCGTCGAGGTAGAGCCAGCGGCCGGCGCGGCGGGTGAAGCGGGAGCGCTCGCGCAGGGCGTCGTCCACCACTCCCCCGCGCCCGTCGCCGCTGCGGTAGGTGGCGGTGAACTCCACGATGCCGGTCTCGTCGTCCGCCCCGCCGTCGACGGTCTCATGGATGGTCAGTCCCGTCCACCGGGTCCCGGGGTGGCAGTAGGGCCCCTCGGGGCGGGTGCGCGGGTGCCAAGTGCGGAAGAGATAGTCCTCGTCGCCGACGACGAAAGCCGTGTAGCGCGAGCGCATGAGGGCCTCGGCCGTGGGCGCCGGGGCGCCGTCGTGGAGCGGCTCGCAGCACTCGGCGTAGGTTGCGCCGCTGCCGCAGGGGCAGGGGGCGGCGCCGTGCACGCCGGCGGCGCGGATCGGCGAGTCCGGCCGGTCCCTGCGGCCGGCTCGCTTCCCCGCCACGCTCAGGCCCCCTGCCAGTAGGAGTGCAGGGCCTGGGCGAGCCAGGGTCCGTCCTTGACGCCGCACATCTCGCGGGCCGAGTGCATGCTCAGCAGGGGCACGCCGACGTCGACCGTGGTGATGCCGAGGCGGGTGGCGGTGATGGGGCCGATGGTGGAGCCGCAGGGCACGGCGTTGTTGGAGACGAAGTCCTGACTGGGCACGCCCGCGGCGGTGCAGGCCCGCGCCCAGATCGCAGCGCCCGCGGCGTCGGTGGCGTAGCGCTGCTGGGCGTTGATCTTGAGCAGGGGGCCGTGGTTGATGAGCGGCTGGACGGCCGGGTCGTGCAGGTGGGCGTAGGCGGGGTGGACGGAGTGCCCGGCGTCGGCGCTCACGCAGGTCGAGCGGACCAGGAGGGCCTCGAGGCCGTCACCGCTGACGCCCAGGACCCGGGCCAGGCGCCGCAGCAGCGTCTCGAGGAAGGGGCCGCCCGCCCCGGAGCGCGTGTCCGAGCCGACCTCCTCGTGGTCGAAGGCGACCAGGATGACGGGCTCATCGGGCTCAACCCGCTCGGCCGCGAGCGCCTCGAGGGCGACCAGCCCGGCGTGGACGGAGGAGAGGTTGTCCAGGCGGGAGGAGGCCAGGAACTCGCCATCGCGGCCGAAGCGGGCGGGCGCCTGGGTGGGGTAGGTCAGGACGTCGTGGCCGGCGAGCTCGGCCGGGTCGATGCCGGCGATCTCGCACAGGTGGGTCTCGACGGCGTCGGGGGCGGCGTCGGGTTCGGCCAGTGACCACAGGGGCAGCAGGTGGGTCTGGCGGTCCAGGTGGAGGGTGTCGTTGACGCTGCGGTCCAGGTGCGGGGCGATCTGGGCCACGCGGGCGATGGGTCCGGTGCGCACGAGGTGGACGGCGCCGTCGCGGGTGGTCAGGCGTCCGGCCAGGCCCAGCTCGCGGTCGAGGAAGGAGGCGAGCAGGGGGCCGCCGTAGACCTCGGCGTTGATGAGCTGCCAGCCGGAGCGGACGAGGGCGGCGGCGGGCTTGAGCTTGAGGGCCGGGGAGTCGGTGTGGGCGCCGACGATGCGCAGGCCCGCCCCCGGGTTGAGCGCCTCGGGCAGCGCCCAGGCGGCGATGGCGCCGTCGCGGATGACGTAGCCGCGCCGCGGCAGGCCTTGCTCCCAGGTGACGGTCTCGTCGGCGCGAGTAAAGCCGGCCGTCTCCAGGCGGCGGGCGACCTCGGCGGCGGCGTGGTAGGAGCTCGGCGAGGCGGTGACGAAGTCGATGAGGGAGTCGGTGTAGGCGTCGTCGTCGCGCAGGATCGCGGCGGCGTCAGCGGCGAGGACACCGGGACGGGGGCTGGGCGGGGTGCTGGCGGCATCAGTCATGGCCCCAGTCTTCCACCGGTGCGTCCCAGGCCCTGACCGACCTCCCGACTAAAACCCACCGTGAGGTAGGGCAGAATCGGGGTGTGAGTATCTCTCAGCCGGTCATCCCGCCCGCCTCGTCCACGCCCGTGCGCGCCGTCCTGCTCGATGCCGACGGCGTTCTGCAGCTCATCGGCACCCCGTGGGGCGAGGCGCTGACCCGCGGCGGCGGACCCGCCTTCGCCCAGGCCATGATCGATGGTGAGACCGACGCCCTGGCAGGTCGGGAGACCCTCACCGAGCTGCTGGAGCGGGTGGTGAGCAACCTGGGGCTGGAGCTACGCGCATCGGACCTGTTGGAGATGTGGCACCGGGCCACGCCCGACCCTGTGGCCTGGCAGGTGGTGAGGGACCTGCGCGAGGCGGGTTACACCACGGTCCTGGCCACCAATCAGCAGTGGGAGCGGCGGGCCTGGATGCGTGAGCAGCTGGGCTATGACGGCCTGTGCGACATCGACGGCTACTCCTGCACGCTGGGGGTGGCCAAGCCGGATGCCGCCTACTTCCACCGGCTGCTGGAGCTGGCGGGGGTGGAGGCGGCCCAGGCCCTGTTCGTCGATGACAGCGCCACCAACATCGCCGCGGCCCGCGAGGTGGGCTTGCGCACTATCCACCACCCAGCCGACGCCGGCGGCGAGCTGTTGCGTCGCGAGGTCGCCCAGGCCCTGACGCCGGCTGCCTCTGCGCCGTACGGATGAGCCGGCGGGCCGCTGTTCCTCCTTTCGGAACTTGCCCATCCGGCGCGGTCGGGGAAGACTCCCCCTGACAGGAGCGTTCACAGGGAAGGACACCTCATGGCAGGAACCGCGACGGACAACCGGGCCCCCGGGACCACGACCGCTGAAGGAGCTGCGTCCACCGTCGAGTCCTCCGCCTCCACGACCCGCCGCGCCCCGGAGGTCTTCCTGCGCCTCATCACGGCGATCCACTCCGTCCTGCCGGGCTTTGTGCGCAGCCGGCTGCCGGTGACCTTCATCGGCTACGCGATCATCAACGGCTCCGCCTTCTTCCTGGACATCACCTGCCTGTGGGTGTTCTACAACCACCTCCACTGGTTCTACCCGGTGGCGGTCACGGTCGGCTACGCCATCGCGGCCGTCTACTCCTTCCTGCTCAACCGGTGGCTGAACTTCCAGGCCCACGGGCACGTCGTCCAGCAGGGGGCGGGCTACATGGCCGGGGTCGTCAGCCAGTACGTCATCTTCATCCTGGGCCTGTCCTCGCTGCTGCACTGGTTCGGGGTCAATGCCGAGCTGGCGCGCGTCATCTCGGCCTGCTGCGAGGGCATCTACCTCTACGTGTTCATCCGGCTGTGGGTGTTCCGTGGGGTGCCGGAGCCCGAGGAGCAGTCCCAGTAGGTACCCGATCGGGGACGTCCTTCTTCGACGAGGACTGCGTTGTCCTCCAGATGACTGGGGTCCGGCCTCAGTCGTCTGGAGGACAAGTGCGTTCTGGGCGGGAAACGCAGTTCCCGATTCAAGGCGCCACGGCTCCTGAGACGCGCCCGGGCGGGAGTCCGGGGACAGGCCGCCCTGGCGGAGATGGCGGGCTGATGGAGGATGTCTGGCGGGTCGCCGGTGCCCCTGCGCGAAGGGACACCCAGGTACCGCGCCCTCACCAGAAGGCGCGAGTCGTCTCGGTGGGGCCGTCGAGCTCGGTGAAGCCGGCGTCGGTGACGCTGACGGGCCGGGTGGTGGTCTCCCACTGCTCCCGACTGGGCACGACGACGCGCACCCGGTAGCCGTCGTCGGCCCAGGCCCGTCTCAGGGCGGGCGGCATGGCACTGCTCTCCCAGGCCAGCTGGGCGGCGTGGCCGCACTGGGCGGCCAGCTTGCCCGAGGTCATCTCGTGCAGGGGGGTCACCTCGATCGTCACGAGGGCCCCGCTGGAGGCCGACGCCGCCGTGAGCGCGATCTGCTCGGCCGCGGCCGGATCCTGGGCGACGCGCGCAGTGATCTCGGCGGGCGGTGGGGGCAGCTCGTCACCGGGTGGGAAGTGGGTGCCCTCCACCTGGGTCTTGGCCAGGGCCCCGGGCAGGGGGCGCACCGGCCCTGGCACGAAGGCGCGGGCGGCCGCCTGCCCCCAGCCGGCCGGGCCGTCCTGGGTGACGGTGACGCCGTCGATGTCCTGGACCTCCTCCCAGCGCTTGCCGCGGGCCCGACGCACGAGCTTGCGGATGCGCCCGTCGCGCCAGTAGTCGACGGCCGGGTTCCACGGCCCGCCGGGGGCGGCGGCGGGTGAGGCCAGGAGGGAGACGACGGCGCGGGCGGCCGCCTCGGCGACGTCGATCCTCCGGGGCGGGTGGACCTTGTCGTAGCGCACGGCGATCTGCATGCCCCAGGGCACGGTGTGGTCCGGGTTCCCGGACAGGGAGGGCAGAGGCTGCGAGGACAGGAACGGCGAAGACGGCGAGGCGGAGTGCGGCACGGACAGGAGCCTACGGGGTCGCGATCGGCGGCGTCGGATTCCGCCTGCTCCCGACCACTGCGGGACAGCTGGTGCCGCAGGGACGTTCGAGGGGACGATCGAGCGCCACCTTTTCCCGCCAGACAGCTGATACGCCACAGGCGAAGATCCTCCTGGGGCAGGAGATGAATCCAGCGGCGAGTCGTTTAGGTTGCCGTCATGCCACCACATGTTCCATCCACCGTCCCCGGTCCCCTCGGCTCGCCGCCGCCGGCTGTGCCCCCCTCCCGCCCCCGGATGTTCAACGGCGCGACCGTTCACGGCATCAAGGGCATCCGCAAGCTGCGTCACCCCGCCGAGATCCCGCTCCTGATCGCGACCAGCATGGCGACTGCACTGGCCTACCTGGTGTGGATCGCCCTGGTGATCTGGCTGGTCACCGTGCCTGAACCCACCGGTTTGGGAGCTCAGGTTCGCGACTTCTTCCTCAGCCAGGAGGGCAGCGGCGCGCAGTTCCTCCTGCTGGTGCCCCTCATCCCGATCATCCTGTGGGTGGCGCGCGCGATGCTGTACGCCAAGCTCCGCGCGACCGCGGTCCAGATGAGTCCCACCCAGTTCCCGGAGGGCTATCGGATGGTTGTCGAGGCGGCCCAGCAGTTCGGCCTGCGCCGGGTCCCCGATGCCTACGTGACCATGGGCAACGGTCAGATCAACGCCTTCGCGGCCGGCCACGGCTACCGGCGTTTCGTGGTCGTCCACTCCGACATGTTCGAGATCGGTGGCCGGGCCCGCGACCCTGAGGCGCTGCGCTTCGTGATCGGGCACGAGGTCGGGCACCTCGCCGCGGGTCACATCTCCATGCTGCGCCTGCTGTTCGTCACCCTCGGCCTCAACGTCCCGCTTCTGGGCAAAGCACTGGTTCGGGCCCAGGAGTACACGGCGGACAACCACGGCTACTCCTACGCGCCTGCGGGCGTGCCCGGAGTCGTCGGGGTGCTCTCCGGCGGCAAGTACCTGGGGGCCGAGGTCAACACCCACGCCCTGGCGGATCGCGCCACCCGGGAGAAGGGACTGTGGCTCCACATGACCGTCTGGCGGTCCACGCACCCGGTCATCACCTGGCGCGCCCACGCCCTGCGCGACCGCAGCCGCCCGGGACGGATCATGATCCGCCCGCCGGAGTTCACGGCATGGTTCCCGCCACCGGCTCCCAGCGGCAGCGGGCCGTCCGGTTCGTGGCCGACGCCGGAGCAGATGCTCGCGGTGCTGGACTCCACCTCCTCGGCCGTGCCCAGCGAGGAGCAGTTCGGTCGCTATCCCGGTGTGGTCTACGAGGTCCCTCGCGATGAGCTGCGCTGGGCCTCCCCCGTTCCCGTGCCCGTTCCGGTGGGAACCGCGTCTGTCGGACAGGGCGCCCTCTCAGCACCCCCGAGCGCGGCCGGTTCCACCGGGCCGCAGCAACCCGGCCCCTACGGGTACGCCTCACCGACAAGCCCCGTGCAGGACCGACACGTGGACTACCCGGGGGCAACGCCCACTGAGGCAACGGCTCAGGACGCCCCGCGCTCCGAGACCGACTCCTACTGAGCCCGGTCGGGCGGGGCGAGCCCGCCTAGCACTCGGTCAGCGCAGCGGCGCCGGTTGGTGAACGGATACGTTCGCCGACCGGCGCCGCACCCGTTCAGCTCGGGGCGACAGCTCCGGCCGCCGTCGTGAAGGAGTCCAGGGCCTCCCCCAGCTCCGCGAAGTTGTCGGCGACATGAGTGGCTTGGCAGCGGGCAGCGAGGTCGTCGAGCTCGGCCAGGCGACGGCCCACGGACACGACCACGCCGGAGGCGGCACTGGAGAGCTCTGCGGCGATGGCGGGCAGCTCCGGGTCGCTCGAGGCGGCCGAACCGGTCCACAGCATGAGGAGCTGGTTCGGGATCGTCATCATGCGGCTGGCCTCGCCGATGTAGGCGACCGCCTGGGCCGCGAGGGCGCGGTGGGCCTGAGCCTGACGCTCCATCTCGGCGATGCCCTCACGCAACGACTCGATGAGGTCGGGGATGGCCTGCGCCGAGTACTGCGGGTCTCCGACGCCGTCGATGAGCTCGACGGTGAACAGGGAGGTGATGGTGGTGTGCAGACGGGCCAGGGCGATGCGGAAGCGGGTGCGGGCGCCGTTGGTGTCGAGCTGGGCCAGGGTGTCGACGAGCCTCGCCACGAGGGGGCTGACCAGGCCCTGCATCTGAGTCCACAGGTCCAGCAGGTCGGCCAGGGGCTTGACCCTGGGGTCGGAGCGGTCCAGGGCGGCGATGTGCTCGACACTCAGGCGAGGGTCCTCCAGGGTCCGGGTCAGTCCCTTCCCCGCGGCCTTGAGTGAGGCGGAGAGCTCGGCGAGCTGCTGCTGACCGGACATCCACGAGTCGAGCCCGGCGGCGATCCTGGTGACCGAGTCAAGCATGACGCGCAGGTCTCCGGCGGCGTCGGGGCGCACCGGGATACCGTCGGAGAGCTCCTCACGACGCGCCACCTCCGCCGGCAGGGCCGTGTTCTGGAACTCCTCGTAGGAGGACAGGCCCGCTCCGGCCAGCATCTCGGCGATGCGGCCCAGCCCCTCCTCGGCCGCCGCCCGACGGTTGGCCCCGCCATCGATGGCCTGGTCCTCTGTGGCGCGGGCGTCGCGGTAGATGGCACAGGCGGTGTCGAACAGGTCGGAGCACACCGGTCGGGTGCGCACCGAGAGGTAGCCGCCGTCGGACAGCGGGGTGACGGTGGCGAAGACGTCGTACTCGCTGCCGTCGGCGGCGAGGTTGCGCACGTAGGCGGCGAAGGGGCTGCCGGCCTTGAGGGTGTCCCACATGGCCTTGAAGGCACCACCGGGCATCTCCGGGTGGCGAATGATGTTGTGCGGGGCGCCGGAGAGCTCATCACGCCGGTAGCGCGAGAGCTCGATGAAGACATTGTTCGAGTGGCGGATGACGCCACGTGCGTCAGTAGTGGAGAAGAAGAGCTGGTCGACACCCACCTCATGAACGGCTCCGGTGACCTGCGGCATAGGCAACTGCTCCTTGGAGAGATCGGGGGCTGGCGGCATCCGGCGCCCTGAGCCGGACAACCACTACCTTCCGCCCGTTGATTAACGGTTGGACGGCTGAACAATACACGGCACTTCCGGGACAACACCGACGAGAATCAACACAAAAGGGTTGCCTATACGTTTAAAAACACATCAAAGATTGACAATATTTCCCTCTTTTGAAAAGGCCTTCTCCAGCCCCAGGAAAACGAAACAAATTCCGCAACTAGATTCCCAGAATATTCTCAGGTACATTGAAGTGCTCCCTCAGGAGCAGTGGGTTACATAGTGACCGCCGCCGGACGGAACTGGTCGCGAGGGTTGGGGAGCCCAATGACCGATCGGATTTCGAGGCCGCCCGAGTTGATAGGGAGCTCGGCGCGAGCCGCTCTGGCGAAGGAGGGTTGAGTCTCCTCTGGAATATGGGATCCAGAGGTGATGCCGCCCTCAACGACAGGGGCCTGTGGGGCTCGGAGCAGTCCGAGACCCACAGGCCACGTCGTTCTTCTGCATCATTGACATCAATGCATCATCATTGCATCGGTTTCTTCTCCACACTCCCCTATCGAATAAGGCGGGGAAGCAGACGGACACCGATTGCCATGACGACGAGCTCCACCAACGTCTGAGCCACCACCACAATCGGCGCCATCCCCATGGAATCGGGCAGCGCGAGAGCCAACGGCAAAACCACCAAGGAGTTACGGGTGGTCCCGGAGAAGGCGAGAGCCAGGCGCTCCTGGCGTCCCCGGTGAGCCATGCGCCCGGCGACATCTCCCACAGCCGGCATCACCAGAGCGAAAGCCACGAAGAGGGGAACCACCCGGGCGACGACGTCGGGCCGGGAGGCGACGACGAGCAGCAGGGTCGCCATCATGAGCGGAACCATGAGCGCCGTCGCTGCTGAAGCGAGCCGGTCGGCGGACCGGACCCGGGGTGCGGCGCGCCGCGTGAGGATCGATAGCCCCATGGGCAGTGCGATCATGAGGACGAAGGCCTGCGCGAAAGGCCGCCAGCTGATACCACCTCCCTGAGCCCCGGGTGAGCCGGCAGCGAGGGCCAGCCACAGTGGCAGGACGAGGGCCTGGAGGAGCATGAGCACCGGAGACGCCGCCAGGATACGTGACCATGCACCGCCGGCCAGACGGGTGAAGACCATGACGTAGTCGACGCAGGGCGCCAGGAGCACCAGGAGGGTGCCGACCAGGAGCCCCGACTCATCGGCGACCAGTCGGGACAGAGGCAGGACCACCGCCGGCACCACGAGGAAGTTGACCGCCACAAGCGCCGCCATGAACCGGGCATCGGCGAAGGCGGCCCGCAGGCGATGGAAGGGGACACCGAGAAAGGTCGCGTACAGCAGCGCGGCCAGCACCGGGGAGACAGCCGCCTCCAGAAGGCTGCTGGCTGCGGGAGCCTCCACCCCCAGGACGGCACCGGTCACGAGCGCACCCAGGTACAGGACCACCTGGTGGTGCTCCATCCACGCGACCACCGGGGCCTGATCGCCTGCGCCCTCCATGACGGAACCGTATCGCGACCA